>Ga0157366_1000827_pt1 | contig 13177 bp, 17 predicted proteins | sample AttbisABBM1_FD_113149 | JGI IMG/M metagenome (GOLD analysis project Ga0157366, IMG submission 113149) | Fungus gardens microbial communities from leaf cutter ant in Botucatu, State of São Paulo, Brazil - Atta bisphaerica ABBM1 | ecosystem: Host-associated > Fungi > Mycelium > Unclassified ...
CGTTCAGGGAAAAGCTCTGGAAAGAGCTTGGGATGAGGAGGGTCCAGAAACGACAAAACCCGCTCGCTGGCGGGTTTCGCTGACGTTCACTCGACCACGACGGCGGTGAACTGAAGATGGCGCCTCGGCGAGCTTCTAACCGGTCGCTGTAGAGCCTGCCCCTTCTGGATTTCCCCTGTTGACTTGTGTGAAGGGATACAAGAAGGGATACACAAAGGGGGGCGAGGCTTTCCAGCAGCCCGTCAATAGCTGGACGGTCAGGCCTCTCCCCCTCCGAGGCGGTAGCGCCTAAAAAACTCTTCGCAGGCTATTCGGAAGGTAACTCGCTAAAGACCAGATTTATTTCGTCTACTTTGAAACTTTTTACCTCTAGAGCAGTTGCCTTGGCAGGATAAAACAGGGCTATATTTATCTCTCGATGCATTGAGCTTTTGTAAACCACTCCATCATAACCTTCGGTTTTTATAAGTTCGCATAGATACTGGCTAGGAATGTAGTCAATTGCTGCCGATCTCGGCAAAACTGGTCGAGTAAGCTCATCCCCCAAGCGAACTAAAAATTCTATATCTGCTCGTAGAGCCGCAGTCCGCACGGTATCGTCATGGACGAATGGGGATATCCGTCTTCGAGGGCTTCTTAGATCAATCAGCCTGAGGGGCTCGTTGATAGTGAACTCAGATACGGAGACTTTTTCGCCGTTGTGTGGGCGAACTTCCGCAGTGGCAGTGGCTACAGTAGATGCCATATATAAATAAGGAATACCTACTGGATTTGCTCTTCCATGGGAAGCCTTGTTTTTCGGTGGCGGCCCCATTTCGGCAACGGTATAAGGCGTGTCACCCTCCTGTATTCTTGCGCGAAACCATTTGGTAGGTAAAGGATCAATGTATTCCAGTTGTGCTAGTAATCCGCCAATTGTTTTGCGGAGATCTCCACTTTTTGGAAAAAATCGATTCTCTTCAATGAGCTCCTTTCGCAGTTCTTCCCATTGGTTAAGTGAGCTGGAGACACATAGATCAGATAGGATGAAATTCTTTCTTGGGATATTCCCATCTCCCAATGTTTCGGATAGAAGGTCTTTTATGGCGGGTTGATCAAAGCCTGGGAATAGATCCCAGTCATCTTTTAGCCATTCGCCAATGGTTTTCCCGTTGTTAGCGTCGCTTTCGACATAGATGCTCAGCAACTGCTCAAATTCTTCCTGTAGCCTAATCGGTTCGACAATAAAGGTTTCTTTGTTTCCACAAAAGCTACAAGTGCCTTGTTCGTCAGAGCGATTTTCGATCAGGTTTTTTATTTGTATATCGTCAAAGCACCTATGGCAGCATTTCCTCATGTTCTGCTACCAAGAAAACTAGAGAGAAGTTGGATGTGATGTTTCATTGAAAGTTTCTTGATGTAGCCAAGTCCTGGGAAGTGCTTGCGCTCATGTAAGCTCATGAACTCTTCTACAGCATCCGTTCTAAGTATTTTGGTGTTAGGGTTGGTGACTTCGGCTACCAACTTGTTTAGGGCTTCAAGAAATTTTCCTGGAAGGTCCGCTGGGGAATCATGGCGGTCTGACTTGAAATGCTGTGTATACATAACAGCGTCCATGTCAGGGTCTAAGAATGTTAGGTGTATTGCTACGGCATAGGCCGGGCCGCCACTTTCCGAATAATCATCACCTACAATTAGGAAGTCGCCGAACCCATTGTATTGGAGCTCTTGGAAGGTGACGTGAAGGTCGGAGAATAGCTCTACTTCAGGATATTTCCTGTTTGCCTGCCTATTAAAGCCGTCTTTCAGCAGAATTCTTTGGTAATCCTTAAAATGTCTCCTGTATGGAATGCTACAGTCTTTGTCGTTAAATACATGGCGCACAGTGTTGTAACGATCTTGTGTCGCTTCTGCTAGTTCACGCGCCTCTGAAAAACCTGAGTGGATAAAGTAGATTGGCCTGTCACTATATCCATCGCAAATTTCTTGAACATTTTTTATCGTCAGGTCTTGCGTTAAAAGAACGCCAATGTAGATGTTGGTGTGATTTTTTAACTCTTCCAAAACAAACTTTCTTATCGCGGAGGCGTTTTCGTTATAGTCTCCGTGATATGGGTTTACGATCAGTACTGCATTTCCACCTGCGCAGCTGACTGCTTCGATTGCGCGCTTAAGTCCAGTAAGGGACTCCCTGACCGGCTCTATGATTGGTGTGAAGTTGCTTCGTGAAAGAATCTCGGCAGACTCTTTGATTGCCAGTAGATCAAACTGCTTCCCGCGAAAGTATGGATGGTACATTTCATCTCGCCCAGTCAAGGGCCTCCCTGATGGTCTTTTGGATTGATACTGCTAATGTCTCTTGTTCTTTTTTATTAAGCGGTGTGGAAAATAGTGCTGCTTGTAGTGAGGGCGGGATAAGAGGAAGTATGTTCCCTAATTCCTTCGAGCGCCGCGATTCTCTCAAGGTCTTTACTGCATACTTGTGCAGTATCGTAGGGTCTAGAGCCGAAAATATCTCCATCAGACCAGCTCGCATTTGCGTGTTCGCAAGTTTCGGAGGCTCTATTCCTATATCCTCTAATATAAGAATTGCTTCTCTGGTTTGTATGGCGTCCAGTATAGTTATCGGCTTTAGTCGAGATGGATCTTCAATCGCTTCTCTGACCACGCTTATCGAATGCCTTTTGTTGAGGCAAAGAATTCCTACATCTTCGGGAGCATTTTTTTCAACTCCAGATAGATGAGGTTCTCCAGTTACAACATAAACTTTGGCAAAAAACTCTCTGTAAGTGATTAGCTGGTTTTCCAGTCGGTTTAGAGAGTCTCTTTCAGATTTTATTTCATATGCGGTGGAGGTGCCATTGAATATGGCTACATCAGCTTTACATTGCCCGACTCTAAATTCATTGACCATTGCGGCAGTGTTCAAAGAGTGTCGCCCAAGCATTATTCCCTTGGTGATCGCGGCCTTGTATGCATATTCGTGTCTGTTGTCACGCTGTCTGAGTAGTAAAAAAGCGTTTTGATAGAGGTCAAATAGAGTAAGTGATAATGCGCTCTTTTTTACTTCTAAGGTTTCGCTGATCAGCCTGCCAAGCAGCGGTGAATAGCCTTTTTGTGCCAACTCTTTGACGACGGCTGACGAAAACAGACGAGCAATTGCAGTCTGCTGATATTTGTCAAGAATTTTGGCGGTGAAACTCATTGGAGGTTCCTGGTACTTGGCTTCTTAGAGCCACGCATTGCGTGCAGGCACATATGGAAAATGTAGCAGGCCGTGCAGGATGTGCCTCGGCATCCGCCATCCGGTGGCGACAGTACTAAAGATTAGGATGGCCTGGTAGGGCTCGCTCGACGTATGACACTGAACGACAGCGGTAGCGGTGGTGCAGGGATTCGCAGGGTTTTTAAGAGGCTCTAGAAGCCCCCTCCAGTGAGGAGCGACGCCGCGTGCTGCCCGCTGCAGGGGTGCAGAAAAAGCGACACATTTAGCCCGCAGGCGTGGCGGGGGGACGACGGCGCGCGCCGGGTGCAGAGCCCTCCGGCGCGGCCCCTGGCAGCCGAGGGGTGGGACCAGCCGCCCGGACGCCTCCACGACGCCCGTCGTCGGCCTTTCGCTGGCCAGGGTGGGCTGCTCGGTGCAGTCGGTCGGCTCCGCAGCCTGTGACGCTCCAGAGGCGCAGCTCTGTATCCAGCAGGCAGGGAGTCTGACCTGATCAGACTCCCTGCAAGGCGCGTAGCGCGTCGACGTGGCGGCGGCCGGGCACGAAAAGACCGCCCGTAGGCGGCCTGTCGCTGGCCAGGAAGAGCTAGGCGCTGCGCTGCTGGCCTTGCTGCCCGAGCAGCGCCTGGGCCTCGGCCCGCTGGAGGTTCAGCGCGAGGACGCTTGTTGCCCGACCTGTCAGCTCGTAGGCCGTGAGGTCGAGCGCCTGCAACGTCTGCTCGAGTGGGTCAATCTCGGTCGGCTCGACGGCTGCCGCCGCTTCGTCCAGCAGCTTGGCCAAGGCACGCTCCATACGTCCTCGAGCAGCCTGCTGGCGCTCGGCTTGACCTTTGGCAGTTGCGCCGTCGCCGATGATGTCCTCCTTGATCACTGCCCGTAGATGCTTGGCTTCCTGGCGCTGTACCAGCTTGAGCCAGGTGCGGCCCTCGGCCGTGGCGAATAGCGCCGCCGAGGCGATGGCGAGGCGGTGATCGTCGTAGACCTCCGTGGCCTTCTCCAAGGCACTGTCATACGTGCTTCGGGCATAGGCCGTTTCCACCTGTGCCAGTTTGTAGCTCGGTTCCAGCTCGGCCGCCAACTGCTCGTAGCTCTCGGCCAGCTCGCGCTTGTCCAGCTCGTCGCGCTTCGCCTTCAAGACCTCGGGCGTCAGCTCGCCATCGGCGTCGCGAAAGTCGGCCCGCCATTCGCTGCCGGCCGTCTCCGATTCGTGCCGGGCGGCGCGGCCGGTGGCGCGGTGTTTCTCCAGGCGCTTACCCAGGGCGACCAGCGTCTCGCGTTGGGTCAGGTAAGCGGCTTTCGCCTGGTCATGGTTGGCCAGGGTGGCGGCGACGTCTTCGGGGAGGGTATTGGTTTGGGTTTCGGTACTCATGGGGGCTCTCGTTTTGGTGCTGGGGGCTCGTGACCGACCGTGCTCGAGCACGGCCAGCCGTCGCCGTTGGGGTTGTGTGGATCAAGTGAAAGGAAGTGCGTCAAGCACTTCGTGCCAAAACACCCTTGTTCATGTCTGAAAACGCAAAGTGAGTGGGAACGTGGGCACGTGGACAAAACCGCTCTGGAATGCGGGTTTCAGAGTGGGAATTTGATCCCACTCTTTTTGAGTGGGAACGGAGAGGGGGAGGGTGGCTATTGATTGAACAGAGTTGTGTTCCCACATTCCCACTCTCGTTATTCAAATGGGAACGCTGTAACCCGCGTCGTTGCTGGCCTGTTCCCACGTTCCCACTGTTCCCACCGAAAACAGTCAGTAAGGGGTTCCCTACTAGAAGACTCATGCTTGACTTTCTCCTTCGGTATCCAGGCGCTCAGGGTCGATGACGTAGAACCGAGCATTACCTCCGCCTGGCGTGCGATAGCGTTTCGTGCGCCGGGAGGTGCGGGCCTCTTCATCCACCTTGGCCAGCGCATTGGCTTCCACCAGCGCCCGCAGGATTCGCTCCTTGCCGTAGCCGGCTGCCGCCTCGAGCAGCGCGGGCGCGTTGAACAGGTAGAGCCGGCGATCATCGATCAGCTCGTAGAAGCCCGCCCGATCGCGCACCGTGACGGCGGCGTGCTCGGCGTGAACCCAGGAGAAGCGGCTATCGCCGTGTAGGGCGATGAAGTCGGCGATGCCACGCAGGATCTGGCGCTCTTCGGCGCTGCCATCGCCCATCCTGGCCAGCCATTCGCCGAACAGCTGGCGACAGGCGTTGCCGGCCGTACCGGTGGGCCAGCCCAGCAACTGGCGTTCGCTGGCCAACTCACCAGCCAGCGCCATGAGGGCGAAGCGATCCGCCACTCGGCCGGCCTGGGAGCTTTCCGTGCAGAAGGTCGCTCGGACCTCGCGGAAGCGCTCGAGCAAGTCTTCAGGCGTCTTCAGCAGGCTTTCCACAAAGGCCGGTCCGAGGTGGCCGTAGTCCTGGCCGACGGCATCGGTCAGCAGCCGGTGGAATTCCTGGCCGGTCAGCCCCTGCACATCGTCGAAGGCCCGGAACGGCCGGGTGCCGGCGTTCACGTCCACCATGCGCAGTTCCGCGCCGGCATGGGCACCGTTGCCGGCGATGGCCGCATGCTCCGATAGCGAGCGCTCGCCGCTGGAGAGCGCCAGGACGCGCCAGGTCAGCTTGGCCCGACCCTCGCGCTCGCGGGTCATGGTGCTCTTGCCCATGCCGTTGGCGATGGCATAGGCCATCTCCTGCACTCGCTTGGGATCGGCCCGTTTGATCTCGTCGAGGATTAGCACCGTATCATTGCGGGACGCGGCCTCGATCTCCACGCCGCCTTTGGATACGTCCCAGGACGCGGCGAAGGTGCCGGGGTTGCCCCATACCGAGGCCGCGATCAGCTGCGCCAGCGACTTGCCGCTCGATGAATCGCCCACCAGGTGGATACCGCCACCGTTGACGCCCAGCTTGGTCAGCAGTGGCCCGGCGAGGGCGCAGCACACCGACAGGATCAGCACCGGGTTGCCCAGGCAGCGCGGGGCGATCTGCGCCTGCCAGTTGGCCAGCGTGCCCTTGGTGGTGAAGAGGTTCACCGCCCGGCCCGAGTCCTGATAGCGCACGTTGTCGCCGCCCAGTACCCGCGACGGCAGAACGAAGGCGCCGGACTCGTGCCAACCGGGCTTGGTGGTGGTGGCGATCACCCGCGCCGGGGCGTGGTAGCTGGCCAGGTAGGGCGCGACGTGGCGGCGCTGGTGGTACTCGATGGCCAGCCCCTGGCGCATGAGCGCCTTGAGCACCTCGTCGGCCTTGCCAGCCAGGGCCTCCATCGGCATGACCCACTCGATACGCTTGCCGCGATAACGAAAACTGAGCAGTCGACCGATGCTGCCGTCTTCGGTGTTCACCGTCTCCGCCTCGACGTGCAGCGGCGAACAGATCCAGTAGTCGAAGGGCACCGGGTCGTCTTCCGGGCCGCTGTGTTTGACGCCGTGGTACCAGGTGCCTTCGCGGAATGCCTTGCCCTCCTTGAAGACGGGGCGGTCGTACACGGCGAAGCATGGCCGGTCGAGGGTGTCGCGCTCTGGCACCTTGGGCTCGCCGACCAGGCTCAGGCCGGCTTTCGGTTCGGGCGTGCTCATGCCGACACCTCCCAGCGTCCGCTCTGCCAGAGGTGCAGGTCATTGAAGTCGGACAGCCCAGCCGGCCCGTCATAGGGCCAATCCGGGAAGACCACCAGGGCATCGGCCGCGCTCGCCGCCCGGTTCGCCGCGGCGCGGCCGGGGTTGCCGGGAGAGCCGCGGTCGTCGTCGCCGGCGATCACCAGCTCGACGCGCTGGCCGAAGCGCTCACGCATGGCCAGGGCCACCGGCTTGAGGTTGCCCGCGTTGAGCGCGCAGACCACCGGCGCGCCGGTGTGCTGGTGCAGGGTCGCGCCAGTAGCCCAGCCCTCGCAGACGTACAACCGGGCGCCGTCCGTGACCTTGCCCAGCGGGCAGTAGCAGCCCTGCACCCGCCCCCCGGCCAGAAAGCGTTTGTTGCCCTGGCCGTCGATGATTTGCAGGTTGACCAGCCGCCCGCCCAGCACCAGCGGCACCGCCAGCCGACCATGGGCAAGCTGGCGCAGCCCGAACGGCTCCACCTGCTTGGCTTGGAGGTAGGTGTGCAGCCGATCCACCGGCTTGCCGTGCTGCCAGAGCAAGGCCGCTTGCCGGGCCGCAGCGGCTTGCTTGTGCTGCAACTGCGCCTCGGCCTCGCGCTGCTGCGCCTCGAGGCGCTGGCGCACGGCCAGGGCCTCGGCCGAGGGCTGACCACCCTCCCTGGCGAGCGAGTCGAACAGGCCCAGGCCGAGGCGCTGATCGATCTCCCGCGCCGCCTCGCCCTGGCGGCAGCCGCGCAGATAGGCCAGCAGCGACACCAGGTCGCCGCCATGGGCGGCGCTGTCGGCGAAGTCGTTCCATTTGCCGCTGTCCAGGGAGACGCCGAAGGAACCGGCTTTACGGTCCCCTCGGGCGACGTTGGGGGCGACCCACTCGCGGCCCTGGCGACTGCCCTTCGGCAGCCACTCGGGGAGCAGGGTGGTGGCGTTGGCCAGGGCGTGTAATGCGGCCTGGCGGATCAGCTCGGGGATACGGCTCTCAGCCATGGGCCACCCCCCCGCGAGCGCTGAGCGCCCGCGCCGTCTTGTAGAGGTCCAGGGCATCGGCCACCAGCACCCGCGCCGCCTCTGAGACGTTGATGAGGTCGTGCCGGTCGACGGTCTTGATCGTCATGCAGGTGACGCTATCCAGCAGGCCATAGGCCGCGCTCAGGCGCATCTCTGCGCAATCGAGCAGCGCCGTGAGCGGCTGGGTACTGTCGAGTAGCAAGACATGGCTATCGCTGGGGTTGGCGGTCAGTGGGGTGAGGTCACTCATGGCCGGCCCCCCTTTTGCGCCATGGCCAGCAGCAGGCGGGCCAGCGACAAGGGCACCTGGCGGGCGTGGAGCTGGCCGGCCTGTTCGGCGGCGTGGATCTCGGCGCGCAGTTGGTCGGCGACGCCGGGCTCATGGTTGAGGGCGTCGACGGCATCGAGCATGGCCTCGAGGGCGGCGCGGGACGGCGACTGGCCGGGGTTGGCCAACTCGGTCAGCAGTTGGTGGAGGGCATCGATGGAGTCAGCCATGGCGCACCTCCAGGGCGGCGGTGGCCACTGGCGCGACAGGGATAGGCAGGGCAGGTCGAGCGGAGAGTGCGGTGGTGGAGACGGTGTCGAGTGCGGCGCTGGCCTCGAGGGCGCGAGCGCACTGCATGTGGTGGTTGTAGCGGGCGAGACGGGTGGAAAGACTGGAATTTGCGTGCAGGGCAGCTAAGGCCATGGCCTTGTGTGCGGCGACGCGGATGCAACGGGGGGATGGATTGAGGGCGTGCGAACGGTTCATGGGTGGAGCTCCTGTATCTGAGGAGCTGCCACCGTTCGCGGCCAAGCGAAGGATGGTGGCAGCTGTACGCGGGTTGGCCGACCGGGGATACAGGGTCCCGGCACACCCGAAGGTGTCCCGCGCACAGCTACCATAACGCGACATTGCGGACACAAAAAAAGCGCCTGCAATGAGAGTTTGGGCGCTGTTGCGCCTGTATCTACTCGACCGGCCAAGGTCGGTCACGGATTTTGCCGCGACGCCATGACTATAGGCCGGCTTCGGAAGGCTTGGCAAGGCTTGAGCGGGCTCGGCCTGTAACAGGCGATGCAACCTGACCGCGTTGGCCACGCGGGCCGAGCGGCTGCAAATGGCCGGTGCTGTGGTAGCCTTGCGGGTGCGGATTGATTGGTTCTGAGCCCTGGCAGCGTTGGCGCGCTTGCCGGGGCTTTGTCTTTTCTGAGGCATGCAAAACTCCTCTCCGCCGAGCAAGCCCGGCGGCGTATGCGTATGGATTCAGGAAGGAAGCGGTGGGTGGATCAGCAGTCGGTCAGGATGGCCGGTGCGGCGGTGGTCTGGCTGAAAGTGAGGGCATCGCCTGGCAAGCCGCTGGCGGTATGCCGGGCGCCGTTGGTGGTGCCGGACACGTTCAACTCGATCTTGGCGCCCACGCGGTTCGGGCCGAGGGTGCGGAAGGTCTGCTGGCCGGGCTTGCGTGCCGCGTCGATGAGCACGGCCTCGATGCTGGCGATGTCCTCGACGGCGAAGGTCAGGGTCTGGTTGTCGATGGTCAGGGTGCAACGGTTCATGGTGGATCTCCGGGGTGGGGAACTGACGGGCCTAGAACGCAGCGCTGGCGAGCTTTCGCTCGGCGAGGCGGTCGGCGATCCACTGATCGATCTCCGCCTCGAGCCACGCGACGCTGCTCCGGCCGATAGGGACCGGCTCCGGGAAGGTGCCGGCGCGAATGTCGGCATAGATCGCAGCCCGGCTCTTGCCGGTCTTGAGTTCCACCTCGCGGCGCCGCAGCAGGCGATTGCCCAGGGTGATGCGCTCGATGGGGTGGAATGCGTTCTGTGCCGGCTTGCTCATGCACGTTGCTCCCTGGCAGCGATGCGGCCTTGAATCCACGCCTGCACCTCGCTCAGGACGAACCCCACCGGCGCATTGCGTGCCCCGCTGTCGCTGAGCTTGACCGGCTTGGGAAAGGTCGGGTCGCGTTGGAGCAGCTTGTAGACGGTCGGCCTGGCCAGGCCGGTGAGGGCCATCAGCTCGGGCATCCGAACGAGTGCCATGGTTGACTGCGCCAGTGGGCGTTCGATAGCGGTGAACCGACTCATGCCGCGTCTCCCTCTGCTTGGCCTGCAATGGCCGCGCCGGCATCCTGCTCGAGGTCATCCAACGCTGCGCGGCGGAGGGCGCTCGGTGCGTAGGGGAGGGTGACGGTCGGGTTTGGCTGGCTGGATGGGCTTAGGCGGTGGGTGATCTCGTCGACGCCGAGGAAGGTCGCCCCACAGACTGGGTTTCGGCAGATCAGAAAGGTGCGCGATAGCAAGGGGTGCTTGCTCATCGAGCTGCGCTTCACCAGCGAGGCGCCGCAGTCGGGGCACTGCCGGCCGCGCGTGGTCTTGCGAGCGGGGATGGGGGTATGGGTCATGGTCAGCACGCCGTGGTTTCTGGACGCGCCAAGCTTCCCTTGGACTGCTGAAGAACGACATGCGGCCGATTTGTACGTGGCGCTCCTACAAAAAACCGGGAAGGTGATCGCGGCTGGCTGGTGGTGGGCGTGCATCACTCCGCACCTCCCTGACGGCGGGATTCCAGCCAGCGGGCGACATCCTGCTCGCGATAGCGCACCAGGCGCCCGACCTTGAGGAACGGCAGGTCATGGCGGCCGGTGCTGCGCCAGGTGGCCAGCGTGCGAGGAGAGACGCCCAGCGCCTGGGCGGCGCGACGGGGCGTCCAGAGGTCAGCGCAAGGCGCTGTAGGTGAGGGAGGGTGCATCTTCGTCTCCGTAATGCGTTCTCGATGACGGAGCGAAGAGTGCTGGAGTGCCGTATTCGGATGTCGGATTTTCCGGATTCCGAATTCGGAAAATCAGGGCAGTAGGTGCTTGAGCGCCGTGCTCAGGTTCTTGTAGAAACCATCGCTTTTTAGGTCATAGTTATGTATGGCGGCTATACGCGATAGCTCTTTAGATATCGACGAGCAGTTAGGTTTTCCTCCGCACGATAATCCCTTCTTGTGGGTTGCTGTCGCTTGAAATTGGTCAAGTCTATCCCCAAGCTCAGCAATTAAGTAAGCTGCAAATCCAATCGTTTTTAATAGAGGTTCAGGCCGTTTTGGTGTTTTTGAATTCTTATCACTTGATTTGCCAGACTCTATGTCTTCTGTTTCTGGGTAACGCATGTATGGAGTTGAGCTCTGAATGTAAGTTAGGCTCTCGAAATTTTCGTCTTCGGAGAGCTTGATAACTTCGAGCTTGCACGGGAGTGGAGGTAGTTCAGGTGCATTAGGAATGGTGGCGACAAGCTCTTCCAATTCCGTTACGTGGACAAAAAAATCGTAGTCTCCATCGTTCAAGCCAACCGCTTTTCCATTGGCATCGACTCTATAGCAACCGCCTATCTCGAAAATTTCGTCGCTTTCTGATATGAGTTGGACAGTTATTCCTAACGGCTTTTTATGCCCCGCTCGGCAGTTATCCGCGAAAACTTCATAATGAGTTATTGGGATGGGGCCTTGGAATTGAAAAAGTAGTTCGAGCTTGTCAAGTCGAATAGGTATGGCTGACTCTACGTTTCGCACAATGAAACTAGGAAGTAATTTTGATTTTTCTTCATCGTAGACGATGCTGAATACGCCAAGCTCTGCATCGTCTGTAGGCCAGTAATGTACCCGAATCAGCTCTCTCGCGGCAGCTCTATGAATGGCGTTGATGTCATATTTCTTTCCAGTCTTATCAGATAGATATTGAGCAGCTTCGAAAAAACTTAGCCACTCTTTGAATTCATAAGACGACATTGAGATTATCCTTTGGCTTGAAAGTCGACTGTAACGACGTTGCCTTTTTCAAGGTTTTCCAAATGATCGGCATACCACTGCATCATCGCTCGTCGCTGTTCGAGATAGATGGCCTTGTTGTAAACGCCGGACACGCCGCCCTCGACATGTGCTAATTGCGCCTCTACATGCTCGCGGGGAAAGTTGTTCTCGCGCAGGGTGGTAGAGGCGATGTGGCGGAAACCATGGGCTGTCTGGCGCCCTTCGTACCCCATGCGACGCAGTGCCATGTTGAATGTCATGTTGCTCCGTGGCTTCTTGCGGTCGCTGCGGCCAGGGAAGAGCAGCGGATAGTGCCCATTGAGAACCCTCAGCTCTTCCAGGGCTTCGAGTGCCTGAGTTGACAGCGGCACAAGATGATCGCGGCGCTTTTTCATCCTCGCCGCCGGGATGCTCCAGAGAGCATTTGGCAGATCGAACTCCGACCAGGGCGCTTCCCGTAGCTCACTTGGCCGCACGCCGGTAAGCATGAGCAATCGAAGACCCAGACGAACGTCCAGGGCGTGGGGGTAGGCACGGATTGCCCGTAGAAGGTCGGGTAACTCCTTGGCCGAGACATGGGGGTAGTTCTCGGCCGGGCGCGTCTGTAGGAAGCGGCTGAGCCCTTCCAGTGGGTTATGGATGGCTCGGCCTGTGACCCTGGCCAAGTCATAGATCTCCTTGCAGGCACGGCGCACGCGGCCCATCTGCTCGATGATGCCTTTGCGTTCGAGGGTCTGGAGAAAGTCCATCCATTCCTTGGGCGTGATTTCGGCATAGGGTCGGCTGCCGAACACGGGGAAGACATGCAGCTCGAGCGCCCCGACGTTACGCCGCGCTGTGCCAGGCTCCCAGCCTGGCGTGCGAATGGCGATCCACTCGCGGGCGAGGATCTCGAAGGTGTTGGTTGCAGCCTCCCGCTCAGCCGCCTGGCGGGCCTTCTTGTTGGCCACCGGGTCTTCGCCGTTGGAGATGTCTCTACGCAGCTCTGCCGCCTTCTTGCGGGCAAGGGAACCGCTGACCTGTGGATAGCCGCCCAGACCCATCCAGGTCCACTTGCCTTGCAGATTCTTGTAGCGCAACTGCCAGGACTTCTGGCCGTCTGGCTTCACGCGCAGGTACAAGCCGTTGCCGTCCAGCTCCCGATACTCTCGGGTCCCCGGTTCGATGCTTGCCAAAACGGTGTCGCTGAGCGGTCGGCGCTTGATGTCAGAGCGTTTCACGTCCTTGTATCCCACCAGTTCTAAAAATGTCCCGGGATACAGCCCGGGATACACCATGCAACGGTATAAGGGGATACAACGGGAGACAACCAGAAACAACAAAGCCCGCACTAGGCGGGCTTTTGAGGGTGCTTCGTAGACATCAGGAGACGACTAGAAACAAGGATTTGGCGCACTCGGCGGGATTCGAACCCACGACCCCTGCCTTCGGAGGGCAGTACTCTATCCAGCTGAGCTACGAGTGCAGCGATTCGGTGACACTGAATCGGCCGCCATCATACTCACCTTGCCGCGGACCGTCCATGCCCGGATGCACGATGTTGTTGATTTTGAACGAGTGTTTCGTCGGGGCGGGACGGGCCTGGAGGGGCCGTTAAAAAGTCGACGAGAAAA
>Ga0157366_1000828_pt1 | contig 13173 bp, 14 predicted proteins | sample AttbisABBM1_FD_113149 | JGI IMG/M metagenome (GOLD analysis project Ga0157366, IMG submission 113149) | Fungus gardens microbial communities from leaf cutter ant in Botucatu, State of São Paulo, Brazil - Atta bisphaerica ABBM1 | ecosystem: Host-associated > Fungi > Mycelium > Unclassified ...
GTTACATAGCAGATTACATCAGATAATATGGTCACTGGTCACATGATACATAGAAGGACATAGAACATTCTGGAAGAAATGATGTCATACTATGTTTTATACACATAGTAGCCTTAAGGTATATACATGATCACTTAGGATAGGCTAAAGTAGTAGTGCACAGACCAGTAGTCTAAGGTATATAAGATGGACAATCCTGTACAGAGTTCTTTATTGAGTTCTCTTGTATAACCCTATACAAGGTTTTTCTCATTGACCAGCTCTAAGATCTTTGAGTTATAACACAACTCAAAATACTCAAATGTGGATGGTAGTAAGCAGTGATTTTAAAATACTTCAAGATTTTTTCACAAAATGTTCAAAAGAACAAGTTTCTTACTAATATGATTCTAGTAAATGACCAAACCTTTGACATTCTATTTATTTAGAAACTACTTTGGTCAGTTATCTGTTAACTCCCCAAGTTCTTTGTCTAATAAAGGGAAAGGTCTTATAAGAGTTCTGTATCATCTATCTTGAGTTACATTTACAAAATTATCTCTCATCAATAATAACCATTCAAGAGTTATCAATAATTCTTACATAAAACAAACTAGTCAAATTACAATTCTCACTAAGGAAGAACATTTTCAATCAACAAAATATTAACTTAATCTTTTTTTTCAACTATAGCACTATGTTCTTCATTCTCAACATTTATTCAGACAATCAACAAAAGTATCTAAAAGATACTAAGATAAATTTAAATAAAGTAATTATGACAGAAGATTTCAATATCAGAGACAATAATTGGAATTCATCATATCCCTATCACTCAATATATACAGATACACTCTATAAAATTGCTAACAGTTTTAATCTAAAATTATCATTGTTTATCAATCTAGTACCCACTTAATATGTAAATAACCTTCAAGACTCAAACTCAGTCATAGACTTGATGTTTCTCTATACTAATTCAGAAGAATTCAACAATCACCAAATCTCATCCAATCTAAAGAGCTCATTCAACCATACTTTGCTATCAGTATCCATTATTATCAAAGAAGAGTTTGTTCAAGAGGAAAAACAGACTATAATCAAGAATAACAAAGAGAAAAAAATTTGTCAAAGAGCTCAAGATCCAAATAAGTAATATAGATATGAAGAATATTCTTGATAGTAATTTGCTTGAATATCTAACTCAAGAGTTTACTTCTATAGTAGAAAACCTTTGGAACAAATACTCTAAACAGACTAATATTATAAAGTGTTTAAAATCTTGGTAGACTGAGAAGTGTAATAGAGACTTAGCAATCTACCATACTTCCAGAAAGAAGAAAGATTGGATCAACTACAAAAAAAACAATGAGAATAGTAAAACATGTCTTTTTTGATAATAGAATTCAAGAAATCACCTCAACTAATAAGAGACCTTGAGACCTTATAAACTGGATTAAGAAACAAAAACTATCTACAATAGAAGCCATCAAATTCAACAAGCTTCCATATAATAATCTGGATAACTTATAGCAAACACTACATTGATTATATAGTGCTGCTCAAAACAAGCCCATCAATGCTAATCTTCTTGATGAGATTTTTGTATGTCAACAAATAGAATAGTCTTTTTTCTCAAGAGTTGAAATTATTGAAGATATTATAAAGTATAGTAGTTTGTCTACTCCAGGCCTAGACCATATCTCTTAGAGACATCTTAAAGAAATTACAAAAGACTCCAAGTACATCACCAACATTATCAATATAGTGAATGTATGTATTAATCTTCGCTATTGGCCATCATATTTCAAGAAATTGACTTCTATCATTATTTATAAATCCAATAAATCAGCATATAATAATCTGAAGGCTTTTCATCCAATCATTTTTTTAACAAGCTAGGAAAGCTAATCAAAAAAGTAATGAGCAGCAGAATACAAGTTTATTTAATCACCTTCAATTTTCTTCATTCAAATTAACTGGATAGTATTAAACAGCATTTAATAATCCAATGTTGGTCTCTTTCTAACCTATATTATGTAAGCATAATAGATGAAATATCTCCATACAAGTACTATTGCCTTTGATATTACTCAATTTTTCCCTTCTCTAAATCACCAACTTCTGATGATGATTTTAACAAAGCAGGTTTTAATTCTAGAATCTCTCATTTTTTTCTAATTATCTAATTAACAGACAGACTCAATCTATATGGAACTACTTTACATCACCACTCTTCAAAGCTGATATTGGTGTTGGACAAGGATCTATATTCTCTCCCATTCTTTTAGCTCTTTATATTGCTCCTATTTTTCATATATTTGAGAAAAGAACTACAAATCTTTTAAATTCTATTCTAGTTTTGATTCTTTCATTTGTTGATGATAGTATTTTTGTTTCTCAGAAGAAAAGTTATGAAAAATCTAATATATCTTTTTTTTGTAGTTATAACATTATTTCATCCCTCTTTGACCAATTTGGTCTAGTAATTGAACACAACAAATTAAAGGTTTTCCATTTCTTGAGATCAACAAAAAATCATTAACCTACCTCCTTTAGAGTTAACATTTTTAAGCGGTCTCTTACTCAGGTCCAAGGATATATGGTGATATCTAGGTTTTTTCTTTGACAAGAAACTATCTTTTTAACATTATATTTGATATTATGCTAACAAAGCCCTTTCTACAATCAAAGACATGAAGATGTTGGGCAATTCATCAAGAGAACTCTCTCTAACACACAAACATCTCTTATATAGAATATGTGCCTTCTCTATTGTTTTATATAGTTTTCAGCTCTGGTATTTCAAAGGAGTGCCACTATACCAACCTCTTAAGGAACTGAAGAAAATGCAGAGAAGAGTAGCTCTATGGATAATAGAAGTCTTTCATACATCACCTTTATAGGGAGTTAAGGCTATCATCAGTTTTATTCCCATTCATTTTCACCTCAATAAAATTATTGGTTAATATTATCTTTAAATAGTGTTTATTTTTATTTTTATTTTTATTTTTATTTTTTATTTCTTTGATGACAAAGAGGCACATGACTGCAGTCACATGACATTGAATGAGATTTTTCCAGTCTTTGACAGTTTGAACAAATAACTTTCTCCTGGTTTTTATCTTATAGATAATTTCTCTAACTGTTTTTCCTTTCATCCAACAACCAAGATACTATTCTCATTATATCTGGCATAAGTGTCAAAACAATATTGATACTTTAGTCTCACACATTTGGAGAGAACATGAAATTATTGCAAAAACTGTTCATTATACAATGAACATATCATCAACAGAAGCTGAGATTTTTGTTATTAGATGTAGTATCAGTTGAGTATGTAGTATCAGTTGAGTATTTCAAATATAAGATATTATATATATTGTTGTCATCAAAGATACTATTTATGCTACCAAACATATTTTTGACATATCTATTTATCTATACTAGCTACATATTATCACCATATCTTAAGGAAGTTCTTTGACAAGAATGCTAGTAATTCAATTTCATTTTGGGACTATTCTAGTAATAATAAATGGCTACTACATTTACTAGTTGATAAGAAATTGAAATTTCATAAGATAAGTCCCATTTTACCTAGCAAAATATCATGGGAGTTTAGTAGGAAAAAAAGAATAAAATTCTATTGTCAGAAAGTGGTAGATATATTTCCAATCATCCAACTACAAGAGTAGACATTTTCTTGATTTAAATAATGATGATAGCCAATTTGTAATAAGGCTGGACTGCTAGCACCAAACCAACTATACCAAAAGGCAATTTAACTGAAAGCTTATACTTTTCAGCTAACTAGCAGTATTTATACTGATTATGGGAACTCAGGTGAGTAGCAGGCTTATACAACCTATTCATTCTATCTACTTGAAAGATAGTACTTGGCTGAAAAATTTTGATCTTTCCAACTTGTTATGTGTACACATCACTAATATCAAGAACGCAAAAAGTAGACTTAACTTTTCTTATTTTCTTTTCTTATTTTTATTTTATTTTCGATTTATTTTCCTTTATTCTATTTTTAGAACTAGGGTTAGAGTGACAAGATCATGCTATCACACAGCAGATCACAAGTTACATGATATATGAAAGGATATAGAACATTCTGGAAGAGATGATGTCATACAATGTGTGATACACATGGTCATTTAGGGTAGGCTAGAAATAGCTCGCATGGACCATTAGGTATTAGTATATAAGGTAGACAATCTTGTACAGAGTTCTCTATCGAGTTCTCTTGTATTAATTCAATACAAGATTCTTTTACTTGACCAACTCTAAGGTTTTGTGACTGTAACAACTAGATTGATTACCAATTATGCTTCTATTAGCAAATATAGGCTAAGGTTTTTTCTCAACAGTTTATTTACATGCATATACAGTAATTCTCCTATTGAGATAAGAACACATACTTTATATAGTATATAAAGTTATGGAATCCTAAGTGAGAGTTACTTAAAGATATTCTTTCTTGACTTCAATCTAAAAGCATTATATAGTATCAGATATTTACTATATTTGACTCTCTACATAGTATAGTATTATATTTCTTACTTTTTCTTTTTCTTTTCTTTTTTTATTTATTTAAGTAATTACATTATGTAGTTATCATAGTCTACTATTGTTTTTCTTTGAATTCAACAATTTATTACATAGAGCACAAGGGCAGACTATGATAGCTACTATTATGACCTTAAGCTAGAGCTTAGGTTGTACTTAGGCAAAAACTTGAGAGAAAATAAGGGTGAATAGAATTGGTAAAGCGTAAGGATACAAAAGAGTATCTATACTATATATACTACTAAGCCATGTATAGTCCATGAAGCATATGAGTTAGAGAACATGAAGAAGAGTAAGAATGAAGCAAGACAAGAGCACCTACTACATGAGATGCTGACTAAGACTACTTTGGCACAGCTAATTGTGTCATCATACCCTATGTCTATTTTCATGATACATCCTCAAGGCATCAATCATAACAATACCCCGTTTTCAGCTTTTATATCCTCATGAATTTAAACCAATACCTCCAGTTCTCCTACCACATACATTGTAACTGTCCTCTTGTTGGAACCTATGATGACTTGTCCTTGATTATTGATTGCAATAAAGAATAGTTCATATGGTGGTCCCCCTTGGAACATCCTAATAGGATATCCATTCCTTGATGTTTCTGAGTTATGTTTGTTGTCCACCAATATGGTTGCTACTTCTTTCCAGAAGTCAGGGTCTTGCTCTCCCCTAGATCAAAGTGATTGATAGTGAGGTAGTGGTCGGAATATTCTTGTTTGAGTGTGTGACTTGACGAATTTCATGTACTTGATGAGGTTGTCAATTTCTTTGTCAATAAAACTTGAGCTTCTGGTTGAAATTGATTCTAACACTTTGTATGGCTTGATTAATATCACTTCTTCCTCTTTTACCTTTCCTTTACCCTTTTCTTGTTGTTCTTCATCAATATATAAGTCTTGTATTTCCCAAATATTTTCATTCACATAACTATTTTCTTTTTCCTTGTATCAATCTAATTCATTAGCTAGTATTCTCTGAACCTGAAATACTCATTCATCCATATCACTTTGAACCAGATATCAAAGGTTCTCTGATATTTAAGCAATGTTCATCGCATTTGTTGTTCTATTATTTATGCTTGTTGTTAAAACAGATTCTTCCACTTCTGTTATCATTGTGTTCACTTCTTCTGCCATCTTCTTGATATCTTTTACCATTCTCTGTACATCTATCATCGTCTCCAACCTCTTCAATGTCTTGTGATATAACCTTGTCCAATCTTCTCTTTCTCTCTTCATGACTTAAGCCTGGTCCATGTTGTTTAGTTTTCTGGAAATGTATGGGTTTGGGGAAACAGGAGTGGTAGCATAGTTGTTGGAAACTTGGGAAGACATTTGCTTTAAGAGTTTGAGTGAATGCTTGAGTTGTTGAGTTGAAATAGGATTTTACCCCTCCTCTTTATAGGTTTCAACTTGAATATCTGGCCCAATAATCTTCTATTGCCTCTTTTGTATGAGGCAACCCCATTTCTGCTATCCATTGGTCATGTTCGTCCCCATATCCTTTCCAATGCACCAGGTATTGTGTTTCTCTCCCACATTTTCTATGCTTCCTGACTTCTTCTACTTCATATTCCTCTTCTTCATTAATAATCATTGATGGAGGTGCTGGCTCCTTATGTTGTCTTTTGAACTTCGGCTCCATATATTGTATCAGCAGGTCCTCATTGAAAACATTATGAATCCCCCATCCTTCTAGAAGTTCTAGTTGAAATGCTTCTAAGCCAATGTCCTTTGAGATCCTAAAAGGCCCATATCTTTTGTTATCCAACTTCTTTAAGAGTCAATTCAAATGGATGTTTTTGTTTTCGAGCCACACATTGTCTCCAACCTTTAATCCTTGAGGATTCCACCTTTTCTTGTCAAATTGCTTCTTTATCATTTTCTGTGCTTCTTCTATCATCTTTGTTGTCTGTTCCCAACTCTTCTTCATTCTGATAAGAAATTCTTCTACTTATGGAATCTCTGTCTGAACCACAAGGTCACCTTTCCATGGGTGCCTTCCAAAGTGTGCCTTCCAAAGTTTAACTTAAATAGTGTCCTTCTGGTTGCTGCATGTTTCTTGTTGGAAATTCTGCTGCAGCTAGCCAGTCCATCCAATTATCTTGTTGATAGTTCACATAGTGTTGTAGAAATGTTCCTATCTCCTAGTTTATTCTTTCCGTTTGACCATCTGTTTGGGGATGGTATGCCATCAATAGTTGTTTCTTTGTTCCTAGTGCCTTTGTAAACTCTTTTATAAACTTCAATGTGAATTGTGGTCCTTGATCACTGAGAATCTTCTTGGGTACTCTATGTAATTTCCAAATATCATCTCTGTAGATTTTCACAATTCCTTCTGATGATATGTTCATAGTTGTCATCTTTAATCAAATTATCTTTGTGAATCAGTTTATAATGACTACTATGGCATCCATTCCATTTGATCTGGGCAGAGGTCCAATGATGTCAATACTAATCTCCTATCATAGCCCTTGAGGAATTTCCAGTAGATGTAGCTCTCCTGCCTTCTTCTGGTGTTGAACTTTATTCTGCTAGCATTTGAAGCATTCTTGTATGTATTTCTTGACATCTTCTTCAATTTCTGGCCACCAATAGTTTCTTTTGATTAGTTCTAACATTCTTTGTTGTCCTGGATGTCCCACATCCACCAAGTTATGATTTTCCTCTAGAATTTCTTCCCTGATTTTCTTGCTGTTTGGCACATAGATTCTTTCTTCCATGTATACCACTCCATCTTCTTCCCATGTCAATCCATCTTCTTTCTTCAGTGCTTGGATCACCTCCTTTTTTCTGGTATTGCTTCTAATCTCTTTGATTATGTCGCATTCATCTGTTGTCATCTTCCTTTCTATCATCATAATATCGGCTGTTGTTTTTCTTGACCATAGTTCTTCCTTTAAAAGTTGAACATCTTTGTTGTCCTCTTTCATATTTACTTGGTCTTTTCTTGATAGTATGTCTGCCTTGGTGTTCGTCTTCTCTGGAATATGTTATAATGTGAAGTCATAGTCTTGCAACTTCAGATACCATCTTGCTTGTCTTCCATTTAATTTGTGAGGTTCTTAGAAATACTTCAAATTCTCATGGTCCATCCAGATTTTGAATGTTTCCAATGCATCCAACAAATATTGTCTCCACTTAGTTAAAGCTTCCACTATTGCCAGTAACTCTTTGTCATAAATTTCATAATTTCTTTCTGCAGGTTGCATCATCCTCAATAGAAATGCTATTGGTTTCCACTTCCCATCTTGTTCCTGGGATAGCACTCCTCCTATAGCATGTCCTGAAGCGTCCATTTCTACTCTGAATTTTCCCTCTCTTCTTGGCAGAGAAAGAACTGGTTGACTTGTTATCTTTTCTTTGAGTTCCTCAAATGCCTTCTGATGTTCTTTGTCCCATTTCCATTCTTTCTTGCCTTTAAGTTCATTTAGTGGTTTTGCTGTATGGCTGAAATTTTGGATAAAATGTTGATAAAAGTTTGCGAATCTGAGGAAACTCTCCACATCCTTGACTTTTATCAGTGTCTTCCATTCTTTTATGGCTTTGATTTTTTCCTGTTCCATCTTAACTTGTTCTCTCCCTACTACCACTCCTAGAATACCGATTTCTTCTATGTCAAAATCACATTTTGATCTCTTGGAACACAGATTGTATTTTTCTGCTATCTTTAAGAACCTAATTGTCTGTTCTTCCAGTTCCTCTTTGGTCTTTGCTGGTATCACAAAATTATCCATGTAGTTTGCCAGTATTCTTTTGTGAAGTAACTCTTGAAAAATACTATTCATCATCCTCTGGAACGTTTCTGGTAAATTACATAGTCCAAAATACATGACTTGCAGTTTGAATAGTCCCTTGTTTGTTAAGAATGCAGCTTTCCATTCATCTCCTTCCTTGATTCAGATGTTGTTGTACCCCCAGATCAGGTCTAATTTGTTGAAGTACTTCACATCTTTGAGTTTGTCTATTACTTCTCCAATCAGAGATAATGGTATCTTATCCTTTATCGTGACCTGATTGAGCTTCCTATAATCCTGAACCAGCCATAGTGACTCATCTTTCTTTGGAATATAGAAACAGGATGCCACATATCTTGACTTTGATTCCACTATTAATCCTGCTTTGAGTTGTTCGTCCAACCATTAATTCAAAGCTTCTTCTTCTTTTAATGTCATTATGTAGGCTTTTGCATTAAGTTCCTTTGGGACTTCCTCTATAAGATTGATTTTATGATCCCATTCACGTCTTTCTGGTAGTTTTTCAAATTTCTTCTTGTTGAATAAGTGTATGAAGGGTCAGATGTATTCTGGTAGATCTTCTGGATTTGTCCTATCCAGTTTCTTGCTGATTTCACCATTATGCTGCTCCTTGGTTTCCATAGTTTCCATGGCCTTTGTCTTCCTGGTTTTGAACCTGATATCTTCATGTTTCATTGTGCAACTTCCTGGATATCTTGTAAACTTGATGGTTCCATTTTTCCAATTAACTTCTGGGTTATATTTAACTAGCCAGTCATAACCCAAAAACATATCTGTCCCATTTAAGTCCATTACTGCTGCTTCCAGTGTTTCTTTGTGTCTATTGATTTTGATTTCTAGAGGTGCCACCTTGGTCATCTCCCCATTTTTTGTTCCATTTGCATTGAAAACTTCAAATGAAAAGTTTATCGATTTCATCTGAATTCTTTTCTTCTTAGCTAGTTGTTCATTGATTTCTGTGTGTGTGCATCTGGAGTCCACCAGTGCCTTGATTTTTAATTTCTTGCTATTCTTCATCTTCATGTCTGCTTACACATTTAATTCCCATTTTCCCTCACTGTTTCAGTGATTTGGAATAATATATTTATTCTGGAACTTTACATGGGAGATCTCTTATACCATACCTACTCAAGATCTTTGCCAAAACCCTGCTTACTCTTTTTGTCTTCATTATCTGATTCTTCCTGGACCTTTCTTTTTTTCATTATTTACTTTTCTTTGCAATCTCTGGTGATATATCCTTCTTTGTCACATTTGAAGCATGTTCTGGTTTCTCATTCCTTCTTCTTTGCTCAGCATTCCTTTGCCATATGTCTGTACTTGTTGCAGTTGAAGCACTTAGGCTTCTTGTCTTTAAAGTTCTCGTTGGACTTTCCAATGTCCATTGGTTGTCCTCATCTACTGTATGTTGTTCTAGTGCTTGTCTTATAATTGTGGCATTCCTCTGTGGACTTGTATCCCTGTCCTACTGATGTTATTGCCACTTTCCACTCCTTAAGTGTCTCTGGCATAGCTATCGGTAGATACCCCAATATTGTTTTGATGATGTCATGTCGTATATTCTTCTTTAACAAAAAGATAGCATGTAGCTCATCTATATCAGCCTTCATGGCTAGTGCATCAAACTCAATCATGAAATCTGCTGTATTCTTCTTCCCTTGCTTGAAGATTTCTATCTTTCATTTGATATCTGCTGTCTTTGTCTTGTCACTGAATATAGTCTTAATCTCCCAGACAAATTCTTCCCAATTCTGGGTTCCAGTTTCTTTGTCTAGCTTATTGAGCTTTCTCTGTATGTAAATGCCTACTACATCTCCTCTGAGGCAAGCTAGGATTGCCGTGATTCTGTCATCAGTCTCCATGACCCTATTACTCTTGAAGAACAGTCTTATTCCTCTCTACCAGTCTTTAAATTTCGTTCAGTTACTATTACGACCTTAAGCTAGAGCTCAGGTTGCACTTAGGCAAAGGTTTGAGAGAAGTTAAGAGATTTATAGAAGTGGTAAAGTATAAGGATACAAGATAGTATCTACGCTATATATACTAGTTGGTAGTAAAGCAATGTACAGTCCATGAGGTAAACAACATGAGGAGGTAATAAGGATCAGGTGAAGTTATAGCACCTACTACATGAGGCACTGATTGAGATTACTTTATAGCGTAGCCAATTGTATCATCATACCCTTTGCCCTTCTCTATGCTGTCTCCAGAAGGCATCAATTGTAACAGTCACTATCAAACTATCCTGGGTCTAGTACCATATTCTTTGGCATTCCTGCCTGTGTGTTCTCACTGTTTGCTGCTGGTGCTACTGACATTTCTGTGTCCATTTGTTTGTACTCACTTGAGGCTTTTTCTATGATCTGTAGAGATCCTAGTCATTCTGACAATGCCTTAATATTGTTTGTTCTTCTGGAACTCATCTTGGTCCCTCTTTGTAGTTTGCACTACATGTGTTTTGTTCTTGACAGATAATTCTGTCTAGTTTCATTTGTATGCACCTCTCTTGCAAAGTGAACTCGTTGATGTTTTACCAAATGTTATGATCTTAAGCTAGAGCTTAGGTTGTACTTAGACAAAGACTTGAGAGAAGATAAGAGTGAATAGAATTGGTAAAGTATAAGGATACAAAAGAGTATCTACACTATATATACTACTAAGCCATGTGTAGTCCATGAAGCATATGAGTTAGAGAACATGAAGGAGCAGTAAGAATAAAGCAAGACAAGAGCACTTACTACATGAGGTGCTGACTGAGACTACTTTGGTACAGCCAATTGTATCATCATATTCTATGTCTATTTCCATGATGCATCCTCAAGGCATCAATCATAACAGCTATAGTATAACTATATTATATAAGAAAGAGACAATATGAAAATGAAATGAAAATGAAAATAAAGAGGAAATAAAATAAACTAGCTACTAAATGAGCAGCAAGATTGCTTTGCTATGTAATGCCTTCTCTGAAAGAGAAGGCATTTGAGTTATACTCAAGAAAAGAAACAAACTGACTGATAGTATCTCTCATTTGATTTCAATAGTTGTTAAACTTCCTACAATTATGTAGGATATGACATTTTGTTTCTATTGGATATGGACTGCATGGACAACTAAAATCTTTTTTAAAAAAGAATCTCAGATAATATTTACCAATTGGGGTGTAATTGTTAATTGCTCTTATAGCTCTTGTGCATAACAAATTTGAATGTCTGAAATGCTTGATCTATGAATCCTCTTGGATATATGAGAGTTCAATAGTATTGAGTTCATCATCTAGTAACTCAAGGAAGTGTTTTCCTTTAAATCAGATGCTTGAAAGAATATTTGCCAGTTTTTAATATAGTTGTTGTATTCTTTCTTTTTACTGAAGTCCTGTAATATCTTGTAGGGATAGAGAGGATAGATGTTGAACTTTTTTATGTCATAGTCAACCAATACATGAAGTAGCCACTTATCATTACTTGGGCAATCCCAGAATTCAATAGAATTATCAGGGTGTTTATTGAAATATGATCTGAAGTTTTTGAGATAGCAATCAATTGTAATTGATAAAGATGAGTGATGGAATCAAAAATTCTTTGAGTCATATGGATAGAGTCAGTAATGATGATAATATGTCAGAAAATTAAGTAGCTTAACTAATTTTGCTTCAGTCATGGTAATATTGATAGTATGATAAAGTATTTTCTTGATAGGATTTGAGCAAGAGTAAACATAAGCAATGGAAGTAGCAATATTATCTTTGATACTAGCATCTAAGATAATAATAACTGAGTTAGCTTTTGATGAGACTTTGAAAATAATTTTATTGAGTTTGCAAAAATAAGCATTTTTGCTTTCCTTGTCTTTGCAGTTCACTATATAAAATGAAAAACAACTAGAAAAAGAGTCAATTAGTCTAATTCTAGTAGAAATTTTGCTATTTAAAGTGTTAAGTGATGGAAAAGTTCCATTGAGATGATTGTTTGCATTTATCATAGAACTCTTAATTTTGAGGTATTGGTTGGAAGTCATATTTTCCAAAGAAAGGTAATAATAACACACTTTATTAGTGTGTCTGTTTTTGAGAAGGGATCTGATAGTATGGTTAGATGGAAAAGTAGCTGTTTTGAGTTATTATCTTCCACTAAGTTTTTGGAAGTGTAAATAAATTATAATTAAGTCTGTGATGGCTTCTATTCCTAGGAAAGAAAAAGTGCAGAAAGCATTTAGTATCTATAAGGCAGCTTGATGTTATATTTTCCTGAGCTTTTCAAGTAGGTATAAGAGTAGCACCTTGTTGTAATGCCACAAAGAAAAACTGTAGAGTGTAATAGAAAGTATATATGTTCTGTAAAGAAGATGTTTTTGATGAGGAAGAAGATCTCATATAGAGTTTCTGAACATTTTCATATACTTGATAGTTGACAATGCTTTATTAGAGTATAAATTGATATGTTGTTGAAAAGACAGCTTTCTGTCAAACATAAACCCAAGGTAGTACCAGGTGTTCTTGTATTTGAGGATGGAACCTCTAAAACAGCTGAGGTCTAGTGAGAGTGGATTGAAGAGGCCATGCATTCTGGAAAAATGAAAAACTTCAGATTTTCCATATTCAATAACAAGTCTAAATTGTTTGAATAAGAAAGAGATAAAAGATTTTTGTTTTTGTTTTTCAAAAGATTTTTCTTGAAAAATAAAAAGACTATTATCTACAAAAAAGAGAAATGAAACTGGAATTTTAGATTTATTGTTCTTTTTTCAAAAATATGAAAAATAGGCAAAGAAATAAAGTGTAGAGAGAATTGGAGAAAGTGCTGAACCTTGACCAATACCTACATCTACACCAAAATAAGGAGAAGTAA
>Ga0157366_1000830_pt1 | contig 13144 bp, 18 predicted proteins | sample AttbisABBM1_FD_113149 | JGI IMG/M metagenome (GOLD analysis project Ga0157366, IMG submission 113149) | Fungus gardens microbial communities from leaf cutter ant in Botucatu, State of São Paulo, Brazil - Atta bisphaerica ABBM1 | ecosystem: Host-associated > Fungi > Mycelium > Unclassified ...
ACACCTTACAAGTTGAAACCAAGGTCATCATCCACAACTCACTTCTGATTCACTTCCATGCCTACTTCTGCTAAGTCTTGCAATCAATCCATCTTCTGTCCTACATCCATGGATTCACACACTCATCATCTCTAACAGTATTATTAGACAGCTACTGTCACAAACTGGTACTTCCTACCACCTTATTAAGTCTTGAGAGGACAAACTTTCCTTCAGCCAAAGTAGTCTTTGCACTCACACTTTTGACTTCACTGGATGCTGAGTTTACATGTGAGCTCCAAGGCAACAGTATTAGCCTTCGTACAGTCAATGAGAGGATTTGATCAAACATCGCTCATCCGATGGATCGAAGGTTATTTGAGACCACACGAAGATGTAGTAGTGGAGTAACTAGTAGTGGAGTAACTATCACGAAACCGTCACTACGCCGGACTTAAATTGGTTATTGTTCTGTCCACTAAGAATTGGTTTAGTCAAGTGAATGATCTGGCATTGGGTATGGATGAGGGCGAAGAGCGTGAATTCGTAACACCCAGTTGCCCACGGCCATAAATGGCGATAGAGGGAGGTTTTCAGGTGATAGGTGGATAAGATAGCTTGATCTCTGTTTCGAGCTGTTGACGGGATCACGGACGCACTGAAAACGGATTTAGAGATCAAACTACGGACGGCGTCGATGTTGACCTACCTTTCTTACCATTATTCGCTTGCTGGGCTTTTGGTTGCAATTCTGGCATAGATATCTTGCTCATATGGATTATGAGACTATTGGGAGGTTCATATCTGGTCTTGTTCTTGTTCTTGTCGTCATCATCCAAATTTATTCTACGAGGTCCTTTCCTCTCAGATTTGGCATCATAGAGCACATACTGATGTAGTTCCTCGTCCTCGGATAAACCTGTACGATAAGTACTTGGAAAACAAGAACGTGAGATATCCTTCACGTGCGCACCTGTTTTGTGGCGTATTCGCTTTGTCTCTTCTACTACTTGGAGAACTTTGGGGACATGTTTTGCCTCGGCTGATTTGACGGTGACAAAAAGTATCGCGTCATCCTGCCCCGACGATTAAAGTGATTCCGAGAAAGAGTGATAGGAAGGAAGACCTACATTGAGTAGGATGGAGCAATATTGGGCATAATCCTCCACGGACCCTTCATCCTCAACAGTGATTTCATTGTATTCATCTCGAATTGCTTGCAATTCTGCTATCCTATCTACACCAGTTTTAGCAGGTGGTTTAGGTGGAGGCCTCGGTGCACTTTCTGAGGCTGGAGAATCTGCGTTGGAAGATGTGATAGGTTTTGGAGTACCGGATACAGGTGGCCTGGCCGCGGGGATGTGATGAGCTTCGTTAGAGTCGGAGAAGGTCATGAGGGTGGTTAAAATAAGAATTTCCAGTCCTTTACGGTCATCAATGTCGAACCTTTAGATTCGCATAAGAATTCAAGTAGTAGGTATGTACGCTCGTTGAACGCACCGATGCAGATTGTAGTCCAATATCTGAACAGTTGATGTTCTAAGCTTGCCACCGGGTTCCTTTGTCACTGCGACAAGAACAGGAGGGTCAGGTTTTCGAAGCATGAAGCATTCTTCACGCTTCCACTCGAACTCGTGCCTGATGACTCCACTTAACCACTGATCTTCCAGTCCGAAGAGGGACAGACTAACCCTTCCCATTCGAAGCCCCATTTGAATGAGATGGTGCCCGTGTATTTCAACTCAACGATCTGCGTAGGGTTCTTCAGCTCCAGAATCTTGGTCTTGCTGGTTGCCGATGGAGCAGTGGCCGTAACTAGGAGAGACTCGGAAAAGGGGTCTTTGGATTCAGGTTGGGTCAGGATAATGGGCTACTACTACAAAGCAGTGCGAGTTACCATAAACCTCGATCTTATATTCTGGGGAAGCGGTCCTCTGTTTCCGATAGTGCAAATTTCCTGACAGATCTACGAGATCAATGACATTGGGATAGTCCTTATGAGGAACAAAATGAAGAGTGAAAAGGTTCTTGTCTAGGCTCATGAAAGGAAGAATTGAGAAGGGTGAGGCTGAGGCTGTGGACAAGAAGCCCTGCAGAGCACATGCTGCTGCCATCAGTTTGCATCTAGTAGTATGCACAGACGGCGTCAACTTCAAAGCTGATTTTCGCGGCAGCATTGGTCCTGACCTGATTGATTTTGACTTGCCGCATAATTCCTTTTCACTTTCACTTTTAATTCATTTGCAGCGGCCGTTGAATTCCAAGCACAATAGCAGCGACTATTTGAGGTATGAAACTAGGGCATGGCAGGTCGGGCTGCTGTACGATGTTTTCTGTCGCGGTGTACCGTGCACCGACGTTGTCCAATAAAATATACAGATGACATGAAGTATCATGCAATAGGTCAACTTGTCGTCAACTTGTTTTATTTGTATGAAGGTCAGATGATCCAACTGGAGCGACCATCTAGCAGGCAGGAATTCCAGAGGGCATTTTTTGAGAATAAGAACAAATCTACTAATAATCTTCGAACATGGATACTCTTGAGAATTATGGAATCTACGCGCATGGATGCCGTATCTAATTAATGGCTGAGTGCGCCAACCTTAGTCCCTTAGACTTGACTCAGCAGTACTCAGTAGAACTCCAGTATATTGTACCAATGAATGTATCAAGTGTATATAGAACCAATTATCCGCTTTTCGTGGAAACGGATTCCTAGCTATTTCACAAGGCGGGAGATGGAGATATCACGCTTGAGAGTTTGAACACTTTCGCTACCCATGAGTGTGATGTCTAGTTATAATAGGATCCAGATACTCAGGAAATGTATTCGTCAGCGAACAGTCTTGATATCAAGGAGTTAGCCCACAAGGAATTTTACTTAACCCAAAGATGAGCGAGGCATAATCCGCAATGGAGGCTTACTCCCACATGATTATAAACCTCTAACTGGTGCGAAGAGAAAGAGACGACAACATTATGGTCGGTTTCAGTAGGCTGGAGAAGCTCTATGTTTCATGAGTTCATGCCTTGTATATTCTTTGAATTGGTCATGGGCATCGGGATAAACTGATTCTATAGCTGTCCCAGGAGCATAAGATAAAAAGTATTTCAGGTCTGGAGGCGAATAATAGAAGAGTTATCCGCGAGAATGGTTCTGCCCCAGTAAGAAAGAGAGCGGGGAGTTTGCCACGAGGATCATGAATCTTGCTGTTGGAGGTGACAGAAAGAGTGAGCATCAGTTATTACGGCAGATAGTCGCGTGCGAATGCAAAATAGATTCCATGAAAGATCTCTCAGAGGTCTCCACGCCATACTCCCATGCCCTCAGATATCGAAGACACAACCACAAATGACAAAAAGATCTTAGAAGGCTTACCATTGCCTGAGGCAGGACTCAAACCGTTAAATTATCGTGAACAATTCTCAGTGAGGCTGACACTTTTGTCCCTACTCCAAGCGTTTGACTCCGTGCTCCCTCCACCATAGGGCAAGGCCTCTTCTCATTTCATTGAGTTCGTCTTGATTTGGGAATCTTCTATAAGTCGTTTGTAATGCTGTACTAGTCCTTGTGCCGAGGCATCCAAGGCATCTATGGAGTGCTTGAATCGGAATAACTACGAGAAAGGTGCTTGTCGAGATTACTTCCAGGCGTATAGAGATTGCAAGAAGGCTTGGGTGAGTTTACCGAAAGTTTCCTAATGTGCCATCTTGCCAACAATGTCCTGCATAGCTCCAACAGAGGAAGGATGACCGCAACGCTGGTCGTCCGACCAAATAATGATCAATGATCATTCAGTTGTATGTTCGTTCACTCACGCTTTGCAAGCGTCCGGATTATCCTTTGTAAGAATTTCCAGTATTACGAGGACAGCAGTCCTCGCGTCCTACTCGAAGTAGGTCGTTATAGGAGATATCTTCGTGATTAAGTGTGGATACAAACTTGGGAATAGCCAGTGAAATTCGCAGATACATTCACCCATTATGACTCTTAAACTAAGATTCAGCTAGAGTGCAAGTCCCAAGCACCAGGCCCAAATCCTCTACTCGAACCAAGGGCCGTGTCTACAATCTTCATCATGGCCAACACACTCTCGTCTTCCCATCGTTGGCCGACTAGTTGGATGGCAATTGGCATCCCATGGATTTGTTCGGGACTATATAAAGGTTTTCCACTCCCGAACAACCCTCTCTCTAATATTTTGGATCCGTGCCCCGATTCTTTCCACCATTCGTCGGTTACTTGGTCCTTCTTTGCGTCAACCCTACATACAGGAATGACGCCAACAGGGTGGTCAATGAGGTTATAGTATGTTGTGGCTTCTGAGATTGAAATGAAATTGTTGCATCCCCTAGGGGATGTAGAGGTGTGTAAGTTTGGTGCCATTCAAGTAGTGTTATACACACCCATGTGGTAGTTGAGGTACAGCTTGTACAGGTGCAATAATACCGTCTATACGATATCTCTCCCAGACCTTAAAGTAGATATGAGTCTAGACTAGGATGGTAGAAAAAACGTCTTTATACCTTCTTGTAAAAGTCCTGGGTGAAGGCATCCCGTTGAGCTACGAGCGTATGATATTCGTGCATCGGCTTCGGTCGCGTAATTCTCAAGGTACTGGCGAAGAGCTCATCACCAATGACAGTATCAATGATCCAGGCCATCAAACTCCGAATGAAACCTAGGTCGAAGTCAGCTTTCATTATCTAGCGTAGGTGGAAATCAGACCAGGTAGTTTCGGAGTGAAGCTAACAAGGCGAATTGCGGGCTCCTGAGTTTGTTATCTCGTTAACTCTCGTCACAAAATCTTTGAGGATACTTGCTCTAGGGTCAGGTCCAATATGGCTAAGCAACGTACTGTAACCGTCTGCGGAGGAAAGTCCGGCAAAAATGTTAAACGCCTTAACAGCTGGTCGGGCACTGACAATCAACCGGATACTAGTTCAAAGAAAAATTTGGGCTCACCGCTTGGAATCTCTATTTCCACACATTCATGACCTTGCCTTCGCAAGGCCTCGACTGTCTCTAAAACGGCTCGCTTACAAGCAGGAGAAGCCTTGACGAAGCCATCTACACTAATTGCACTGATTATTTGCGTACAGAGCATTAGGAATTTCATTTGCCTGAAGTGTAATAGCCAAATTTTGGCTTGGGCAAAAGAACATTTTCGCGGTATGGGACTGGGGCTACGTCATGGTTTCTTCCTTGTACCCCGAAGATAGTGCGTGCAGCAAGTTCGAGATCATCGACCGATCTAGACATGACTCCGTCATGCTGTTCCTGAACAATGATCAGATAACTCACCGTCCCATCGGTCCAGCAACAGATCTAATACCCTCAAAACCAGGATTAGGTCCTTCTCATGGATTCAAATAGACTTTTTTTAGGGGGGGGTTATCGCTCACCTCTAGTTCCTCCACAACTGATTCTCTGAGTGCTAGGTTTCAATGAATAAATTCCACAATAGGCCGCCGGAATACGCAAACTACCCCCAATATCTGATCCGATGCCAAGAGCGGAACCGTCCATAGCTAAAACAGCTCCTTCACCACCAGAGCTTCCTCCTGATGTATACTTATTGCTGTACGGGTTCGTCGTGCGCCCCCAAAGTGGATTCGAACATTCAAACGCAAACATTGTCTGCGGAATGTTGGTCTTGATGAATGGGACTGCACCAGCATCAAGCAATATATCGACAATCTATTTTTTGGGTACTTTAGCTGAGGTCAATTCACGTTCAAGAACTACTGACGTCTGAATTATCTTTTGCAGGGTTACTCGCCCAAGTGGTAAAGCCCACGGACGTGTCGAATCCCACGATTTCAACTGTTTGAGAATGACGAGAGATGAAGAGAACGTACATATGTAAGGAAAAACTGCATACATTGATCCTTTATACTCATCTGTGGCCACAGGGATCAGTGTACGCTTGGCACGGATGACGACGGAATGACATACCGGTACGCCATGGAGGGGACCCTTCAGCTCTCCGGTAGATGCAAACTCTGCATCCAAGGCCTTCGCTCGTTCCCTGGCCCAAGCAAACATGACTGCAATGGTAATACATGGGAGGATGTCAACGAAACAGCAGGCATAGGTATACCTTCGGTGAGACAATTAGTATGTGCTTGTGCTAGTTTCGCACGAGCAATATAAGCCTCCAATACTTGCGTAGCCGTCCATTCCTTGTTCTTGATACGTGAGACGATCTCAGTGGCTAGAGTACTACAAAGTCAGTGGTACCCAGCTGTCTGGTTTGCTGAGAGCTTGCCAGTAGCTTTATTGAATGGCTGGTATTCTGCGGCATATGGAGGGGCAGTCTCCAAGGCGTGAGCACGCTGGTCACACTTGTGTTTGACCACAGTCAAGTATGAGGGTGAGAACGGCCACATAGAAAGATCAAGGTTTTTAGAGATGATGTGGTACTTTGTGTTTTTTGTGAAGTGAGTCAGCAACTTTGATCTGATCTGATCTGATCTGTGCCTACCTACCTACCTATAGAATCAGAATTAGCTCTCTCCTTCAGTGTAATATGATCCTTCCCTTGGATGAGTCCAACGCTGCGGCTGTTAACATGTATATATATATGTAATACGCAATAAAGCATGATTTTAAAGCAACACAAGCGAGGCCCTACGACAACGGCAACGGAGGAGGAGCATCTGGCTGAGGAGCAAAGATAATACTTAATGGAGGTGTTGTCTGACTGTCATCCGATAAAATGGTTGCAATAATGGACCGACCAGCAAATGACCTCCCCGCGAGAGAGTTGAGTGCAGCAGAAGCAGATGTTGTATCTTGATACTTCACATATACCCGACCAACACCCGCGGCCTCGTCCATTCGGTGAGCGTCCTGGGTCGATATATTTCCAGACTTGTCCTTTTTAATGGGCCGAGGGATCCGGAGATCCTCAAGCGCACCATATCTTGAACACTCATCCTTCACGTCCTCATACAGGTCGCCATATTCATCATCATCGACCAGGTCCTCAGGCGTTACCATATTCAGCATCAATAAAATGCGAGCGTCAGTAGATGACGTATCCTTCCCAGCCGGCATGATTGGTCGAGGTATTTCAGGGAATTGGTCATAGGGTAAGTTGGGTATCATGCCAGGTGTTCCAGGCTTCGCCCCGACGGATGCACGTTGTACAACGAGGTATCGATCACCGAGCTCCATGCCGTTAAGACTCTGAATAGCTACATCTGTGACTGTCGGATCAGTGTATTCAAAGAAGGCGAAGCCCTAAGAGTGTTGCGTGAATACAAGGAAGTAGAGTACATGATAGCTCTGACACACCTTTGACGCTCCAGTGCCATTCTCGCGGACCAGGTTGAAGGCCCTGAGCTCGCCAAAACTCTTAAGTAATTCCATAACCTGCTCTTCGTTGAGGTAGGTGGGGAGACCACCAACGAAGATCTTATTAATAGAGTCAGGGACGTTCGTCGAAACAACACCTGGTACATGCACTCCAGGAGATATGACTGTATCACCACCATAGTCCTTAGGCCTGCGAATTTTGAGTGGCCCGTTGATAAAGATGATGCCGTCAAAAGCCATAGCAGCGGTGGCATCCTCTGCACTACGGAACTACAGTTCATTGTCAGCGGATCTGGCCTACACCAAGAACATCTATTTACTTACTTCGACAAATGCGTAGTTCTTTTCGTAATTGCACTGTACAGCAAGTACAGGATTCCCGGACGCACCAGTGCCGATATTCATCTCGGCCATCTTAGCATTGAAGAAATCGGCAAGGTTCTGCTCATTCACTTCTTGAGTAATACTACCAATGTATAGACGTCGAGACTGGCGAGACAAATTAGGATTGCCACCTATCCCCATACCAAAACTTTGAACGGGCATTGGAGGAGGTAATCCAGGAATGCTGAGAATTGGTGGTATTTGCGTACGGTTGGCACCCGGAAGGTTGAAAAGACCTGAGAACACAATTAGCAGTAGCACATGGGATCTAAGGGGGACTTGCCTGTTTGTTTGGCTTGCATGGCAGTATATTGTTCGTAGCCTGGAGCATGGACATCCCATCCTGAGGCTTTCCGCTTCCGCTGGGAGAGAGGCGGGCAGCCTTCGGGCGTCGGAGAACGACGTTCCTGGCTCTCGCGAACACGACCTCTGCCGCCACGCTTGTCTCCTCGATCTTCTCGACCACGATTATCTCTGTCTTCTCTACGTGGACGACGATCGTCATCATAGCGGGGCCCATGCCTTCCCCCACCATGATCATCATCCCTATTGCCACGTCCATACCGATCACCACGGTCACGTCGCTCATCATCTCTCCTGTTATAGCGTTCACGGTCTCTGTCCCTATGGCCATAGCCATCTCGCTCCCTGTCATCATGCCTGGACGAACGATGACGGTCTTCACGGTAGCCGCGTTCAGCTGTGGAAACAGAAGAAAATGAATAAAGACGCGTGAGTAAGCAATAGGCACTGTGAATTTTAGTATCTGTACAGGTAGCTAGAAGTGTCGTGCGAGGCCAGCGCAGAATCAGGAGATTTTCTAGGTCCAAAGCATAGTTGTGCTGCTAGCTAGAAATGGCATGGGACAGATGAGAGGAAAAGCTGTATGGGAGGAAGAATAGGTCCTCTCTGTGATCCACATAGGACCATGAGCGACCAGAGACAAAGAGCCGAGAGGTAGATGGGAATATGTGCTTACCGTAGTCGTCTCCGCCCATTTTCTGGCTGTGGTTGGAAGAAAGTTCAATTTTGAAACTCCGCATCCCCACTCGCCCTTTCTCCCTCATCGGCGGCAATGGCCACGGAGCTCCCTTACGCTGCTGACGCAGAGGTGTCTCTTTCGTACGATGAACTTGATGTCTGTATTCGCCTTTGTTTTCCTGCTGCTGTTGACTTTGTCTCCAGGTGCTTAGACGCCAGTACCAGAAGGAACTCTCCGAATCTCACGTCACAATCCAGACCAAATTCAACTATGCATGGGGTCTTGTGAAAAGTCCAATACGTGACCACCAGGTTGAAGGAGTTCAGTTGCTACAAGGTGATTTCCTCTGCATCTCCAGGTCTTCGCAAATTGACATCACACCGCCTTCCTCAAGAGATATTCAGGGCGGAACCTACTCGACGACGAGAATGTCTTTTCTACCTTGCACTTGGCCATTACAAGATGGCCAATTATGAGGAAGCCAAACGATTTAATGGTTGGTCATTTCTTTTTACTTTCAGTTGTTGAGAACTCAACTACTTCCTGCATCACAGCTCTCCTGCTCGAAAAGGAACCGACCAACTTACAGGCGCAGTCTCTATCACAATTGATCGAAAAGGCCGTGACAAGAGGTGTGTTTGCCTTGCACTCGTCACTACACAGGCATTGATCGTGTCTGACAGAGGGTTATATTGGCATGGCACTCGCTGGTGGTGCAGCAGCGGTTGGTGGACTTCTTTTGGCAGGCCTTCTACGGCGAGCAGCTCGCAAATAGTTCGGTAGCTCTATTCTTTTCTTACTCTACCTGTCGACCTCACTCGTTGGTGATCTCAACCTAATGCTGGATTCGTTTTAAGGGACACTATGTATTCATATTAATATACATAAAAACATCATTGTAAATGATTTCTACATTGTTATGGACAACATAAAGCATGCTCAAAGTGAAATCATATCATGACATACAAAATGAAAGGGACAATCATTTCAGACAACGTTTTGAGGATCATCGTGTTGGAAGAAATATAGCTAAGACAACATTTTAGCAATGACATTAGTTTGACAGGGAGAAATGTTTACAAACCCGCTTGTGCATTCATTTCCTCCTGGGACATCTGTGAAGACAAATGTTGGACGTACGGCAAGATGAAGGTCCCTGTGCTCGTACCTTGAAAGCGAAAATCCCTAGCAGGGAGAATCCCGCAAGCGCCCCGAACTGAAACATAATCCAGAACAGGGCCCAAACTGATATCAAGCTGTGAGGTGTATCTTCACCACGATTTGAAACGACATACCATGTGTTGGTATTGCAGGATATAGTATATAGAACTGCGCCGCATCAGAATCATTTGTTTTGTGGAAAAAGCGATCGTCGGCCACGTCCCCTGTTCGAGTAAGGTCCCATCCCAAAAGAATACTATCAGACATACAAATTACAAATAGAATGCTACCAAGAGTTAATAAATGGCATTCGGACAAGCTGGAGGCTTACTTCATGACACCGATGAATAAACAATACCAGCGTAAGGCCTGTCTGTGTGCTGGGAAGTGCCTGGTGATTTCTACAGTCAAGAGGCCAGAAACGCACGCATGATCAATGAACCAGAATCCAATCAATAGCCCCTCGTACATGAACGTGAGCACAATGGTTCTGATTCGGCTGCACTGAATACGAGAAGTAAAGATGCAGATATGGCTTACAACTTATCGCGCACCAGCGCAAGGGGCATGAGAAGACCAATGCCCAGCACGAAACTCATAATCTTCGCCACAAGACTGGTGTATCCTGCAAGAATAAATACTCCACCGAACAACGTCGATCCAATGTAGCCGGCCGAGAGAATCACTGTCGGAATACCACCCTCCACAATTGTGGCTCCTCCAACATACGGATCTATCGTTATCTTCAATATTCGACCGCCTGTCAGGATGGCCTATGAAGAGGGTTTTCATCCATCTCAGCTGAGAGGGAGGGGAGAAGAGACTCACAACTATAATATGACATAGTTCATGCCAGCCGATGGTGAATAGCTTCAGAGGGTTTATGAGGTTCCGAATAACGGGCACATTCCAAAAACCGAATATTATCACTGCCATTGCAATCATCTGAATTATTCAAAGGGAATTAATGGAATGTCAGGTAATTAGCTGACAGATTTCGTACTACATATAGCACTACCACCTGCTTGCAACATGGGGGTTAGAGTAGCCGAACTGAATGAGTAAAAATGGGAACAGCAGGACAGAAGGGCAGACTCACCTGGTCACTCGAAGGTTGCAAAGGACTCTGTACAGCAGCTGATATACTGGGCATCGGAGGAGCAATAGGCGGCCGTGTGATGGCAGCCATGACTTTTAAAGGACTAACAGCGCACGGAACGAACAGGCGTGGGTGTAACGCCGTATGAGTGTCTAGTTCGCTCTTCCAGGGTCAGGTGAGTGGTATATCAGGTCTAATTGGGGCCTTATAGGCGTGTTTTATCGTTGTCGATGGCGTATTGCCTCACTTGCAGGTCGCCCCGTGTTCTTACCACAGGAGCTTATCACTACTTGCCTTACAAATTCCTCGCGTAGCTTGCGAAGGCGCGCCGCTAGCGTCAATCACTGACAATCCAGCCTTGTTTCTTCCCTCCCACCAAAACATCTCAACATTTTATAGTAAATTTGATGTTCTGAGCAATGATGCTTGTCAAGAGGGGCAGGGGTACTGTCATGTAAATCTAGTGATGCACAAGTTTGATTATGAACCTTCAAATTTGAACCTGTAGCTTCAGGTTCAGTCTGAAGGTACCCTGGAGGTGCTCTGGACTGAACTAAAATATTCTTACTAAAGCTAAGGCCTATCAAAGAACTTCTGATCAAGTCCAAAATCCCTGGTTTTCACAACTCCAAGACTTTTGAAATCTTGAGGGCTCAGTCCAAGCCTAGTGTCTTTTCATTGTCAATAATTAGGGTCTATAACTTTGAGATGTGAGTTTTTGATACACCATTTGAAGCTATCTATCTTTCAATGAGCCCTTAGTGTTATATGTATATGCCTAAGTCCAACCCTATAAATAACCCATCTTCCACAGCAGTGTTATCCTTCTGCAAGAATCTCATATATAACCTATCTTCCATGGCAGTATTATCCCTCTGCAATACCTTTATATATAAGCCATCTTCTGTGGTGGTGTTATCTCTCTGTCAAACTCCACAAGTACTCAGTCTTCACAGCTATCTGTCCCAAACCATGGATAACATCTACCTTCTTATCCGCACTCACAAACCTCTTTTGGTGTAGATTAACACTGTTCACTTCTTATTAGTCACTCTTCAGACATCCTTGCTAGATTTTCTGATAACTCTATGGATCTCCATCTCTCCATCCAAGAACCATCCAGACTTAGGGTAACTTGCTTATAGTCTCTATTTCCTAAATAACTACCTTAGATAGAGTACTTGGTATATTAGCTAGTAATTACACTGTAAATCTGTCAGAGTTGTGAACAATGGACTTGATTCTTATTTATTTTATTTTTCTTTTATTTTTCTTGTCTATTTTTTATTTTATTTTATTTTAGCTTTCTTCTTATTTATTATTTATTTTGGACTTAGACAAAGAGTGTAATGTTGGGAGAGAGATGGCATAGGGGGAGAGATGGCATAGTGGAAGAGCTTCCCATTTATATGCATTATACCTACCTCAAACCTACTTGAGGTTATGGATTCAATTCCTTAGTAGTCTTTTATGTTGGATAACTGCATAAAAAAAGATTAGGGTATTAATACTCCATACATAATTCCTTTTGTAGGCATAGACTGCCATTGTGTCCCATGTAATAAATTGTTGACTTAAAAAAAAAGTATAATGTAACATCATATGTAATAGTTATACCAGTCACAAAGTGTGATGGAAGCATGATACTTGTCACAGTCACAAATCACATGATCATGTAACATAGAGAAGATTATAGAAGGTTTTGGAATAAATAATGTTATATAGTATAGCAATAGTATGTTGGCCTTATAAAAAGCATATGAACTTTAGAGTAGGTGTTCTAAGACGAGAGTATGGACAGACTTCAGGTAGGGTTAGGGTTAGGACAGAAATAGGACAGTGGTATTATTATTAGTCTATAACAAGAAAAGGGCACATGACCTAGAAGTCATGTGAGATAATATCATAGGTGTTATAAGATGAAAGTGTGGACAGACTTTAGGGTTAGGGTTAAGAGATAAAGATATAGTAGTAGTTAATTATTAGCCTACAATGGAGGAAGAACATGTGACTAGGAAGTCATGTAATAAAAGTCTAGAGCAGTCTGGAAGGATCAAGAGGAGTCTAGATCAGAGTTAGGGTTAGGGATGACATCAAGGGACATGAGTTCCTCATAGTATACACATGATGTGCACATGTACAGCGGAGATTAAGAGTATGACATCAGGGCACATGTAGGAAGCATGGTGGCCTTAAGGAAAATACATGTAGA
>Ga0157366_1000831_pt1 | contig 13144 bp, 9 predicted proteins | sample AttbisABBM1_FD_113149 | JGI IMG/M metagenome (GOLD analysis project Ga0157366, IMG submission 113149) | Fungus gardens microbial communities from leaf cutter ant in Botucatu, State of São Paulo, Brazil - Atta bisphaerica ABBM1 | ecosystem: Host-associated > Fungi > Mycelium > Unclassified ...
ATGAACAGCTGAACAGATTCACATGATTGAACTTGTGTTGGAAAGTGCTCATCAATTCATTTACAATGATATATGATGCATCTCAAAGCAATAAGTATTGGTAGAGATACAAGCATATCAATATAGTGACATAATTAGTTATCTTTTAAAATTAGCCTGACATCTGCTATGACAGATGACAGCTTCTATCAGGTACGAGTTTTGATCATGTGATGGCAACAACTTACACACAGACCATCACTCTTTTGTATATATACTTCTGTGTCTGAGAATTAGACCTCAGACTTAATAATATCATTTTACATCAATTATTCCTGTTGATACTACTTATCATCTATTATCATTATCTCCTTATACTGAATCTCTGAAACACCACTAAGTTCAAGTATCACAACCAGTTAGTAGCTTATTTGTGATATGACAGTAACAGTAATAGTAACTTTATATTATAGCTTTTAGCAAAGTTTTTATTAAAAAACTAGAAAATAAAAGAAAGCAAATAAAAACCAAGCCCAATGTTTAAACTTTAATATTACCTCTCTTTTAAGATTTCTTTTCTGAAGAAATAGACTTTCACTTCTGCCAATTTTTTCAACCTTCTTAAGTATTTTTCTTTAAATTCACTATCATTCTATCTGTATAATATTTTTACTATTTATTTTCTTACAATTCTCCCCTTCTGAAATCTTTTTATTTTGCTGCTTCTAACTTTTTCTATCTTCTTATTTTCATGCTCATCCTTTCTTCAAACTTTACTACTACTTATTTTACATTCTCCAAATCCACTTTCTTTTTCCAAGTGTTATACTCTGCTGTGAATTCTTTCTAACAAGATATTTTACACATTTTTGTATCAATCTCTTATTGAGAATTTTCTCTACTTCTCACTCTTCTACTCCATTTACTTTTACTAGTTTTAGTTCTTCTACCTTTTGTCTTTTTACTAGTTTTCTATACTTTACCACTTTGTTTGTATTTACTACTAGATGAATTCTCATTAACTTAATTTCAACTTAATCATGTTAGCTATTATAATTTCTTTTATTACATAAGATTTCACATATCTCTCTGTTATTTTCTTAGCTAGTTATTCCTGAAACATCAGATCTTTTGTACTCAACATTACTTTTTCTCTCTTCTTTTATTTTTCTACTTCTTTCTTGTTCTTTTCACAAACTCTACTGTTTTTCCCATCTTTCTCTTTTGTCTAATATCTGCTTCTATTTATAACTTTCTTTCATATTTCACTATAAATAACAAAGTGTTAGTTACAGTATATGTTTTGCTATTGGCTGCAAACTCTGCTATTGCCAATCACTTTGGCTATCAGAATTGAAGATGGTAGACTCTATTTATTTTCAATTTATTTTCAGTTTTCTTCTATTTTCTATTCTTATTTTGGGAACTAGAGTTAGGGTTTAGTGTAATGTTACATGTTACTGTCACAAATTTGGTCACTGTCACACTGTCACACAATCATGTGTCATGATAGAGGATAGTAGAAGATTTTGGAAGGATGATATCATATAGCATGTTATATACATATTGATCAAGGTAAATATATAGTCATTTAAAATAAGCTAATATAGTAGAGTACAGACCATTATTTTTAGGTATATAAGGTAGTCAATCCTGTACAGAGTTCTCTATTAAGTTTTCTTATGTTAACTCTAATACAATGTTCTTATTCTTGATCCACTCTAAGATCTTGAGTTTGTAATACTAGTCAATTCTTCTATTTATAATCTATAAGTTCCTAATCTTGATTCATTCTCTCTATTTGCTCATCTATGTAAGGAGATCTACTATTTCACATTTATAGCCTCCAACTCAATCTACTCTTAACTTATTCTATATCCAAAACTCTATAATATCAGATACCAGATTTCTTTTAGTTATTCTAAACTCTAAAAACTGCCTTTTATTATTATTTTCTTTATTTACTTATTTTACTAAAGTATCTATGGAAAGAGTCACATGACATAACATAACATCATATAACATCAGTAAATCACCTAATAAGTCATATATTATAATCATGCAATATAGAACTTGGTAGAATATTCTAGAAATAGATTATATTATATATATTAGGGTAAAACTTAGTTTATAGTATACAGACCAAATACAATTTGTATAAGCAGTAGTCCAATTGAACAGAATATCTTGTCAAGTTCTCTTGTTATTCCTATTCACTAGTCATTATAACTTAAAAAGTAGTAGTTATAACAGTCATACTGTTATCATTATTTCTCTTGTATAAGCTAATCTAAGAGGTTGAAATACAAAGCCTAGATATATAGATTAGCTATTATTTCTAGGAACTTCATTTTGTTCTCTTAGATTTCTATTACAAAATAAACTACTCACTTAATTGCAATATCTGAATCTTGGGTGCACTCTCAGAGGTTTAGGAGTGATTCAGAAGTTCAATAATGATGTCAATGATGATAAAGATTAATACAGATGTCAATAATAAAAAGATGAAAATTAATGTTGTTAAGTCTGAGATTTAATCCTCAGATATAAAGATATTTATACAAAATAGTGATGGTCTATATATAAGCTATTTTTATTACATGATCAAAACTTATATCTAGTGGGGCTTTTATCTGTTATAACAGATATCAGGCTAATTTTAGAAGATAACTAATTATGTTACTATATATATTGATATGCTTATATTTCTATGAATACTGATCTCCATATAATGTATAATATATTATTAGAAACCATTTGATAAGCACCTTCCAATGTAAGTTTGATCATGGGAATCTATTCAGTTATTCCTGAAACAATAACCAATGAAACTTGTAGTTACTGATAGTCTAATATCTCAGTAATCTGTTGTTACTTTTGTACATCCTATATATGTATGAATAGCTCTCATTTGGGGCTTTCTAGTGCAACTTGGTTTATAAGAATCAGTTTACTAGTTGTAGAGATACAAGTTGAATAAAGTTTGTAACAGATTTCTCTAAAAATAAGTTATATCTTTGATATACTCTTTCAATAAAACTTAGGTTTTTCTAGAGCTTGAAATACTAACTTTGTGTTTTTACACCAGTTACTCTAATAGTAGAACAAAATCCTTCTTCTTTAGGACTTTAAAGCATTTTGGTTTAACAATCTCAGATTATCTATTCTTATGTTCTAACCTCCCTTATCTTATCTTATCTTGCTTTTCATATAATGTCTCCTCTTATAGAACAATTAAAAACTACATTAGCATAGATGAGGCTCTAGGCTTTTTACAGTACTATTTATAGAAAGTAACTAAGTACCAATATATTTTGAAAGTCTTAACTAACAATATTTTCACTAGTTTTGTCAGTCAACTCTGGGACCTGTGAACTTTAATATCCAAGCTTATCCTCTCATTTACTAGCTTTTAGATCTTACTTCCCTATTAATCTCCTAGTATCCAAGACTACTTTATACTGTTCTAGATCTAATATATCTCTCTTATGGACTTTGTTGGTGACTATTGTTAGAACAATTGTAGTAGAGATACAGAGCTTGTACTTTAAGCTTTAGAGAAACCTAAGTTTTATTGATAAAATATACTAAAGTATTTAAAATAGTAACCATCTTTAGAAGACTTCAATCTGTTCTTTTAGATTTTTCCAGAGATAAGTAGTATCTTTAGAATAAATTTCAATCTAGCAGAACAGTGCTGACCAAACAGAGAATAATAGTGTCTAGATGATCAGATATTCTAATAAAAACAGTTTTTTCTAGAATATTATCTAGAAATAGTATATATTTATCTGATAATAACTGAGAGCATGAAATAATCGTCATTAGAATATTGGTAGTAGTTAAATGTCAGAGTTGAAAATAATAGACTCTATTTATTTTCATTTCTTTTTTCATTTTCATTTTATTTTCCATTTATTTCTTATTCTAAGACTTAGAATTAGAGGTTAGTATAACATCACACATGACTGTTACAAACTGTTATATGAAGTGACTTGATGTCACACATTAGTCACATATCATAGAGAATATTAAAGAAGGTTCTGGAATAAAATGATATTATATAGTATATATCATACATGTTGACCTTAAGGAAAATACATGGCTCTTTAGATGTTATAGTGCACTTGAACTTAAACTTTTTTATCTATTTTTCTTGATTTAATATTTCTTTTATTTTGGTTTTGTTTTTGTTTTTCTTGAATGATGAAAAGATATATGATTGTGGTCACATGACATGATGTCATAAGCCTAGATTCTGGGAGAAGAGATTAGAAGAATGATGTCAAGATATATATTAAAACATGTTCACCTTATAATGTACACATTATATAGTATAAGAATATATCGAGAACTCCTTGTTAAGTTCTCTTGTAATTTCCACAAGATACTCAGCTTATAAGTTTACTTAGTGGTTTATTGGTTGTCTTGAATTGTTATGACAACCACTAGTCAAGATGACTAACAGTGTTATGACACTCTAAGTAAACTTAAAAGTAGAGTATCTCATAAAGATTATAAGAGAATTCAACAAGAAGTCTCTAATGAATTGCTACTCTATTTATATTAATACATATATGGTCTGTGCTAACAATAAATAATCTTGCCCTAAAGTCTATATATTATCTATAAGTATATCATATATATACTATGAGGTTAACATACTATTGACATGCTTTTTGACATTCTCCTTTTAGCCTCTTCTCCTAGAGTTTAGGCCTATGATATCATGTGATGTGATGTGTCATGTGACTATGGTCACATGTCTCTTCATCATCTAAGAAATAATAAATCAAGAAAAATAGATAAAAGAAAAGAAAAATGTCCAAGTATACTATAATATGACTAGTGGTTGCTACAACATTAGAATAGGCTAATGGTAGTGTAGCATGAACCAGTAATCTAGTATATATAATATAAACAATCCTGTACTAGGAACTCTATTGAGCTCTCTTATGTAATCTCTATACAAGATTCTTTCTTTTGATCTACTCTAAGGTCTTAAGTTCATAATATTAAAGTTATTAGAATAGAGCACAGATAATAAATAAAAAGTCCTAGTAGTATTAGAAATTAATTAGATAACTCTAAAATTACCTAGTGAACTGTGGATAATTGTAAATGGTAAATGACTAGATTGAAAAGAAGTATAATAATAGCTCATCTATGAATTGTTATATATATACTAGGCTGATGGTCTTTGCTATACCAAACCTAGCCTACTCTAAAGAGTATATGTTATTTATAAAGTCAACATGTAGTGAACATACTATGATATCATTGTTCTAGAATCTTTTATATTCTTTTATATAATATATAGTTATGTGACAGTTATATGTGATTTCATGCTAATCCCTAATACTAAGTTTAAAATAAGAAAAATAAATGGAAATAAAAATAGGGAAAAATAAATGAAAAATAAATAAAGTTTGCTATCTTTAATTCTAACATGAATAACTGTCAATGATTAAGAGTCAAAAACACATTCATAGAAAGTAGTATATATAGTTATATGATATACTAACTAAGTAAAATACAATCCTAATAAAAGTTTACACTAACTATTATAAGCTTGAGAAATTTACTTCTAATAAGAGTTAGAGTATATAAATAACAAAATTAGTGTAACAATTTTTATGGACTCAATATTAGATAATGAAGTTAATAACATAATAGAAGTATTGAACTCCATAGACTTGGTAATAGATATTGAAGTTATGTTAGAATTAAAGATAAAGGACTTAGCTTATTTTATTTTTCTTTCTTATTTTCATTTTTTATTTCCATTTATTTTCTTTATCTTGGACTTAAGTAAAGAAGTATGATATCATGCTATGTATGATGGTCACATATGTCACACAATCATATGATATAGAGAAAGTCATAAAAGGTTCTAGAATAGGTAATATCATATAGTATGGCAACAACATGTTAGTCTTATAGAAAATATATAGACTTTAGGATAGGTTAGTTGTAGTGTGTGCACAGACCATGGTCTGTAGTATATAAGATAAACTAGCTTGTACTTAGAACTCTATTGAGTTTTCTTGTGTTACTTAATACAAAAGTTGTTTTTTATCTTTATTCCAAGACTTAAGTCATAACAAGTTAGCAGTCCTTCTATAACTGCCAAATGAATTATATCTGTCATATGTCAAAGTTCAACCTTGAGTATCAACATCTTTTATGGCAGACTTACTCTCATTCCAAAATTTATAAGTAGCTTATCTTTTACAGTAGACTTGCTGTTAGAATAGCTGGACAAAGTTTACAGAGTTTAGTAGAGCTTGTGATTTCCAGAGAATTCTAAGATAACAGAATAGAGTTTTCTGGAGGTAAACACTACTCTAAATACTTATAAAGTTCATTCTAATCAGACAGAACATCAGGTAATCTAACTACAAAATAATAAAGCTAAATAGCTAGAGACCTTGATATAGCAATCTCAAATGTTGATGTCTATTCTAATTAGATGGAACATTAGGTAACCTAACTACAGAATAATGAAGCTGGGTAGTCAAAGATCTTGATATAGCAATTTCAAACATTGATGGACAGTAGAGACTCATTAGTCAGTGACTAGCAGAAGTAGGTCAACAGTTATGAGGAAGTAAGTAGGAGTCTAATAGTATTATAGCAGGGTTATAGCTAAAGTAAACTTGAGGGATGAGAGGTCTATGAGATTGACAGAGGACTTTGACAATGTTGTAAATTTGAATTTTGGTAAGATAGCAGGTTTTCTAATATCTATCCCTCTTTCAAATTACTGTAACTTGAAGCAAGGGACATTGGTCAAAAATGAATGAACTATGGAGCTGCAGGGTTAAGACAGTAAAATTCAGTCACTTGATCAGATGTGAAAACATCTGTAGCATTTTCCTATAAGTTTATCTCTAAGCCAAAACTCTTTCATTTGATCAAGTACTAGTATATTTTGCAATGTCAGCAGTTATCCAAAATCTTCTCTACCTCTTATTTTTCTTCTCTGTTAATAATGACCAGGTTTAGAGGAAAACTAGTATGTCTTTCAGAAATGGGGTTAGTAGAGATGGTAATAAACTTGATTACAGAGAATACCAGATATAACCTATACAAGATAGAGAGAAGCTTGAGATAATATGATATAGGTTCAACTTGTTTTTCCACCATATAAGGTTTGAGGTAGTGGTGAGACAACTTGGTAGAAGAGTATATTGTGTGAATGTCTGAGAAGTCTAGAAATACATTTCTGATTATAGCACCTGGTTATGTTCTCTTGAAATTTGTGAATAACAGACCTAGCCTCTTTTGATGTGGACTTTATATAGTCAGTAAACTTTGAGATACTCTCCAATCTAGATTATCTTTAGTAAGATTCAAATCCCATCTATAACAGTTCTGTGTTAAGAAGAAACAGTAGTTGCTGTGTAGAGGAATGTATATGGTTGTTGTACTAAAACTCCACCAAGAGGTGTTAGATGTGGTTCACACCTTGTTATCCAAGATCTGATGAGATATCTCAGAAGTCTAATAAGTTAGATTATGTATTATCTGAGAGTATACAAGACAAGGTTGGAACAATATTTGACTTCAGCTTATGTGCTGTGCCTCTATGAGCTGTACTGGTTATATATTTTAGAAGAGGACTTAGGAAGTTTTTTAGGGGGTTAGGACCATCAGAAAGTGGTGAGGCATATTGTTGCTAACAGTAGAAGTTAGTATTAGTTTTGGTCAATTTTCAAGATAAAGCTAGTATAATGTAAACTACTGGTTTATATACTAGATATTTTACCTAGGATAGCTATCTGAAATGGAGGCTGCTAAGCAAGTTACCTTGGGTACTGGTGATTCTCAGATATTAGAGATAGAAGTCCATGGAGTTAGTAAGAAACTAGCAAGAATATCTAAGGGGAAATAGAGAGAGGTAATCTGTACTGGAAGAGGTTAGAGATTGTGGATAAGGAAGAAAGCATTATTCATAGTTTTGGAAATAAATAGCTAAAACAGGATGTAACAAGAGAAAAAAATCTTGTCAGTTACTTTATCTTTTGTTAATAGGTACTGTTCTAGCTCTTAGTTTACCTACTCTGTTTGTTCATCCATTTGGGAGTGCTAGACTATAAATGATATGATTTTGACTCTGAGTAACTAATAGAGTTTCTTAGTAAAGAGTGCAACAAATTGTGGTCCTTGGTTTAAGACTACTTAAGTGGAGAAGCCATGGAGTTTCTAGATATGGTATAAAAAGAGCCTTGTAGCACTCTTTGCAGTGATTATAGTATAAGTGAGAATGAAGTGAGCTTTCTTAGAGATTGAGTCTACTACTGTTATTACTGTATTGAATTCTATAGACTTTAGAGGTTTTACAATAAAGTCAATACTAATAGTTTCCCACCTTGTATTTGGCATAGGCAGCAAGTGTAATTCTTTAAGAGGCAAGTAATAAATAGGCTTGGTCCACAAGTATAAATCACAAGTGCTGACATACTGACCAACATACCTGAATATTTAGGGCCACCAATAGCTTCAAGATACCAGTTTTAACATTTTCTAGTATTCAGTATGTTTAGCTATCTTTATATTATGATGAAGAAACACAATATGCTGTTGTAAGTCCAAGATATAGACCTTTCTCCAAAAAAAGCAATTTGTCTACTTCTAATCATTTAGATAACTGTACCAACTTAGAGAATAATTGATAAAGTTTTCTAGCTATATAGATTACAGGTTCCTCTTACTAATCTGATTTCTTACTCTAACAGATATCCATGAGAAGACTATATTTCTTTCCTTCAAAGACTAGTCCTATCAGAATTGAAGACAATAGACTTAATATTTTTTTATTTCTTTCCTTTTATTCTTGGGACTAGGTATAGTGTGACATCACATGTCACAGTCACACATCAGTCATAGTCACACAATGCTGTTACTATCACACTATCATGTAATTATATATTATAATGGAAAGTAGTAGAGAGTTTTAGAAAGAATTATTAACCTACTCTAAAGGCCATGTATTATTTACAAGGTCAACATGTGTCAAACACATTGTAGTAATGTTATTCTATAGTATGAACCAGTAACTTAGCATATATAAGATAAACAGTTTTGTATCTAGAAACTCTATTGAGTTTTCTTGTATAAATTCTATACAAGGTTTCTCTTATTGACCAACTCTAAAGTCTTTGAGTCATAACATTAGAACTCAATTTCCCATCTTGAAACTACCCAGCTCAGGGCCTTTTCTCTCTTACTCTCTATCCATTCTTAACTAAGAGTAATACTATCCAAAGTCAAGAAAGCAAGGCTAGATCTTAGGTCTAAGGGATTAGTCACAGCCACCAGAAGTGAATAGTTGGGACCAAACACAGGCCCCTTTCTAGACATACTCATTGTTTAAGTATATAGTGTTTAGTAGAATACTTGTATCTTTCATATAAGAGCTTTGTATTGCAGTATCCACTTGTGATCTATATATGTAAGAGAATGGTAGGTGTTCTTCAGACCCTGTCTAGAGTAGAATGTTTTTCTTAAGACAAAATTGTATACATTTCAATTAAGACAATAGTCAGTAGTCAAGGTAGTTAGTAGACAATGTAAGGCAGGACAAGAAGAGAGCCTGCTAATATCTACTAAGATTGAGTTGAGTAGTGAATACAAGTCAGAAGGGAAGTCCAGTGCTGGATCTACTCTTCTTTCATATACATTATCACCTTCAATACTACTACTACTATCCCTAACACTTTCTCTAATCAAATTACTACTATCATACAATAACATGAGTTAATACAACTTACATCAAATTATAAAACAACAACAGGAGCAGCTTGTAGCAATGTAGGCACATATCCAAGCATTACTAGCAGTAGGAGGAATAAGGAGAGCAATGTCTAAACCTAACACTAAGTCCAATATAGAAGTGGCTAAGCTACAAGTATTTGATAGCACTTCAGGAAAAGTTTTAGAGTTTGTTACAGCATACAAACTGTTTTTGAGGATAAGAATAAAAGAGACAATAGTAAAAGAACAAATTCAATAAATGTTGTCTTATGTGTAGGAGAGATCAGCAGATGTATGGGAAAAAATATATTAGAGAATTTAGAATCTGGGAATTTGGAATATAAAATAGCAGAATAATTTTTAGCAGAATTAAAAAAGAAGTTTGGAAAAGGAAATGAGGAGATAGTTAAAGTAGCAAAATTGAAAAGATTGGAATAAGAAGGAAAGACAATAGAGAAATTTGTACAAGAGAAAGTGGTTATGAAGAAAGGTCACTAGTGGAGAAATTTAAGAGAAGCATGAATGAAACCATCTGACAAAGACTCATAGAGTCAGAATATCAATCTAAGTCTATTAAACAATAGTATGAACAAGCAACCAATTTGAATAGAAATTAGATAGAAAGCAGGCAAGATAAGGAGAGGTATAGAGGGAGAGAAAACAGTAGGGCCTAGGCTCCAAGGCAAAACAACAATGAGGCACATTGGTAAATATTGCTATGACCTCAAGTTTGACTAAGAAGACAAGAGGTTTCTTAATAGCAGACACTAGCAAAGTTTTCACCAATGGAAGAGGTGGAGAGAACTAACATAGTGGTAGTAAATCTGAGTCAACAGGCAGGATTTGTGCTTAGGTGTGATACATATACAATAAATGTAGATAGAGAAAGAAACTGTTATAGTTGTGAAGGATTTGAATACATTGCAAGAAATTATAAGAGTTGGAGATTCATAGGACAGGGAAGAAGAATGGAATATGGGGATAATTCAAACAATAGACAGCATAATTTAAATAGGGAAGAGAACTTAATGGTCCTTGATTAGGTTCTAGTAATTACAATAGATTCACAATGCTCTCTAGAGTAATAGGAGATATATTCTATTGTGATCTAGATAATGAGGACATGCTGAGAGATGTTACAGTGAAGATTGGTTTAGAAATGATTGATACTCAGGAAGGTGTAATAGTAGAGGCATTATTAGATAGCAATACAATAGGACTGGTTATGAGTTCAAAGTTTGTAAGAAAGTAGTGTTTAAGTTGAAGAAAATAGAAAGATCTATATATGTGAGGAATGTTGTCAGAGTTGTGAACAATGGACTGGACTCTATTTCATTTTTCTTTTAATTTTATTTTCTTTCTCTCTTTTTCCTTTATTTTGACTATAGTTTTCTCTTTTCTTTTTTTATTTTGGACTTAGATGGAAGAAGTGGTGTGACACCACAAAGTGTGATAGAGATGTGACACTGTCACAGATGTTGTCACACATCTCATGGTCACAGTCACAACATCAGGTGACACAGAGAAGGTCACAAAAGATTCTGGAACAAATAATGTCATATAGTATAACAACAACATGTTGACCTTATGGAAAACACATGTACTTTAGGATAGGTTAGTTATAGTGTGTGCACAGACCATGGTCTATGGTATATAAGGTAGACTAGTTTGTACTTAGGACTCTATTGAGTTTTTTTATATTACTCAATATAAAAGTAATCTTTCATCTTTACTCAAGGATCTAAGCCATAACAAATATAGATAAATCTTTTAATAAGGAAGGACTGATTGAGCATATGGTGGAGGTGAATATCTATTACTAGGGATATAGAGAAAGAATAGTGATTGATGTGATTGGAGACCAGAAGTAGAGTGTGATTTTAGGAATACTATGACTTACATGTCATAACTTTGAGATTGATTGGAGGACAAGAGAAGTAAAAATGACAAGGTATTCAAAGAAGTATAAAAAGTAGTCGAGGCCAAAGCAGGGGAAGGTAGGGTAATGTTGTGGCAACCACTAGTCACAAAGACCAATAGTAACACAAGCAATAAATCTCTTAGTAGAATATCAAGTGGGGATCACAAGAGAACTCAACAAGGAGTTTCTGCTGTATTGCTACCCTATTTATACTATTACATATAGTCTATGCTATAACTGTACTTCTACTGTGCAACTGACCCTAAAGTCCATGTATCATCTATAAGATAGCAATATGGTTAACATGCTCCTTGACATCATTATCCAGACTCTTCCTGACTTCTCTAGACTCTTCTAGACCATAGATCCTTCTAGGCCCTATGATGTAATGTCATGTGACTTCCAAGTCACATGCCTTCTCTTGTTGTAGACTAATAATATACTACTATTCTATCTATATCTTATCAAAGTCTGTTCATACTTTATCGTATCATAACAGGTAGCAAAAGCAAAAAAAGAAAGAAGTAGGAAGGAAATGAGAAGAGAAAAAACAAGAGAAAGAGGAAGAAAGAAAAAAGAAGAGAATGATGGAAGTGAAGAAAATAATAAAGAAGTAGAAAATTTGGGATAAGAAGGCAGAAGCAGTAAAGTCAGAAGAAGAGACAAAGAAGTTGGTACATAAGCATTTTCATTGATGTATATATATCTTTGAAAAGAAAGCCAGTGAGAGAATGCCAACAAAAAAGTTATAGGACTATACAATTAAGTTAAAGGAAGGATTTGCACTGAAGAAGGGAAAAGTGTACTTATTGTCAAGAGAAGAAAGAGAAGAGGTGCACAAGTTCATCCAAAAACAATTGAGAAAGAGATATATTCAGACCTTTGAAGTTGTCTCAAATAGTACTAGTATTTTTTGTAGAAAAGAAGAATGGTAAGAAGAGGATGGTACAGAACTATCAGTATTTAAATGAATGGACAATGCATAGTCTTTAGGTGTACATAGACTATTAGCCTAGAATATATAGGTAGATATATTATATCAAGAACTTTATTGATAATTATCTTTTACCATTAATTTTGGATATTGTAGAAAACATAGATATATGTGTCAGAATTGTAAATGTTGGACTTGATTTCATTTTTCATTTTCATATTTTCATTTTATTTTAATTTTATTTTAATTTTCACTTTTCTTTTATTCAAGGTTAGGGTTTAGTGTAATGTCATGGTCACACAGTCATATGGTCATAATAGAACATGATAGAAGCTTCTAGAACAATGATGTCACACAATGTGCTTAATACATGTTGACCTTATAGTTTACATATGGTCTTTAGAATAGGCTAGATACAGTAGTAGCATAGACTACCTGTGGTAGTATATAAGGTAGATACATTGTACTAGGAACTCCATTAAGTTCTCTTGTGATTAACCCAATCCAAGATTTAACTTTTGGTTCTAACTCTTGAGCCTTAAGTCATAACA
>Ga0157366_1000832_pt1 | contig 13139 bp, 9 predicted proteins | sample AttbisABBM1_FD_113149 | JGI IMG/M metagenome (GOLD analysis project Ga0157366, IMG submission 113149) | Fungus gardens microbial communities from leaf cutter ant in Botucatu, State of São Paulo, Brazil - Atta bisphaerica ABBM1 | ecosystem: Host-associated > Fungi > Mycelium > Unclassified ...
AAGCAATTCAGCAAAGACTCCTTGTCGAGTTCTCTTGTAATCCCCACATCAATAGCCTACTAAGAGCTTTACTGTCTTGTGTGATTATTGGACTTTGTGTCTAGTGGTTGCCACAACAATGAAGATAATAATCCTCTCAAACCTATGTATGCTAAAGAGGGGTCCTGGCTCACATATCTGGAACATTCAAATTTACTGGGTGCAAGAATGACTAGAGTGATCATCAATCATGCACCAATTGGTGAATATAGGCTAAGATTTTAGTTGTCTGTGTGGAGAATATCCCATAGAAACGAGGCATCATATCCTTCACAAGTGTAAAAGATTCAATGCATATTGGAATCCAAGAAGAGACTCAATATATCACTTCATTCTATTTCTCGAATTTAACAGTAGGGCATTTTCTTTCAAATCCGCCATTACTTAGTCAAGTTAGCTTGTTCACTACTTATGATTTTGAAAATCCTTCCTTGTCCCCTTTCTTTTAGTCTTCTTCTCATTCTCCTCTAATTCTTTTCTCTCGCATGTAGTTTGGGTTCATTTGTACGTAGTTACGAAGTAGCTACCACGGTCTGCCCTCGCGCTCTGTGTAATAAATTGTTGAAGTTTCAAATTAAAAAAATTTAAAAAAATCATTCTAAAGATGCCACCGCACCGCACGTCCATCAGCCACAAAACACTAAACTCAAGACTCCGACTCAAGACATCAAATCACTGTCCCAGCCAAATCTATCCAACATTCAACTCCTGTTACAATTGGAGCGCACGGATAGTAAGAGGTACTAGCAACCTTAGGAATCACTTAGTGAACTGTGGACAACACAACTTACAACTTACATACATGTGATGTACTAAGTGAAACACAATTCTGAAATTAAGTCCACACCAACTATGATAAGACTGAGAAGATCACTTCTAACAACTCCAAAACCAGGGAATCATATTAAGGATTTGTTTTCGGATCGCTCTTTTTTCCAAATAGTTAAATGTAGTGACTCAATAGCTGGAAAAACTACAGGAAAACTTGACAACATCCAAAGTAACTAAACCACCAACCACACACGATATTGGTAGTGACAGATGCTGGCGTTAATAACAAGCACCAAGCTACATCTGTCGCACACAGATGGAGAAACAACATACAAATATTCAACTGAGAACACAGCAACTGAGAACACAGCGCCATCAATACCACACCAGCAGATAAAAACAATTGCTCCAAAAGACAGGGTCATACAAGCTCGGGTATCATCATTCCTGTAACTGGGCATTCTCTCTGGATTCAGCTGGCTCCTTTCAAGCGATGTGAAAAGCTCATTATTCAGTACACGTATTCAATGAAAAAGTAGTTAGCACTCTTGTTACGCTTTTGTTACGTGAATAGTGTATTGTATACAATTGCATACAATGTGCAGCCCGATCTCACGCAAAAAGCAGTAAAACTCAGAGAGCGATAAGAATTCAACAAATCAAGCATTTCAATGCAAAGTCGCCTTCAACCTCTTATCACGGCTGCTAGCACCAATAGTCACACCAATAATTCCCTGCGGCCTCCTCCATCCCTGTGCGACAACATCCCAAATGCTCAAATCATACCTTGACAACATCATCGTCACTCGCTCTGTCTGACCACTGCTGACAACAATGGAGTCAAATCCACGTAGTACAGCAGGGGGCTCTCCAGAAGAACTCGGGAAGTTGAGGTATAGTTGAGGTGACTCGGCGCCCGAGAGGCCCCCAATGTTCTTGATAGAGAAAGAAACCTGGTATAAGGGGCGGTGAAGCCTCCATGGAGGTGTTAGAACACGACAGTATGATAGATATAGAGATGAACTTACCAAGCAGTGGCGGAACCACCTTCGACTTGAGGGCTAGCTTCCCCACGATCCCAAGCACGAGCAGCGGCAACATCACCTCCGGTCGTAGAAAGCTCGGTGATAGACAGCCTTGAATACTCAAATTCAGTATAACTCAGCCCAAAACCGAATTCGAAGCGAGGCTCGATGTCATGCTGCAAAGGGAATCAGTCCCCGGTACTTATTAGGGGAATCTAAAGCCCTCACAGCGTCAAAATGCCTGTAATCAATTTCAAGACCCTCGGTATAGGGAATGGAGATGATTCCTGGGATACCAGTTCCAGGTATAACCTGTGCAGGATAGTCTTCAGGACGCTTGGCTATGGTATAAGGTAACCTTCCGGAAGGGTTCCAGTCTCCGTACAGGACATCGACAAGCGAGTTACCAGCTTCTTGACCGGGTGCACCAGCCCAAAGGACCTACAACAATGTCAGGGATTTGATCAGAGAGAAGCAAAGGCGAGGTATACAGCTGTAACATTAGGGTGTTGAATCCAAGGTTCAAGTATGAGGGGGCCGACTGAATGTACGACAACAATGGTATTGTTGTTCTGGGCAGCCACAGCCTGAACGAGTGCATCACCACCATGCCATGCAGTCAAATTTTTTCTATAGTCAAGTTCTCAGTAACACGAGTCCGACAACGACCATCATACAAAGACGCACCTATCGCCCTCATTACCATCAACTGTGATGTAGGCCTCTCCTGAGTCAGCGGCAATGAAAACAAGAGCGGTGCTCTTTTTCCTTGCGATATTACCGGCCCTAGCAAGGTTAAAATCGTCGAAAAACCAAAAGACACTCGTATGGTCTTCTCGCGCGCGCCTTTGGATCGCTTCATGAGGCTGAATGGAGTCAGTGAAGTCAAGGCTCAGGACCATGCAAGTGTGCGCACTGTGATCAGATATGTCAAGTTGGCGGACCCAGATCCCCATCCCATGAAAAGAACGCCATCTAGGCCACCTTGATCAGGAAATTGATTAGGCCCGGCATGGCCTGGACCAGCATCACTGCCAATGAGCACAAGACTCCGTGGTTTTCTCAGAGGAAGAGCTCCTTTCTTGTTCTTCAATAGGACGATGCTTGCAGCCCCGATTTCGCGAACAATCCTATCGTGGTCAGCTTGAACGTCAATATGCTGATTAACAGAGTCATCGTCGGTCCTGAAAGCGTCGAAGTTGGTAGTTGGGTAACTTGAAACGTCTTGGCGAAGCAGGTACCACGCGGCAAGAATGCGAGTAGCTTGGCGAGATAGATCAGTGATGGGTGATCATCTAATCAAAACTCATACCCATGTCATCAACGCGTGCCTCGGGGATAGTCCCATTGTTGACGTAGGCCGTAAGGTTGCGTCCGAAGTAGGAATCCCCACTTTGAAAGGTAATATCTCCGGGCATCGTCATCTATTAGTCATTAGATATAAACACAAGATAAGGAGACAGTCACTTTACATCGAGACCAGTAGCAGCAGACATGGTAGACATCGTCCTATTGCCATCGTTGTGGGCTCTGCACCTAGTTTCCCATAAAAAGAAGGAACTTACGCTGACCAATCAGACATAATATCTACAGATATTTATGAGGAAAATAAAATCTAGGACACAGGGACTCACATCCTCGGAAACCGTACTCAGCCTTGACAATATCGTTCATGATTTTTTCATTTTCACATGCATATGTACCGTTGACGAGGTCTATCCTGCGTTAGCAAATCCATAGCACCTTATCTATGAACAATCTACGCACTGTAGCTGCACATAACACTGGCTACGCCGGCCATTATACTCCTCAAGAATGGATGGGTATAGATCTCATGTTGAGTCCGGTCATCAACGTTTGAGCTCGAGGTCATTCGCTTGTGCTCTTGCTCACTAAATTTGGGTCAGTATGCGTTTTCGCACAACCTAATGCCTGCACTTGCTTATTTACCAAGTGCTTAGCGGAGGCTTGTACGCCAGTTTGTTGTATTCCGAGTATGGTTTCATAGGCGACTTCTCCAGCCAGGTAAGGATCTGCGCCGAAACCTTCCCAATTTCGGCCACCCGCGGCCACGCGACCTAGGTTCATCATGGGTCCGAGCGCAACATTAACGCCTTTCCCAAAGTGCTCCTGACCCATTCCCGTACCACGCGCACGGATGAGACGCCGGTTAAAAGTGGCGGCAGCGTTTACTCCCGTTGGGAAACCTGTAACAAAATCAGCGAAACGAACACCAAGGGGGGAATCCTGATCAATCATTGATGGGTGTAAGTACTGAGTATTGAAGTTGATTTTTCAAACCTCGAGACATAAGCCAGGCCACCCTCGACCATTAGTTGGGTCAATACTAGGGATATTGCCCTTTGGATCAAAAGTCAATTAGACTTTGGCCTCCAACTATATTTCAGATTTACCACACAACGACCATTCATCCATCCCACACCTGTGGTAACGCTAACCTTCTCCCCTAGTGAGAACGAAGAAATCTTTCAAGGAAATCAAGCACCAGTAATGATAATGGTCATGCGCCTCACCTTAGATTTGGCTTTCCTGTATGCGGCATCCCATGCTGGACCGAAGTCCGGGATCAGGGATGAACCAACCTGTGATGCATTTGGTCATCTCCTTTGCATTAAAGTTTGAGCATTCTTACTGGAGGTGGCTGGCTTGGATCTGTGACTTCAAAAACCCCATTAACAGCTTGCTCTGATGGCACAGGGAAAGGAGTGAAGGTAGTTGGAGTAATAGGGGGCTTGATGACGGGTTGGGTTTTGGGGGAGTTTGTTACAGTCGTCGGCGGGATCGAAACCACACTTGATACTGCTGACGGCGCGCTAATTACGACTAGACCTGATACTACGGAAGACGATGAGGTTGTCGCTGATGTGTGGACACTCCTGGAACCTGTAGAAATTGCAGGTAATGAAGCTGAAGACAACGAAGTTGCAGATAGAGTGGCATCTCTTGAAGAGCTGTTGGTCACAGCGAGGGCAATCGTAAGGAACGAGAACCACAAAAGCTTCATCACTTTGCGTTCAGCAAAAGAACGAAGCCGAAGTGTGGAGCACACGAACCTACTTCTTATATACACCTTACTCGTATATGCCAATATGATGATGTCTTGTGACTGATCTAAGGCGGAGAATGAATTGGCGGCAATGCTGAGGCTATACGAAACGGGCTGCGTGGTTGTCCAAATTTATTGGGATCTGCAACCTAGTATAGGTTATCTGGGTTGAGTGTCAACGGTTTGATGCCGGAAGAGTTATCGTCCCACCACAATTCAAGCACTTGGGACTCGAATGATTTCCTAAAAATCCCATTTCTACATTATTTTTCCGGAACAACCGTCGAACCGTTGATTTTGCTTATTCGTCCTCTTTTATCCGGTAACCAGAGAATTTCGTTTCAAGCTTGTTCTGGAAACAATCGTGTGTCCATGGGTCATTGTCCTACAAACAAATTGTGTCTGGCTCACAAGATCAGCGGCGCCTCACTTACGTTGTTTTGGATTAGGGTAAGGAAGATACATCGTGAAATCACGGACGTGATGCCTGTCTCGATACAGTGGTCATAGAGTAACTGTGGAATACTTTGTCAGCTGTGACCCCCACGTTGCTGATAACACTGGATAGTGTTTCTCACCACCGAGCTTTTCTCCAGATTCAATGATCCAGAACCAAGTCTGTCCTGCCTAATGTCGATTTTCCCGATTAACATGTTCACAACAGATACTGTGTAGCCGGAGAACTTCATCGCCCTTGCGCTCGAGCGCGTTGACGCGGACCTGTTACCTAATTTAAGATTCTTTCATTCGAAAGACCCAGTCATCGACAGCTTGTAGAAATTCCAAAGGAATAATTGATTTTCTTTGATCAAGACCTTGGCTTTCCGAGTTGTTGATTCACTATTGGCCCGTGAGTTCCTGGCCCATATTTCCTTACTTATGAGAGGTGGTGTGATGCATTTAGCACTGAAGTTATACTTGACACTTCCCCCTGAATGTTGAACCTTGAGACACATTTTCATCGCTGGATTCTACCTCGCATTTTCCTGGGAGGATTCGCCTTGGTTGTAACTATACATGGAAGCACTCGCTTAGCGGGAAGTGTAGAAACGGGTCCGTCGTTGCTGTCAGGGTCAATGATACTATGATCGATGGAGATTAATTCTGTTGTTTAGTATACCCAATTTTGGACAATGAGCTTCGGACGTTCGGACTTGAGTGCCAAATCTTACTCTGCAATTAGTTTCGATAATGGTGCGGTTTTTCAGTTGATAATTTGCACGGATAACTGGTCTCAACGTTATCGACCCATTAGTCGAAGTTCTCCCTAGATAGGATGTCCATTCTTCATCAACCACGACTGGATTCGGAAGTTTCGCTTATTGAAGTTTCGCTTATTGACCAGGCTCCGCCTCCTGGCCTTTGATCTGCATCAGACTCCCTCAATGCATCGCCAGTAAATATTGTCTTGATACTGTGGTGAATTTTCGAAACAAGACCCTGACAATTCCCATCCATACCGCACGCCGAGATTTGTAGTGCAATCAGTAAGACTGTCACGCGCCTAACTTTTTGACTGTAGACGAATTATCGTGCCCGGGCACATCCGGTGGGATCTTCTATTCTCAGTGTCATTGTTGCCATTTTTTTGCTCGGAAATGACTTGGTCAATGCATACACTGCGCTTGAATTTTCCAAACATTGGTACAGCGTTTATCCACATTTAGTTTGTATCCATTCCGAGTCGATTCCAGAGACCTCCCGATGAAGTAAAGAATCACCTGTGGCCATTCTCATGGTCAGATAATGCACAGGGTAATCTGCACTTATGGTGGCGTTTTGGGCCGGTGATCCATGATGATGTGTGTCTAGTCATTTGTGTGACACAACATATCGACCACGGTGTACGAATGGGGGAAATCAAAATCAAATAACCGGCATCAAGGGTTATAATGCCCTCGTGTTTCCTGTGGCTCAATCCCCTTGTTTTTTCCCCACCTTCTATCTCTTCCAATTCATCCAATTCATCTTCTGGTTCCATTGATTAAATTTCCCTGCTATCCCGTCTTCCTATGGATCCCTCCGTTCATGACGCTGGATCGGGTTATTCAAACCGGTCAAGGCTCTCCAGGCTTAGCAGAGAGAATCCCAGCCAACCACCTCACTTTATAGTATCATCAAGGCTACAGCGACATCACGCCCCTGAAGTCGAGGCACGAGCTGTACAAGCTGAGCAACATCTCGTCAGTCACTACCCCTCGCCCTGCCCCAGACTTCCAGACTGATGTTTGCCCAGGAAAACATCCCGGCGCTGGTGTCTCCATCAGCTAATTTTCTGAGTACATCCAACTACACGACTGCCATATGCCCACTGGTAGGTTGATTTTGCCACATTCACCACCATTTTTTACATTTTTCCAGCTCGAGGCCAGACATTTGCAAATCAACCAGACTATGGGACCTTCTCACCTTCCAGCACTGAGAGAATCTGACTCACTGACCCATGACTTTGTCAACCGGTTTCCCTTTGATCTAAGACATGCCATCACTCCGCAGGCTCCTGTTCATACCCAAGTTCGTTCAGACTCGGTTCTGAACCCAGCTTTTACCGCTCTGTCTCATCTCATCCCGCATCAGCCCATTCGTCTACCCAAAACCAGATCATCTCCTGCATCTCGAACGTCTTATAAGCAGGCTGAGTATATTACCACACCTTATACCGTCACTGTACCTCACACCGCCACTACACCACATACCGCCACTGCACCATATATCATTCCAGACCTCTTTCCTTCCATATCAAGCTCATCTTCAAATAGCACAAATAGCTCCGATCTATTTGTTAACCCACACACCAGACTTTTCACTATCTCTAACGACATTCCGCCGCGAATTGCAGAAGTCAGAATGTATATCGCTTTCATGAGAGTGCGATTTGGCTGCTGTATCACTGACAATCTGATCAAGAGGCTTATCAATCCCGAACTTCTTGCGAAACCCCTTTTGTCTTTCGATGACAGTCAGTTGGAGACTTATAAAAGGCATGTGCGATCTTGGACGGCGTTGACAACAGGAACGACCATATTTAAAAGGTTACGAGTTGCTCTCGAGCCTGGTACCTACTTCAACAATGAACGATACACTGTTCCCTACTTCTGGTTTGTGCTCCTCGTCAGGGAACTTTTGATCGACAATAGCTATGCAGTGGGCTCGGGAGCTCTTACTAGACTTGGTGCTCGCTGCATGGATCCTTGCAATAGGTCTTTTCTTTTCTTCTCACTTGAGGCAGCCATCCGTCAGCTGCTAAAAGAAATTGACTCTAAATCCCATTTCAATTCTCGTGATCCTACATCGCAAAGGAAAATAGTTGGAAAATGCCATGGTGATCACCTGCATATTGCCACGTCAAGTATGTGTTTCATCAGTGGTCTCTTTTGACGAAGCTCATGGTCCAATGAATAGATCAATTACTCTCCAACTCGTCTTCGCCTTACTCAAAGCCCAGGTTTGATAAAATTGATTATCAAAATGAATTGAGGGCCCGATTTGTTAAGCTTGTTAATCAGTGTGACTCATCCTCTGGATTTGTAGCTTTTGTCTTAATAAATTTCATGGGCTTGGAGAAATAGTGCCCACTGTTATTGAAATACCAATGCCTGTCTGTAAAACTTTGTATCATGTCTTTTGTCTCTGTTTGCAGTTGCTTTCTCGTACTTGATACTTTGCTCATTTTTTGTGGACTTGATTCATTCATAGTTACTGACTCCTTGCTGTTTTTGCTACAGACATAGTATTCTTACTCCTCTAAATTGATCCACTTCACATATTTTTAGTTAATTGCAGAGAGGTATACCCTTGTAAACTTACAGTCCGATTTCATACTTGATCTTGGTGAAGCCTGTTCAGATCAAAATTTGGGTGAAGCTATTAGGTCAGAAAGCACACTTTTAAGATCAAAAGCCAGTTAGACTAAAACAGATTATGGATACAAACATATATTGACAAACAGCTATTCATACAGATGAGAGTCTGGCTTCATATTGTAGTTTCTTTGATTTTTAGGATACTAACCAGGTGAAATACTGTTGGCCAGTCGCAAATCAATCACAATCACAATAAATAATTTCTCTATCATGATCAATGTCTTGTGAAACATAAACACATAACTCTAGGTGTCTGCTCAGGGTTCTGTGGAAATCAGACCACCTGGGTCCAATTTGTATGAATGGGAGCACCAACAACCTTCACAGAGAACATTTGTTGTCACATAGTCACACATGGTCACTCTAGGATTTCTCCGATTCAAATTCACAAGGTTTTAGAGAACGGAGATTGGAAAACAGCACTGTACATGACATCAAGCTGTGATAGGTCTCTAGTCCAAATCAGTTGATAAATTAGATGACATCCAACCTTTGTCCACTGTATTAGTCGCTGCAGAAATTGTTATGAGGCTTTCATTGGAGGCCACCATAATTTTATCAACAATTGCTGCTCGCTGTCAAGCTTTCCCTGAAGTACCGTAGGTGCCCTCGGATCCTTTATCCCACCACAAGATAGTGAATATAGGAGTAGCATTCCTTTCACCGATGACAACGTCAGTCATGATTGCATGGCTCGCAATGTGGAGCCAATTGCAAATTCGAAGCTCTCTGGAGATGTTTTAGCCGACATAACATGACACTCTATGTGGCCTCCTCTTTCAGCGACATCTAGGCAAAGGATGGGAAACCTATATGAACTTCTTTGTACCTCCTCTGCCAGCCGCCCTTGGGAATTTGACCAAGACTAGTCCTCAACAATATAAAAGTATTCGCCTGGACCTGCATCAGCTATCCCCTAGACAACGGCATTCCACATATACTCCTTGCTCTTTGCTATCGAGTATGAGGACTTCTACTTTCATAATTCTTTGGCTGCCATAGCCAAAGTACATGCTATTCCTGCTGGGATAAACTATGGAGTGTCATCCACCGGCATTGGTCGAGGCATTTCATCCATCATCGCCAACTGGTAACGCCATTTCAGAGTAAGCCCTACCACAACTTGTGGACGAATACTAATGATTGATATGCTCGATCAGTGGTGACGAGCTCCCTATTTCGGTTAAAACACATTTACATCTAGATCCTGACTTTAACCTTGATTCTGCTTCCGATTTCGATTCCAACTCTTCTCCAGAATCTAATGATACTGAATCCTACACCACTTTGTGTCCGGTCGCGATCCTGGTTCTTCTAATGACCTGGATGCAGGCTTAAATTCAAAGGCGAAAAGAACAGCGTTGCCAGATGATGGACATAACTCTGTTGTTGTTTCTGACGGTCCTTCAACGGACACCATCGACGATTCGACTACCGTATCCCCCGATAACGCCTCCACTGCCATCGACGATACACCTGCCATTGCTAAAGTTGCCCCAGTCTCCGTTGATCTGATGACCTGGTCTGTCTCTGCTGCCACAGGGATGACCCTTCCTGTTACGAAACTCCTGGGAACCAGTGTTTGGAAAAGCGAAGTTTGTTTATTAGTGACCAGACACACGATCGCCTTGTGTGACTTGCGACGTGACGCGCGCCTCCTATTCGGGCCTACTCGAGCTATACCAATGAAATCGGAACACTTCCCAGGTCTAGTCCGCCTCCGAGTCCCCTGGCCACAATAATGCCACTCACTACTACCGTCCCACGTCTCTCTGTTATGCCATCACTCTCAAATCCCACAGGCAGTGGCGCTTTCAGAATGAAGGTCATCGCACGTGAGGGAGTGAATTACTGATTGTTCATTGGTGCCATTGCCATTTCTTGTGATAGATATCCCCCAGACTCTGGGAATGTCATGTATACCACTATGTTCTCGGCGACATACCATCGATGTGCACGTAATCAATCTTTCTTGATTGTATCTAATACTCAGTATGAAGTGAAGCGACTATATGGAGGACATTAAGACCAACTCAATGAGAAAGCCACTCAAACTAAAATTGATCCTTTTCCAGTCATCTTGGTTTTATTTTGAGATTATGGTTATCTATAGAACTTGATAACGAGAGGAAACAATGCTTACATATCTAATACTCAGTTCACTAAGTTTAACACCATTCCTCTCCCCCAAGGCGGCGTCCGAGAGGCCTGTGAGAAAAATATGACTCAATCACATTTGCAGTCGCAGCATACTGCCATAAATTGCCAGTACAGGGTCCTTTATAGTATAATTGCTTACTGCTCTTCAATAGTATTTTCTACGACTAATTGCTTCACGAATACTTCTTTTTGTCGTCCAATACAATGGTATCTGTATTCACATCATCAGTCTTAACAAGTTTCCTGATCGATCGGACGTGCTCACCTACAGGAGGGAGCAAGAGCCAGTCAGGCACGGTAGCAAGGAGATGTTCGGAAGTACAACATGTACTTGATGGCACGATTGGCGATAACGAGGTTCAAGCTACAGTAAAAACTATCCTTCAGCTATCTACCATGAGCATAGATACGTACCTAACATTCCCACACTTAATGTTATGTTTTGATTACTATTTCAGATAAGTATGACATTCGGGCAACCGAGCTGCTTGAACTGGACCAAAACTCTATCTCTTGATGACTTGTCCATCTTGCCATCAAATCTACAAAGTGTCCCACATGGTGAGAAAGGACGATCTCAATCAAGTCCAGCACGAGGTCCCTGATCGTCGTCCGGAAATCAGTGATTGATCCAAGGAGACAATCAGGGGGTACTCACATTGTGAGTAAAACGATGGTTTTATCACTAGCTGATTCCCATTCTTTCAGAAGGGTTGGACTCTAACCATCTCAACCATCTTAATACTATGGATCATGTCATCATTACCGCCACCCCACTTCTTCAAAAGCAGCGGCATCACCGTGAACAGTGCCATCATTGATTTTCCTATTTGGCAATCCAGGTGTCAGTCCTTTCTGCATGCCATTCTTTGTTTTGGTTAGGGCATCAGACACACTACTCACATTAGCCGACGTTGCTTATTACTATGTAAGAGCGTTCAATATGGAGATATGAAAGAACAGAGGGAAATAGTTTGCAGTCTTTTGTCGTCTAACTAATACATTGAAGTCGAGAAGGTCATCCTCAGAGCCCAAAAGTTCTAGGATATGTCGGCCCTGAAGAAGCAACCAGGGAGCTGCAGACATGGGAAATGACATTGTTCGTCTGGCCAATGTCCTGTCGTTCTGTCTAATCAACTTGTTTTTCTTCCGTGACCGTACATAATTATGTAATTCTTGGTCAGTGGGTTCAAACGTCCGAGGTTACACGTCTTGCCCCAGGTGTGTTACCTTGTACATTCCAGTAAGTGCCATGATGTCCATAGGGTTTTTTACATGTATGCTTGCCAGCATTTGGTCGAAACAGCCTTCTTGGTTGCAGTGTTCTGCCCCTTGTTACCAAATCCATTGAACAGATATATGAATAAATGCTCACCATAGCCAGAGAGAATTCATATACAAGATGCCACTGTGATCAAAGAGTGAGTTCTTAATGAAGGGTGGCAGGGCAGTGACAGACAACATGCAGGGCAGGTCTGGAGTTTATAATAGAAGATATATAGTACATGACATGATGTTATAAGCCTAGAATCTGGGAGAAGAACTGGAAAGATAGTGTCAAGATGTATATTAATGGTATATTTATCTCATAGATAACATATAGACTTTGGGATAGAGTATTTATTGCTAGCATCAACTATCTATGTATTGTATAAATAGTGTAGGAATGTGTTGGGAACTCCTTGTTGAGTTCTCTTGTGGCCTCCATAAGATACTCTGCTTATAAGTTTACTTAGTGATACTATTAGTCATCTTGACTAGTAGTTGTCACAATATTATATTGTGTAACAAGCTCCTTTGGAAAATCTAGTGAATAGATTGCAAAGCTCCTTAAGAGCTTCCAACAACACTATCTATTCTAAATAATACATCCTGAAGGCATCTCTCAAGTCAAATCTTACAACTAAAGATACCAACTAATACTCATCTTGCCAGTTTTTTCTAGGCTGCTAGAACTCTCCAAAACTTGTCTCAAAGTAATAGAAGGTACTAACAATACTCACTTAATGTAACGACCTTAAGCTTGAGCTCAGGTTGCAACTAAGGCAAAGACTTGAGAAAGGATAAGGGAATTGTAGAATTGGTAAAGCGTAAGGACACATGAATGTATCTACACTATTTATACGAGTCCATAGATCAACAATGCGACATACATGAGGATTAAAACATAAGGAGATCACAAGGATAAAGCAAGGTAACAACACCTTCTGCATG
>Ga0157366_1000833_pt1 | contig 13136 bp, 10 predicted proteins | sample AttbisABBM1_FD_113149 | JGI IMG/M metagenome (GOLD analysis project Ga0157366, IMG submission 113149) | Fungus gardens microbial communities from leaf cutter ant in Botucatu, State of São Paulo, Brazil - Atta bisphaerica ABBM1 | ecosystem: Host-associated > Fungi > Mycelium > Unclassified ...
AGGCCAGCGCCAAATCACGTTGCGGGGCCAGAGGTTTGGTAGGGGTAACCTGAATTTTGCCCGGAACCGGGTACTGATGAAAATCAAGCGCACTCTGTTTTAACTGATCGTCCATTTGCAGATCCTTTTTCGATGGGTACGAACAGTTCAGTATAGAAGTGGATTTACAGAGAAAAACTTGAAGCAGTGCACATCGTGAACAGAAGCGATGGCCACGCAAACTGCCACGGCCATTTCCCGAAATCACGATGTTGGTGACTCACGGGGCAACAACAATTAAAGATGCAGCCAACCAGCAACAAGGGCGTGTTGTAACAGAATGACCGTTTTGCCATCTTTAATGCGCCCGTCTTTGATCATCGCCCATGCTTCGGGGAAAGGCAGTTCCAGGACATCAATATCTTCATCTTCCACGCCCCCGCCCGCATTATCGCGTTGTGCTTCGCTGTACTCAGCGGCAAAGAAATGCACCACTTCGGTAACGCCGCCTGGGGACATATAAAGCTCAAACAGCTTTTCCACATCACCAATAATGTAGCCAGTCTCTTCAATCGCTTCTTTGCGAATGCAATCTTCCGGGGAGTCGTTATCCAGTAGTCCGGCACAGGTTTCAATCAGCATCCCATCAGGGTTGCCATTCACCCAGGTGGCGATACGAAACTGGCGAATCAGCAACACGCTATTTTTTGCACGATTGTAGAGCAGGATGGTCGCCCCGTTGCCGCGATCATAAACTTCGCGTTTATGACGGAGAGTCGTACCGTTTTTCGAGGTCAGGTCGTAGGTAAAATTACGCAGGACAAACCAGTTTTCAGACAGGATTTTATTCTTGATGAGGTCAATCTTGGCAGACATACAGACTCCGTGGATTCATCGGGAGCCTGTCATCATAAAACGGGTATAGCAGGAAAACCATCTGAAACACCAGCTGTCCCACAAAAGGGGGAACAGCCGGTGTAATACAGCAGATTACTTCATCATTTTTTCCGCAGCGATATGCTGCTCTTCTGACAGCGACTTCACACGTTTACGCACGAAGAACCAGCCAGCCACCAGCCAAATGGCAATCAACGGAATAGCCGCAATGGTGTAAGTTCCGTTCGGATAGTCAAATGCCATCAACACCAGCACGCTAAACAGGAACAGCAGGGTTAACCAGGAAGTGAACGGTGCCCACGGCATCTTAAAGCTCACGTCTTCCGCTTTACCCTCTTTGATGGCTTTACGCAGACGCATCTGGCACACCACAATAAAGGCCCAGGAAGAGATAATCCCCAATGCCGCCACATTCAGAACGATTTCAAATACGTTCGACGGTACGATGTAGTTCAGATAAACGCCAACAATGTAGAAGCAGACGGTCACCAGGATACCCGCATAAGGAACCTGTGATTTGCTCATTTTTGACAGGAACTTAGGCGCAGAACCGCCCATCGACATAGAACGCAGGATACGGCCTGTTGCGTACAGACCGGAGTTCAGGCTCGACAGTGCCGCAGTCAGCACCACGATATTCATAATGTCGCCAACATAAGGCACGCCCAGTTTGCTGAAGAAGGTCACAAACGGGCTCTGACCTGCCTGATAGGCATTCCACGGCAGTAACAGCACCAGCAGAACCACCGATCCCACGTAGAACAGGCCAATACGCCAGATAACGCTGTTAATCGCTTTCGGCAGCATGGTTTTCGGGTCTTTACACTCCCCGGCCGCTGTACCTACCAGTTCAATCGATGCGAAGGCGAATACCACACCCTGCACCAATACCAGAGCCGGCATCAGACCATTAGGGAACATCCCGCCATTATCCGTGATCAGATGGAAACCCGTGGCATTACCATCCAGTGGTTTACCGCTACCGAGGAACACCACTCCCACAATCAGGAATACCGCGATCGCCAGTACTTTAATCAGGGCAAACCAGAATTCCATTTCAGCAAACCAGCGAACACCAATCATGTTCATGGTACCCACAACACCCAGGGCACCCAGCGCAAAGACCCACTGCGGAACATCACCAAACGCGCCCCAATAGTGCATATACAGTGCCACTGCAGTGATATCGACAATACCGGTCATTGCCCAGTTGACGAAATACATCCAGCCTGCAACGTAAGAGGCTTTTTCACCGAGGAATTCACGGGCATAAGAAACAAAACTACCACTGGAAGGGCGGTGTAAAACCAGCTCACCCAGCGCGCGTAAAATGAAGAAGGAAAAGATCCCACAGACCAGATAAACCACAGCCAGAGCCGGGCCCGCTGCCTGCAAGCGCGCACCTGCACCAAGGAATAACCCCGTACCGATAGCGCCACCGATAGCAATCATCTGCACATGGCGATTATCCATTGCCTTGTTGTAGCCAGATTCCTGCGAATTAAGCCACCGTCTTTTCGCAGCGCGCTTTTCTGCGCTGGATAATTTTTCAGTTTTCATTGTTTCTGCCTTATTGTCCTGTTCACAAGTGATGTGGTTACTCGTCCCTGGTATCCTGTAATTTTTATAAACCGACCAAACGATTGCGCCGGTTGCCGTAGATCAATTTCTTATAAGTTGTACTGTTGTTATATTTACAATAAGAGAAAAATCGCGGCGATGCATCCTACCCGTAATGTGGATATGACGCAAAAAATCTGCCCTCTGGGGATAAAGTTTTGTGACTGGAACCAAGGATAAACAGCCGATGCTATCAGTAAAACGCTCTGTCACCCACAGTATTGCGCACATACTGTTTGCCATCGTACTGCTGTCCGGTTTATCCAGTGGGCTGGCGTTGCTGACGCTTTCCGGTAGTCTGCGCGATGCAGAAGCCGTCAACCTTGCAGGTTCACTCCGCATGCAAAGTTACCGGCTGGCACGGGATATGACACGGCATTCAGACCAGCAGGCTGCGCATATCCGCCAGTATCAGCAAACATTGCAGGCCCCCGCATTACAATCACTGGAACGGTTTTATGTCCCGGAAATTGTCCATCAACGCTATCATGATCTGCGACATTCCTGGCAACAATTGCAGCCAGCCCTGAAGGGAGAAAATCCGGTTGCTGATGAAGACGTTGCAGAAAAGATTATCGCGTCCGTTGTCCAGATCGACCACTTTGTGCTGGCATTGCAACATTGGGCGGAGCTAAAGATGCGGATTGTCGCGCTGGCCTGTCTGGCAGGGTTAATTACCATTGCGCTGCTGGTCGTCATGACATTACGCCATATTCGTTTGCAAATCGTTGGGCCACTCAGGCAGTTACTCAGCGCCAGTGAAGCGATAGAGCAGACTCACTTTCAGCTCCCTCCTCTCAGCACCGAACTGGATAATGAACTTGGTGTGCTGGCCCGCGCTTTTACCCGCATGTCCGGCGAGCTGGAAAAATCCTGGCAGGATATGTCACAAACTGTTCTGTCGAAAACAGAAAGCCTGACTCAGGCGAATCGCCACCTGACCCTGTTATATGCCTGTTCTCAACGACTAAGCCATGGCGTAGAAGGCCAGGATGCCTTCCAGTTAACGCTGGATCTGGTATTACGCCATGAAAAACTGAGTTGCATTGAATTTTCAGTGCCTGATTTTGGTTTGCTGCGTGCAGGGCAGCACGATGAACATCTTGTCTGGCAGTCCCATCCACTTTACCTCAGCCAGCAGTCACACCCTTATGGTGTATTACGCTGGCAGGCCCTCAATAGTGAATCCCGTCTTATGCTGGGCGTTGCGTCTCTGCTGGTGCAGGCTCTGGAGCTGTGGCAGACACAACAACAGGTACAAACGTTATTACTACTGGAAGAGCGGGCAACCATTGCGCGCGAACTCCATGATTCACTGGCTCAATCACTGGCTTTTCTGCGCATCCAGATCGCCTGCCTGAAACGCACGCTGGAACCGGATGCGACCCGCACACACAATGTCGTGGCGGAATTTGAGCAGGCGCTGGCGACCGCCAATCAGCAGCTCCGTGAATTACTGGCAACCTTCCGCCTGACGATTGAACCCGCCAGTCTTGCCCGTGCACTGGAACAGGTCGTCCAGCCCTTACGTCAGCAGAGTGCTGCGCCAATTGTGTTGCAATGCCAGGTTACGCTGCAACTTCAGGCCCAGCAGCAAATTCATGTTTTGCAAATTGTACGTGAAGCATTACTGAATGCCGTACGTCACGCGCAGGCACAGGAGATTATCCTCAGTGTCTGTCACAATATTCAGGGGGAACTGACGATTGCCATAACGGATAACGGTATTGGTATTAACTGTCAGGAAGGTCCTGCAGGGCATTACGGACTTACCATTATGCGTGAACGTGCGACCCGGCTGCATGGCACACTGCACATTGCCCGAAGGGAGGAAGGTGGCACCTGTGTTTCCCTGCACTTTATGCCACTAACGGAATCGATGCCGCCGTTCACCACAACATCAACATTATCATCTGCATGCTCAGAGAAGAGATCATGACCGGGACTGTCTTTCGTATATTGCTTGTTGATGACCATCCCTTGCTACGCCGTGGATTAGGGCAATTGTTGCAACTGGACAGCCGTGTTCAGATCGTGGCTGAAGCCAGCAATGGTACGGATGCGTTGACGTTAATCCGGCAGTTGCAACCCAATGTCGTGGTACTGGATTTATCTATGAAGGGCCTTTCCGGACTGGAAACCCTGCAACAATTGCGTCGCGAAGCCCTTCCCTGCCGGGTCGTGATCCTCACGGCATCTGACAGCCGCAATGATTTTTTTGCGCTGCTGGATGCCGGTATCGATGGTTACCTGTTGAAAGACAGTGAACCAGAACAGTTACTAAAGCAGATTATCAATGTTGCCGAAGGGGGGCAGGCCTTTAGCGACTCCATGCAACGCTGGCGGGACAATCATGCCAGACAGGAAACACCGTTCACCACCCTCACTATCCGTGAGCGGGAAGTGCTAAAAGAGGTGGCTTGTGGCCTGTCGAATAGAGAAGTCGCTGAAAATCTGACTATCACGGAACAAACCGTGAAAGTACACCTTCGCAGCATCCTGCGGAAACTGAATGTACGTTCACGCGTTGCCGCCGCTGTGCTCTGGCTTAACGCACATCAGTAGCAGCGTTCAGCCAGGTTAAAGATCACCTGTACTTTTGCACGCTAATTTACATATTCTCCTCAATTTCTCCACGATTTAGATCATCCATACAGGTAAAGTGATGAATCGATGGAGCTTGTTGGATCGAATAATAAATTTTCTTTGCACCAGCAGCATCATTGTCCACGCTAAATGGACATGGCTGGTGAATTTTTCATACACACATTCAAGTAATTAGCTGCGGAGCTTGCAATGGCAAACTTTTTTATCGACCGCCCCATTTTTGCCTGGGTGCTGGCGATTATTCTCTGCCTTACTGGTGGTCTGGCAATTATGTCACTATCAGTAGAACAGTATCCCGATCTGGCCCCGCCTAAAATACGTATTACGGCTAACTACCCCGGAGCGTCTGCCGAAACACTGGAAAATACCGTAACTCAGGTTATTGAGCAGAACCTGACGGGCATAGACCATCTGATGTATATGTCATCACAGAGCAGCAATACCGGTCAGGCCACAATTAGTCTCTCTTTTGAAGCCGGTACTAACCCGGATGAAGCCAGCCAGCAGGTACAAAACCAGTTACAGACCGCACTGCGCAAACTGCCGCTGGATGTGCAATCCCAGGGCGTAACGGTCAAAAAAACCGGTGATACCAACATTCTGATGGTGGCATTTGTATCCACCGATGGCAGCATGGATAAACAGGATATTGCGGACTACGTTGCCAGTAATGTTCAGGATCCTCTCAGCCGTGTTGATGGCGTTGGTGAAATTGATGCTTATGGTGCGCAATACGCCATGCGTATCTGGCTGGATCCGAATAAGCTGATTAATTACTCACTCACCACCAACGATGTGATTAATGCCATTCAGTCACAAAATACGCAGGTTGCCGTTGGTCAGTTAGGTGGCTTGCCTTCTGTCGACAAACAAGCGCTGAATGCTACCGTCAATGCTCAGTCCCTGCTGAAAACGCCACAAGAATTCCGTGATATTACGCTACGAGTAAACACCGACGGTTCCGTAGTGACACTGGGCGATGTTGCTCAGGTGGAATTGGGGGCCGAGAAATATGACTACCTTAGCCGTTATAACGGGATGGCTGCTTCCGGTCTGGGCGTTAAGCTGGCATCGGGTGCAAACGAACTGAAGACGGATACGCTGGTACGTGCCCGCCTGGAAGAGTTATCACACTATTTCCCACGCGGTCTGGAAGCCAAAATCGCGTATGAAACCACACCGTTTGTAACCGCATCGATTGAAGATGTCGTGAAAACGCTGTTCGAAGCGGTTCTGCTGGTCTTCCTGGTGATGTACCTGTTCCTGCAAAACTTCCGCGCCACACTGATCCCAACCATCGCTGTACCTGTGGTGCTGTTCGGCACATTTGGTGTGCTTTATGCCTTCGGCTACAGCATCAACACGTTGACCATGTTTGCGATGGTGCTGGCGATTGGCCTGCTGGTTGATGATGCCATTGTGGTGGTGGAGAACGTCGAACGTATTATGAGTGAAGAAGGTCTCTCTCCACGAGAAGCCACACGCAAATCAATGGGACAGATTCAGGGCGCACTGGTTGGTATCGCCATGGTGCTGTCTGCCGTATTTGTGCCAATGGCCTTCTTCGGCGGAACAACCGGAGCCATTTATCGTCAGTTTTCCATTACCATTGTTTCCGCAATGGCATTGTCAGTGCTGGTGGCAATGATCCTCACTCCTGCCCTGTGTGCCACCCTGCTTAAACCACTGGCAAAAGGACATCACCATGGTCGCCGTGGCTTCTTCGGCTGGTTTAACCGGGTATTTAACCGTAATGCCGAACGTTACGAGCGCGGTGTAGGGACTATTATCAACAAAGCAGGTCGCTGGCTGGTCCTGTATCTGGCACTGATTGGCGTTATGGCATTCCTGTTTTTGCACCTGCCAACCTCATTCCTGCCACAGGAAGACCGTGGCATCTTCTCTACTCAGGTACAGTTACCGCCAGGTTCAACGCTGCAACAAACGTCAAAAGTGGTCGAAAAAGTCGAAAACTACTATATGACTAAAGAGAAGAAGAACGTGGTTTCTGTCTTTTCCACGATTGGTGCTGGCCCTGGTGGGAATGGACAAAACGTGGCTCGCTTGTTTGTGCGTCTGACAGACTGGAAAGATCGCACAAGCAGTGAGGACAGCTCCTTTGCCATTATTGACCGGGCGACCAAAGCGTTTTCGAAGATTACAGAGGCCAGAGTCATTGCCAGCAGTCCTCCGGCGATTACCGGCCTGGGTGATGCCGCTGGTTTCGATATGGAATTGCAGGATCACGCCGGACTGGGCCACGATGCACTGATGAAGGCTCGCGACACATTGCTGGAAAAAGCGAAGGAAAACCCCTCTCTGGCGCGTGTACGCCATAACGGTCTGGATGACAGTCCACAGTTACGCATTGATATCGATCAGCGTAAAGCACAGGCACTGGGTATATCACTGGATGATATTAACCACACGCTGCAAACCGCATGGGGTTCAAGTTATGTGAATAACTTCATTGACCGTGGCAGGGTGAAAAAAGTGTACGTCCAGGCCGCCGCGCAATACCGTATGTTGCCAGGTGATATTGATAAGTGGTACGTCAGAAATGTCAGTGGGAAAATGGTGCCATTCAGCGCATTCGCCACTTCGCGCTGGGAAAGCGGCTCACCACGACTGGAACGTTATAACGGCTACTCATCGCTGGAAATTGTCGGTGAAGCCGCTCAGGGCGTCAGTAACGGGACAGCAATGGATATCATGGAAAATCTGGTTAACCAGCTACCTGTGGGGCTCGGGCTACAGTGGACAGGAGCATCACTGCAGGAACGCATGACCGGAGCACAGGCCCCTGCCTTATATGCGCTGTCATTGTTAGTGGTCTTCCTGTGTCTGGCGGCATTATATGAAAGCTGGTCAATTCCATTCTCAGTGATGCTGGTGGTTCCATTGGGCGTTGTCGGTGCGTTAGTGGCAACCTGGGGACGAGGACTGGATAATGACGTCTACTTCCAGGTTGGATTGCTGACCGTCATTGGTCTGGCAGCGAAAAACGCCATTTTGATTGTTGAATTTGCCAATGATCTGAATACCCGGGGTACAGAACTGATTGAAGCCACACTGGAAGCTGCCCGCCAGCGTTTGCGTCCGATCCTGATGACATCTCTGGCCTTTATCTTCGGTGTGTTACCGATGGCAACCAGCACCGGAGCAGGTTCCAGCAGTCAGCATGCGGTGGGAACAGGTGTCATGGGCGGGATGATTTCCGCAACCATACTGGCGATCTTCTTTGTTCCATTATTCTTTGTGCTGGTGCGGCGACGTTTCCCAGCAAAGAATAAAGTGAAATAAGCGAAAGGCAGCCATTTCTGGCTGCCTTTTTAATATAATTTTTTGAATACTCTTGCCACTCTGCTTTTCTCTGACAGCATGAATTACTTGCGTAACATCGCTTCGATAAAGTCTTTCCAGTTTACTAATTCTGCATCAATCATTTTCACCTCACTTTTTGTGAAGCCATTGTAGAAGCAGTCGGGGGGAAATAAAAAGACGGTGATCTCACTTGTTGCTATCGGAAAAACGTTTCAACTGGGGTTTTACTGAATTTGTGTTTAAGCGCACATTTTACTTACAGGCCCCGCAGCGGGGCCAGTGTACAGGTTACTTAAGAATAATGATCTTATCGTAACCACCGCTTTCGCTGTCGATATGTGTTTTTGCGTCAGGGTAATCCTGCATAACGGCATCAACGATGTGTGAAAACTTCTCACAACGGCTTTTTTTCTTACGTACGAGAATGATCGTGGACTGTGTCTCTTCGACCGTATGTGCGGCCGATTCCTGTAAATAGTTCATCTCTCCCCTCCTCCTGAACTATGGGCTTACGCCCTGAAGATAATTCGCCCGCTACTATTATCGCGCGCAATATTTTTCTGAATATAGATGAAGTCCACAAAAAACAGAAGGGTATAATTATCTGAGTTTTCCCCGGGGCAGCAAAAATACGGCTTTCCCCCATAACAAGGTAACGATCTGGTAGTATTGCCTGTAACAAGCTGATTTGTTCGCTAAATAACGAGAGTGGCTCTGCCTTACTGAGCCCAGGCGTGCTGAATGATCTTTATGACAGGTGGAATGTGATGACAGAAAACAACACAACAAACGGACTGATGATGTACGGTATCAAAAACTGCGACACCATTAAAAAAGCGCGAAAATATCTGGAAGCCAATAACATAAACTATCAGTTCCACGACTACCGGGTTGATGGGCTGGATGCTGCTTTGTTGGCAACCTTTGTCGCCAACCTTGGCTGGGAAGCATTGCTCAATACACGCGGAACCACCTGGCGTAAACTAGATGAATCCACCCGGGCGGCAGTCAATAACGCCGCTACTGCGCAGGAACTGATGCTGGAAATGCCAGCAATCATCAAACGACCGTTGCTCTGCGCCGCAGACGGTTCTATGCTGCTGGGCTTTAGCGAAACCACTTATCAGCAGTTTATTCAGGAGAAGTGTTAATTATGTATTGTCCGGTCATTGAGTTGACGCAGCAGCTTATCCGTCGCCCTTCCCTCAGTCCCGATGATGCCGGTTGCCAGGCTATTTTGATTTCACGTCTTCAGGCGCTGGGTTTTACCATTGAGCCGATGAATTTCGGTGATACCCTGAACTTCTGGGCCTGGCGTGGTGAAGGGGAAACTCTGGCCTTTGCCGGACATACCGATGTTGTACCAACCGGGGATGCTAATCGCTGGATCAATCCGCCATTCGAGCCCACCATCCGTGACGGTATGTTGTTTGGGCGTGGTGCTGCTGATATGAAAGGTTCCCTGGCTGCCATGGTGGTGGCTGCTGAGCGCTTTGTTGCTGCTCATCCGCAGCATAAAGGTCGTCTGGCTTTTCTGATCACTTCTGATGAAGAAGCCAGTGCCGTAAACGGGACCGTGAAAGTGGTACAGGCCCTGATGGCCCGTCATGAGCGACTGGATTACTGTCTGGTGGGTGAACCTTCCAGTACTGAAATTGTGGGTGATGTGGTGAAAAATGGCCGCCGTGGTTCCATTACGGCAAATCTGACGATTCACGGCGTACAGGGCCATGTTGCCTATCCACATCTCGCGGATAACCCGGTACACCGGGCGATGCCAGCATTGAATGAACTGGTGGCAACCGTGTGGGATCAGGGCAATGAATTCTTCCCACCAACCAGTATGCAGATTGCCAATGTGCAGGCGGGTACAGGCAGCAATAATGTGATCCCCGGTGACTTCTTTGTGCAGTTTAATTTCCGCTTCAGCACAGAGCTTACCGATGAACTGATCAAACAGCAGGTAGAAGCATTACTGGAACACCACCAGTTGCGCTATAGCATTGAATGGAAGCTTTCTGGCCAGCCATTCCTGACCTCACGCGGTAAACTGGTTGATGCGGTGGTTAATGCTGTTCAGCACTATAATGAGATTAAACCGCAGCTACAGACCACTGGCGGAACCTCTGACGGACGTTTTATTGCCCGCATGGGTGCGCAGGTTGTGGAATTAGGACCGGTCAATGCCAGCATTCATAAGATCAATGAGTGTGTGAAAGCTGCCGATCTTCAACTGTTGAGCCGTATGTACCAGCGGATTATGGAACAGTTGATCGCATAAGCGTTTCGAGGTGAATATGGAATTTTTAAAAGAGTACTGGTGGATTCTGGTGATCCTGCTGATGGTTGGCATTCTGATGAATGTTTATAAGGATCTGAAACGCATCGACCATAAAAAATTTCTGGAAAATAAGCCGGAACTGCCACCGCATCGCGACTTTAACCATAAGTGGGATGACGAAGACGACTGGCCAAAGAAAAAATAACCTCTGTAAGGGCAGCCATCACCGGCTGCCCTTCTGTTTTACATCAGCGTGACCACATCATCTTCACCCGGTTTACTGCCACTGAGTGCTTCATCAAAGTAACGCCGTGGAACGGTAAACTGTAGCCGTTCCAATGCCAGGTGCATCGCCCGATCATCAATGGCATGAGGCAAATCATCCACGATATCCAGCGTAACATCGCCACCAATAGCCGTTAAACGCTCCTGTGCGGCCACAGCGTGTGTCAGTGGGATCACTACATCATCGTCACCGTGAATCAGATGGATTGTGGTCCGTAAATCTGCTTTTTGCGGCAACGTGGCATAACAGCCACTAAACGCGACCACCCGACCAGCTAAATCAGCTTGTTCAGCCACCGCTTCCAGAATCATGGTACTGCCCTGAGCAAAACCAATCAGCGCAGTGGCTTCTGCCCGAATCCCGCTCTGTTGCTGCCAGTGACGAATATTATCAATGACACCTGGCAAGACAGTGGCAATTCGCTGCTGCTGTTGTAACACATCATCGGTCGGGTGATACCACTGGCGTCCAGCATCTTCACCACTCAGTTCCGGAGCACCCAGACTCACCACCAGCGCTCTGGGAAACGCCTGAGCAAACCAGCTGCCAATCTGCCCCATGGCAACCGGATTATCCCCGGCAGCATGAAACAGTAAAAATAACTGCGTCGCCGGAAGTGATGGATTCTGTACAACAACATGGTCGTATTTCATGATGCTCTCCTTGTTCGATGCCGCGATCATACGCCTCTTATCATCAGAGAAAACGAGAGATTTTTGACAGAGATAGTGGATTTATTGCAACGATTGCACGCGTTGCTGCCAGTCCAGGGCTTGCCCGGCAGCAACGGTTTTCAGCGCCTGTTGCACTTCTGCCCGCCAGGCAACCAGTAATGCTTTACGCCCGCTCAAACTGTGCTGGCGGCAAATATCACTGACTGGTTGCTGTTGCCATAATGCGGCATAGAGCAAAGGCATATTTTCCTGCTGCTGTCCTGCCAGCCTTCCTAAAGCGGCAAGGCTGGCTTCAAATGGACGATGCGCCCAGGCAAAACCTGCCAGCTCGCGCCAGTCATCTTCATTCAGGCGGTGATCACGATGTACCGCTGATAGCGGCAAATCATCAGCATGGTTATCGCCAGATACTGCTGATAACTGCGGCCGGGCTGTATCCATATCGTGATGACCAGAGACCACAGATAATGGTCGCTCAGTGGCACGCAGTTGCTGACGCAGCCAGTAGCCTTCGCGATCCAGACGCTGTTCTGCCTGTAATAATAGCTCCTGTCCGGTCGGGCTTAATGGCAGGATTGCCATGGCAGTATAACAACCACTGCTGGCTTCCCGTTGTGTACCAAAACGCACTAGCCGGAAGCTGCAACGCTGCCAGAAGCGCCACAGTTCTGGCGTAAAACCAAAACTGACCGAAAGGAAATCCAACCCGGCACTCTGCTGGCAACAATGAACAATCATCTGCTGACCATAACCCTGATTACGTTGTGCTGCTGCCACCGCAATACGACTGATTCTCCGTGAACGCAGTTGCGCCGCTTCAGGAAAACCCGCATGAGCCGCCAGCGACTGTGCCACCAGATTACCGCGTGGACGGCGGGTCCCAGCCCACACCTGCCAGGCCAGGTCTGCGGATAAATTGCCTTCATCAACGGCCCATAATGCTCCCTGCACCGTATTTTCCTGTACGGCAGCGGTAAAATGCATACCTGGTGCGTCCATCATCCTCCGCAGATCGAGCGGCGAAGTACGATAATGCGCGCTGGTCAGCAACTGATAAACCGCACTCATCCGCGCGGGTTGCTGTATCCAGTCATCCTGTTCCAGTGTCTGATAATCAGGGGGCCCGCTGGCGGGCGGCGGCTCGCCATCATCAAACAGCAGAGCTTCCTCAATCAGCTGTTCCAGTGGATCATTCAGCGCCCAGCGCAGGGGGATATCGAGTTGGTAATGCGTCACCTGGGGGAGCGTGGCACAGAATTTCAGCAGAAAACCCCGCCCGGTCCCTTCATAACCCTGAACGGTGGTGGTCAGTAGCACACGGGGGGCGAGTGTCACCAGTTGGCACAGTAATGGTGCGGGAATGGCTGCCGCTTCATCAATCAGTAACCAGTCAACCTGATGTTGCCCGGCTTCAGCCAGCAGACGATCCGGGGCAATAAACGCAAAGTGTTCTCCGGCAAAATCAGCC
>Ga0157366_1000834_pt1 | contig 13119 bp, 7 predicted proteins | sample AttbisABBM1_FD_113149 | JGI IMG/M metagenome (GOLD analysis project Ga0157366, IMG submission 113149) | Fungus gardens microbial communities from leaf cutter ant in Botucatu, State of São Paulo, Brazil - Atta bisphaerica ABBM1 | ecosystem: Host-associated > Fungi > Mycelium > Unclassified ...
GGACCGATTTTCACAAACCAAGTTTCACTGGAAAGCCCCAAATAAGGGCTATCTGCACATATGTGGGATGTACAAAAGCGACAACAAATGACTGAGATATCAGACCATCAGTAGCTGTAAAAGATTTGTCTGCTAATATCTCATGAACAGCTGAACGGATTTGCATGGTTGAACTTGTGTTGGAAAGTGCTCATCAATACATTTACAACAATATATAATGTGTCTCAAAGCAATAAGTATTGGTAGAGATACAAGCATATCAATGTAGTGACATAATTAGTTATCTTTTAAAATTAGCCTGACAGCTGCTATGACAGATGACAGCTCCCATCAGGTATGAGTTTTCATCATGTGATGGCAACAGCTTGTACACAGACCATCACTTTTTTATATATATACCTCTGTGTCTGAGAGCTAGACCTCAGACTTAACAATGTTAATTATTCCTGTTGATACTTTTCATCATCTGTCAATCATCATATCCTTATACTGAACCCCTGAAACACTATTCAGCTCAAGTATCACAACCAGTGAGTATCTTATTTGTGATAATAAGATTCAACTTGAGGAATGTCTTTGAAGTATATTATCTAGGATAGATAGTATTATTGTAAGCTCTTAAAGAGCTATGCAATCTATTAACTAGATTATCTAAGAGAGCTTGTTATATAGTATAAGGTTTACTATTTAGAAGTGTGTTAGCAAAAAAACATGTTTACAAGTAAATGTTATTCATACATTTCTTTTAATATTCTTTCTAATAATACTCTTTTACATTTACAAAAGCTCTTTTAGAAGTTTTATATGTATTTTTCTCTTATATTATTGTTTCTATCTCTTTAAAAAATTCCTAATACTAATATAATCTCTTTTTGAATTATTTAGTACATAGTTAAGAGCTAGTATTATATAGTTCTTGTTGTATCCTAGTATAACCTCTTTTCTGCTTGATGTCAGAATTAAAGATAGTAGACTCTATTTATTTTCTTTTCATTTCTCATTTTATTTTTATTTTCTATTTTATTTTCCTATTTTGGACTTAGAGTTAAGAGTTAGTATGACATAACATAATATGACAATATGTCATATATTCATCACATGTTATATAGAAGAATGTAGAAGATTCTAGAACAATGTCATTATATAACATGTTTACTACATATTGACCTTATGGATAGCATATAGTCTTTAGAGTAGGTTAGATAACGTCTCACATGAACCAACTAGCTAGTATATATAAGATAGACACTTTGTACTAGGAACTCCATTGAGTTCTCTTGTATAAACCCTATATAAGGTTTCTCTTTTAACTTATTTCCAAGTTTTAAGCTTCTAAACACTATGGAGTTTTTTAGCCATTCTAATTTCTAGATAATAGCTACCTATGATATTACCACCTCTACAACAGCCACTACTAGTGCTTTTTACAGATGTTTCTATAGATATGGGCACCATATAGAAACCCTGTCTCATCTCTATTAAAGGATGTTACTATTATGGAAATTCAAACCACATAGTCTGAAATTATCCAGTAAGGTTGAATGTTTAGCAGCTGACTGTTGAGCAATAAGAGAAATTGATAGAAGACCTAAATATATTAAAGAATATTAAAGTAACATAGTAGCTAAAACTTATAAAGCTGGAAGAATTTAGTAAGAACTTTTATAAACAAAATTTTACATAAAGCAACTAGTAAATTGTGTGCTCCAGTCATTGGTAAGTAAGTCTATTATACTTAGAATAGAAGAATACACTGATAATGACAATGATCTTTCTAACATACCTGTTTGTTCATCTGCTATCTCTGTAGTCTTTGCTAAATACTCTAAGTGGAAAAAAACTTTTACTATACTCTATTATCAATGTTCTCAATATTCACAAGATCTCTTTATATATTTCTATCTCTCTGGAAATTACTGACACTGCTAAGTTTGTATCTGTACATATTTTAGTTAACTTTGGCACTACTATGATCTTCATCCATATTGTATACAGATATGAGTTTTGAGAGTTTGTAAGTATTCAAGTAGTATTTTTCTATATAGTTTTAATAGCACTCATAACAAAGATGGCCAGATATCTAAGGTTATCAACATAGTGTTATAGTACCAATTATACTCTAAATTGGCTCTGCTTGTTATTTCTAGTCTAGAGAAGCAAGACTTTATTCTTGGCTTTACTTAACTTAAAGTATATAACTCTAAGATCAATTGGCAGAAAAAAAAGATTATAATAATAAGATGTCCTATGTGCTGTTCCAGAACATCCAAAAGACTAAGAAATATTAGATACAAGCTTTAGAGACCTATCAGTCTAGTCTTTTCCCTAGTTGGGTAAAAAACTTGAAAGATGAAGAAAATCTCTTGTAAACTATAATATAGTATGAAGAAAAGTTAGACAATTGTTATTATCTAATCTAGCTACTCTTTGAGCTCTCTACTCTTGATATTTACATAGCTGCTACTCTCTCTCAGAATTTTTCTGAAGCCTTTTATAAGAACTATATTATAATAAAGCCTTTATACTTCTCCTGTATATGCAATAGTTTGAATCTGTTTTTATGAAGGAAGATTTTAATATCCTTCCTAATCACTGTAAATGAGATTATGCTATTAAACTAATCTCTAGTATAAAGCTTAAGTTATCAAAGATATATCCTCTATCTTCTATAGAACAGTCTGAGCTAGACAAGTTTATTACAGAAAACCTCTGAATTGGCTGAATATGACCCTCAAAGTCTCTTGTAGCTATACTAGTGTTTTTGATTAAGAAAAAGATAGATCTTTCCATCTTATACAAGATTACAGAAACCTCAACATACTCACAATTAAAAATAAGTATTCTCTTTTCTTAATCTCTTAACTAATTACAAAATCTCAAGATATGTAGTATTTTACCAAGCTAAACATGCACTGGGGCTTTAAAAATATTCATATTAAGTCTGGTAATAAATAAAAGACAGCTTTTTACATGAACTGCAGTCTTTTCAAACCTCTGGTAATATTCTTTGATATGACAAACAGCCTTGCTATCTTCCAAACTATGATGAATAACATTTATAAAGACTTCATAACAAAAGATATTATGATAGTATATCTGAATCACATTCTAATCTTTATCTGGACACTGGCAGAGTACTATTGGACAGTTTGTAGAGTCCTAGAGATCTTGACTGAATATAAGCTGTTCTTTTGCCCAGAGAAGTATGAGTTCAGTAGGCCATATATCAAGTACCTAAGCCTAATCATTTGATCAAGTCAAAATAAACCCTGTCAAAGTAGCCAGAGTTCATGATTGGTCTATACTAACAAATTGTATGGAGTTTCAAGTGTTTCTTGGCTTCACCAACTTTTATTTATAGTTCATCCAGGACTTTTCTGACATAGTTAGACTCTTATTTGATATTACTAGTAGTAACAGTACATCGACCTGAAGCCTCTCATAACAAGTAGCTTTCAAGACACTTAAGAAAACCATCACTATGGTCCCTATACTAGCTTCCCCAGACACTTCTGCCTCCTTATATAATCTGGTTATTTTTTTAGTAAGTTCCTATCTCTAGTAGAGCACAACTCTGAAATACACAATATGGAGATGCTTGTGATTATCCATGTACTAGAGGAATGGCATTACTTCTTAAAAGAAGCTCTAGCCTAGTCAAAATTTGGATAGACTATAAGAATCTCAAGTACTTCATAACTGCTAAAAAGCTTAACTGAAAGTAAGCCTGGTAGTCACTATACTTAGTACAGTTTAACTTTATATTGCATTATTGTTCTGAAAGGTCTATGGGAAAGCCTGATATACTCTTATAGCAAATTAATCATGGTATTGTTTCCCAAGATAACCAAGATATAGTACTGCTAAAGCTAGAGTTTCTTGTAGTTAGAGTGTTGGAAGGAGTAGTAATAGAAGATGAAGAAAAGGAGCTCTTGAAGAACATCAGACTTGGATACAGTAATGATAGTCATAGATCTGAAAGCTATATAGCCTTCTCACTCATGTTGTCTTGGATAGAAGACTACAGTTTGTTACCCACTTCACCAAGAAATTATGTCATTTACTGGTGATCAAAATTGCTTCTTCCATAGCTTGGTATTCTCAATCAGATAGATAAACAGAACAGATCAAAGTAACTGGTATGACCTCTTGCCCATGATAGAGTTTTAACACAATAATTACATCTATACCTCTACTCAGCAATGTCTGTTCCTTTTAGACACAGATCATCTTCCTTACATGAGTTTTAAGCCTCAATAGCAGGAATCTAAGGTGAAAGATGTCATGAAGTTCACTATATAGATAAAGTTAGCACTAGAAGAAGTGAAGTCAGCTATCTGCAAGTCTCAAGAGGACATAATACTTTACTACAATCACTGCTAGATCCCAGCTCCAGTTTTCAAGTCTAGTGACTAGATATATCTTGACTTTATAGACATCCAGATTATATGTCTCTCTATAAAACTGTCTTACCAGTATCTTAGACCTTATATAGTTGAAAAGTAAGTAGGACCAATAGTCTATTACTTGAAGTTCCCACTTATAATGAAATGACTATATCTGGTGTTCAATATCATTAAGCTAACCTCTGCTTTCAAAAACTCTATTCCTAGTAGACATTTATCTTCTTTTCCTAACTCTATTCTTATCAATAGACAAAAAGAATAGAAATTCAAGAAGATTCTAAACAACTACTAGCATTAACAACAGTATTAGTATCTAATCAAATGGAAGAGTTTTGGCTTAGAGAAAAACTCATAGGAGAACACTTCAGAAGTATTTGTGCCAGACAGAGTAGTAGAATTTCACAGGCTTAACTCTAAAGCTCTGTAGTTAATTCATACTACAAAGTTCTTGGCCATTAAGTTATGTCCAGTTACCATTGCTTTGAGGCACAGCAATCTAGGAGAAAGATAGATGTCAGAAGTCTTATCTTTAACTAAAGTTTAAGCACCTAAGTACTGCTGAATTCTGTGGTCTTTCCATCTTTTCATAGTTAATACTCTTTCTTTACTAAACCCTGCTGTCTTTCTCAGACTAACACTACCACTTTTTATAGTCAAACTTTGAGTTGTGATTCTTAAGGTCCCAGTACTACCCCACTCTAGTCATTACTGTTGTGAACTCCTTTCTTTTCTTGGCAATTCTTCTAGATACTTTTATCTAGATTCCTGACCACTTGGTCACTATTATTTTCTGACTATATTAGTACTGTTCTGCTAAATTGGAATGTATCCTAGTAGTATCAAGATAGTTGTCACTTCTATAAGTTTTTATCCTATTCTCTTAAAACTTCCTAGAGATTGAGAAAATCCATGTAAATACTGTAGACTGCACTAGTTGCTTGTTCTAATAGATGTGTTGCTACTAACACTAGAAAAAAGTGTTAGTTTTGGTCAATTTTTAAAATAAGAGTTTATAATGTAATTACTGGCTTATCTACTAAGTACTCTATCTAAGATAGTTATTTAGAAATAGAGACTGTAAGTAAGTTTTTCTGGTTCTGGATAGTTCTTAGATAGGGAGATGGAGATCTATAGAGTTGTTAGTAGATTTAGTAAGGAAGTCCAAGGAGTAATTAGCAGTGTTGATTCACACTAGAAGAAGAAGTTTGTGAGTATGGATAGAAAGAGAAGTGTTATTTGTGGGTTGGAATAGATGTGACTGGATCAGAATGTGACATAAATATACTGTATAGACTGAAGTCTGATAATTAACTTGAATTAGCAATATACTTCACTTTTTCTTCAAATTTTACTACTTAACTTCCTTCTCTTCCCCATTCTAAATTATATCTAAATGATGAATAGTTAGACACAATATATAAGTTTTGAAGTCAAAGTTATTATATACTTTGTGCTCTTTATTCTGAATAAATTTCCCACTTGATCTGACTCTTTTATGTGACATCTATGGATTTTATCCATCAAGTGTAACTACAGCTATATATATATATATGTTATATGCAAGTCCACCCATCCAGAAACTACATCCTTGCAGTAAAGTTATCTCCAAAACATACAAGCCTGCCTTCTACGGTAGCCACCTTTCTCATAACACGTCTTATGGTAGTGCTGCAACCATCTAGGTATTCCATCTTTCATGGTAGAGATACTCCTATTCAACTCAGTCTTTCATAATGGAGTTACTCTTGTCAGTGTCTCAACACTGAAACCTCCACTTGGGGTAATAGGGGTTTTACTACTAAAACTCCGAGCATCTCCTATACTTTCTGTTTGTATATAAGACTAGTAGTTATACTGTAATTTGCTAGTCTGATAATTGATGAAGATAAACTCTTATTGAACTCAATCTCTAGTGTTCAACGGTGATACACCAATCAGCACTCACTCTTATCTTGGACTTTTTCCCATCATCTGAAGTTGCGACCACATAGCAGACAGACAGCGCAGTACATAAGCTGAAGCTAAGGTCATTCCACAAGTCTGCTCATCTCCAAGTCCATTCTGCGGACTTCCACCCTGATGTGAACTGCACCTGACAATATATAGAAATTATGATAAATATAAAAGATATCTTTTAGAAAAAAGTAAGGAATCAGTATGATAAAAATGAGATAATCTTCTCTATTACATAAGATATTGATTGATATCTAATATAAGATAATGATCAAAATTGTGATAATTCTTATACTTTACCAATTAATATTTTCTTATGTTTTTACCCAAGTTACAACTTGAGCCAAGTTTAGAGTTATAATGGAAAAGAAGATAAAGAGTTAGGCAACTATCCTATATATAGTAAAGAGACTTATTAGTCTGGGATAAAGTACTAAAATCTCAAGTTTCAAACATCACTTACTATGAAGTTTGATTAAGATACCTCTACTGCTCTTATCTTCTAACTCTGTTAAGTGTTATTGTTATTATCAAAGTATCTGACTACTATAAAAGAATCTTCTGCTTTATCTGAGTTTAAGTCTGTAACACTAGCTAAAGCCTGAGTTAACCTTGCAGTTATCTTGTTCTCCAAATCCTACATCAATATCTTGCCTTAACACTGTTAGATCCTCCTAATTCCTGCTGTTATAACATGTATCTATCTTTATATATGCTAAACTAGTGGTCCATGCTACACAAATTCTAATCTATTCTAAAGATCATGTACATTATATACTATTGATATATAGTATAATATTATTCTTCAAAACTTTCAATGTCCTTCTATTGTGTTACATAATAATGTGACTGTGACAGATATCATGCCTTCATCACACATAATGTCACAATACACTCCTTTGCCCAAGTCCAAAATAAAAATAAAGTCCATAATAAAAATAAAAAATAAAAGAGAAAGAAAATAAAATAAAACCAAGTTCATTATTCACAACTCTGACACTCATAGCACTACTGTGGACTCCTACTCACCTTCTTAGAAAGCACTTTACACAACATTTAATTTGATCTCTCATAAACTTACTTATTAGAACAACTAAGTAAAGTCCACAGAGTTTATGCTCCAGAGAGAATCTAAGTTGTATATTTATAATTACTAAATATACAACTTACCTCCAGAAAGATCCTAAGAAAACAGAATGAGATTTTCTAGAAGTGGTGGCTATCCTAAATATTTGAGGAGTCCATACTAATCAGAACAACCATCAAGTAGAATATTGTTGATTTAACCTCAGAATAATTGCACTAGGTAGTTGTTAGAGTAACTGGACAAAGAATATAGTGATTCAGCAGAGATTACAACTCCAGGGAAATCCTGAGCATATATTGTTTGAATGACCAAGTATATAACTCATTTTTAGGAAAATCCTAAGAAAACAGAATAGATTTTTCTGGAAGTGACAGCTACTCTAAGCGTTTAGGAGTCCATACCAATCAAGCAGAACATCAGGTGGAAAGCAAAATGATGAAGCTATATAGTCAGGAACCTCAATGGAATATTGCTGGATAGTAGGGGCTCATTGGTTGGTGGCTAAAAGAGATAGGTCTATGGCTCTAAAACTAGGTTTTTTTGGAGATACAAATTAATAGCTACAATATTACTAAAGGTTTATCTCATGGATGAGGCTATTAATAATTGACTTAAGCTCTCTTAGCTTTCTAATCTCTACTAGCTATCTATAGGTCAACTGGATCTATTTAGCTACTATAACCCACTCAGTAGTATTCTTAACTTTATGAAAATTATGAGACTTTGAGCACCAGTACTTCTGGTCTTATACATCTGACTTCTTACTGGTTATCCTATACTGAATGATGGATGCTGAGGGATCTGCCCCAATACTGTAGCTACTCTAACTGAAGGTGCACTTTCTGATAAAATTATGGTTTATCTAATAGAGAACAGTGGCTCTTCATTCAGCTATTAGAAGGTTCTTACAGGAATACAATAAGAAAATAACGAGTGTCTCGCACGTGTGATATAATTGACATGACGTCATAGTCTAGTCTAGTTATGGTTTGCCATCAGCCATTATTTTGGATCTCGAGATCATTAGTCACATACAAAATGCAAAGTACTATGACTGTGCTTTAGTTCCTCTGCTCACCTCGTTAAATGTCATTGTTTCTACTCTTATTGATTTTTTTGGTTGGGTGGGTCTGTTACAAAGTGTTCATAGCTCCCAAATTCAACCCACTACAACAAATTGCGGGTCCTCCCTATGTGTGGAAGGGAAGTGCAAAAATCAATGAGTGAGTCCACCAACGAATACCTTGATCCGTCTTTGTTATCTTCACGATGCTTCAAGCCCTTCGTACTCTCCCAGAGTACATGATATATACGTGCAGAGATATGGGCGATCAATGTGCGTCTGGGGACCAATGCCAGTAGGTTGAGCTCTTCCCACTTGTTGGTGCCCAATTTCATACTGACTTTGTGCTCTAGGGGGATATTCGTTTTTTGACATTGGATCCTTGGTCTGTTCAACACGTCCTAACAAATCCAATGATATACGAAAAACCATGGCAAATACGTCATAACATTTCAAATGTGCTCGGAAACGGTCTTCTTGCAGCGGAGGGGCATATCCACAAACGTCAGCGACGTGTTGTTGCATCGGTATTCTCTAGGCAATATATTCAAGGACTTCTACCTCTCTTCTTCAACAAGGGTAACCAGCTGAAAGAAAAGTGGGTGGGTTTAGTTTGTGAAGGTGCTAAAACATACGAGAAACATGTGACGGTGGATGTTTATGGTGAATTGAAGAGGGCGACTCTTGAAGTCGTGGGATATGCAGGTCAAATGATATGGCATTCATTTTGGCTGGAGCTCATTCAAAATAGCCCTAGATTGCGATCTCAGTGCAAATCAGGACGAGCTCAACGAACTTTTACTCGCGCAAAGAGACCTCTGGGACCTCGCGATTTCTCCGAATAGGATATGGGGATTATTGGTGTCATTATATTGTCCATGGATAACCAAGATCATTGTCCGTCGTGCCTCATCGTGAATTGGTTATCTGCTCACATGAGTGTACAGCCGAATGAACATCAGAAGTCCATTGAACGTTATCAATCAAATATTCGACATATTACGGATAGACTGATCCAAGAGAAGAAACGCAAGATTGAGGATGCTGCTGCCAATGGCAAGACTTACGAAGGGAATGACTTCCTTAGCCGTTTACGTAAGTTAATCTTTACAAGATTTCCTCTATTGTTAAGTGTTACTTCAGTGATGTCTAATGCTGCAAAACACTGGACTCCTGCAGATCGTCTCTCGGACGATGAAATCTTTTACAATGTTAATACGTTCTTATTTGCGGGCGCAGATACCACCTCTGTTAGTCTCACATGGACACTTTACCTCCTTGCCAAGAATCCCGACCTTCAGACTTGTCTGCGGAATGAACTTCTTTCTGTTGTCCCGGCCGTTTCCGTCTCAAAGTTGACTCAAGGAGAGATCCACTCTTTGTCCGGCAGTATTTCAAATTTGTCCTACTTTCATAACGTCATCAGGGAGTCACTACGATTAGTCCCGCCAGTACATTCCTACCTTCGTGTTGCCACAAAGGATGACCAAGTGCCAACCGTGTACCCTGTCTATGATCGCCACGGAGATATCATGGAGGGGAAGAGAAGCATTACATTACAGAAAGGAACGTTTGTCCACGTCCCTATAGAGGGTTTCAACCTAGACAAGGAAGTGTGGGGCGAAGATGCTTGGGAATTCAAGTCAATTTTGTTGTCCTCGTTTCCATTCACATCTGACAACTCGTATTGTCTTAGTCCTGATCGTTGGGATGCCCTACCTCAGAAAGTTCAGGAATTACCCGGCTTACTCCGTCATATACTCACATTTTCAGGTGGGCCTCGAGTAAGCTTTTCGACATCACATCACCAGAGACAAATGTTGACCTATAATGAGGCTTGCGTGGGCATGCAGTTTTCCATGACAGAGATGAAAACGATCCTCTACATCCTGCTTACTCACTTTGTCTTTATTCCTACCGAGGATAAGATTCAGCGTGTCAACATGTAGGTTATATATATTTTTTGTGCCATCATGCAGACTACTCAATGCCACTTGATCAGCGCTATGACTTATCCGTATATATCAAACCGGTTCAAAGAAGGAAGGCAGCTACCAATGGTCGTGAAATTATTCAGAAGAGCAGATATTACTGAAGAGAAGGCAATATCCGTCATACCGTAGGAAATCGCTGATAATCAGTGTTGCTACAAGAGGCGTACTGCAGCATCAACATGATAGTAGGCTAGTGTTGTCCAGCAGACGAGGTTGTCCACTGAGCGCACTGTCGGATTTTAACTTGCTATTTTCATCACTATCATACATACAGATTGTACTATTACAGCTACTCAGACAACTGCGATCTTGATTGCGCAGAATATATGTATACATGCTTATGTTGATGCATGCAATCCATAGATGGTACATACACCCAGTCCCAGTACAAGAGGCCCGGAAATGTCCAAGATGAGAGCGGAATGTCAACGTGCAACCGAGCACCCCAGCAAAATTGAAAGATCAATCCACTTTGCATTCACATGATAGATCATGAGCTGCCCACTTGGCCATCCTGGGCATCATGTTATCTAGAGTGCAGTAAATTTATTCTGGCCCTTAAATTTACAAGGCAATCTGTCAACCAAATTCACATTCACAGGGCTAATTTACAAATCTACCAAGTGTAAATTAGCCATATTCTACTTGGGTATGTAGTTGAACCCATTTTGTCCACTCATCCTTGGCAGATTCCATCTGATATTCTGTAACTGTCAAAAGGCTGTTGGACAAGAGATATTGAACATTTTGTTGGAAGCACTACAGCCAGCATTGTACAGTGTAGACAACTGGTGATTTACTCACCAAATGTATAATTTATATTAGGTGGAGAGCTAGTGATTTGTAAACAAAGTTGGTTGGTAAACCTTTGAAGTAGTGGGGAATCAGAGATTTCTGCTTCTACTCTAAGCTCTTTATCTAAATCAAGCACTATAAACATTATGTTGGACAACTAGAAAGATTTAAACTCCAGAGTGTTACTGTTACATTCCTAAGCTTGGCCCAGGTTGCAACTTAGGTGTTGTGGCAACCACTAACCAAGATGGTCAATAGTATACTTAAGTAGTCTTATAAGGTAAAAGTCTCATGGAGATTACAAGAGACCTCAACAAGAAGTCTCTGATGTATTGCTATCTTATTTATACTAATAGTACATAATCTGTGCTAACAATAAATAACACTATTCTAATGTATGTATTAGCTATGAGGTAAACATACTATAGACATATACCTTGATGTCATTCTTTCCAGTCCTTTCTACAATGTTCTAGACCTATGACATTATGTTATGTGATATATTATGTGATCATGTTCATATGCCTCTTCATCATCCAAGAAATAAAAGAAAAAGAGAAGTTAAATTAAGAAAATCAAAATCAAAATCAAATATAAGGGTCCAAGCATACCATGACATTAGGCAAAGACTTAAGTAAGAATAAAGGATATAAACAATTGGTAAAGTATAAGAATATAGGCTTATATCTACAACTATATATACCTACTAACTATGAGAAAAGAGAAAGATATCTTTGAGGAATAAAATAAGAAAAGCATAAGGAAAGCATAAGGAGACCTTTACTACTATATGAGGCACTAACTGATACTATATGAGAAAAGCACAAGATATAGTAATTGTGAGTCATATATGACTCATATTTCTCTCATAATATATCAGTCAGTACTTTGAGATATGTAGTAGTAGAGGCTTCTTCATATTTTCCTCATGCTTTATTTATTATTTTCTCAAAGATGCCTTTACTTTTCCTCATGGCCAGTAAATATATATAGTTGTAGATACAATCCTGTATCTTTATGCTTTACCAATTAATTATTCTCTCCTCTCTTACTCAAGGCAAATCTTTACCTAAGTTGTAACCTGAGTGAAGTTTAGAATTATAACATAAAGATATCTAAGTTTATGACTTTAGTAATACAAATTATAAAATATATCTAAGAGCTCAGAACAAGGTTCTTAGAGGTGATAGCTACTTGTTATATACTAACCCAATCACACCTATCATCTATCCTAAATAATGCCAAAATCATCTGAACTCATTTGTCCTCTTCTAGAATATATCATATTACATTTCAATCACCAATCACTTCACAGATAAAATTTCTCTCTATCTCATAATAAATCTTACAGAGTTTCAATTGATGACCTCTACAATGCCTGACAGTTTGTCAGGCACAGTTCATACCAGAGGTGAAAGTCCACAAGATGGACTTGGAGATATGCAGACTCATGGAATGATCTTGGCTTCAGCTTATGTGCTGTGCCATCTGTCTGCTACATAGTTGCCATTTCAAAAAATAGAAAAAAGTCTGAGATGGGAGTGAGTACTGATTTGGTATATTGCTGTTAAACACTGGAGATTGAGTTCAATAAGAAGTTATCTTCATCAATTATCAGACTAGCGAATTATAGTATAACTACTAGTCTTATATATGAGTTTCTACTATAAAAGATGCTTAGGGTTTCAGTGAGATAGCCCCTATTATCCTGAGCAGAGTATCACAAATAAGATACTCACTGGTTGTGATACTTGAGCTGAATAGTGTTTCAGGGGTTCAGTATAAGGATATGATGATTGACAGATGATGAAAAGTATCAAC
>Ga0157366_1000835_pt1 | contig 13113 bp, 9 predicted proteins | sample AttbisABBM1_FD_113149 | JGI IMG/M metagenome (GOLD analysis project Ga0157366, IMG submission 113149) | Fungus gardens microbial communities from leaf cutter ant in Botucatu, State of São Paulo, Brazil - Atta bisphaerica ABBM1 | ecosystem: Host-associated > Fungi > Mycelium > Unclassified ...
ACATGTATTGCACCGATCTAGCGCAGGTCACCGCATTTTCTGGCGTACGTCTGTCGTAGAGAAACAGACTATTGTGCTTTGGAGTCCCATTTGTGGGGGAAATTATCTTCTTTTCCCTTGACCAAAGAAGGACACGTAAATCGGCCTACATCCGCTACATACAGGATGCCATTTAATTTCCTTATGTATTAGCGAACCACTCGAGCACATCCAGTCTCACCTGTCGTTGGGCCTGCTCCTTGCAGAATCCCCCCTGTTGGGAACACATCCTTCTTGAAATTACCGTTCAGACCTTGGAGGCAATGGGTGTTGCGCGGTTGCTTCCGTCATTGCACATTTTAGATTTGAAGGTGTGCAATAGGGTGATCCTCTCTCTCAAGCAGTCATCATCTTTCAAGATGTTCCCGTCCTTCGTGACGTCCGCTTACAAGGGTTGTGATAAAATAGAGCTCTCATAGGAACAACTCGAGCTCAATGAGGAAATTTCAGTATATCGTGTCGGGCTTTGTCACATTTTGCAACATCCTGGGCGACTCAGGCAGTTGGCCTGTTCAACTTGCCCCTTTCTATTTTCAAGTGGAGATATCCCTCGTACAACTTTTGCCAGTTTAATTCAGAATACAAACTAAACCACCTTACTCTTTTCATGGACCCGGACAATGGGAAGCTCATACAACTCTTGGTTCTCGTCCCCTCCCTTGAAGTACTAGGTGTCAACAAACTGCCAGCTGAGCTTCTTGAGCATTTGTCATGCCCCTATCCCGTCCCACGTCTACGCTCTTTGTCAATCAGAAACAAAATTCACGAGTGGCTTGGCAGCCCTCAACCAGCATTATTCCTTGGGTTTCTGTCCTCGATGCTATAAAGACCTAGCAAATTTTCGCTGCTCTTAAGAACGAACGTCGCTTTATGCAGGGGACTGTGTGTGTCTTCGAGAGCTAAGCCTATTTTCCATAACCCTGAAGACTGTCTTATTTCGCACGCCGCACTAGAAGTGTGAGAGAGCATGGAAAGAAATCAAGGTGATTGGATTTAGTGATCTCAACATCTCTACATGGGATATGGCGCCGCTTACGCCTCCCAACGCTCCATCGCGATAAAGCTGCATAATGCAGAGGATATTCAGACCATCCTTCACAGGCTTATTGAAATACCGGATAGACCTGCGACTTGTACTTGTGAGTATCGCCTGTTCTATAGGACTCTTTCATCCTTGCTGAGATTGTGTTAGCATTCAGATATTAGACACTATTTACGGATATTATATAAGAGGTGGCAAACCTATGCGAATTTAAATCTACAATGGCCCAATGAAGGACAATTATACCTTGTTTGTATCCAGGACTAAGGAACTAAGTGCTTGAGAATCTGAGGTCATGATATCCTGACCTTCATTGAAGGTGCCATTGACTGTCTATATGGTACTGAAAGGCCAATGGACTTCAGATTAGACGAAACATGAGATCTCCATCTCAGGAAAAGTAGAAACTGTTCTCGACAATAATACTTCCTCTTCATCCTTCAGAACGATCCATGAATCTCACACTCCCGAACAGTGTGCAACCATGCATCTGCTTCCCTCATACAGTAGTATTCGTTTCAGATTCACCAGACATCACCTGGGTGAAGCTCGCGAGTACGACGAGTTTTATCCTTATCAACATCAACATCTCCTATCCATGTAAATTAATCACTCAAGTATGACTTCTGTAGAGGCGGACCAAAGAATCTGGCTCCTCGAAAAAAATTCCAGTGCCAAAGAGAGGGACAGCTGCAATGTAAGCAAGTATCGTTGCAGACTTGAGGAAGGACGTCGGATGAGACTCTAGAACAACATCGCCAAGCATGCGTGAGTCATTGAACGACTCCTGTTGTGCCGCAACAGGCACGGAAACAAGCCATACATCTTCAGCTTGAAGGAGGCGTAAAAATCGACAATGGAACACCACAAGATTTAGTCTAAACAAATGGTCTTGATCTAGATACTATACAGGAGCAGCGACTTAATCTTAACCTTTCTTCCTTCCGGAGCTTGGTCTACATGGATGATTATTGTTTCAGACTTTGAGAGCGGGAAAATTGGAGTGGCAGCTCCTTGAAACTGGAAATAGTGTTTAAAGTACTTTAGCTGTGTCACCAAAGGTGCCCGACTGCATCATAAATCATCAACATTCTGAGCAGAATTGTTTTTAAATTATAGTGCCGGACGTCATGTGCATGATTATCATTATCATGACCATTTCCCGATAACCCTATGGACGTCGATTACTCAGTATATTTGGTAACTGGGAGGAATTTGCTTCCTCCGGGCAAGGTAGATAAGTTTGATGACCGCCTGTAACGCTGAGCAGCTGACCGTTAGGGTGGCCTCAGGATTACATAGAGTCATTAGAAGAGGTACGCTTGTCAGCACGCAGCATTCGATGCCACCTATCTTCCCAATATCTTCAGGCACTTCAGGGTGGCGTCACGATCGTACAGATTCGCGAGAAGGACGCGGACACAAAAGAGGTGTGTCGCACAACCTCATGCTGCTTTGAGGCCATACTCATGTATATTAGTTCATTGACATCGCGAGGACCTCAAAGGCAGTTTGCGACAAATATAATGTACCTGTCCTCATAAATGACAGAGTCGATGTAGCTATTGCGATCAATGCACACGGCGTACATCTAGGACAGACAGATATGTCCATACCGCAAGCGAGAGCCTTATTACCTAAAAACTCCATCATAGGTGTGAGCTGCAACAATGTACAGCAAGTCAAGAAGGCTAGGCAAGACCTCGTAGACTACGTCGGCATAGGCGCGGTTTGGGGAACCAAGACAAAAACACTCACGAACCCCATCATCGGTGTGAGAGGCGTTGGCAAAATACTAGAAGTATTAGATGGAACGAATATAAAAGCGGTGGCTATTGGTATGCTCCTCCGGCGTGAATTTTATTGTTTCATTGTTCACTTCATTAGGGGGCATCAAGGCGAACAATCTTTTGAGAACGCTTCATGGAACAGTTTCGTCAACAGGGCACACCCTTGATGGTATTGCGGTAGTTTCGGAGATAATCTCTTCCCAAAATCCTAGAGTTGCTGCAGCCTGTCTGTCCAAAGTCCTTCATTCGTTCAGAGCACGGTTCTCCGCCACTGTACCGCGAGGTTGCGTCCTGGCGTCTAGCCTCTACGATAAAAACGGGCGCGTGTCAACACGCTTTCAGATTCTAGAAGGGGTTCAGACATTGATGACCAAAATTAGAGAGATTGGACCTCTCGTGCATCAGGTGTGCACGGATTCGAGAATTGGGGTTGTTAGGCGCTTACAAACGCTGCAGATAACTAATAATGTTGTTGCTACCCAGTCTGCTAACATTACCCTCAGCCTAGGGGGAAGCCCAATCATGGCGACTGCTCCAGAGGAGATGGAAGACTTAGCACGCATTATAGGAGCTTTGCTAGTCAATATGGGGACATTGACAGCTGTGACCTTAGGAGGCATGCGTAAAGCGGGTACGCACACGTCACTGATACTAATGTGCTCCATTTGGATCGTCATGTGCTTTAGGTTTTTATGCCAATATGTTCAGAAAGCCACTCGTTTTTGATCCTGTTGGCGTAGGTGCCAGCCAGTTCAGGAAAGAGACTGTCAGAGGCAAGGGATAAATGTAATTTTCGGGAGCTTGACCTGAAAACTCCCAATAGAGTTGCTGGATATATGCCAAGCAAGCGTGATCAAAGGAAATCCCGGGGAACTCGCTGTACTCGCCGGTTCAAATGAGGTTTTGATTATTACATTTTTCCAGGATCTTTTTCTCAGCAATTCCCCTCCAGGTCGAATCAAAAGGGGTCGATAGTGTGGGTCCCGGATTTAAAGATCCTGTCAACTTTGTGAGACGACTGGCTCAGAAGGAACGTGGGTGTTGTAATGTTATGAACCTTCTCTTCTTTTATCTAATCTCCAGCTTAAGGAAGCATTGTGGTAATGACAGGCCCCATAGATTATATTTCAGACGGAGAGACCGTAGTATCTCTTAGCAACGGGGATGAGATACTTGGAAAAATCACAGGCTCAGGTTGCGTCGTCGGCACTTCCATTGCCTCTTTCTGCGCTGTGGCATCTATTTGTGCTACGTCAGAGGAACAGTTCCATGGCGCCCTCGTAAGTGGCGACATGTTTCTAGGTGCAATTGCGGGGTAAGATCTCAACCGGATGTCTGCCTCATTGCACTGACTCCTCGTATCTGGAATAGTGTTTTGGTCTTGACAGTTGGTGCGGAGATCGCGGTCGAGAGTGGAAGCGTACAAGGTCCTGGGACTTTCTTAGGAGTTTTGATTGATGCGCTTTGGAAATTGACGCCTGAAGATGTCGCAAAGAGAGCAAAGATCAATGTGCATATTTTGTGATTTGAAATTGAAGCTTAAATTTATTGCGGAAAGAGGAAAGCTTTCCCTTTGACTATATTTATATTTTGGGACTCCCTCTTCGCTAAGTCCAATGAACAGTGTTTATCCTTAACACATTTCCAACGCTTAGGGAGAGCCTCAGTGTACTAAGGGGTACATTCCCCTCCAGGCGCAGAATCCCAAAATCTTTTAGGGCAGACATTACACCGCTTTTCGCACCTGTGCAACCGATTCTCCATTATCATTTTCCCTTGGAGATCAAAGGCACATCGTAGACAACATGACATTAGGCAGCTAGCCATATATGAGATGACACAGCATCAACTGGTACATAGGATTGGAAATGTGTTGGTCTTCTCAAGATTCAATCATGGAAACGTAATACTGGAACAGATCAACAGTAAGCCTATATTGAGCATTGGAACGTTCAGATTTACACTGCCCTTTCTTCTTTCGATGGTAAGGATTTGGTTTTAGTCAAGTGAACAGGAAAAAAGCGATTGAAGAGACTTGAGCTGCGGTGACTATGTGGCTGAAGCGACTGAATGATTACACTGTAGATCTTGGAACTCTAGGTAGTAAAATGGCAACTAAATTTGGGGGCAGAAAGGAATAAGAAATGGGCGGCCGAGTTGTTTATCAGGACACGATTTCTGGTTCGTCGAAATCTCCCTTTTTGTAAGGTGAGTCATTACTCGTGTTTTCGGCCTTGAGCCGTTTATACGGAGCACGTCTCCATCTTCCGATCGTGAGCCTCCTCATTGCTCCATTGAATTCTAATTTCGGCGCTGTTGACTTCCACGGCCATAGGAACCAATAATCGGAAGTCCACAAATTTCATCCACAAATTCAGTTACCCAAATTGGTAGTCTGAATTACTAGGCCAGGGTATACCGCGGTACTAAATACAAGGACGAAAATAAATGCACAGCTTTCGTTGTCGCTAAGCCTGTCTCGCCCAGTACAAAACAAATTGACTCGGGGTTGGAACTCAAACCAAAACGAGTAGAGGGAGGAATGAGTGGTGGAATCGCTGAGCTTCAAGCTAGGGAGTGAGTGAGTGAGTTTGACATTGTGTCATTGGACTTGGCGGTCTGGATTATACTGTGGTTACAGTTTCATAGCATATGATGGGGTGCTATCTTACATTGTTGATTACATACCTTCACGGTACGGTCCGCTCACTACCTGATGGGCGGTCGGCCCTTAGAACCTGTAATCGTACAATAGCTGCAACAAGAAGCAATACATCGACAGTGAGATTAGTATTGATAGCATGAGATCGCGCCACTAATTCATTGTATGATATCAATTACCTATTCTAACTCCTCGTGAGTCGTGCTATTGAGTAGAGAAGGCAGTCGAAGAATGACTAAATTTTATTGAGAAGACTTACTGACTGGAACTCCATACAATTCTCGTCTCATTACATGAGTACTAAGTATTTTATCTCCATTTTGACAATAATAACTAACGCCCTTCTCGTCAACCGTGCACGTATCGAGTACAAGCTGTTGTTTATCCTTGTGGGCAGTGTTCCTGACAAAAGTATCTTGCCGTTGGATTCCTTGAGGAAACAAAGTGTTCCGTGAAACAAGTTGTAAAGGGTATCTCTCAAATTCATATGGCCTAAAACCTGCCACGTGACCCAAGGGAGTTTACACTGGTCACCCACTTCTGGTGCTCTCTCTCCACTACCTTCTTTACATATTCGAGGTCAAAACCAACAGTCATTATAACTCCTGCCAAACTCACTCGGCACACTTTCAAATTACTTGGATTTTACCGTGTTTGGGCTCAGAATTACCTTGCTTGTTGATCATCGAGTTGCAACTCGGAAGGGACTCATCCGGGCGGTGGTTAAACTCGGTTGAAATATTTCACTCTCTCGTGATACCTTCTCTCTCTTGGCTCTTGTCGTTCTGGATTTGAATTTTTCTCGACTCGAATATTAGAGCAGTTTCTGAACGTTACAGAAACAGATACCTGGACTCGAATTCATCAAAAGGAAATTCCCTTCCCTGTCATCTTTTCCTATCCTATTCCTATCGGCGCGTTTTAACCATTTATTATATTTCAATTATTCGGCATTTTCGATTTTGTAGACCCGGACGGAATGACTACTGTGACTGCTACTACGGCGGCAGCAACGGAGAAGATAGAGGGAGCGACGACGGTGCAGATGCAGGTGAAGGTGGAGGATGATGCTTTGGAGTCTAAGAAGAGTATATCTAGGTTGATGTTTTTGTCTCCTGAAGTTGCGTCGTATTTTATCGGTGAGCCAGTGTTTATGTTATTTTAGACAGTGTCTGTACTGATCGATCGTTGGGTTTAGCTGGCGGATGCGCGGGGGCTGCCTCGAGAACTGTTGTCAGTCCCTTGGAAAGATTGAAAATTATCTTGTAGGTTGTTGCGATTCTGGTCTTGATTTAAGTGACGTGGTTGTCCAGGCAGGTACAGCCCAGAGGCTCGAGTGCATCATATAGTGGTGTTTGGAATAGCCTTATGAGGATGTGGCGAGAGGAGGGATTCAGTGGGTTTATGCGAGGGAATGGGATCAATTGTTTGAGGATTGTGCCTTACAGGTGTGTGCTGCTGGCGTAACTCTGTACCTTTGTATGTGACTGGGGGTTGATTCTTAGGTTGGCTCCATGGTTGTGCATGTAGTACATTGACTGACTCTATTATGCTGCAGTGCGGTACAATTTACTACGTATGAGGAACTGAAGAAGGTGAGCAGGTTCATCTTAATAGAATGGATGCGGTATTTGGGGTGCTAGCAGAGGCAGTCGTCAAGCTGTCAAACTGTTATATTGACGCCACTCGCCTTCCTGCTTCCTCTTTGCCTCTGATAGATGGGCGCTAACTGGCTGGAATACAGCAATTGACACGGCATGGGACAAAAGACCTGGATACACCTAAGCGATTGGTTGCCGGTGCATTGGCTGGCATAACTTCTGTGTGTGAGTTCCAGGCTAGTTGTTGATCTTGATGGGAACTGACAAAGCCGGAACTATTGCAGGTTCGACGTATCCACTGGACCTGGTGCGATCGAGACTGTCCATAGCCACTGCGTCGGTCGACTTTGCGGCCGCCAGGGCAACGAATGTGGTACCGACCAGTGTGAGTGGAAGGAAAGCATCGGTAGTCGGTCAAGCGACGTTGGCGTCGGGCTTTCATACCTCATCCGCACAAACGGCGGAAGCAGTTGCGTCGGCAACTTCGGGAGCAATCAAACCTAAATACTCGCCAAAAGATTTAACAATGTGGGGAATGACACTGAAGGTAATGCGAGAAGAAGGGGGAGTGAGGGCACTATACAGGGGATTGGTCACAACTGCCGTTGGAGTCGCACCATATGTCGGAATCAATTTTGCTGCATACGAGGCATTGAGAGGCTACATCACACCCCCTGGGAAGACGAGTGTCGGGAGAAAGCTGTCATGCGGGGCGCTTGCTGGTGGGTGTGAAAGTTGGATTGCAAATAAGGGATAGATTGACAGGGCTGAGACATTGCAGGGTCAATTTCGCAGACGTTGACATATCCATTTGATGTGCTGCGTCGCAAGATGCAAGTAACAGGGATGCAAGGTGGTCCAAAATACAGTGGTACGCTGGATGCATTGAAGAGTACGCTATACGGGGAAGGAGTTGGGGGGCTGTACCGAGGACTATGGCCGAACCTGCGTGAGTAGAAAGAACTAGACCTGAAGAAAAGATGGCTGATGATCTGGAACAGTGAAGGTAGCACCGAGCATAGCAACGTCGTTCTTTACGTATGAGCTAGTGAAGGAGAGGCTAGTTGGGTAGGTGGCACGTGTAGACATCGTAACATATACATATACATATGTTGTCAGATATGTTGTTGTGACCATTGTGACTAGTTTGTGTCTAGCTCTTCTCCACGCGACATCATGCAGGCAGACCGTCCTGCGGAAATATCCGCCCATGTTCTCGCCACTGCACCCCTCTTTTCCTCCTCTCTACCCATGGGATCCTCTCCCAGCAAGTCTGCAGAGCCCTCTGTTGCTGCAAAGGTTCGCCGTGTCTTTGCTGGTCGTCGCAAACGACCTGCAGACCCCGATGCCGACGCTCGTTCACTTTCCTTGACCTGTCAGGTGCCCCCTGTCGAGATCTCACCCAGCTCGGCGTCATCACCGGTCTACACGCCCTCTCCTTATTCCTACTCTAAGCACAAGGCCCTGCCTTCGCTCGTATCGCAGTCTCAGAACCCATCTGATGGTGTTTCACAACCTGAAAAACAGGTGTTCCTGGATGTGTCTAGGACTCAGGCGGCCGAGCATACCTCCCCTCTTCAGTTCTCGTCCGACCCTGGTGAGTTCAAGCGCATCGAGCGTTCAAGAGCGCGGTCTGAATCTGAGGGCCTCATGCTCGATCGAGAGCATGCCGATAAACGCAAGAGCGACTCCACCATCAGTCATTGTACCATCCGGCCTGGTGCCGCCGGTCCCCGTTCTTCAAGACCGGTCTCGATGGCAGAGTCCTTCCAGTCGACTTATACTATTGTACCGGGGGGCGGAGCCTCTGGTGCGGGAGTTGTCATGGTGAACAAACGGCTAAGCGCAGTTGATATCGATCTTGGAATGCTGGAGGAGGATGATGATTCATTCCAGAGTTTCGATGATATACAGGAGCAGAGGGGCAGTGTCGTCGTCCGAGAAAAGCTCCCAAGTCCCCTCCTTAATCTTAAGCGGCGCTCTATGTCTCTTAATATCGGCTTTTCAGGTGGCAATTCATCCAACGTCTTTCTTCCCCACTTCCCTCCTGCTCCATCTGCAACTGATCTTAAGCACCCATCCCATTCTATATCAGAGGGTCTCTACCGTCATCCCACTTCCACCTTGTCTTCCCTTGCGACATCCCACTCAAATCAACCTCACCGTCATCAGCCCAACAAAAACCAAAAGATTGCTCCCATGCCTCCCAACGTCAATGCCTCTTTCGCATATCCAACTCAACGACCCCTTCCCAATAGTTCAACCCCACCTTCTTTTAGACAAACTGCTGTGAGCATTAGCAGTAGCTTTGCGCCTGCTGGTCTTGCAAGAAAGGCTGTTGAAAAGGTCAAGGGTGCCCTTGGTCATATGGGTCATCATTGTGGCAGCGCTTCGGGCTCTATTTCCTCGGTTTCCACTTCCTCGGTTTCTGGGTGCTCAAGTTCGGCTTCTGTCAGTTCGGCGACTCCGTCTTCCTTTCCTCACGAGTTTGGGGTTTTGAATCTTTCTCGAACACCATCCAATCAGAGTTGCGCGACGCACCATACTCATAGTAGCAGTATGCATGCCGTCAATATCAAAGAGATTAAGGAGCGACAGCAGCACCAGACTACCGCAAACAAAAAGGGAAAGAAATTCCGTAGAACACCTGGGACTTATTCTGTCGGCTCAGTGTCCATCACAAGTTGTTCGGACGATGCATTTATGTCTTCCGATCCTGTACTCGGCGTGCTTCTGAGAGGCCCGTTGAGAAATCGGAGCGGCGCCCCCGCTACGAGTGGTGTCGTGTTTCAGCGGAATTTAACTAGGTGCGTGAGGGATACGGCTGTTTGGGTAGGGAAAAAAGATATGGACAGTCAGAAGGAAAGTGAGAGAGGTGAGCCGATGGGAAGGCCAGAGCTCCTCATACATGAGCGAAGAATGTTACCGGCTTTGGTCGTACGATGTGCCCAACATTTATTGGTCTGGGGTGTGCAGGAAGAGGGGCTTTTCCGGTGCGTACACGGTTCCACTCCAATACCTTTGAATATCTGTGGCGCCGTGGGATTTACCCTCCCCACATCTCGAGCTTCTTAACTGCGCCCGTGGAGATTAAGCGACTTTTCATCTTGGAATTTTAACTGACGGTAAACTTTCAGGGTGCCTGGTAGAGCTGCTCACATCACGAAGCTCAGAACAGAGTTCGACACTGGTATGCTCATGTTTATTGCTTTGCTTCAACGATAGACATTCAAGAGTCTCCAGGTGTGGATTACAACATGTCGGGGTGTGCCCCGGGTGATTTGGATCCTCATGCAGTCGCATCAGTTTTCAAAGCTTACCTGCGCGAACGTGAGTATTATGAGCAGCCCTTCTCAAAGCTTTCAATGTCAATTCTGACGCCCGTCCTTTTAGTCCCTGAGAACATCCTGACGCAGAAGCTCTTGCCCTACTTCGATGCCGCAATTGAGCGGGAAGGCTCAAATGCATCAGCGGCTGATTCCGAAACGCCGCAATTGGAACTGAAGAAAGACATGGGTCCGTCCTCGAGTCAAAAATTGCTACAGCAACATAAACCGACATCTTCAACATCTTCTGCAGTGTCCTCTTCATCAGCACTCCCTACTCTGAACCTACGTAAACCTCCGTCTTTGTCGACGTTTACACTGCCTTCCCTTGATGGAATACGCCCTGCCTCTCACGCCCTTATCTCAACCCTTTGGTCTTTGATCGCGAAAATGCCGAAAGAGAACCGCGATCTGTTGAGGACTGTGGTTGAGTTGGTGAGAGCGACTGCAGAGGCGAGCAAGTTGACCAAGATGCCATTAGGCAATTTGCTGATGGTGTTCTTGCCAAGTCTGAACATAAGTGCTCAGCTCTTTAGAGTCCTCTGTGAGGAGGAGAAGGTATGGACTGGATTGGTGGATGTCTTAGAAGACGAACACGGGTCTGGATCGGAACCAGAGGCTAGACGAGTGGGGATGGATGAGCTCCTTGATGTGCAAAGGAGTACGGTTTTTTTGCGGACTAACAGCGACCCGAGAATTCCAAAAGGTGATGGGGAAGCCATGTCGAAGGAGAAAGAGGATGATGATGATGAGTATGAAGAAGCAGACGAGCATCGTCGATGGACCGTTGTTAATCGTTCCGAAATACCCACTGTATACCTCGATTCTCGGTCGCAAGCTTCGTCAGCTTCCGTGGCTTCTTCTGGGCTGGCCTCGTCCTCGAGAGAACCGTCGAATATGGAAGGTTTGATATTAAAAAATGATTTGTCATCCGTTTCTGCCTCGATAAGGCCTGCCAGGGGAGAGGAGACCCTTAGTTCGAGCGTGGAGTCGGTATTGACGCCATTGACACCGTCTGCCCAGTCGTCTGCCGCGTATCTGCCATTTGATGCATTGGACACCGTCAGAGACCTGTCAGGAAGGAACATCGCTTATGTCACCAATGTAGGACCGAGGATTCAAGTAGTAGAGCCAGCATCTGTGGGTCTTGAAATTGGTGTTGAGAGGGACGAAGGAAAAGTCAGGCGACTTGCAATTAGTAATCCATTACCTTATATCTCTACATCGACGCCACCGCCCTCCAGTACGACGACATCGAATTCCATCAAGAATGTACCACCGTCACCTGCTAGTTTCAGTGCCAAGAGGCTATCTATACCTACACTATCGTTTCCCAACTTGTTGGCAGTTGGATCCAGGAATTTGAGTAGTCCAGTGGGGTCGGCGCCTGTTTCTCCAGCGGGTTCCTTATCATCTGCGAAGGGTCAGCCGCCGAGTTTAACCGGGTTGAGAACCAAGAAACCGTCGCTGAAGTTGCTCTTTTCGAAGAAAAGTGCTGGGTCGTTGAACAATGGGATGAAGTACACTAATGCGGTGAATGGTTCACCGCGAAGTGAGCAGGGGAGTGCGCATGGAAGTGCTGGTTCATTCATGTCACAACAGTTGAAGACGGCGAGTATGGTGTTGGCAACTGGGTCGTGTTCGAGTGACTCATCGGTGTCGACCCCTGTGTCTGCTGTTACTGCACCTGGAGCTTCAATGGGTAGTTTCAAGAAGTCAACAAGTACACTTAACTTGCCACCGGTGTTGGATGCATCTTTTGAAGAGGAACCGCCGTTGCGTCAAGATTTGGGCTTGGAGGTATCACCGCCTAGTACTGCCAAACCTCCTCAGGCACAGAAGAAAGAGAGAGTAAAGACGATGGTTGGTCAGACACCTATTGCGGATTGGTATAGCACGAAGAATGCAGCGAGTTCGGTCAGCGACTTGACGTTTGTTAGGAGGCAGCAGGAGGGAAGCCGTGATGAAGAGGGTTTTGACGTGGACATAAAGAGAACGGTGATTGAGAGCGCAAGAAGAAGTTCGGTGTCATCGAAGACATCGTTGAATCATTTGGGAGTGTATGACGATGGCTCAGTGGAAGACTGGACGAGAAGTGTTCTATTAGCAGCAGACGTAGAACTCGCGTCTGAAAAAACATCATGAGATTTGTGAACGGTCTTGCTGGACATGAACTGCTCATTGCGTTCTGTTTTAGGTTTCTTGTAAGTCAATATGCTCACCGTGTGACAGTTTTTTCTGATTGTTATTCGTGGTGGTCTCAGTAACTATCTCCATCTCATTATACCCTCTTTCATCCAAGTTTTCTGTCTCCCTAGTCTGGTTTTCTCTCTTTGATTTTCATGATTGGTTTTTCTTTATTTCTTCTATTACGCATATATACGCACATGTGTAGTCAAAGTAGTTTACATATATCAAACAACACTATTCTCGCATCAGGTACCAATTTTTTCTTAACATTAACAAATACTCATCACATTTGGGGTTCGTTATTCTCGTTGTGGCAATCCCTCTACTCGTTTGTACACCTCTCTTTTTTTTTTTTTAGTCAACAATTCATTACATGGGGCGTGATGGCAGTCCATGCCTACAGGAGGAATTATGTATGGAGTATCAATACCCTAACCTTTTTATGCAGTTACCCAACACAAAG
>Ga0157366_1000836_pt1 | contig 13104 bp, 10 predicted proteins | sample AttbisABBM1_FD_113149 | JGI IMG/M metagenome (GOLD analysis project Ga0157366, IMG submission 113149) | Fungus gardens microbial communities from leaf cutter ant in Botucatu, State of São Paulo, Brazil - Atta bisphaerica ABBM1 | ecosystem: Host-associated > Fungi > Mycelium > Unclassified ...
AACTCAATAGAGAACTCTTCTACAAACTAGTCTACCTTATATAGTCCTACAGATGGTCCATGCTAACTACTGTGCACCCTACCCTAAACAACCATGTGGTGTCCATGTTATATGATGTCATTTGTTCTTGAATCTTTTACTAAATTCTCCCAAGTCTTGTGATCCATCTTATGACTATGCCATCAGGTTGTGACTGATGTGACAGCGTGACCGATCATTTCTAACCCTAGCTGTTCTAAAAATAGAAAATAGAAAACGGAATAAAAATAAAAATGAAAAGTAAAATAGAGAAAACACTAAGTCTACCATCTGTGAACTTGACATAATCTTTTGTAAAGTATGAAGTATTAATCATAACAATTATCTTTTTTATAATGTATGACATCATCTTTTTGCTATATCATATAATATTGTGACTATAACTATAATATATGTCCTGTTAGTGGCAGTTGTCACATCTTGTTACATTATCTTGTTTTTTCTTTACTAAATTCTAAATAAGATAGAAAGAAGAAAAGAAAAAAGAAAATAAATAGTAGAGTCTTAGTAAAAAATAGAAAAAACTTTAAATAAGAGATTAGAACTGAAAAAGAACAAGTCTGCTGTTTTTGATTTTGACACTTTGCACAAATGAGATTAATATAGTCTACAATCTGTGTAGAATTTATAGAGCTGTATTCTAGTTTTCTAATTGCATAGTTAAAATAGCTTTTGGTATAGAAAAGGTAATCTCTGTGTATATAGCTTAGAACCTTGTATTATCTGAGGAATTGTAAGCCTGCTGCTTATCTGAGTTCCCATAATTAGCATAAATACTATTAGTTGGCTAAAAAGTATAAGCTTTCAGTTAAATTGTTTTTTGGCATAATTGGTTTGGCACTAGCAGTCTAGCTATATTACAGGAATGATATAAATATGCTTTGGCTCAGTAGCTTCTTTCTCTACAGTATAAGTACAAGTCATTATCAAAATATCTCTTTTGCTCCTCAAGTATCAGTTTTCAATCATTACTTAGCTTTTGTAGTGTTTCTATCCAGGTTTGTTTTTGTTAGAGATACAAGTATTTAAGTCAGAGGAGTAAATATAAAGTTTTGGATATGATTGTGTTTTCTTTCTCTTTTCTAATAATAGTTATCGATAATTATGGCTAGAAAGTATTCACTAGTAGTAGTAAAGTTGAATAAAGTTTGTGACAGCTTAACTTATTTGATAGTTGCTGCCAAACTCTATAGAGGAGATATATTAGGTTTAGAATAATATGAAGAGGTTCTAGATATGAAAATATTAGTAAAAGAAGAAAGTCTTAAAGATGATAGTAAAACAAGTATATTTATAAGTATAAGAGTAAGATTGGATATTAGAGTTTGTAGATCTTAAAGTTAGCTTATAAGACTAGTGAGAATATTGTTAGTGTTATACTTTGAGACATACTGTCAAAGTTATAAATAATAAACTTAGTTTTATTTTTATTTTATTTTATTTTTAGTTTTTTAAAAATTTTTAAAAATTTTGGACTTAGATAATAGAGTATAATGTGATGTCACACAGTCACAGTCACACAGTCACATAATATAGAAAAAATGTTAAAACAACTAAATAAAGATTACAACTCTAGAAAAAATCTAAGTTTTTTAACAAATAATATCTAATATATAACTTATCTTCAGAAAAACCTAAGAAAAGATAACAGCTACCCTAAGTACTCTACTAGTACATAACAATCAAGTAAAACAATGCTGATATAAGATTAGAATGATTGCACTAGGTAGTTAAGAGCACTAATGGAAACATTAAGAACAATGTCTTAGGAATTGAAAAGAACTCATCTAATAGTAACTACAGATATAGGGGGATAAAGACATGAATGTGGATGGGAACCAGAATTGGCAAATTAAGGCAGTAGTAATTGTGTAACAAACTCTATATTTTTATTACTAGAGATCAGAGTTAACAGTCTTCTTACAGAAGGTCATAAAAGATTCTAGAATAGATGATATTATATAGCATAGCTATAGTATGTTGGCTTTATAGAAAGTACATGGACTTTAGAGTAAGTTAGTTGTAGTATGCATATAAACTATAGTCTGTAGTATATAAGATAGACTAGTTTGTAATGAAAACTTCATTGAGTTCTCTTGTGCTACTTAATATAAGAGTATGTCTTTTGTCTTAACTTTGAGACTTAAATCATAATGTATACTAGCACTTAGCTACTTCTTATAGATGATGTTGTAGAACTGTTCATGGAATGATCATTGGAGACAGGTATTAATCAAGAAGTAAGAAATGGAGAGAAAGGTCAAGATGTAATCTAAGATTGCCAAACTAATTAATGCTTTGAGGTCATAGAAAAAGAGACCTTGTTCTGTTGTTAGAGCAGCTAAGTGAAGTCTATAGAAGTATGTGAAGTTTATAATCTTTAGGAAAACCTAAGCATGTATTATAAAAGCTTATAATTAAATACAATCCATCTTTAGAAAAACCTAAGAGAACAAGATGAGATCTTCCAAAGGTGGCTACTGTTCTAAATATTCTATAGTCCACTGCAATCTAGTGAAATAATACTGAGCTAACATCAGAATAATGGCATGTAGATGGTTAGGAACCTGGGTTGAAGTATTTAAAACATTACCTAATAAAGCAGGACATATTTGATAGTGGTGGAAGGATAGTGGATAACAGTCTAGAAGATTTTCTAGAATGTTAAATATAGTTCACATCTCAGCAACCAAGATCTATAGTAAACTCTTGGAAGTTTAGATGAATAGTAATCTATTTGAAATGCTGGAATATAGATGAAAAATAACCTTTGGCTTCAACTTATATGCTGTATCTCTATCTGTTATACTGGTCACATATTTTAGAGATTGTACTTGGAGAAGTGAAGAGGGTAGAGAGGTGTGTTGTCACTGATGCCAGAAGAGAATGTTAGTTTTAGTTGATCTTTAAGATAAGAAATTATAATATAACTATTGGGCTTATATACTAAGTACTCTACCTAAGATAGTATCCATAGAATAGAGATTGTAAATAAGTTACTCTAGGTCTGGATAGTCTTTAGATGAAGAGTTGGGGATTCATAGAATTACTGAAAAGTCTAGTAAGAATGTTTGAGAAGTAATAAATATAGAATGGATAGGGTTAATCTATACTAGAAGAGTTCTGGAAAAGTAGTAGAATTATCCATAGTTTGGAACAGATATAATCAGATTGGAATATAACATACTATTAATTCTATAGAGTTTGTTAAGTCAACTCTGCTGCTTTTACTTTTAACTTGTTAGAGTATGGAATATACTTAGAAGGGGAAACTATCTGTAGGAAAATTATGGAAGATATTAGATAAAGTATGGGCACTTTATCCAAGATATATAGATGTGAATCAGAAATAATCTTTGGTTGTAGCATATATGCTATATCTCTACATATTCTAATAGTCATATTTGGAAAGAGATTATTGATAAGAAGTAAGATATAAGGAAATTCAAGAGTCTAAACATAGATACTCAAATCAGTGCTAATTTTCAAGATAAGGAATTACAAAGTACATATGTGACTTGAATACTAATACTCAGTAACTAAGCTTATATCTAAGAATCAGAGGACACAACTACTCTGGGTATACTAAAATCCTTAGAATGGAGTCTGGAGTTCTATAGAGATCATGAGGAGGCCATGTGATCAGTTATGGAGTGATTGGTTATAAAATAGAACTAGGTTGATCTATACTGGAAGAATATGTATAAGGAAGATATTCACTTTCACAGATGTTTTGAGTAGAGTGGATGTTAGGTAAGTATTATTTATGATGGAGTTGGATAGATCAGATGTGTTCAGATGGATATCAAGTATTGTTCTCATGATAAGCACGATCTCTTCTCTTCTACTATTGTCCAATTAGTAGAAGCTAATTCACAATGTTCTAGGTCATTCTATCAGAGTTCCTAGCCACCTGGCATAATCATTCTGTGGTTATATTATCAATATTCTGCCTGATGTTCTACTTGATTAGTATGGACATTTTAAGTATTTAGAGTAGTTGTTGCCTCTAGAGAACCTTATTCTGTTCTCTTAGAATTCTTCTGGAGGTGAGTAATGTATCGAGTGGTTATGAACAATAAACTCTAGAGATCACAAACTCTGTTAAATTCTGTAGACTTTACCTAGTTGCCCTAACACTATTCTCTTAGAATTTCTTAGAGACTTGAAGCCTCTTTCATACATCTGTTCAGTTGTCCTAACAAAAACTCTCTCTATCTCTTGTGGTAAGACTTTACAAAAAAATACAAGTATCATCTAATCTTATTCTATCTGTAAAACTTATCCTATGTAAGATATCACATTTACTAGAAGATATTAAGATTCTGGTAACTTTCTTGAATTCTATAAGAAAATGACCAATCTTCCCCATCTAGTGAGAAGTAGTGCAGTATAATAAATGAGTGAATGTAGCACAAATGAGTGTTGAATCTTCAACAAGAGTTCAACTCCCAGTGAGTGTCCATACCTACCTAAAATACTTACAATGTATAACAATAGATTTAAGGGTCCATGTGCATGAACATTCTCGATCACCCTTGTAACTATGTGGCGAGGACACCAAAATGACTCGTTTCGACACCATCTCATACTGGTACTCCCCAGACCAGTCTCTCTCAGACTTCATAGAGTCCTGTTTGAACTTTGACTTTGTGGGAAGGGGAGACAGCAGTTATCACACTTGGCCTCGCCCCTCTGACTGACATCCAAAGCAGTAGATCTCCTAGTGCCCAACGCCCACCCCTGAACTGTTCATTTGCCAACCGTAACTTGTTACCCAAAAGAGACAGCATGATGCTCCTCGATCAAGAGGGAGAGGCGGCCAGAATCTGTGCGTACGGAAGACTGCCGACGAGATTGATACGAACACAAGGAGAGTGCTAGATTATTGGCCGGGCGAAGGAGATTCCGTCTCTAGCGGAATGAGGACCATCAAAAAGTATGCAGATCTCTCAGGACTGATCTCAGTACTCGGTGCCTACCGTGGTACACCACTGCGCTCTACCCGAGGACATAGCCATGCCGGAAGAACCGATCAAGCGAGAATTCTCATTTCGCTTCAGTCCCGAGTCAAATATCATGATCAGAAGCCTACTGGCAGCGCCTGAGAGTCCCCATCTTATCCCGGGAACGGTGAGACAAGCAATGTTGTGTTCTCTGCGGATCAAAGTTCGGAACATGATCAATATCATCTGGCCGGGGAATAGCACATTCACTGGCCTCTACCACCAGAAATAAAAAAAAACTTTCGGTTTTCAGTATGCACTGTGATTATCTTTGCTATATCTCTGCAGTCCATGGATAGGGGATGCTGAGGCTGGAAATGAAGCCTGGTTGTGTTTGTGTTTGTTGTGGACGGTTCAGATTTTGACTTGCAATAAATTGTGCCTCTTGCCTTGTGCTCATTTGTACCTATCAATCCTGTGAATTGGTCCCATCTGTGTACCTCTCACATCTCTCATCGTCTTGCTGAATCCATCAATTTGTCACTGCTTATCTGTGGCGCATTCTTGTGTCTGCCAGGTTATATACTGCCACGTACTTTTTTTAGTGTTCTCGGTGATCTGCCTTCACAGCCAAAAAAGTGAGTACCACCGTCGGACATCAAATGTCGCTACCATCACCGGCTGCCGTCTAAAAATCTGTCTGTGATTCATCTATTGATTTCGGCAGAGACAGGTCTATGCATGATTCAAACCTTGTCGTCGACACCAAGGTCAAACTTGTCCAAGGTCCTTTTTCGGCTGAATCAGGTACTGCCAAGAGGAATCTACTCGGCTCGGGCATAGTCAAACAACGCTCTCAAAGCTTTTCCAATGCATCTTTCTCGTCAGCTTCCACCCACACTTCTACTTCAGCCCTGTCCCCTCCTAAAGCTCTCCGCGTCATGTCCCCCAATGTTATCTTCCAGTCATCAAGCCCTTCTAAAGATGATACCATGCGTGTCACTTCTGAGTATGTCATTGCAATGCATGACTATGAGCCACAGCAGCCAAATACAACATGCCTGTCTTTTCGCACTGGGAACATAATACATGTACTCAACCGGGATCCTAGTGGTTGGTGGGATGGTGAGTTCGAAGGGCGAAGAGGGTGGTTCCCCAGCAATTATGTGAATGCAGACCCTGGGAAGCCCAAGGTATCGGCGGTTCAAGTAAGTGCCAGTCTCTTCTCTTTTGTGAGCTTATTTTTGACCATACATTTCCCAGCGTGCTCAACGCATACGCAGTTCATCTTCAGTATCCGCAACATGGACGGCTGCCGCATTACAGAAACAGAATCGACAATCTTCTGACTATTCAACAAATCCTATCCATTATTCCGCGCCCATTATGATACCTATGGTCCATGGTCTTTCTCTTCTTCAGAATGCTGTACGAGCGAATCGAATTACCCACTTTCAGCCTTCGGCAGCATGCATCATCGCATGTGTGCGTCGCATATTGACCAGCACCGATACCATCAATCGAGACGCACCAGTACTGCGGAATTTTCCTACCCTGGCACAAGAGCGGAGAAAACTTCTCACTACCCTTGCTAAGCTGGTTTCACAAGCGAGGCGAGCTTCCGAAACTGATCTGTCCGAAAAGGAGCTGGCAAATGAGATCATGGAGATGCTGAAAACGGGCGGCTTAGTCTTTTCTCAAGTTCGCCGATTCGTTGCCATTGCGGTGCAGTGTGGGATTGAGCTTCCGCAAGAACCAGGAGAAGTGGGCGAATCTTCCCCAACCCAAGGTTGGAGTCGTGACGAGTCAGATGACGGATTCTCTCTAAACGGTCCTACCCCCAGACAACGGCGGCACTGGGAGAAACCGATTGGTGTTTCCTCCTCACCGACACGTATGCGTGCAAGAAGTGTGACAGACCTTCGAAATGGACGAACACAAACAGAGGAGAGAATATTGGCACGACACAAGGCTGAACTGTCGATCAGTAGTACTTCAACTTCATCATTTTCATTTTCGCCGCGGGAGTCGTCACAAGCTCCAATATCACCCCGATTCCCCTCTGGCCCAACAACTTCATTGCAAGTTCTGGAAGCGCTGCGCTTCACTCACGATCAATACCTTTCCACCATCGCGGCGTTCATTGGGCATGCACATACCTACAGCCGATCATCACATGCTTCGAATACTGGGCATTTTTATGAGCTTACACGAGAAATCGTGAGCATGGTTGAGAAAATTCTCACAATCGTTGTGGCTGTCACGAGCCATCCAGACATTTCCCTTCATAGGGCAAATAACCTCAGAGCGGTGAATGAAGGTCTGTACACTGTGACGAGCGAGTTGACTGATTTTGTTCGTCGACTTTCTGTGCCATTGATACCCTCGATAACTGAAGAGGAGGAGAAATCCGTGTTGATCAGATCGGCAACGGGTGCATTGAAGGCTGGTGCCGACTGTGTTGCTGCAGTGAAGGTGTGCCTGAATCGTGCAGGTGGCCAACGGCCGTTTGTTATCAATCTGCCGTATACAAATGAGGAAGGTCATCCACAACCACCATCTTGGCGTCCAGGCCCCCCTAGGGGGTTGAGTAGAGCAATCAGTATGGACGTACTTCGTGGGATCCAGGATCAGGATCCTTTAGTAGGGGACGATGAAAATCTCGCGATTCATCCCAGTCCGTTGAACGTGCTTTCGCGGACGAGGGAGCTATCTTCGGGATCTGACCACAGTGTGATATCGAAGACTTCATGGGCAGATTCGACTGACACTGCTGCGACATCTCCTGCCGATACTCAACCTCCTCCACTCTCTCTCTCGAGGATTGATGTGAAAGCCGACATGGGAACTGACCTACCGTCCCCAGTATCAGCTGAGACAAAGACAGACGATTGTACGACGTGGGAATGGAGCACTAAGAACCATGGTACCACATTGCTTGCCGATGGCGAGCTTACCGCAGGTTTACTTGGATTCGACCAGGATCCGGAGAATTGGATGTATACCCATGATTATTCTCTGGAAGACGTTGCATATAACAGCGAAGGTATTCTAGTGGGCGCTACGATTGAAGCTCTAGTAGAGAAGATGACACCTCATGATGCAATAGTCGAACCAGCTTTTTCATCTGTTTTCTTCATGACTTTCAGGCTATTTACGACACCGACAGAACTTGTTGAGGCAATTATCGCACGATATAACCTTGTGCCTCCACGTTGTGCCTCCACGTCTATTGAGGACTTACATTTGTGGCAACATAAGAAGGGTCTACCGGTGCGACTACGAGTGGCGAATATGATTAAGGCTTGGGTGGAACTTTACTGGAGAACTGGAGTCGATGATGTTATATTTCCGGCGCTGACAACGTTCACAAGGGAGGCGCTGGGGGTGTTTTTCCCAGGTCCTGCACAAAGGATCTCTGAGCTTCTGGAGATTAGGAAGCATGCTGCAGAGACGGGAAAGGGAGAGCGGAGACTACGAGACATACCGAACCCTTTCGTCCCTGCTCTTAGTGGTCCCATTTCCGAAATTCCACGACCGAACATGACGAAGACATTGCTTGTCGCATTACGGAAGAAGGAATATTCGAACATCCTTCTAACAGATTTCGACCCATTAGAGTTGGCGAGACAGATAACAGTTATGGAGTGTACTCTGTATTGTGCTATCCAACCCGAGGAGATTTTGGAGGCGGGTCAGCAGGGCAGTGCCAAGTCGATGTCAAATGTGAAGGCTGTTACATCACTGAGTACGGTCATTACTGGATGGGTGGCCGAGAGTATTCTTAATGAGCAGGATATGAAGAAGAGGACAGTGCTCATCAAATTTTTTATCAAAGTTGCCGATGTGAGTTATTCTGCCTTTTGTTCCGCTCGAAATCACTGACTCTTTGGTAAAAATTTTCTTTCCCAGAGATGTACATCATTAAATAACTATTCCACTTCTCGATCAATTTTGGCTGCATTGGACTCGTCGACGATAGCTCGTTTGCATCAGACTTGGGCTGTACGTGCACATTGGTGCTTTCACATTAGTGATTGTCGTTCGCGATACTAATGATGCCTTTAGGGTGTATCGCAGAAATCCAAGACGCAACTTGAGTCGCTTCGGAAGCTTGCAGACCACAGTCGGAATTACCATGAGTACCGTTCACGACTTCGGGACACTTCACCACCTGCTGTTCCCTTTCTTGGTGTGTCTCTCCGGAACAACTGATACCTGCTTTTCGGGCTTATTGGAATGAGCAGGTTTGTATCTCACGGATGTAACGTTTTGTCGAGAGGGTAATCCGTCTCATCGAGCTTCGCCGCTGAACAATAACAAGAAGCTCTTGAACTTTAACAAGTATCATAAGCTTGCGCGTATCGTCCAGGGTGAGGTTATCTCAGCTGATTTACGAGTGGAGGAGCTGACAGCTTCAAACAAAAAGACATGCAGCGGTTCCAAATTTCGTACAATCTCAAGGCCATTCCGGAAGTACAGGACTTTCTTAATGCGTCATTTGAGAATTCCAAACGAAGTGGAGATTTTCAGGACTTGTATCGTCGCAGGTACATTATCATTAGGTTTACCTTTTGTGTTCGAGCTCATATGATTGTTATTTTTTGCTAGTTTGCTTGTGGAGCCTAAGCAACCTGCAGACACAGCTCCGACAAGTGATATGCGGCAATTGTTTAATTGGGCGACACGGTCACAATCTACGACGACGATTCAGTGAAGCGATGTTGGTGTATGGTTCATGTGATTCGTCTCCTAGTCTGCGTGGGCCGATGACGGGCCGATGACGATACCTACGATTGTTCGTTTCTTTGATGATGTCCTCTTTCACAATATGGGTATTAAATCACAGGCACAGATGCCCATTAGAAGACATTCCGCTACACTCATCTATGTCTAAAAGTTTGGGTCATCTATTCTCGATTGCCATCTATTCGGCTCGACTTTGTTTTCCTGATTTCATTTGTTGTGTACTATCCCATATCTCTGTCTTCGTTGTACTTGCTCTCTTCTTGTTCTTGTGGTTTTGATTGTGTTTTGTTCTGACCATTCTCCTTCTCCTCTCCCTGTATCCAGATATTAGTGGTGTTCGTCTTGCTTTCTATCGATGTGGACTCTTCGCTCTCTGCCGCTTTTGTCATTTTTCTGAGGGTCTTACTCTATCATCTATGATCATGATAGCTCGCAGCACGTCTTTATGCATATCCACTACATACTCTCATTGTTACCTATCCCAACTTACATCACATAGCACACACCCCTGTTGTACTTACCGGTCAAATCAATGCTCTTCCCATCATTTCTACATGTGCTGAAGTTCATAATCTTTATCGATAGATATACAAAAGGTCAATGATCGGCTGAGGTATTACTATGAAGATATTTTGTCACGTAGTAGCCGATACCTTTCCTTGCTGGAGTCTTAGATTGTTTGAGTTTATCACCACGAGTGCGGGTGATAGGGGGATACGTATTAATCGTTACGCCAGGTCCCTAATACAATAAGCCGAGATTAGCAACCAATTGGTAACCAAGACATGCGCATACGGTACTCACGAAATCATACACAAAAGGCCTACGCTCTGTGGCGCCAAAACATCTCGAGCTCTCCAGTATAACAGAATAAACAGGGGAGGGATCATTTCCAGGTGCATGGACACTCCAACCACCTGAAGGATTGCGAACGTCCCAGAATGATAGAACGCTATGTCTAGCTGAACCAGCGGCAATGTGAGAACCGGAGCCACCGCCACAGGAGATTGAATAGATGGGTTCATAAGACCATGGGTTGTATAGGGATAGGACGGGAGAGAGAGATGGAATCGAACGGGTTGTTAGAGGTCCATTTACGAAGGTGGGTATAAAAGTAGCAGGGTAGGAGACCAGTGAGGTTGGAAGGCGAAGATCGTAACACCGGACTTTACTGTCATACCAACCACCAACGAGAATTTGCGGTGAGGATCCCCAGGGCGAACAAGGTGGTGCTTGGGAGAGTCCATATACTGCAGAGGATGGGTAGATATGGAGCGGTGCAGATCCGGCAGAAGAAACAGAATCCGAGACCATCCCTGTCGTCACCGCCGGCGATAATTCTGATGCAAAGGAGGACGAAGAAGTAGATTTTCCAGCTGTGAGAAGGACAGAGGGTGCGCCGGAGTTGGGGAATGAGAGATCAGGAAGATGATATACCGGTAAGGGAGCATATGGGTTAGAAGTCCCGAAAGCAGCATAAGGCATGGACGAGGACAAACAGAGGTGAGATGCCCAACTCCGCGTTTTGAGTTCTATACTAGAATACCAAGCAAGTGTGGGAGTGGGGTTAGTTCTATTACTCTTAGTGGCTGTAAGATCGCGGTGATCTGCGAGACGGGCCGATCCGTTCAAAGAGAGTGACAGGAGGAAGTGAGAGGCTGATGAAAGACTCTCAGAAAAATCATGAGTGTTGGGTGAGGTACCCGCATCTAGTCGGGTGATTCTCAGTTGCTTTTGGGATGTGTCTCCAGATGAAGGACCAAGAATTATGCATTCAATCAGGCCGTCCTGAAATCCAATGAAAAATGTGTCGTCATGTCCCGAGGTGGTGGCTAGCGTTATGCTTGTAATATCTCCAGAAGGTTCGTGTCCACCAAGCAGAGAGAAAGAGCCTTCAAAGGAGACGGCTGGAGTAGAGTTTTCACCACAGGATTCAAATTTGTAAGAGTGAATGTGATTTCTCGAGGCCACGACAAGGCGATTGGTAGAAATAGCGAGGAGGGGAAAGTTTTTCGTCGGCCAAGGGTCGGAGAGAGGACGAGCGACAAAAGTGTTGGTCGACCATGCCGCATCATTGAGAGCATCGTACTTGACGCGGAAGCGCGGAGACCATGAAGCGCGAGCACGAGAGAGGCTAAGAGACGGCCTTGGGTTGGAGCGGTGGTAGCTGGACCAACCGTACTCAGTGACCTTGGAGGCTGGTATGAGTTCCAGATATGAAGAGAGCCACTTGATACGTACAAGGCAGTGAAGGAATCTGCACGTCTGGGCGAGAGCAGCGAGCTCATAAGCACTGAGAGAGGCGAGGACAAGAATTACAATGTCGTGCGGCAATTTCGCAAACATGTTTGAACCCGCACGATGAGCTGGAGGCTATATAACGAGGTGCAGGCGAAATGGCCTGATGAAGATGTATCTAAAGGCACGTGATAGGGTTGTTGTTGTTTATTCCTATTTTCTATACCGTAACAAGCAAACTAGTGCTACACGGTGGGCGTTCGAAGTAATTACGCCCCCTCAGCAGGGTAGTATCTACATTTATAAGATAAAATCCAATAATAGTTCAGAGGTATGATGTGGAGATGTCTGGTTGGGGAGAATGTTAGAGTGGGTCAGGTTAGTAATGTTGGCAGTGGGAGTGAGCACAGGCCAATGGTGGCAAATAATAGACATAAGCTAAAAGAGAAGTATGAGAGAGAGTATAAAGACATGGTAGAGGAGTGAAGGTTGCAGCTTGATGTGATGTGTTGGTTCCAAGGCTATTCTTAGACATCCTCAAGATCTTCCATATCATGTTCAGCAGCTAGGGAGTCTTTAGTAGTGGATGGCTTCCATCTGTGTAGACCTGTCCCATTCTTGGTGAATGCACCTGTTCTCTTGAGGAATTTGCTTAGAGCAGCTATGCCTTGTTTTGTTCCAAGGATATCTAGCATATATATGGAGCTTGAGACATTGTGGAGGATTTGGCAGTGGTTCTCATATTGGGGGCATGTGTCAATGATGTGTTTCCATGTTTGTATTTCTTCTCCACAAGGGCAGGATATGCTTTCTGAAGGAACTGTGGATTGGTAGTAGTCTCTGAAGTAGCTGTGACCTATTCTGCATTGCATAAGGTGGCCAAAGATTTCTCTTTGGTTGTGCAAGGCTTTAAAATAGGGGGTAGGTTGAAGAGATGGGGGAATGCGGTTTGCAGGGCCATATTATCCATTTTGAGGTCAATTTCTCCATATCCATTTCCATTTGGTAAGCATGTATTCATATGCTTAATGGCTTGCTGAAGTGGTTGTAATATTAAATTGGCTCTGGAGTTTTGTAGCTTCTTTCACTAGTTTATCAGCTTTTTCATTTTCTCTGATTTTAGTATGGCCAG
>Ga0157366_1000837_pt1 | contig 13092 bp, 14 predicted proteins | sample AttbisABBM1_FD_113149 | JGI IMG/M metagenome (GOLD analysis project Ga0157366, IMG submission 113149) | Fungus gardens microbial communities from leaf cutter ant in Botucatu, State of São Paulo, Brazil - Atta bisphaerica ABBM1 | ecosystem: Host-associated > Fungi > Mycelium > Unclassified ...
AAAATTTCAAATTAAAGACCGACAGGGCATGTGTGACGGTTCAACATGCAAAATGCTGATAATAATAAAAAAGCGTCGACCCTTGCTAAGTGGAAGATTCCAGTTCCACTGCGGCAGTCTATACCCGTTCATTAAGGCCCTGGAATATCCAAAGTCATCCACTGCGGAGAACCATTGAACCTAATTCAACTAATTCTGCAGGTCCGAAAGCCAGCAGTCGACCCAGAATTGAGAACCAGACATCGCGACATGTTCCGATGCAACCGAGAAACGTGGGCGGTGCATATGGCTGTATGACCTCTGTCCAAGCTTTCTTTTTGAACAAATATGCACATCATATCTCGTTCACATGGTTCCGCGATAAGCTGTGACAACGCGGAGACCGTCGGTCTGGAACCAAGAAAGAAATCAGGGCGCTGGTAGGATCTCTCTCACGACATGGAATCGGGATACATTCTCTTGAGGTGGCGGTACTTTCGCAGCGAATACAGGGCTAGGGTTTCTGTGAAAGGAATTAGATCAGGATATTTGGGACACAAAACCAGGCCTGCCTTTCTTGATATATTCGCCCATGCTAAAGGCTCTCTCTATCTCATCCTTGCCAGTCAGATTTCTGTTCTCTATACTGAGGATAAGCTAAGCTTTTCGGAAAGGGAAATTCTCTAGTTACTTTCAAACAATCGCCGCACTCTCCCATTGAAATCATAGCTACGTAGTGATGAACTTCTGAAAGCCACGTCATCATTGATGCTCACGAAGGGTCTGGATAGTCTCGCCCAAGCTGACGCAGCTCCTTATATAACGCGAGGACTCTAAGACGAGTTATGTTGCCCGTCATTGGGTTGCTCAATGGCCGGGTTCCAAAGGTATCGTGGGAAATCCGGCGGCTTGCAATGTCATCAACCATCAGATTCCACTCAGAAACCCGTCGCATGCGCGGTTTTTTTTAAATTTTACTCCTGATCGGCCCAACGATCTGCTTGTTTCGTCAGCACTTTGTTACGGTAGCTCAATATAGCAGTGTACCAGGGAACCGAAAAATCGTTTGGTTTGGCCTCAGGAGGCTCTGACCTCATCACAGATTGTTAAATGGCACCAAGTATAATCCACTGACCAGGTTTGATGATCGGATGCATTGTTCCTGGAAAGCAGATTTACCATATGAACGTTTGATTTCATGGACCAGAATGCGAGCCCAGACCACGAGTAACGATGAGGATGCGCTTCTGATGATTCTGAAGGTTTCGTGATCTGCTACTCAGCCTCGTCTCCTTGGACGACGCAATCAGAAATACACTTAGGTTCTAAAGAGCACCCAAAGTCACAAAGATCTCGGTTGCTCAGGCACCTCGGTTGGCCATAAGAATATTCATTTCCGAGGCACCTGCCAAGATTTCCTACCAAATTTAATTGCCATGTCTTCTTTCGGGGATACTTCCCAAAATGGAATTCTCTCATGGAGAGACTTAATAACTTCCCGCTTATATCCAATGCAATCATTGGCTCATGAGCGAACGTGCAAGATTCCAAGATGCAATGGCGACAGCCGAGTTGGAAAACATTTGAAAATCGGATGTGATATAAAGGGGTCTGATCGGTAATATTATCTGTTCAATCTCTCTATTCTCTGTCCCCTCCTCGAGGAGTAATGGTTGGCAGCGTCGACGACAAGAGTTCACACCATGGCTCCAGTGTTGTCAAATCCAATGGATTCGACTTGGACCGCAGTCGCCGGAACGCCTTGGCAGAGGTAGATAATGCCAAGTTTTCGTTCGTAGTCCTCCGATAATTATCTGTAGCCTTAATGATTGACTTTTCTGGTTTATCAGCTGGTTCCACGCCAAAGTCTGTATTGTCGCTGGTGTAGGGTTCTTCACCGACGCGTAGGCATATTCTTCATCTTGGTTCGATGCCATATGACGTCTATCTACCTTAGCTATGATATTTTCGCCATCAATATCGCCTCTACGATGTTGGGTTATGTCTATGGGAAAGGCGGGGCTCTCAATGCCAACCAAGATCTCGGAGTCAAAGTTGCCACTCCTGTCGGCAACTTTTTCGGCCAATTGCTTTTCGGCTGGCTGGCTGACAATGTCGGCCGTAAAAAGATGTGTGAGTGTTCCTCTCCACCATCACGCATGCGCAATACTCACGTCCCCCTTTCTTAGATGGTGTTGAGTTAATGATCATGATCATTGCGACCTTTGCTCAGGCTCTGTCTGGTCAAGCTCCCTCTGTTAACGTCATAGGTGCACTCGTCGTCTGGCGATTTATTGTGTGTATTTGGGTAGGCCTTCGCCAACGAATAAAGCTGATATTATGTGTTTCAGATGGGCGTCGGAATTGGTGGAGACTATCCTTTGAGTTCCGTTATCTCTTCAGAATTCGCAGCAACCAGAATCCGTGGTAGGATGATGACCGCCGTGTTTGCGAATCAGGGCTGGGGCAATTTTGGTGAGTCCTCCTTGGTCATTCTCAGAATAAGACCTAATTCAGCGTTGTAGCTGCATGCATTGTTGCACTCATTGTCACTGCCGGCTATAAAAATGCCATCCTTAGAGACACCATCGTCGAAGGCAACCTCAACAGCATCGACCCCCTCTGGCGTCTGCTTATCGGCCTTGGCTGTGTCCCCGGTGTGATCGCGCTTTACTTCCGATTAACTATCCCTGAAACGCCCCGATTCACTATGGACATTGAAAGGAATGTCCATCAAGCCAGTTCCGATATTAAGGATGTCATGGCTGGAGGCCGCGGCGGGAACGAAGACGATTCTCCTATCCAACGAGCCGATGTTCCCAAAGCTACGTGGGCCGATTTTGTGCGTTATTTTGGACAGTGGAAAAATGGCAAAGTACTTTTCGGGACTGCATATTCTTGGTTTGCACTAGACGTGAGCTGAAGATGCCATTTCATTTTTTCCGCGCTGACTGATACATGTCCAGATCGCTTTCTATGGCTTGGGCCTTAACTCTTCAATCATCTTGCAAACCATCCACTTTGGTGGAGTCACCGGCACAGACACTCGAGGAGTTTACAACAACTTGTACAATACATGTGTTGGCAATCTTATTCTGTCGGTCGCGGGCTTGATTCCAGGGTACTGGGCGACTTTCCTTTTAGTTGATTCCTGGGGGCGCAAGCCCATCCAGCTCATGGGTTTCACCGCCCTTACCATTCTTTTCATCATCATGGGTGTGTTGACTTCTGTTCCAATCAGCCAAAATCCCGAGTCTAAATTACGATCTAGGTTTCGGATACGACAAGCTCACCGCGACACCACCCGCCCAGAAGGCTTTTGTGTTCCTCTACTGCCTGGCCAACTTCTTCCAGAATTTTGGTCCCAACTCCACCACCTTCATCGTCCCCGGAGAAATCTTCCCTACTCGCTATCGTTCAACAGGCCATGGTATCTCTGCTGCTTCCGGTAAACTCGGTGCTATCGTCGCACAGGTTGGCTTCGCTCGTCTGAGGAACATTGGTGGAACTAACAAATTCGTCAAGCACATGTAAGTTCTAACTGGTGTATCCGCAAATTGGTTATTCGTGTTCATTACTTGAATTCAGTCTCGAAATTTTTGCCTTATTTATGCTAACTGGCGTTTTCTCTACACTCCTCATTCCCGAGACCAAGCAAAAGACACTTGAGGAGTTATCCAATGAGGACCAGGAAGGTTTCGTTCGAAGTTCGTCCACTTTTCCTTACCTACACTACACTACTTTCGTGTCTGACTTGGTTTGTAGCTTCGACTGGATCATCAAGGCGTGCCTAGATTATGTCATATATCTCTCCTCATGTAATAGTAAACTTAATGTATGAGGCTCTCTTTCTATCACATTCTTTTGCTCTATTTTATCTTGTGCCTACAATCTCCGACTTACACATCTCATGGCACTCGTAGGCGAACGAGTCACATCGCTTTTGATCATAAACCCGAATTCTTCGAAATCCATTACGGATGGGCTTATCGATGCACTGACCCCTTTAACACCTCTTGGAACGAAACTTGTCTTCTACACAGCGCCCAACACAGCGCCGTCTGCAATCACTGATTCCACCACAGGGATACAGAGCGCCAATAGCTGTTACAATGATATTATCACACAGGATCTGATAAACAGACACGATGGGTTTCTCGTATGCTGTTGTAAGTCTGGCGTTTGTCAGAGTCAGGAACCTAATGATTGCGCAGCATCAAGCTGATTGACATACTCTCAACGACCCACACAGTTTCCGATCATCCTCTCACACATATGTTGCGCGAAAAGACGTCAAAACCTGTGATAGGTATTTTGGAATCCGCGATCGTACAAGCCATGCTGGTCGGCCAACGATTCGGCATCGTTACAACAGGAACAGGCTACAAATATATACACTACACTGAAGTTCGGAACTTCCTCGGCGCGACGTCTGAACGGTTTGCGGGATTGATTGCCGTCGGCTTGGGTGTGGTAGAGTTGCGGGAGGGTGATCAGCAGAAGATCGTTACCCATATGAAACAAGGCAGTAGGCAAGTCGCAGAGAAGGGTGCAGATGTTGTTATTCTCGGATGTGCTGGTGAGAAGTTTGATACGTGCTGGTGGAAACATAGTTCATTTACCATGCCAAAGGAATGGCGGGAATGGAAAGCTTAATAAAGGATGGCTATACAGAGGCCGGATATCACGTACCCAGAGTTGTGGATGGTACAAAATCTGGGATTGCAATCCTTTCCGGATTAGTTAGGATACAGAATTGAGAAGCAGGAGAAGACTGGAGAGACTGGAGTTTGTCACTTCGATCTTCTGCTGTTAATGATGAAACGGAGATACTCATTCGGTACGGGCATTGAGGTCTGTATGATATTCTTGAAACATTGCCCCTATGTCAAGTGCTCTACTTTTATCCAACAAGTCATCAAGTGCCCTCTAGAATTACATGTGAATGATCCCTGGGACAGCCATCGGGGTTCCACCCCATTTGTGGCCAACAAACTTCAAAGACCCACATGCTGCAGCCTAATATGATCTGTATAGTGAGAGTACTTGAATGCTTTAGGGCCCCTGAAGCTATAGTAACACTATATAAGGCCTTCCAGACGACATGACCGACGTTCAGGGCATGGATTTCTGGATACCTAAGTCATAAAGGGCTCTCACACTTCACTGCATGTTCCTGGTAGTCGGACTCCTTTTCAAATACGACATTGAGTAAAGACAGGAACCACTGGCTATCAACAGTAGACGAGGCGTTAGATGACAAATGAAAGTATCTAGATACTACACTTTCCCAGCCGCCTTTGGCTTTTTCTAACCGCCACAGAAATTGGTCGTTTCATCAACCATGATGAATAAGAGCAGTAAAGAGGTGACTCACGTAACCAGCCGCATTAAAATCGTAGTTAATACCCAAAGCCTCCAGTTTTCTCTTCCTCACGTTTTGTCGTTTTATCAGCCTTTGGGTGGCCTTGGTTTTCTGCTCAAATGTCCGTGGCTGTGCACAAAGGAACTCACTTTCACATTCTACTCTTAGACTTGACAGGACCTACCTTATTATGTTGCATGCGAACAACCCTGTCCCTCGGGACGACTCTCCATTTCCTATTTGCACCAATCCATAGCTCCGAGTGGACTTCCTCTTTAGGTATGAGCTTACACTTGAGTATGTGTCCCGAGAGGAGATAGTTATCCATAGTTTCTGCCACAATTTGAGCCACGGAGGAGGAATTGAATTCAATAAAGCCGTAATGTTTACATTTTCCCGTCTGGGTAACAAGAAAATAAGTCGGATATAAAAGAGGGAAATTAGAAAAACCTTTTTATTCCGTGAGATACGAAGACGAGTGATATCGCCGAACTGAGAAAAATATCCCTTGCATTGGTCTTCATAGAAACCATGGGGAAGGCGACCGATATAAACGACTCCACGATCTTCTGTCTGTACATAGTAAGGGTATCAACACGGTTCATGTGCAACTTCCTTGGGTGGAAACTTGACGTACAGGTTGTCGTTTAGCTTTTTCGAGTTTCCGTTTGATAGTTTCGTTATCCTTCGCTACAGTCGGCAGTTTACTGACTTCAAAGGCCGAAAGACCCGGTTTATCATCTACTTCTTCGTCGGAAGAGTTGTCTTCGTCGGTCGAGAATCCGTGTAGATAGACATCTTCGACTTCTTCATCTGAGCCTGGTTCAACTACTTCTTCATCCTCCTCGCCGCTCTCAACATTTTCGTCAGAGTCAGATAGAGACTTCGCCTTTCGTTTAAGGTCAGTTGATTTGACATTAGAAATAACAGGCTTGGATGATTTCGCGTTGGAATTAGCGGATATGAGTTTTGGCGGTTGTTTAGAGGATTTCAGTTGTGATTTCTTGGGTTGAACTTCCTCTATTTCACTCTCGCCATCAGATTCAGGTGGAGGAGCGAGGACCATTGGCTTCTTCTTCTCTTTTGGCGACCGGGAGAGCTCAGTCTTTGTTTTGTATCCTGACAATATTTTTGTCTTGGTTCTAGTTTTTGTGGTGGTTGTCGGCGCCATGAAGGAATGATAGCCAGATAGACAAATCAAAATAAAAGGTGATGATGGTAAGCAGTAGACAACAAACCACCTTATTTTTTCCCCCATTTCCGATGATTCCTCGCTTTGTGAATCCGCATGCCCTCTTCGAGAAGACGAAAATTATTTCAAGGGTCGCTCTGTGTACAGAAGAGGGTGACGAGAGATGTTTGAAGCCTGATCTGAGCTTACTGGATAAATTTAACGCGATAGTAGAAGATACTCTTCCTCTGGCCAATTTGGAAGGTAGGCCGAAGAGATGGAGGGAGTTGGAAGTTGAAGAAAAAAGAGAGGAGGAAAAGAGAGACACAGACGAGTTTATTCGTACGCCTGTGAGATACATAGGATTCAGGAGAGATTCATATATGTTTCATTGAATAGTGTTTCGTTTAATTTCGAGTGGCCCCCCGGTCCTTGTGTCTCTTAAACCCAAACAAGAGACTTTCATAAAGTATGTTGGCTCACTCGTATGCATCTTTTCACATATCCAAGGCACAATTTCAGAGTCAAAGAGCCTGAGATCGAGGATAATGAGACACAAGCAAGGGAGCGGCGAGAGCGAGCATTTGCCGTCGCAGTTGACGCAGATTGGATTGTACAGGAGTCTCTGAAGCCATGTGTATGTTTTTGTCGCCTCATACAGTCACCATGGAACTACACTGAGATACGCTAGCGACATCCCTTCGATCCAAGTCCTACCCTCCACCTTAATTTATCTGTGCCACTGGCCCCTCTTATGATACTGAGTCACAACAAGCATGTTCGCAATACACGACCCCCCGTTCAGAGTAAACTAAACTATCCCTACGACGCGTCCGCGAAACCAGAACCGTTGGAAAGCGCGGTTCGTATTGGTCCAGTGGTTGATCTCAATCAAACCCTCGAAAATCACACAGAAGGGCCGAAACGAAGACGCAGAAGGAAGAACATCAGGAAGATAGAGCACAAATTTTGGAGACCAGATCCCAATATTAAAGGCAAATGCATGGGTTATGCGTTAGGATTCGAGAGAAGGCGCTAAGGTGCTTATTATTTGGTTCTTTTCCTCCGATCCAAACAATGAATAGTTTCTATCGACGCAATTTCAAGTCTGAATCTACTATGGATTCTACTCCTCCTCCTAATCCTCAGTTCCCGATGGGCTCGATACCTCGGCTTTCATCTCCCTCTTCCTTGCGTCACAGAGGTTCAATCAGTTCTTCGTTCTCGTTCGGTCCACAGCACATGATGGATTCCTACATGGACGTGAATACCAGCACCATCTCCAACTCTTGTTCACTCGGTCTCGACCCAAATAGATCGGTACTTCCTGCATCGCCTCTCCGCTCTTCTCCAAGACGCCATAAAAAAGCGAAATCCAGTCTAAATAAACCACATCCATTAGCAAATGATACTACAGATGTCTTCCAGGATTTGGAAGAGGATGATGAGAGCGAGTATGAATGGAGTATGGTTGATCGGATGCGACTTTGGCGGCACGACGCCCTTATGCAGCACCTATATGAGACCGCTGCATTTTGGGGGGACAAAATCCTTAGTTGGACGAGTACGTACGAGAGATTATCTTTATTCTTGTACGACATAGCAAACGCGAAATGTTGATACTATCTGCTATATGGTCATTTCACAGATGACCCAAATGATGCCTTCTGGCTTGCTCAGACACATTTCATGACACACCAATACTCGAGAGCAGAGCGTTTGCTCCTTCGGCCATTCCCTATCTCCTCACCCAAGCCACACACACCCAACGGTCAGAGCAAAGGGAAAGGAAAAGAGACTGATACAGCTCAGCCAGTCAACCCGCAAAGGTTACCTATGGGTACTGCAGGAATAATTGAAATCACGACGAATCAGCAGGCGAAAGTATCGAGATTGGTGGATATGAGTGTTGCTTGTCGGTATCTCGCTGCACAATGTCAGGTGTGGTTGAAATCGAACTTCCTATGATACATGAGTCTGATGGTTAGCAGATGCGGCAAGGAAACTGGTCTGCTGCACTGGAAATGCTGGGCGAGGCCAACCCATTCAGGGATTCTGGTGCTTTTCTTGAGTTTCTTGGTATGTCGAGGCGCTGAAGCTTATATCAGGTCGAAGTGGGCCTTCAATACCCAACCTTGACGGAGGAATTAAAGTGTGTTTATTATCAATTGGCTTGAAGCTTTCCTTATTTAACTCACAGGTAGAGGCATCCATGTGCCATCTAAGAGGTATACTGATGCTCAAACTTAACCGTGGAGACCAAGCAAAACAGTGTTTCATGGAAGCTCTCGCACTCGACGTGAAATGCTTCGAAGCCTTCGACCAACTTGTCACAGGCGAAATGATGACTCCCGACGAAGGTATAGTTGATCTTTTTTTTGTCCCCCATAGACTTAGATCGTAGAATGGGAATTTGTCCAAGGCTTATCGTACTCACAACAAGTACCTCAGGATGCACAATTTGTGCAACTGATATACACTTCTCGGCTACGAAAATACAAGCGCATCAGGGAACATGCATTAACGAGACAGAAGCTCGTAGATGAGTACAGTCTTGAGGATAATCCAGACGTTTTGTTCAGCTTCGCGGATGCTTTATATGCGAATTTCAGATGGGCTGATTGTTTCGCTATCACTTCGCGGTACGAATCTTGCCTTCCCTCTGTCTGTTCGTCAAGGTTGAACCCGGATCCAGAGTCCTGAGATTAGTTTCAATACATAACCCAACCATGCCGCTTCATATAGCTTGCATGTATCATCTACAAGATCTACATTCAAAATTATTCATGCTCGCTCACGAGATGGTCGACCAGGAACCGGAGAATCCTATCAGCTGGTATGCTGTGGGTGTTTGGTATCTGAGTGGAGGAAAGTGGCACCAGGCACGGCAATATTTTAGGTGAGTTACTCATACCTTAGTTAAGCTGTTGATTCTATCTGTTTTTTTTGAGTAAAACCTCTCTAATGGACCCTCGGTTCGCTCCTGCCTGGGTTGCATTCGGCCATACATTCGCCCTCGAAGGCGAACATGATCATGCTGTTACAGCATACTCGACATGTGCACGTATGTTCGCTGGGTATGCTGTTTCCCAGTTTACAGAACAGTAGCGATTCACACTGGCGTAGGTCACATTTACCTTTCATGTTCGTGGGCATGGAGCATATCATGTTATCCAATCACGTCCTCGCCGATGAGGCTTTGAACGCTGCATATGCCATGTGCAAAGGTGACCCTCTGCTCATTAATGAGCGTGGAGTGATGGCATATAATCATGGAGAATTTGAGAGGGCAGCAACGCTCTTCCAGGAAGCATTGGAGCTTGCGCAGGTCACACAAAGTTCAAGGAGGTCTTGGGCGACGACATACATCAACCTCGGGACATGTTATCGTCGGCTTAAGTGAGTATTTTTTCAACGCCTGCTTTCGTCGGAGTTAGTGCCAATTCTGCATTATAGACGTTTGGACGAAGCCCAGGAGACGTACAAGCAGGTCCTTGAACTCGAGCCACGACATTCTGTGGCTTTAGGATTTCTTGGAATGGTGTATCACTTGAGAAATAATCTTGATGAAGCCATTATTAAATATCACGAAGTGCGTGGCCTCCTCTCACTGTCAAGGATCCTTTTCCTCATATCTTCATGGTGTTAGTCTCTAAGTGTTGACCCGGCGAACCCACACGTCCTCGAAGTTCTCAACATGGCTATCAACACCATCACTGCGCAGGTTCCTGGTCAGACCTCTCCGGATGCAGAGTTCCGCCAAGCCGTTAAAGAGTTGAAAGAAACATATACGAGATTGGGGGTCAAAGTAAAAGGGAAGGAAAGAGCGTTGATGGGCTTAGGATTGCCTCGTTCTCATTCTCAAGCTGCCGAGGTTTCGACACCTAGGGTTCTTGGAGGAATGCATGGAAGCACACAGGAAGTGGAGTGGGATGAGATGAACATTGGTTAGCAGTGCAGAGTACGTATAGCTTTGGACCTGAAATGAGGAAGGGAGGGAAGGAAGAGGGGGGTTCTGTGTTATATAGATAACAATTTTCAACGTCTAGGTATTGAGGAAATTTGAATCTCTATAAGTTGACTCCTCTTAGACTTCAAACCTTGTCCTTGCCTCTCATTAAATCAAGAATCTATTTCAGAAAAGTTGCGCAACCACAGTCGTAGGCACGTGCGCGAAACTTCCAAAAGTCGGAATTCATTGTACCAGTGAACCTGGTACGTTCTCGACTAGTTTAGTTGAAATTATGAGATTAGTTTGAAAACACTGGCAAATTATTCCTCTTGCTGAAAACTTTTGCATGAGCTTAAAATGAAAAAAAATTATCAAGCCATTTACCTGTAAATTTGTCAGTATGAGTACATTTTGTTGAAATTATAATGAAATGACTGTTATACCATAGCACTGTAGTTTCCAGCACACTCACAAGATGTAGTATTCAAAGGTCCTTTTGAAGGTAGATGGTTAAGATTCCAATGAAAGTTGATATAAGTAGGCAAGGTTTCAGAGATCAATGGATGAAGTGATGGGAGAAAGTTAGTATTATTATGTACTAGTGAGAGAATGTACAGATGAGATTGTAACAGTGTGACAGGCTGCTGCTGATAGGCTCTGAGTCATTAAGTTATTTAGTATTGTTAGGTGTAGTTTACACTCAGATGAAAGTCCATGGAGTTTGGAATAGGGTTCAGATCAAGTATGGAAACTTATCCAAAAAGTGTGGAGTTGTGGACTTGTCAAACAACCTTGGCTTCAGCTTATGTGCTGTACCCACAACTTGTCACTTGGTTGCAATTTTAAAGAGTAAAGATAGAGTTTGGAATAATGAGTACTGATTAGAGAAATAAAGTGTGTTGCTGTTGACACTGGAGTTTGGTGACAATGAGTAGTTGTTGTCAATTATCAGACTGAAGATTATAGTATATCTACCAGTCCTTAAATACTAGAGAAGTGTCTAGAACACTTGGATACTTGAATGGAGGTATTACAACACAGTCTGAGGATTCTCTATGTGGAGTAAGATCAGTATTTCTGTCCAACTCTATAACTCCATGAGTAACTGAATGTTTTGATTGAATTGATCTGAGATGAGACAGAGACAGAGTTTTGGGGTTTAATGAAGCAAACTCTGTCATGGAAGATGAAGTGCTCATGAAGTTTAGATTTGAGTAACAATACTGTAGAAGATGAAATATACTCAGAGTTTGAGAGTGTATAGTTTGTTGTGGAAAACATTGACATTTAGAGTTTGGACTTTGAAATTTGATAGTATCTTCCTCTTAGGACTGAGTCTAAGTCCTATTGAATTATCTAGAGTTCATATGACCATCTTATAAGTTAATAATAAGAAGAAAATTTTTTTCACTGCTTCTTCTCTTACTACTATATTGGCATATACTAGCAGACTTTTGGCAATGTTGTTAAGCTGTGAAAATTTCAGACTTGAGAGTACTATGTAATTTATCAAGATTAATGGTGAAGTTACAGGCTTGAAAAGAGGTTATATTGTATCTAGAATGTATAAAGATGCTAGAATAATAACCCTTATCAGTAAAGAAAGGAGAAACACTGGTAGTAACAATAAGAGTATTATTAGACATAAACTTCACAAAAAATAAGAGTTGGACCAGTTATTTTACTGGTAGTTACAATATACTCAGAAGTATTACTTCAAGGTTTGATTAGTATGTTCCATTTGGCTATCTCCTTTAGTATAGTAATCTGAGATGAAGTGAAGACATATGTTCAATGCTGTCCCTAAAAAACAGAAAATGTTTGAGACAAACTCTAAACCACAGTCAAAGGTAATATGGAATAAAACACTATGCTTGGAGAATATATAGATGACAAAGAATTATGCCAAATTTGTGAAGATAATAGTGTCATGAACAAGAATGAAAATTGCCTGTTTGATAAGCTAGTTAATTATAGTCAGAATAGTATCAAATCTAGTGAATAATGGAATTTTCTCAACAAAATTCATAAATATAGAATTTTATAAGTATTCAGGGACTAGGAGTTGCTTAAGGGATCTATATGGCTTATGATGCTAAGGTCTGGATTGCATGTAAATAATATAAGATTTGTAGAAAATCTGTATATTGGAATAGAAATTTGGTTATAAATATTCACAACAAGTAATTTTCAGTATTTTTTCACCAAAATATCTAGCTAACATATAACCATGATTATACTGGAATACTTGTATTCTTCTGAGATTGCTAAAAAATAGTACAAAAACAAACTTTGAACCACAGTCAAAGATAATATAGAACCTCTCTTTAATGGTATTTAAACTTCATCTCTGACTCTGCTGAATCCTATGGTATTTTTGCCTCCATCAGCCAGTACTTTTTTACTCCATTGGACCCATATTTTTCCTCAAGTAATCTTGTCAAACTCTGCAAGCATATTGTTGATTTCTAACCTCAAATCTCTCAAGTGTACTTACTGTAAATTTCTTTTCTTTCTCTTTTAGTAGAGTTCTAGACATTTTTATTAGAGTTTCTAACTATTTGGCTATTACCATTCCTCACTTATATTAGCACTGTTTTACTAGATTGGAATGAATCCTATTAG
>Ga0157366_1000842_pt1 | contig 13071 bp, 15 predicted proteins | sample AttbisABBM1_FD_113149 | JGI IMG/M metagenome (GOLD analysis project Ga0157366, IMG submission 113149) | Fungus gardens microbial communities from leaf cutter ant in Botucatu, State of São Paulo, Brazil - Atta bisphaerica ABBM1 | ecosystem: Host-associated > Fungi > Mycelium > Unclassified ...
CTTCACAATATGAACTTTTGTGTGGGAGATTTCAAGTGTTAGTTGATCATAGCTAATCGACATTGGTTCTGCAATGATAAGAAAAATAACAATCTTATGGTACTGATCACTATAATCAACCATAGTAGGATGGAAGTCAGTGAACAATACTGATGTTGGATTAAATAGACTCGTAAAATCAACTCTAACTGACAAAGCGTGGGCTACTCTTCGTCACTTCCAACAGCATCCTCGAACCTGTAACCTCTAGTCTCAACAGGATAAGAGTCATGGATAGTCCAGAGATCACTGATGAGTTCAACAATATCGTCAGTATCAATACCCATAGACATAATGCCAGCGGACCGACGCCTCCAAGAAGCGTCTATCAAAGAAGCATAGTCCTTGAACATGTGCGCCAAGTTATCGCTCACGGATAACCTTGAGAACACATGCACATCACCAGCTTGAGCTATTGATGAGGCTACTATGAGTGCCAAAAAAGGTGGAGGACGCACTACCTGGCGACATCGCCGTCCGCATGGGCTCTGTCAGAGGATAACCAATGAAAGACATCCTGGGACCCAAGTTTTGAGAAACTATCTCAGTTTTCAATGCATATCTTACGCTTCCCCAACTGGGCCATCGACCCCGCTATTCTTCCAGTTCTCGTAATTTTGCCGCTCCAGGGAGCCGAACCCACGAATAACGTCATGTGAAGAGTAGAGGGGTCTCTGTATGGTATGTATGTTGAAGTATCGAGGCATACGATATAGACATTATGACCCACATCAGTTTGTTTCGAAGAAGGAATCGTGAAATTCGCTATACTGTGGTCAAAGTTTGTATTAATGTTGACCGGGATTACTCCACTGATCTCAGCGAATGCAGGAAGGCCACCACCTATCCCAAGGTGGGATCCATAAGCATTGATACTTATACTGTCCTGGGGCGTACGTGCTCTACACGGTCAACTGGTTATAGGTAATACTTGACAGAGAAGGCACAGGACGAACCGAAGGGAGGATGTCATAGTTTCCACATGGGCTGCAATGATGCTGGACGAGAAATAAGGTGACTAGGAAATGCATATGTACCAGTTCTTCACTTCAAAGACTAAGAAACCATCCGCACATCTGGCATAGGAGATCCGGCCCAAGCCTTTTCTGACCAAGCCTGAGGTAGGTTGATAGGTATGGATAGGTTCGCATGCTCTCGCAAACTCTGCAGATAAAGAGCCTCATTGAGAAGACGGTGTATACGGTGCACCTGATACGTTATTAGCTTTCTGAGTCCGTATACTGAACGAGACAGAAGCGCACATGATTGGCATCTACATGTGCTCTATATAATACAGGGAAGTTGACTGCCGGTGTTTTGAGAAACTCATCCTCTAGCTGAACCCTGAGTGCATTGCAGAATCCACCGAAGGCCGAGACATCAGTCATGAGTTGAATACCCTACTATCCCATTAGGACCGATTATCAGGGAACGGACCTGAACTCGAACCTGAATGCTATCGCTCTCTTCAAGAAATACCCGAACAGATGAGTCCATCAAATCGTTGTCCTAAAAAAATTCAGCGACGATGGCAATGGATAAGCGGACTTGCCTCGTTATATTGCCGAAATTGGTCTTGGCTCTGCTTCCAATTATCTGCCCCTGTCTCACCATTCATCGGCCGACTGACTCGATGAACACTGCGTGGTAGATAGTAGACATGGCTAAAATCAGACCAGTAGCGGACTTCTTTGGGGGTTGTATACTGGAGACCAGCTTGATCTTTTTCTTCAAGTTGAATATGATACGGGCTTTTGGTCACTTCATTCTGTCTTATCTCTTCCACTGGTTGATCCCTCGAACAAGTAAATTAGGTTTCACAAGAGAAATGCTATTACGAGCATACCATAGACCATAGTTTGAAGCTGCATCATCTATCATACCCGTCATGGCATTAGATCGGGCCAGGCTACCAAAATTCTCTAACCGAGACAGGTTCAATTAAAGTTGACCGACACACATAACATATCCAACCTTTCCAGTCAAACATAAGGACCCTCGGATAGAATGCGACGCCCTTTAACAGCTCTAGCATTCAGAAAAGACATCGATATGAATCTTACATCAGGATCCTGTCGTTCGGCGAGTGAGACCTGGTCATCAACTGGACCTTCATCTCCAGATTGTTGAGAGAGATATGCCTCTTGAGTGTTCCAAAAGTGAGTTCCAATGTAGTTGGAGTAATTTCCCAACTGAAAATAAAGAATTTCTCTCATCACCGTCGTTAACACCCAGGCGATTTGGGGGAAGGTTTTTGGAATAGTACACGTGCTGTCACAGCACTATGTGACCGAATCAAAATATCAAATCCTTATCAAGCACATGTTTTTTATTCATGCCATGTGCTTGATAAAATGTGCCGGGATCTTGATTCACCGGCACAGTGTGCTGCATATCCTGGGTTCATCCTGGGTTCTTGGGAAATTTTCGGTATAATTAGGAGGTTTTCTTCAACAGTAGTTTCCTGATTCCTGAACGGAAGATCCACACAGGCCAATGATTTCAGAGTCAAGCTTGCTATTCTAAACGCTTCTTTGAAGTGGGATACTACCACTGACGATTTACAACACCACGCGAAACTTATCTAAGGCCCTACGATCTTCAGAAGACAGTGGCGCATATACTGGAGAGGACCTATTCTGTTGCTGGGTAGTATCCCGTGGATCGGGTAAAAGATGCTTCCTCGGCTCATATGGTGAAGAAGCATTGATAGGCGGTAGTGAGAGCTTCGGTCCTGGATAATGAGTTTGTGAAGGTCCTAGATGTGGAGCAGATGTTGATGCTTGCGAAATCGGGGAATAGATTTGAGGGCGATGGGCATGAACCAATGGAGCGTCATCAAAGAACTCGCTGTCATCAGAACCATATGAAGGCCGGTCAGGTTTCCCACACAGATTCTTGTTACTTATAAAAACGGCACTCGGCACGTGGATATTCCGGAGATAATCGTAGTGCTCGATGACCGGTAGTCGCGAGTAGTCAAATTCCTATTGGAGTTGTCAAAGTATATCCAACTTCCAAAATATCCACTTACCGAAAAGTATGCGACAACATGCCATTTCCTGACTTCGCTAGTTCCTGGCAGGTGGACAGTCACAGAATACGTCTGTTTCGTTAACCCATTGGGCTTAGATGGCCTGTCTTTTCGCTTGATGGGCAGAGGGATGGCTACATTTGGATCCGAGGCTCGACAAGCTCTGTGAAACGAAGGTTACCAATGCCACTTCACAAATTCGAATAACTTACCGTCGCGCAGCTTTTGCATCCCTCTCTTCTTGTGTGATCTCAATTTTTTCTTCATAAAATAAGTGGTCACCACGCATCCTACTTTGAGACCTTTGTTCAATAGTCAGCAAGGCAGGAAAAGTAACATTTGCGGAAAATGACCATCTACGACCATCGGTCCATCGCAAGAGACCGCCATCATTTTGTGCTTCTTGCCACACATAAACATGACCACTCTGGAGTTGATCCCGTTCACTTGCTAGCAAGCGTCTCTTAATCAGTGGCAAGACATTTCGCCTCACTGCTTCGAGAACGATGTGTGCATCATGGACATCCCTAATATCTTTGTCCTTATAAGCCACGGGGTCATGAAAAGAATATAATGCTTACGAAGAGCGGGATGTGTGACACAGGATGGATTATACAAAGATAAAACAGCTGGCCCAAACGACATTTCGGATTCAGGAGATACATCGAGGTTTTGTAGACTTGATTTATATGGTGTCTTGCCTCTGAATGACATCAAGACTCACACGAGCCCGGAGAGTTAGCGGAATTCCTCAACACTTAAAGTGACTCCATCAAGAAAAAAAACAAGCTTCCAGGTTGAGATTGTTTAAGCGGAAGCTTCCAGAAAAAACAAATGATTTTTGGCATGTTCGAACGATCCAACGGCCCGGAATTATCCTCATCCTGAATCTCCCACTCCGGCGGTAGCGCTTATTCAGCAACCGACTTGAATTTTGGCCTGGGAGGAACAAGCTTATTTCTCACACATACTCGAATCAAATTTTTTCACATGATGGTTGATGCACTCTGCAATTCCACAAAAGCTATAAACAGTGCAGTCTCTAACTCTGTTCTAGGTTTTGAGCTCCAGGATAAACTCCGGCCGTCGGAGTTTTCCCTCTTTGAACGAAGATTAAACGAAGATTTCCGGATTCGATGCGTAATATTGATTTGAGTCATGAAAACGCCTGCCACCCCATAGCACTTCAGCTGCATCTCCATAGCACTTCAGCTGAGATGCAGCCATTTCAATAGTGTTCTCAAGTTTATTTCCAGTTGGTTCTTGTTCTTATCCAGTGATTCAAAATTAATTCATGTGTTGCGATAACACAGGTTAAATATAATATATTTCCTCATCCATATTGCAATGTTGGCGGTTAACGTATCATATTGACACGGTTGCCCTTGATCCATGTTGTTTTTCCCGCTGTACGAAAACGTAATCTGCCCCCGAGAGGCTACCGCACCGTAGCTCCGTATCACCGATTTGGATATCGGAGAGCACTGCCGCACTTTGGATATTCATATTTCTCTTCTCGACACCAGTAGAGTAGCTGCCTCAAGGTTCATGGCTGATGGCGTGTGAGGGCGAATTCTAATAAAGAGACGTATAAAAATAGAACAAGAATAGACTTGACTAAAATATCCGATAAGCGTACGTTCCGATAAGCGTACGTTCAAATGAGTTCGAGTTTCAACATTCAAGCATCTAGTCGTTATCTACCATATTGTAGGATCTTTCCATTGATGTAAGGGAACATATGAGGATAACCATGTCACCCTTCATCATTTACACAAGTTATGGCAGACGCCAGCCGTGATAGATGGGTATTTTATCCCAAGACCACCGTGAGGTTCTGACCCAATGGATCTGACAATTCTACCAAAAATAGACTGACTATGGAATGGGGGCATTGCATCACACATGAAACTCTGTTTTTTTTTTTCATCATTGTTGAAACAGGTGGCCAAATCTATAATTATTCAAAAGACAGCGACTGTTTTCTAGGAAGAAAATGCTTTCGTAGCATTGTTAAGCGCTATTTCAATATCTCCATATATCTTGGATGCGTCACGTTGGTTGTCCTCCTTTTTATATAGTTAGAATCGACCGATAGTCATTGAGGATAATTGTATTCTCACTGGACAATCACTGATAATCGCTTCTCCTGCTTGTTTGGCATGAATACCAATAGTCTGTAAATCAGCTGCAATGGTGGAGTGGAGAAGAGCTGGAATAATGTTCTTGTCGCTAATGAATTTATCAGAGAGTTGAATTATTTCTTTGCTTAGAGATCGAGCAGCACTCAATACTGCAACGGCCTCTGAAGACGTGAAACTTTTTGCGGCCTGAGTCAGAGACAGTCAGAAATCGGCTTCGTTCCTTTTTGTTTTCGATTTTGGCTTACTTCCGCATCTCTAGTAATGTGATCGAGACTTTCAATAATGTCTGTCTTGTCTTGCGCCATGTGCTAAGCTTTTGTGAGCGGTTAACCATGCCAAAGATGTTCCAAGTGCCTTACCACTAGATCAAGGTCACGGACATGATTTCCGAGGCTCATTGCTTTGTCACGGAGTGAGTTCAAATCACTAATAATGTTACGAAAGTTGGCATGGGATGTGGCCAGAGCCAAGGTAGCAAGCGCGACAAGGCCAAAGAAGGAGAAAAATTGCATACTGGAACTGATTAGGGAGGGGTCCTGATGGTACATGGGCCAATTTCCTTGGTGAGCTTTTATTCCTCCACTGAGGTGGATCTTGGGTCACATCGTGGAGGTATTCGATGATGAGAACACGCATACCAATCTCTAGAATGCAAATAAATGGAGTTCACCTACTTCCGAATCGATCAACGTCGAGTAGGCTCTAAAGCCACCTGTCGATTAAGCGCCGATTACGCGCACATTCGAGATTGATCTCATGAAACTTTGAATTGTGATATTGGTTATTTACATTATAATGGGGTAAATGTACATGAGAAAAGTAATCGCGGGATCATCACAGGGTCGTAGGCTCAACACCATCCGGCTTGAATCTCAAACGAGACACAAGAACGGTGTTCCAAGGGCCTCCACGGACAGAAGAGACCTTACTGGCTGATTGACATGACGATTCATCCGGTATATCGATAGAGGGACCAGCACCCTCGTAGTCCGAATCAGTAGTGAAAATACCCCAAGGTCTACCATTTTTTGGAGAACTGAATACGTTGAAATGTACCTGATAGAGCAGATAAGGTTTACAGAAGAAGATGCAAGGGAGGCAATGTAGTACTCACGTGCCCTTCTGGATGGTTATGACTGACAAAAAGAGCATAGTTGGGCGCTCGAAGGGTACCAACAACTAACCCGTATAGTTCAAAATTCAAGGATCACAGCAACGTCGATGTATCACCTACCGAGAAAGAGCTCTTCGCGTTGAATCTGGTGCTGAGCACCAAAGATCTTCATAATGGCATCCACATTTGCCTTAAACCACCGTTTAGGTGCATCTAGCTGTTCACCTTCCTCGGAGATCATGTAGCGATATTCGGTAGCTTGGGCGCAGAGGAAAGCTGCCCTGTGGCCAGCTTTGAGTGGAAAAGAATAACGACGGCTAACTGGTTGACTAATACAGATCGGGACCGATTAGATATCTTTGGCAGGTGAACATGATTTAACTTACGGGAACATGCCAGTATCTTGTTTCCTCAACGTGAGGAGGCCCATGATGGTGTCAATGATCTGGTTCCGCTTCGGAACCCGTTGACTACCACTAGTCACACGTCCATATCCATCGATCTTAGGCAGAGCCCGAACGGTACCCAGAGAAGACATATTGGGATGAAGAGCACTGAACAAAGTGATAAATGCACCTCGGGGCTTAGAAAGGTATCCAACAGCTCCCACGTCAACATGAGATGGCTCCCACAAAGGTAAAACGACTGTGAATAGGTGAATTTGGTTCTAGAAAAGAGACAACGTGCGAACTGACGTGAAGGATGGTAGTCATGGGTGAGAATCATTCGGTACCTTCTCTCGTTCCGTATTTGGGCAATAATGTCGTTCTCTGGTGGAGGAGAGGCATGGGTATCTTGAATGGGAATTGGGGTGCCATGGCTGCCTCCCTCAGAATTCTCTAGAGCTGAGACGAGTACAGAGGACTGCCGGCTACCTGTGGGGGAGAAAAATACTGGTTCAGGGAACCGAATTTCGGGAGTAGGAACCGATGTTTCCTTGTGCGGCCGTTGGTCTGAGTCGGCAAGCCCAAAATCATCAGGCTGCCTGGAAGCTGTGATAAAATATATAAGGGGAAAAAACGAAGGAAAAATATAGGGCTGCATACAGGAGATTTCTTCAATGGGAAGGACAATTGGTCTAATGTCGGGCGATTTGATTGGATCTTCGAGCCCTAGTTCCGGTAACTCGGAAATACGGGGAGAACTGAAATTCTCTATGAGAAATGGGGTGGCCTTGCGGATGCTTTTCGCAAGTGGTACGATATCAGCAAAAGAGGGCCGTTTTGCGGGATCTTGATCCCAACAAGCCCGCACGAGGTCTTGCAATTGTTGTGTTACATATTTGGAGCCAACAGGCCATGGAGGTCGCTCATCATTGTCTGAAGAGTGAAATGGTGAGTACAAAGTGTATTGTTTCGTGAAATTATGAACTCGTACCCAGGACCAGACGACGGATGGCAAAATCATCTATATACGCCCACGGTAGAGAACCCCAATTCAAAATCTCAACACAGGTGATGGCATATGAATATATGTCCATTTGTTCGGTAAGATGCGATGACCCGCGCATCAGCTCGGGAGCCTGCCAGCGGAGGGTGCCATCTACACAAGAAGAGTCAACACAAAGAAATATCTGGAGGAGATACTAACGAGGAGGTGCAGCGCCACTGATGCTGAAGGCTTCTGATTTCATTTCGCTCTGGCCAAAATCAGATATCACACAATGAAAGTTGTTATCTACGAGAACGTTCGCAGTCTATCTTGGACGTTAAGGCGTCGATTGAGAGCGAGAGCATAAAAGACAAAATCACCTTGAGATCACCATGATGCACGTTCTGACTATGTAAGTAAGCCATCCCTTTTGCGATCTCGTAGATAAACCGGTGCAAATCCCGACTTCGTCGATGCTCATTTGGGTCTTGAACTGGGGGAATCCTCGGCTGACCACGTGGACCAGAATTTACACCTGACCAAATAGGGAAGGTCGTTTGCTTTTCCGCCTTCGAAGAACCAGATATAGGAGGTAAGCTGTCACTAGAAAAGAGGGGGCTCTTTCTCGATCCAAAGGAAGAACCGGACAACCTTGTCTGACTTCGAACCTTCTTCAAGAACTCGTTCAGGCTCCCGTTCTTCTCGTAAGGGCTAACAAAGAACCAAGGTGGATCGCCAGCAGTACTGCTGGCACCGTAAAGCTCCAGGACGTTAGGGTGTTTCAGAGCTTTCCATATAGCGACCTCTCGCTTGAATAATTCACGTGGAGTGGTATCTGCGAGAACTTTGATCGCGACTGTGTAGTTTCGCCAGGAACCTTTGTATACATCAGAGAAGAAACCGATGCCTATTTTCTGGTCACGATCAACTTCAAATCTAGGGATCGCAAAGTTACTAGAAGCATAGGTAAGCCGCGGGAATGAACTTACTTAGTGATTGTCCAGCTTGGTAGGTTTGTATCCACGCCTCGACTCATTCTCACAAGTGCCTCGATTCCACTTTCTAGAAACTCTCGGTCCAGAGTATCCCCCTTGCCCGCTGCGGCGAGACTTGTAGCAGAACTACTGTTGCTATCGATAGTTCCAGAGCGCTGTTGACTGGAAGTGGCCTTCCCATCCTTCGCGGAGCTGAATTTTCTGAGCACAGGAGGGGGTTTTGGAGTAACAACAACAGAGCTCTGTCGTTCTCGGTCGCGTTCGGTGACTCGCTCAAGTGCACGTTGAAGTGACTTTATGGCCTCTGGCATATCCTGACGTTTTATTTGGAGTATGTCGAGAATGTCAGCATCCCGGGTGGTATGAAGAGCAAGGCGCATGAGTTGGCGTAAATTCTCAGTGTCTCGGGCCTGATCAGAGATATTCTGAGCCAGATGCAAAGACGCTATTGCAGCACGAAGCTGTTCTTCTGACATCTGCGAGATTATCTTCGGTGGAACTGCAGGATGCTAGGGAGGACTCAGGACCAACTTGAGAAGGTGGCAGATTTCCTCCTACCTCCATTGAATCAGATTGAGGGCTTTGGGGCGGCGACGAAGTGACTTCCTCTGTTATTCCAGTCAACATTAATGCGTTACTAGAGGTTGGTTTTCGTCCCCTTTGAATGGCAGCGAGGAGAGCCTCGGTCTCAACATGTCGATTTCTTTCTGACTCTTGAGTTTGCTTGAGGATGCGAATTGAAACAGAAAGCTGTAGATGGTAACAGGGATAGGTAAATGATAATAAACCGGAGGGAACTACATACATTGAACATGTCCAATGCCGATCTGATGTCTGCATCACAGGCGCTGATGCTACGCATTATATCATCTCGTTTCAGGTAGCGTTTAATGAAGGGCCGGTGAGCCTCCTTGATAAAGAGTTGCTTGACATTTTCGAAAGCTCTGATGATACACCATGAGATCCGAAATAGCTGATGAAGGAAAAATACCGACTCCTGCAACTTGTGTAAAGGTCCCTGTAACTCGAGAGTGACGGAACTTCCTGCATCATGGACTTCTTGACGAACTGAAATGAGAGTCTCGGCGCAACGTCCAGTCAGTCGCAAACAAGTCAAAGTGTTTAGCTAGATCTATCTGAGAATCTATTTGATAGGGCGCTCCGGGAAGAGACTCACATCGACTTTTTGCACCGCATCCCAGATTTCAACCAACGATCTTGCTGCAGGTGAGAGGCCAGGAATGGGAGCAAACTCAAGAAAATCTGAACCGAGGACGAGTAACTCATGGAAGACATCTAAAGAGACGTCGAGAACAGATTTTATTGCGGTAGAAACGCGCTGGAGGAGAGAAAGAAACGTTAATGTTATTCACTCGGGTCAAAATTGATAACACAGAATGATCGTCACGTCATGACTCATCGATCGAAACATCGAGCAAGAAATGGCCCAACTTACCTCCTTTGTGTGGGTCCATGCTTCTGCTACTTCTGGCGATAGATCAATGGCTTTCTGTGGTGGATCATCCCAAGACTTTGCATTTGTGTTTTGCTCACCCCACCAAGAGGCAGAAGGAGAATCAAGCTGGCGTGTGGTTAATGAGGGTGTATCTGTTTCGTTAACCTTCTTCCGCCACACAAAGTCACTGATCCGTCGAGATGGTGGTGACCGCGATCCCTGAAAGAGACCTGAAGACAAGCGGTTGCTCTCATGCTGATTGTCTGGCAGGGCGATAGTTGTCGGTGTTGGGGTTGATGTAATACTCACTACCGGGTTGAGAGTAGGCGAGAGTGGCTTTTTGGCAGAGGATATTGGTGTGCCACGCGACTGTCCTGAAGGTGGCTCTGGAAAATCATCCAGATTGTCTAAACCTGATAGAGACGAGAGTGGCACTCGACTTGGCAAAGGAGCTCGCGGTGTGATAGACAACGGCGACTCCGTAGGGGAGGGGGGTAAAGCTGGAGATCCTGAGGAAGTAGACATTGGTGAATGAAAAGTGGGTAGAGCAGATCAATCTCTTTATATCAGCGCTAAGAGAACAACTGCGCGGAGCGCTACTTTGGCAGCGTGAGAGTCAGTATCACTGACTGAACTTTACTGACTTTACAGTCCCTGACTCAGGCAGGGGTTATACAGCATCACAGCCATAGCGGGCATTGTGGTACCCGTGTACGATGAAGGTGCGATAAAAATTCTCCTTAATCCGGCTGCTGCCTACTAAACAAAATAATGCTCGAATTATACTTCCATTCCACCATGACTATGATATTGCAGCCTGATTGTGGCTCTTCCAGTAAATGGTGCTTAGGTGGTTCTTTTCCAACGTCTTCGGAATCAATATGACCATCGAGTCGATCTTCCATTGGTTACAGCGGCCAAATGACATCAGCCTCTGTTCGAGGGACTGTTTGAAGTAGCCCTCAATCCTTCTGTCTGCAGTTTTAAGCATCAACGCTTATCATTGATCCACCTCGAGAACCAGTATGCTCGGTCGCTCGGTCGCCACAGCGCAAGCTGAGATGATGCCTCGCAGCTTTTGATACCCTAATTTAGCACTAGAGGTTTCAGGACCAGTGGCTTTGCAACAAGGCTTTGTCAAGGGCTTCTTGGGCAGAGCCATCCCATTAGGGTAGCACACGAATCGAAGTAAATGGCTATCAAAACCCGGCAAGTCGGAATTGAAGGACCGCAAGACTCCTCAAAAAAGAGGTTCAGGTAATGGACTGTTACCAAGCTGGGATATGAGCAGCAGGTCCAAGTAGCACAACTACAACTACGATTTTATTCATTCGACGTCAGCTGGTTCTCAAATGCCGAAATTAGCTAGGACAAAGTGGCTTCCATGGTGAGAAGACAAAAATTAGGGTAGGATGACATCATACAGAGTCCTCTGGTATATTACAGGAGGTACATGAGTGCATACTCTTATGCATATGGCTTTACCAATATCATATACCCACGTTGAGAGCCCATAAGGTCCAATTGCTCGGATAGACGGGGGCTGTGGCTTATCCTGATCCATGGAAGGAACGTGATTTTCAGCGTTAGTCCGGCAGACATGGATGCCTTAAATTTCTGCTCGCACTCGATTATCTGCCTTGATAAAATTCGGTACCTGCAATATCAGTCCGGACAATGATCCCCTGAGAGGCTTTGATTCAAGATGGTGCGACGTGGTGTTTGAGCTGAAGCAGGATTACACCTCAGCAATCTGAAAATATATCTGCCAACTGTACGTTGACGTGGTCTTACGTGGTCAGGACGTCATCCTCTCGTCCCGCCGTTGTGAGCTGACAAAGGCCGAGCTTTTCGAGTGTTGCAGTGTAAAACATTGACAGACAGTATGATGGTCGCTGGGATAGGCGAGTCATTGATCCTGCTGCGACCGCGATAACAATAACAATAACGTAACCGACGCCTCACTCATAAACATGAGGGAGAGTAGTTTCTTTTCCTTCCAGCAAAGCTCAGTGTGTTGAAGCAATATATTCTACAGCATCATCCATCCACTCCACATTATTATACCTACAAATGTATTAATAATAAAAAAGGAACCTGGGTATGCTTGTTATAGCCCCAGTTGAGAGTGGTGTTACATGCTATCAGTTGTTCTGTACTGTCACAAGCTTCATTTGACTCGTATCTCTACAACCATGGGACTGATTCTTACCAACTAGATATTATGAACTACATTGCCCATAATAGCATAGATTACCTGTACTTGTATAAATAGAGTAGTATTATCAAGTGGTATATATAGAAATTAGTACTAATATAGTAATACTATGTTAGGGATGATTCACATTTGCCAAGAGATCCATGAATGTAGCATGGAAAATGGATCAGATAAGGTGACTTAACAGATGCAGAAGTGGAAGAGAGCTCAGAAGTGGTGGTATGTGGATAATGACCTTGGCTTTAATAGAAGATGTTGTGCCTAGCTTAACTTCATGATAGTATTTAGGAAGAAGATGGTTCAGATGTGGACTGGGATGAGTGTGGCACTTAATTCAAGTTGATTATCAGACTAAGAAGCTATATATAATGGTTATTGTTCTTAAATAATAAGATACTGTACATACTCTGAGTTGTCAGGCACTATAGGGATTGCCATTCAGAACTTCATGGGATTTTACATGTGTGTTATGGTACACTTGAACCCTTATATTTTATTTTAATTTTATTTTATTTTAATCTATTTTCTTTGATTTAATTTATCTTTTTCTTTTCTTTTCTTTTTGGACAGTGAAGAGGCATATGACTGTCAATACACCTTTCCTCCTACCACCATCTTGTGTGGTTAGCGCTTATATGAATAGTTGTCATTACATTTTTCTATCCACTTCTAGTTAATACTTGGAGCAAGTAAATCATGA
>Ga0157366_1000844_pt1 | contig 13067 bp, 26 predicted proteins | sample AttbisABBM1_FD_113149 | JGI IMG/M metagenome (GOLD analysis project Ga0157366, IMG submission 113149) | Fungus gardens microbial communities from leaf cutter ant in Botucatu, State of São Paulo, Brazil - Atta bisphaerica ABBM1 | ecosystem: Host-associated > Fungi > Mycelium > Unclassified ...
AAAGAAAGGCCGACATTGCGCCGGCCGTTAAGGGTATTACTGTCTGGTTATCTGAGCCCTCTAAAGGCGTTGGTGCGTAGCACCTCAAAGCCGTCTAAGCAGACAGCTTTACGGTGTCACTCAGTTGGTGGTTCAGGTAGTGGCATCCAGTGTGTCACTCGGTGCCAGATACCTTCACTTACTTCAAATCGCGGCTGACGACCTTTTTCAGTCTTTGCATAGGCATTAATACGATAACTGCAGTTTCGTATGGCCCAGCCATTCCACCCGATTACGCTTTCGCCAACTTCAGGCATCCGTTCACTACATTTAATCCACTCCATCCTCTCTCTCCTGTAGTGGTTACTGGCCCAATGCCTTATCAATGGCTGCCTGAGCCGCTTCTACTTCTTCTGGATATTTATCGTTCCAGTTTTGCTTATGGGCCTTGCTCAGCATTGCCTGAATCGCCTCAAGAAGCTCAGGCGCCGCCTCTGCTAAAGTGGCGTTAGCTATCACTTCACTCTCGGAGCACCCATTTCCTGAGTAGAATCCAGCTGAGAATCGGTTCTCCTTATCCACAAACCTTGAAGTGCTGTCTTGTAGTGCATAAACAGTCCTTCCTTCCCTCAACCACGGCCCTGGCGTTCCCTTGAACTCACTCATACAACCCCCTAAACAAACGCATAAACACACACTCCCATAACCGCAAAGACTGCCCAGCCTAGCCAAAAATTCTCAGTGGATATCATGGGAGCGCTCCCGTAAAAAGGCTGCGAGTTAGGCAGCCTCATAGTCGATGACTTGATGCTCCGCTACTTGCAGGGCGTGATATCTGGTGAAGCCAGCGCCGATGAAATAGCTGATCTCCCCATCTCCGTGATCGATAACCGTATAAGCGTTTTCTATCGTCTCTTCCGTGCCGTTTTCGTACTTGATTTTCAGCGTTGCCATATCACCTCGCCGTTACGATGTCTTTTGAGTTGCGATGCCCAGCAGCAAACTGCGCCACATCCGGCAAACAACCCGACCCACTCTCATGCTTACTACGCAGAGAAGGGGAGTTGATTGGTGCCGGGAATATTTAGCCACGCCCGGCCGTGGTTCTCGTGTACCCCTACAGCGAGAATCGTGTAAAATCTCATCACCCCTACAGACACATGGATTTAGAAATGGATATTCCAGATATGGTTTTCCCAATCAGCCTTACTCACCCGATTAAGATTTCTCTCGACCCCAATACAGGAGAGCTGGTTTTTGAATGCCATCAAGTGATTGGTGACAGGAGCCACCTGGTTCGTTTTCTGATGGAGCCGAAGGCAGCACTAACGCTGCTGTCCGTACTCCCTGAGATTGAAAGAGTCGGGGCTCATATAATCGAAGAAAAAGCCAGGCAAGGTTCCTTGCAATAAATTTCATTTTCACCTCGATCTAAATCAACGGGATGCTCTTGCCGCGCATTTTCTGGCGCGCGTTTGTAATCTGACCGAAAGGGTTTTTAACCTTCCGGTACTCTGGATTCTCACGGGTTACTGCTTCAGGGACCGGCTTAACGCGCAGGTTCATTTTGTAGTCTGTGCATGAAAGAGCTTTGCAAACCCTCAAGACTGGCTCGCTTGTCAACCTTGAATAGGCTGATTCAATCTTTCTGGCATATGCGTCACGCTCAATTTGTTCGGCTGATTTGCGCGCGTTATACGCAGCCATACGGCGAAGATTTCTGTTCATGGGTGTTCCTCAATGAGTGCTTGGGTGGTGTGGTGCCGTGATGCTGATCTCCACGGTTGCGCTTTTGCACGCTGCATTTCACCTAACCCCGAAGCACTCGCCTCGGCCTGTGTATTCACAGGGCTAAATTTTTAAAGAGCATCGACATCCTGTCGTTTGTTGCTGTGCTTCGTGCTGATGGGATAAACTTTATCTCTATGATAAATTATTGGCAATAGCAAAATGATAAATTAATGATGATTTGAGTTTATCTTTTTGTTCAATAAGAGGATTTATTTTTCATTGAGTGATAAAAATTGCATGTGATAGGTTGTTATATGAACAAATCTAAGGGGCGAAGCATGCGCATCGACGAAGAACGCCTACACATGGTCGTCTACGCCATAGGCCGGGTGGTGATAGAAATCAGAGCGGAAGGTAAATCAGTGAGTGATGCTGAGATTATCGAGAGGCTGGAGCATTACAGAAAGCTGGAGACTAATACGACCGGGAAGGGAGCTTACCGGGATGCGGCGGAGATGATCAGGTCAGGTGTGAAGCAGGCATAAAAAACCCGGCGCGATGGCCGGGTTAATTCACAGTTTTGATACCATTATATCTATAGCATCAAGGCAGGATTTTTTGTATGGGGCGTTTACCTTAACTCTTCTGTTCATTACTCTGACACTACCGGTTGGCAATATTGAAAATGGACATCCTTTTGCGAATGCCACCACGCCGGTAGTCTGAAAATCTTTAATATTGACAACGCCTTGCTCAACATTAGGGAAATCAAATATTTCAGGGTTACTTGTTAATAATTGTTTTATGTCATTATCAATTGAATTTAGTACCGCGGCATAGGCGGATGCTGGCCCCATGTATTGGGTAAGCCGATTCTTAGCAATCATGTGAACTTTAGGAAGAGGCCTGCCTACTGAGTTGAGCTTGTTTGCGAACGCATAAGAAGCATATATTTCTGATGGTAACTTTAGGCCATAAATCAATGAGAAAGCATTCTGTATGGCTCTTCTTGACGAGTCATCAGCCATAACAGGCAATATCAGCTTTTCAATCGCTGCCAGTGCTACCTGGGTGTAAATAGAAAAGCTTGGGTTGCAATCAATAAATAAGGCATCGTATTCACCCTCGAGGCCATCTAAAAGATCGTTAATCCAATCAATTATGCTCACCCAGGCATTTGTTCCGGGTATCTGTTGGTTAGCAAGCGTATTGATGGCGTTTGCCTGTAACTCTAAAAGCGGGTCACCGCATATCAAAGATATGTTGCTGGGAATTTGTTCGTTAAAAGTTCTTGGATGAGTTAAGTAGTCGTGTGAGTCGAAAGCTGGCTTTTGGTAAGGGGTCGGCAACCGCATCTGAAAGTAACCGCCGAGTGTACATCTGTTAGCAAGGTCATGGCGAGTCAGTAAGTTAACACTACCATTTCCTATTAGCCCCCCAAGAAAGAGTTCAGATAAGTTTGCTTGAGGACAAACATCAATTACTAAAACGCGCTCAAGAGGATGAACCTCAGCATAGCGACATATAGCTTGAAAAGATAAACTTGTCTTTCCTGTGCCGCCTTTGTTGTTCCAGATTGCATATTTTTTCACTATAGAACCCCTGGTTAACGATGTCACCTGTGGTAAACGATTCACCAATGGTGACATCGTTAACCATTTTGATCAAGTTCTTTGGTAAACCATTTACCAATGGTGACGCCGTTGACCAAGTAGTTTGCCCAACTTTTTGCCTTTCACCCAAACGCCTCTTCCGGCCACTGAGCCTCAGATCCCTTCGCCATCCACTCGCGGCACGTCATCGTGATCAACATAACGAGTATGCTTCACAATGGCAGAAACGAAGTGCATCTTCTCTACCTGGTCGGCATCAATTGTGATGGGCTTGTGCTCATTGTTGATGCTGGAAAGCACGTAGTTACCTTCACGGGTTTTAGTCATGACCTTGATCATGTTCTTACCTTCAGATGTTCTTACGAATACTTCATCACCTGAATGAACTGCTGTGTTCGGCTCTATGACAACAAACTCGCCTGAGTGAATCCGGGGAAACATGCTGTCGCCTTTGACTCTCAAGCCATAAGCATCCTTGTCAGCGCTGTAGATTTGCAGGAAACCAGCGCATAACTCAATCATATCCACCGAGCCATCTACCCCCATAATCGCTTCTCCGATTACAGGAACATAACCATCTCTAATCGAACCGGCAAACTCTAATTCATCATTTTGCGGATGTGGCTGGTGAATTGAGTCCATCCAGCCATTAGGTAATCCAAGCGATAACTCGATCTTCCTGGCAGTTCTGTCTCCGATATTTCTAAAGGAATTTTCACCCAGTAACTGGCTTAGCTGTGCAGCAACGAGCCCGCATTTTTCAGCAAATGCAGCTTTGGTTAACTTCCCACCCCTAGTGTGCTCCTCAAGAAGATGAGCAAGGTTGGCTTTTCTGATTTCTTTATTGTCCATGCTCACATTTTCACATCTTTTAGCACTGCGATAAATGCTCAAAATGATAAATCCATTTGCGCTAAATTTATCATTACGATAAACTCACCTTAGTTAGAAACAGAAGGATGATTTCATGCAGAACGATTTGCTGCGCTGGCGAAAGGAGGCAACCCATCAGGATTGGGTAAGCCTCGCTTCTTTAGCGAACACATCAGTTGGATACCTCGATCAGATTGCATACGGATTTCGCCGGGCATCACCAACTAAAGCTTCGGCAATCGAGGAAGCCACTAAGAAATTCACCGCTTACTCTGCGGTTAAAAAAGAAAGCTTAGTATTTGCTCCTCAGCGAGCAACAGCAGCTTAAGCAACACCGCTCTTTATCAATCTGGCCTCCCTCGGAATACCAGGGAATAACCCAAGTGACTTGCTCACCGCAATGTCACGTAACTAACAACACCATGGAAATTATCAGATATGGAACATGCAAATAACAGCAAAAGGATTCGTGAGGTAGAAAGCGAACTCAGATCACGGCTCGTCACGATGGGCCAGACGAACTTTGCAAAGATGGCTGGTTGGGCTGATTCAAAGGTCAGTCGTTTAAACATTCACGACATGGCTGTGACCTTCGTTCTTCTGGAGAAAGTCTGGGAGACAAGCTTAATCAGGGAAGTGGCTAGACAGGCTGTTGAAGCTGTTATGCCAAAGAAAAAGTCCGCACCTGCTCGAACAGATACGGACTCTCAAATGACCATTGAATTCTGACATTTCAACGGAGCAATTATACATGAAACCAGATAAGCAACAAAGCTTTAAACGTATGAAAGATCAGGCAAGAGACAACTATTGCAGCAGCTTCCAGCGGCTCTCAGTCTGCGGTCTGCGTCGTTGCCTTGAGGAGGCTAAGCAGCGAGCCAGGGAGAAGGGAGATGAGTAATGTAAGAAGTTTGGCCGAGGCTAGAGATGCCAGAGCCAACCATGACACGCCGCAACATGGCGGTAAGGGGTATGCCTTGCTGCACCGCAAAATCAAGGACCTTCCCTTCTACAGAACGGATTCTGAAGCTGTTCACCTGTGGATCCACATCATCATCTCAGCCAATCATGCCCCAGCATCAGTCAATACTGAATTTGGTGAAATGCTGGTTAAGCGCGGTGAATTCATTACCGGCCGTAACACACTGGCAGCGGAGACGGGAATCACTGGTGATCGCGTTAAATATCTACTCAATAAGTTCGAAAAGTTGAGCATGATAAGCCGTATTGCTAACAGGAAATTTACCCGGATCTCAGTCACAAAATACGACGATTATCAGCCAAATGTTGTGCCATCAGAGTGCCATCAGAGTGCCAACGCAATCCAGCGCACACCAAGGGATGCGGAAGAGGTTGTTCCAACAGAGTGCCATCAAAGTGCCACAAACAATGAATTACTAACTAATAACTCAATATCTAAAGATATTGAGTGTGCAACTTCCGGCAAAAAATCGTCAGAGCAAAAGCAAAGAATCTCCTGTGAAGAAATCTGGCAAACAATGCGTGAATGCGTTCCTGATGCAAGAGGCTGGAATGCACTTACTCCAAAGCGTCGGGCACTTATTCAGAAATTCTGGCGGGAAGTTAAACCTGTAGCGCGTCAGTTTGGTGATGAAACGCCTTTCGGTATGCAGCAGTTCAGGCACTACCTGAATTATATCCATTCCTCATGTCGCTGGATGTTTGAAACTCGAGCGGATCACCAGACCGGCAAGACCTGGCAGAAGAAGAATTATGAGTACATCCTGAGCGCTGAGATTTATGCCCAGGTACGCGAAGGAGAGCGTGATGACCGATAACATCCTGATGCCCCCTCACAGCCTGGATGCTGAGCAGGCCGTAATAGGTGGCTTGATGCTCGATGGCGGCGACGAGCGCACGCAGAAGGTTATGGCGATGCTCAAGCCAGAAAGCTTCTTCAGCGCCTCACATGCAATCATCTTCAAAGCCATTCGTGACCTGCTAACACGCAACAAGCCTATCGACCCGCTGACCCTTTCTGACGAGCTTGAAGCAGGCGGCAGCCAGTACGGTGGATTCGCTTACCTTGCCGAGATGACGAAGAACACTCCTTCCGCTGCTAACCTGGTTGCTTACGCGGCCGTGGTGCGCGACAAGGCAATGGAGCGCTATGCCATCAGCAAGCTTAACGAAGCCACTGAGCTGCTTTACAGCCGCAACAGCATGACGGCCGTCGAAAAGCTTGAGTCGATCACCATGCTCACAACTCAGATCAGCGACTATGCCAAAACCGGTGCGCGTCGTGGACTGCGTTCTTTCGGTGATGTCATGGACAGTTGGGTTGCCGACCTTGAAAAGCGTTTCGTCCCGACAGGAGAGCAGCGCGGCATGAGTACCGGCATCGCTTCACTCGACCGCATGCTTGCGCCAAAAGGGCTGGTTAAAGGCTCTTTGTTCGTCATCGGCGCACGGCCGAAGATGGGTAAGACAACACTTTACAGCCAGATGGCAATCAACTGTGCTGTTCGCGAGAAGAAACCGGCGCTGATGTTCAGCCTTGAGATGCCCGCTGACCAGATTCTGGAAAAGCTGGTAGGGCAGAAGTCCGGCATTAACCCAAGCATATTCTACATGCCGGCCACGGATGAAGCCGACGATGAATATCAGGGCGACTATGACGCAGATTTTACCCGCGCCACGGAAACCGCTAACCGCATGCGCGAACTTGACCTGCTCTACATCGATGACACGCCTGGCATGTCGCTGGCGCATATCGTTGCAGAGGCCCGCAAGGTAAAGCGCCAGAAGGGATGCGTCGGAATGATTCTGGTCGATTACCTCACGCTGATGACAGCCGAGAAGGCAGACCGCAATGACCTTGCCTACGGCATGATCACTAAAGGCTTGAAGAATCTAGCTAAAGAGCTGGGATGCGTCGTTGTGCTGCTGACTCAGCTGAACCGTGAGCTGGAGAAGCGCGTTAACAAGCGACCGTTACCGAGCGACTCACGCGATACCGGCCAGATTGAGCAGGACTGTGATTACTGGGTAGGTATCCACCGCGAAGGCGCTTTCGATGAAAACGTTCCGGCCGGTGAGACAGAGCTGCTTCTGCGACTGAACCGCCACGGCAACACAGGCACGGTTTTTTGTCTGCAACAGAACGGCGCAATTTACGATATGGACCAGGCTGCGGCACGAACTGAACGTGATGCACGGCAGCAGCCAGCCAAAGGCCAGAAACGGGGAGGATTTTGATATGAGCAAAGAATTACCAACGGTTGTTGCAGAGAACTTCATGACCATCGCGCCAGACCTGACGATCAAAGTTGTTGTTCTCAGTAACGGGCAGCGGGTCATCCCTGAAGAAGATATGAAGCTGGCGTGTGCATGGCTGGGAGTCGATTTATCCAGTGCTGAGGCTGATATTTTATTTCAGGAGAAATCACAATGAACAAGCTAACCGCTGAAGTCGCACGTCAGGACCTGAACCACCTGAAATCATGGGTAGAAACATGCGGAATAAGCATGAAAGAAGAGCGCTACATGCAGGCCCTTGAGATTGCACTCCCCATTCTGGAGCAGCAGGAAATGATAACGGATAGCCAGCCGGTCATAACGGATAGCGCTGGAATGATAATGGATAGCTTTGAGCAAGGTGAGGGAGAGTGGATTGATTGGGGTGGTGGTGAGCAACCATTACAGCGAATGGATTTTTGCGAAATCAGATTCAGGAATGGCGAGCAGGCATCCGGCATGGCTTATTGCTGGGTTTGGAATCATAGCGGTGAGAATGATGACATCATAGCCTACAAGATGATGGACTCACGCCAGCAGCCGGTTAAACCAAAGAGAGGGGGAGGGTTTTAGGATGATTTCTATGATTGGATCAATTCTAGTGTGGGTTCTCATTGTAATAGGCTGCTTAGGAACTTTTTTGTGCGCAATAGTAGGCCTAATGGTTTTAATAAATTTCCCTACCAAATTTCGTTAAGGAGCAACTCATGCGCCAACTAACCGCCAGTGAAGCAAGCAACGATGAGATAGAGCGGCAGAGTTTTAATTTATGGTTACGAAAGCGTGGGCTAAGTGAGAGCGGAGAAGTCAACTCTTGGTCTGGAAGGTTTGTATATGACTATCCAGTAATTGACGGGATGTGGCAGGGCTGGCAGGCAGCATTGAAAAGCAAGCAGGGGGAATATTGATACTACATACAGGATGGCAAAGGTTTCGTTATTGGCGTAGCCAAATCGGATTTGAGATGAGCTATTACAAAGTTAAGGGTGAGCTATGTAGTTAATCGACGCACTCATGACTCAGCCTGGTTTATTTCTTATGGCGGTAATTGCATTTGCACTTTATTCCGGAGGTAAAAACCTACCATGAACAACGTCATCCCACTCCGACCTGACCCACTCCGCAATCTCCACGAACTCATCGACACCATCCACGACACCAACCCTACACCAGAGCAGAAGCGCATCACTGATGAGGCTTTAGCGTTGGTGCAGAAGATGATTGAGATTCGTGAAGCTCCGGACATTCTCAGTACGCCGCAACACGTCATTGAGGAGAAATTTAATGAAAAATTCGGATTTAGAGAATGCATCACTGAGCTACAGGGTCAGATAAACAGGCATAACCTCGAAACCTTTAGAAGGAATTTTGACCGTGGAGAAGATGACCTTCCTGCTTCGTAACAGCAGCATCCGACAAAACTGCATTATCGCCATTCAGCAACTGCCCACCGACACAGACAAACCTCTGCAAGTAATCGTCCAGGAAGATACCCGTAGCCTTGCGCAAAACCGCATGCTTTGGGCCTGTGTGCATGACATTGCGAGTCAGGTTGTCTGGTATGGCAAGAAGCTGGATAGCGAATCGTGGAAGCATATCTTCAGCGCCAGCCTGAAAGGGCAGGAGACAGTGCCGGGAATTAACGGCGGATTTGTCGTGCTCGGGCAGTCAACCAGCAAGATGCGCGTAAGCGAGATGAGGGATTTAATCACATTAATCCATGCCTTCGGTGCCGAGCATAGCGTCAGGTTCAGTGATGAATCAGCGCATGCGGCAGAGTGGGCCAAAAGATGGGAAAAATCATGATAACGAAACAGTTAGCAGATGAATGGCTTAATTATGATCAATTAACCGGGATTTTTACTTGGAAGAAGAAACCAAAATCAAAGGCGCAGGCAGGTGACCAAGTTGGAACCACGTCACCATACGGCTATGTAATGTTAAAGGTAAAAGGCAAAAGGTGTGCCGCTCATAGAGTTGCATGGTTAATGCACTACGGAGAAATGCCTGGAATGATGATTGATCATATTAATAATAACCCATCTGATAATAGGATTTCCAATCTAAGACTCGCAACCTATCCACAAAATGGTTGGAACAGAAAGAGTAATAAAAACAACCTATGCGGGTTAAAGGGAGCTCATTTCCACAAGGCTACGGGTAAATACCGGGCCAGGATAATGGTTAACGGACAAGAGCATCACTTGGGTGATTTCGATAGCGCAAAAGAAGCACATGAAACTTACTGTAAAGCGGCATCTTTTTTTCATGGGGATTTCGCAAATTTCGGGAGTGCAGCATGAACGCACTGATAAAAACCATTCCTGAGCTTCTGGTCACCACCAGAGGCAATCAGACAAAGGTTGGCGAGATACTGGGCATAAGCAGGCATACCGTCCGCGAATACGCCAGGGTCTTCGAAGCCAAAAAGCATATAGTCATCAACGGCGTTCTGATGGTGGCACAGGGTAATCGCGGCATCAGAAGCAAAGGTGGAGACATTGAAAATCACACCCTTCGTGCATGACCCCTGCGACACCTCAACAGCCGACGAACTCCTTTCCCGATATAAACTCCGAAACATCCAGGCAACCAAGACGCTCGCATTCGACCCGCGTCTGTGGATTGTCACTGCGTTGTTACCAGAGTACAGGGAGGAGCCAATACCAACCAGACAGTATAAAAACCCAATGTGGAGCAGGTTATGAATTACAGCGAAATGAGTGATGTAGAGATAAACATAAGCGTGGCTCAGTTGATCTTCCCAAACAAAAAAGTAATCGGGAGCGCTTCTCGTCCGCCAAAGGCGCACATTGTGGGAGATGGCTTGAGGGCAGGATCATGGGTTGACTATTGCAACTCATGGTCTGACGCGGGGCCAGTTATCGAAAAGCATATGATTTGCCTTGCTGCAGATGTTTTTGCCGAGCCACAAGATGGTGGCAAATGGGTTGCGAGACCTGCTTATGGTTGGGACAAAGAGGCAGTAAGAAACGACAACCCTCTTCGGGCGGCAATGATTCTTTTTCTGCAATCCAGAGAAAATCCAAATGAATGATCGCTGCTGCCGATGTCACACAATCCTCACCTCAGAGGATAAGTATCACTACGGCGCTAACTGCAACCAGTGTGAATGCGATATCGAATGGGAGAAACATGAGGGACACAACCCGATCAAGTCAGCCTACTGGCGATGGCGCGCTATCTGCTACTGCCTGCGCGTTCTGCGGCACTACCCTGGCAAACTCACAGGTTTATTGCTGCACCGCCTGCGAGGTAACGCTGATGCTTGATCCCAATTACCGTTTATCAGGAGAAGACAATGGCTAAATTGAAACCGGGTTGCCGCGCCTTAATAATCGGCGGATTTTATAGGACTAATGATGGCAGCTCTGTGCTGGTTGAGCAGTATGTGCCTAATGGAGAGCCCTTTTATTACAAAGGTCAGAGGTATGCAGAACCGGTACCGATGGGCGATGCTTGGTTAATAAGCGGTGATATCGTGGTGCGGGATGGTGATACAGGCGAGGCCAGGCGTTTAGGATTCGGCCTGATGCCTGGTAATTATCTCATGCCGCTTGATGACGATTTCAGCCATGAAGTCGAGCAAAATAAGGAATTAACCCATGGCTAAAGGCTTAAAAAAGCCGAAGCCGAGAAAATGCAAAATATGTCCTGAAAAGTTTATCCCCCGCAACAGCCTTCATACCACCTGCTCACCTAAATGCGCCATCCAGTTAGCCACACAGCAATCAGAACGCCGGAAGTTACAGCGTGAGAAAGTTGAGCGCGCCGCATGGAATAAACGCAAAGCCGATGTGAAACCGTTAAGCCACTGGATAGCAATGACCCAGCGGGCCTTTAACGATTACATCCGGGCGAGAGATGGTGATGTCTGTATCAGTTGCGAGAGCACAACGGCGGTCAGCTACCACGCCGGTCACTACAGGACGACTGCAGCGGCTTCGCAGTTACGATTCAATGAGGACAACGTTCACTCACAGTGCGCATCCTGTAACACCCACCACTCCGGCAATATCGGACCATACCGCATCAACCTCATAGCAAAAATCGGCATTCAGCGCGTCGAGGCGCTCGAATCAGACAACAACCCTCACCGATACACCCGTGATGAACTGGACGCGATTAGAGCTCGTTACAGGGCTTTGACGCGTGCATTGGTTAAGCAGAGAGAGGCAGCATGAAGATTTCATTTTTTGGCATGTGGTCGATTTTTGGAATCCCTCATTTCATTAAAGGTAAAGCATGGGTTTTTTGGGAAAGAAGGCAGCTTTTCTTAGATGACAAACAGTCGCATGGACTTATAACCGCTTACAAATGGGCCAAAGGCTACATGCGCCAGTGGAGCATAAAAAATGGCTGATTACCTCAAATCCAAATGGCGGCGGCTTCGCATTTTGAAAATGCGCGGCATGGCGGAGATTAATTACCGGATTATCCGGCTGGAACTGAAGTTAAGAGGAGCTAACCATGGGGCTTGAAGCAACTGTTAAATACCATTATGCAAAGACGCAAAACTTCAGCGGAATGGCACCTCAGACGTCACCAGACACGCTTACAGGCACTGACTACATCGCCAGCATGGGTATGGCTATGTCACGCGCTCAGATGGGTTACAGCGCTTTTATGGGGAAGGTTGGGATAAGTGAGAGCGACGCCGCACGCGCCGTATCCCTGTTAACTGATTACGCTCTTCAAAACTGCGATAAGGTGGCCGCCTTACGCAAGCTCGATAAAGATATTAAGCGACAGGTAATGCAAACGCTCGCAAGTTTTGCATTTCTTGATTACTGCCAGAGCGCTTCAAGCAAGAAGCCTTGCAAATGCTGCAATGCCACAGGCTTCATCGATGCAGAAGTATTCACCATGAAGTCTCGATTTGGTACGCAAAGGCCAGGTGAGGTCACTGAGATTAAGCGTCTTGTGGAGCCTCTGCCTGAAAATACGGCTTATCAGGTGCGGGATGTTGAGCGCGTTCTCTGTCCTGAGTGCAAAGGGAAATGCGTGGTGTCATCAGCCTGCCGGGATTGTAAAGGGAGGGGTAAGGCGATGATGGAAGCGGAGAGCAAGCGGCAGGGCGTGCCGGTTATTGGTGACTGCAAACGATGCAGCGGGAGAGGCTTTGAAAGAATTCCCGCCGTAGAGGCATATCGCGCAATCAGTGAAATCACTAATGAAATCAGCTTGGCAACCTGGGACAGAAGCGGAAAGCCATTTTATGACGGTCTGATAGTGAAGCTTGAGATTGAAGAATCCTGGGCAGATGCGGCACTGAGAAAGGTTACAGCATAGCGCAATAAGAAATAGCTCAATATTTTCTAGTGGGCTATTTACTTTTCAGGAATCTGGGGATATGATTCCCAACAGTTGAAGTTCCGTCTGGTTGTTTACAGGCAAGAAACAGTTCCAATTGTGATAGTCAAAACGCCTTGCGGTCTCACCAACTGCGAGGGCGTTTTTGTTTGTGCAAAATCAGCTCTGGGCAGATATGCCAGGCAATTAATCGCGTTCGCGTCAGAGCATCTAATTACAAAGACCAGCCATAGAGCTGGTTTTTTCGTTTTCGCCCCTTGCCAATCAACGCGACCTCAC
>Ga0157366_1000846_pt1 | contig 13065 bp, 3 predicted proteins | sample AttbisABBM1_FD_113149 | JGI IMG/M metagenome (GOLD analysis project Ga0157366, IMG submission 113149) | Fungus gardens microbial communities from leaf cutter ant in Botucatu, State of São Paulo, Brazil - Atta bisphaerica ABBM1 | ecosystem: Host-associated > Fungi > Mycelium > Unclassified ...
CATGATCCTGCTGGACGTGGTGCCCAGCCGTAACTACTTCATCGACATCTTCAAGGAGAAGGGCTACCACCCCACGGTGGCCTACAGCTCGCCCTCCATCGAGATGGTGCGCTGCATGGTGGGGCAGGGCCTGGGCTTCTCCGTGCTGGTCACCCGACCGACCACGGACATCACCTACGACGGCAAGCGCCTGGCCCAGGTGAACATCCACGACGACATGCCGGCCTCGACCTTCATCATGGCCTACCTGCGCAACAACGAACCGACCAAGGCGACGCGGCTGTTCATGGATTATTGCCGGGAGGTGGACCTGTCGCCGTTGGCGGCGGAGCGGCAGGCGGGCGAGCTGCCGTCCTAGGGGCATTTCAACAGCCAGGATCACGAAACGTTAAGTGACTCGTTGTCGTGAGAATGAGTATCAATTAGAGTTTTGCGTTCCGAGTTCAATGGACGCAGACATGCTATCGTCTCTTGCTTCGCCCCAGGCGTCACTTCAGCTCAGATGTTCCCTCGCCGAGGTCAGCCCGCTGCCCCCTCAGGCTTCGCCTTCGCTGCCGGTCGGGCAGGGGCGCGTGGATCAGGGGTCAGCGCTGGGAAAACTGTTCGATCATCACCGCAGTCGCCTGCTCAATATCGCGACGCGCTTGCTCGGCTGTCGCAAGCGGGCCGAGGATATCGTCCAGGAGGCCTTTCTCAAGTTCTGGGAGCGGCGCGATTCCCAGGAGGTCGTGGAGCCTTCGCGCTACCTGTATCGGGTGGTGCAGAATCTGGCGGTCGATCAGTTGCGCCGCCGGAAGCTGGAAGAGCGCTGGTTCGCCAGCCCCGATGAGCAGGCTGAAGGGGTGCCGGGCGAGGTGTCCGCCGAGCGGGTCGTCCAGGCCCGGGAGGAGATCGGGCTGGTGGTCCGGGCGCTGCGGCAGCTGCCGGCACGTAGCCAGGCTGTGATCACCCTGTGTCGGGTCGAGGGCCTGACCCAGCGCGATGTCGCCCGGCGGATCGGTGCCTCGCCGGCGCTGGTCAATGTCCTGCTGCAGGACGCCACCCTGCATTGTCGCAACTCCCTGACCGGCAACTGTCTTGCCCGCCACTGCCCGAAGCGAGGTCGCCCATGACCCTCATCCGCCTCATCCTGCGCTATCGCCCGCTGGCCACGACCCTGGTGCTGCTGCTCAGCCTGGGAAGTGCCTTGCTCAGCGTCGGGGTGATCGCCTTCATCAATTGGCGGTTGGTGACTGTCCAGACGGCGCCGACCGAGGCGCTGCTGCAATTCCTCGGCTTGCTCCTGTTGTTGCTGGCGATGGCCGCCGGCGCCCAGGTGGCCCTGACCGCCCTGGGCCACCGCTTCGTCTACGATCTGCGGCGGCAGGTGGTGAAGCGGGTGCTGGACACCGATATCGAACGCCTCGAGACGGTGGGCGGGCCGGCCATCCTGGCCAGTCTATCCAGCGACCTACGCAACCTCACCCTGGCCTTCGTGCAGTTGCCCGGACTGCTCTATGGCGCGGTGCTGAGCCTGGCGGCGTTCCTTTATATGGCCTGGCTGTCCTGGTCGCTGTTCCTGGTGACGCTGGCCTGGATGACCCTGACCCTGGGCCTGGGCTGGCTGCTGGTGACGCGGCTCAATCGCCATCTGCATCTGCTGCGCGATGCGGAGAATCGCCTCTATGCGGACTACCAGGCGCTGATCGAGGGCCGCAAGGAGCTGGCGCTGAATCGGGCCCGCGCCCAGCGTTTCTTCGAGGAAGACTTCGAGGGCAACGCCAGCGCCTATCGCGAGCACGTGACGCTGGCGGATCGCTACAACGCCCTCGCCAGCAACTGGGCCAACACCATGGTGCTGGGCACCATCGGCCTGGCGTTCTACCTGGCCAACGGCCTGGGCTGGGCCAGCACCGAGGTGGCCGCCACCTATGCCCTGACCATCCTCTTCCTGCGCACGCCGCTGGTGATGGCGGTCGGGGCCTTGCCACCGCTGATGGCGGGGCAGGTGGCGCTGCAGCGGGTGGAGGCCCTGGCCCTGGCCCCCGCCGCGGGGGATTTCGCCGAGCCGGCGCCGGCCTTCGCCAGCGACTGGCAGCGCCTGGAGTTGCGTGGCGTGGAGTATCGCTACGAGACCCAGGGCGATGAGCCGGGCTTCGACGTGGGGCCCTTGACGCTCACGCTCAGGCGCGGTGAGACGGTGTTCCTGATGGGGGGTAACGGCAGTGGCAAGTCGACCCTGGCGCGCTTGCTGACCGGTCTGTATCGCCCGCAACAGGGCGTCATCGCGGTGGACGGCCGGGTGGTGGGCGCGGCCGACTGGTCGACCTATCGCCAGCTGTTCGCCGCGGTCTTCACCGACTTCCATCTGTTCGATCGCCTGCTCGGCCCCGATGGTGCGCTTGCCGAGGGGTCTCAGGTGCAGACCTGGCTGCGGCGCCTGCATCTGGAGCGCAAAGTGCGGGTGGCGGGCGGGCGGCTGAGCGATACCCGCCTGTCCCAGGGCCAGCGCAAGCGGCTGGCCCTGCTGTTGGCCATGCTGGAGGGGCGCAGCATCGTCCTGCTGGATGAGTGGGCCGCCGACCAGGACCCGCTGTTTCGCCAGCTGTTCTATCGCGAGCTGTTGCCCCTGATGAAGGCGGCGGGATTGACGGTGTTCGCCATCACCCATGACGACGCCTATTTCGATCAGGCCGATCGGCTCTTGAAGATGGAGGGCGGGCGCTTGGTGGAGCTGGTCGGCGAGCAGCGCGAGCGGGCCAGCCGCGATGCGTTGCGGGAGATCGCCGGCTAAGGAGGAGAGGCCGTCGCCGATCTGGACAGCGATCGGCAAAAAAACCTGAACAAGTGACAGGGCTATTCGTCGAGGAGGGTGAGAATGATTGTCAGTCGTGCTACGGCTCGAGGGCAATCCCACCCGGTTATCGACGAGAGGTTCGCATGGAACAGGTCCACGACTACATCGGCATCGGCTTCGGGCCTTCCAACCTGGCCTTGGCCATCGCCGCGGACGAGCAGGCCGCCGAGCGCCAGCCCCACGGGTGCTTCATCGAGCGCAAGCCGGCCTTCAGCTGGCACGAAGGCATGCTGCTCGAGGGCAGCACGATGCAGATCTCCTTTCTCAAGGACCTGGCGACCCTGCGCAATCCGGCCAGCCGCTTCACCTTCATCAACTATCTGAAGGAACGCGGTCGACTGGAGGACTTCATCAATCTCAAGACCTTTTTCCCCAGCCGCGAGGAGTACAACGACTATCTCGGCTGGGCGGCCGCTGCCTTCGCCGATCAGGTGCACTACGGCGAAGAGGTGGTGGCGGTGGAGCCCTGGTACCGCGACGGTAGCCTGGCCGCCGTGCAGGTGGTGTCCCGCGATCGGCAGGGCACCTTGCACCGCCGCCTGGGCCGCAACCTGATCCTCGGCATCGGCGGTACGCCGCAGGTACCGCCGGCCTTCGCCGGGCTGAGCGATCCGCGGGTGCTGCATTCCTCGGCCTATCGCGGGCGTATCGAGGCGCTGCTGGCCGATCCGGCCCAGCCGCGACGGGTGGCGGTGATCGGCGGCGGCCAGAGCGCGGCCGAGATCTTCCAGGACCTGACCCAGCGCTTTCCCCAGGTCGAGGCGTCGCTGATCCTGCGGGGTGGGGCGCTCAAGCCGTCCGACGACAGCCCCTTCGTCAACGAGATCTTCAATCCGTCCTTTACCGACCGGATCTATGCGCAATCGCCCGAGCGCCGTGAGCGTCTGTTCGCCGAGTACCGCAATACCAACTACTCGGTGGTGGACCTGGAGCTGATCGAGAACCTCTACCAGCTGTTCTATCTGCAGAAGCTACGTGGCCACGAGCGCCATCGACTGCTCTGCGAGCGTTCCGTGGTGGCCTGCCGGCCGTCCGCGCAGGGGCTGGAGTTGGAGCTGGAAGGGCGATTGGACGGCAGTCGCGCCACCCTGAGCTACGACGTGGTGATCCTGGCCACCGGTTATCGCCGCGACTACCACCAGCATCTGCTGGCGGGCCTGCGCGAGCATCTGCAGGACGGCGAACCCGACCGCCACTACCGCTTGCCGCTGGCCGCGGGCGGCGCGGTGCAGGTGTTCCTGCAGGGCGGTTGCGAGGTCAGCCACGGGCTGTCGGACACCCTGCTGTCGGTCCTGGCGATTCGCTCCGCCGAGCTGGTCAAGGCCATGACCCTGGCCAGCGCGCCGCCGGTGGCGATGCGTTCCGCCTGAGCCACCCGCCACTCCTTTCTTTTCGGGACGCTGCCGCGGCGGCGTCCGGCCTTCTTTTTTTGCAGGTGAAGCCATGACCTCCCGAGCGGATCAAGCCGAGCATTTCGTCGACGTCCTCGATTTCTACGCCGAGCGCCAGCCGGACAAGGTGGTGCTGCGGCACCTGACCAACGACGAGACGCCGCAGCTGACCTCCTATGCCCAACTGCGCGAGCGGGCGCTGAGCCTGGCCGGCTACCTGCAGGAGCGATTGGGGCAGACCCGTGGCGAGCGCTGCGTGCTCCTGCTGCCCAGCGGCCCGGATTACGCCGCCGCTTTCTTCGCCTGCCTCTATACCGGGGTGATCGCCGTGCCGGCCTTCCCGCCGGAAAACAGTCGACAGATGCACGTCGAGCGCCTGCGCGGCATCCTCGACGATGCCCAGCCGCGGGTGGTGCTCGGCGAGCGGGCCTGCCTCGCCACCCATGCCGACACCCTGGCGCAGGCGCTGCCCGAGGGCGCGCTGTGCCTGGCGGTGGAGGACATCGAGGCCAGCTGGGCGCTGACCTATCGACCCCAGGTGGTGGACCCCTCGGCGCTGGCCTTCCTGCAATACACCTCGGGTTCGACCTCGGCGCCCAAGGGCGTGATGGTCAGCCATGCCAACCTGATCGCCAACGAAAAGGCCATGCAGCGCGGCTTCTTCACCGGGCGCGACGAGGAGTGGGTGAGCTGGTTGCCGCTCTACCATGACATGGGCCTGATGCTCGGACTGCTGCTGCCGATCTTCCACGGCGGCACCCTGACGCTGCTGTCGCCCAACCACTTCCTCACCCGCCCGGCGCGCTGGCTGCAGGCGCTCAGCCAGTACGGCGGCACCGTCAGCGGCGGGCCGGACTTCGCCTATCGCCTCTGCGTGGAGCGGATCAGCGACAGTGCCCTGGCCGAACTCGACCTGAGTCGCTGGAGCATGGCCTTTTCCGGTTCCGAGCCGATCCGGGTGGACACCCTGGATGCCTTCTGCGAGCGCTTCGCCGCCGCGGGCTTCCGCCGGCAGGCCTTGACCCCGGCCTATGGCCTGGCCGAGGCGACCCTCTATGTCTGCGCCCACGAGCCGACCGACGAATTCCGTATCCAGCGTTTCGCCGGTGACGCCCTCGGCGCCGCCGGTGCCGAGGCGGCGCTGCAGCACGGTCGCCTGGCCGGGTGCGGCTGGTGCGATGCCGACCATGAGTTGCGCATCGTCGATCCGCAGACGCTGGAGCCGCTGGCCGAGACCCGCGCTGGCGAGGTCTGGGTCGCCGGCCCCAGCCTGGCGCAAGGCTACTGGAACAATCCCGAGGCCACGGCCGCGGCGTTCGTGGAGCGCGATGGCCGCCGTTGGCTGCGCACCGGCGACCTGGGCATCGCCGCCGAGCGCGAGCTCTATATCGCCGGGCGGCTGAAGGACCTCATCATTCTCAACGGCCAGAATCTCTATCCGCAGGATGTGGAGCTGGTGCTGGAAGAGCAGGTGGCCGATTACCTGCGGCGGGGCCGGGTGGCGGCGTTCGCCCTGGCGGGCGAGGATGGCCGCGAGGGCATCGGCCTGGCGCTGGAGATCAGCCGCAACGTGCGCCGCCTGGTGCCGGCCGAACGCATCTGCGCCGCTCTGGTGGAGGCCTTGACCCAAGCCTTCCAGGTCGCGCCCAGGGCCATCGCCCTGCTGGAGCCCGGCACGCTGCCGCGCACCACCAGCGGCAAGCTGCAACGCGCTGCCTGCCGCGCCGGTTGGTTGGCGGGCAGCCTGGACAGCTTCGCCGAATGGCGCGATGGCGCCCTGGCCCAGGGCGAGCCACAGGCCGCAGAGCCGGCCATCCTGCCCGAGGTGCGCGCGGCCTGGGCCGAGGTACTGGGACGTGATGACTTGACCGCCCAGGCGCATTTCTTCGCCCTGGGCGGGGATTCGGTCGCCGTGGTGCAGGTGCAGGCCCGGCTGCGCGAGACGCTCGGCGTGTCGATCGATCCGGCACTGCTGTTCGAGGCGTCGACGCTGGGCGCCTTTTCCGCGCGGGTGGCCGCGCTGCCGCGGGAAGCCGCGGCGGAAGGTCCCGTCGCCGAGGATGCGCCCCGCGCGCCCCAGTCCTTCGCCCAGCAGCGCCTCTGGTTTCTCGATCAGCTGGAGCCGGGCAACGCCGCCTATCACCTGGCCGGTGAAATCCTCCTCCAGGGGACCTTGGACGTGGCGCGGCTGGAGCGGGCGCTGGACGCCCTGGTGCAGCGGCATGCGGCGCTGCGCACCCGCTTCGCAGCGGGTGCCGGCGAGGTGCCCGAGCAGTGCATCGAAATGCTGGCCCAGGGAGCGGTGGAACACCACGACCTGAGCCAGGCCGCGCAACCCGAGGCGGCCCAGGCCACCCTGGTCGAGAGCCTGGTGCGCCGTCCGCTGGACCTGCGCGAAGGGCCCCTGTGGCGCATGGCGCTAATCCGCCGGGACGCCGAGGACCACCGGCTGCTGCTGGTACTGCACCACATCATCGCCGACGGCTGGTCGATCCAGGTACTGCTGGAAGACTTCGCCGCTCTGTACCGCGCCGCCGAGGGCGAGACGCCCACGCTGGCACCCCTCACCATCAGCTATGCCGACTTCGCCCGCTGGCAGCGCCAGTTGCTGGCCGGTGCGGCCCGCGAGCGCCAATTGGCCTACTGGCAGGCGCAACTGGCCGAGGCGCCCACGCGCCTGGAGCTGGCCGGCGACCGTCCCCGGCCGCCACAACGGAGCGGGCGCGGCGCGCGCTTCGCCTTCAGCCTGCCCGCCACGGTCAGCGCGGGCCTGCGCGACCTGGCCCAACGCCAGGGGGCGACGCTGTTCATGGTCGGCCTGGCGTTGTTCCAGGTGCTGTTGCAGCGCCATAGCGGCAGTAGCGACCTCTGCGTGGGCGTGCCCGTGGCCGGGCGTACCCGGCGGGCGACCGAGCGCCTGATCGGCTTCTTCGTCAACACCCAGGTGCTGCGCTGCCAATTGGACGGCGCCCGCTCGTTCAGCGTCCTGCTCGATCAGGTCAAGCGGCGCGCCCTGGAAGCCCAGGCCCACCAGGACCTGCCGTTCGACCTGCTGGTGGAAGCCCTGGCGCCGGAGCGGCACCTGGGCTGGAATCCGCTGTGCCAGGTGAAGTTCACCCAGCAATTCCCGCTGCCCCAGGCGCTGGACCTGGGCGGGGTGACGCTGTCCGCGCGGCAGCTCGACGATGGCGCCGCGCACTTCGACCTGGGCCTGGACATCACCGACCTGGCGACGGGCATCGAGGCGGTGTTCACCTATGCCACCGACCTCTTCGAGGCGCCGCGCATCGCCGCCCTGGCGGACGATTTCACGGCCCTGGCCCAGCAGGTGGTGGCCGATGCCGAGCGACCGCTGGCGCGCTACCGCCTGGCCAAGGAGGAAGCGGGGCTGGCGGGTGAGTCCCTAGCCTTCGCGGCGACGGACCTGCTGGCGCTGTGGCGCGCGGGACTGGCGCAGGCCGGGCAGGGACCGGCGCTGGTGGCCAGCGATGCCAGCCTGAGTCATGCGCAACTGGAGGCGGACAGCAACCGCCTGGCGCGGACGCTGCGGGCTCGAGGTGTCGCTGCCGAGGTCCGGGTCGCGCTCTGCCAGCCGCGGCAGGCCAGCTTCGTCGTCGGCCTGTTGGGCATTCTCAAGGCCGGCGGGGCCTGCGTTTTTCTCGATCCCAAGTGGCCGGCGGCGCGCCAGGCCCAGGTGCTGGCCGACAGTGGCGCCCAGTTGCTGCTCGGCGCCCCCCTGCCCGAGGGGCCGCCCGCCCTGGCGCTGGACGCCGCGGCCGACTGGCGGCAGGCGTCGGCGGAGCCGCTGGAGGTCGCGGTGCTGCCGGCCCAGGCGGCCTACCTGATCTACACCTCCGGGACTACCGGCCGGCCCAAGGGGGTGGTGGTCAGCCATGGCGCCATCGCCAACTATGTGCAGGGCGTGCTGCAGCGGCTGGCGTTGCCGCCGCAGGCCAATTTCGCCATGGTTTCCACCGTCGCCGCCGATCTCGGCCACACGGTGTTGTTCGGCGCCCTGGCCAGCGGTGGCACCTTGCACCTGCTGGCTGACGAGGTGGTCCAGGATGCCGACCGCTGCGCCGAGTATTTCGCGCGCCAGCCGGTGGCGGTGCTCAAGATCGTCCCCACCCACCTGAACGCCTTGCTGCAGGCCGCCGATCCGGCGCCGCTGCTGCCGTCCGCGGCGCTGGTGCTGGGCGGGGAGGCGCTGCCCGCGCCGCTGGCCGCCCGGGTCCGCGAACTCAAGCCCGGCTGCCGGCTGTTCAACCACTATGGCCCCACCGAAAGCACCGTGGGCGCCCTGACCGCGGCCCTCGACGACCCGACAGCGGGCATCGCCCTGGGCACGCCACTGCCCAATCTGCGCGCCCGGGTACTGGACGCCGACCTCAATCCGCTTCCGGCCGGGGCGGCCGGCGAGCTGTACCTCGGGGGCGCGGGCCTGGCGCGGGGCTACCAGGGCCGTCCGGGCGATACCGCCGCGGCCTTCCTGCCGGATCCCTGGGCGCCCGGCGAGCGCCTCTATCGCACCGGTGACCGGGTGCGGTTGGCCGCGGATGGCCGGCTGGAATTCCTCGGTCGCAACGACGACCAAATTAAGGTGCGCGGCTATCGCGTGGCACCGGGCGAGATCGTGGCGGTGCTGCTGGCGCAGCCCGGCGTGGTGGCGGCCCATGTGCAGCTGGATGGCCGCGGGCAACTGGTGGCCTATGTGACGGGCCGCGAGCTCACCGGCGAACGCCTGGGCGAACGGCTCGCGCAGTGGCTGCCCGAGGCGCTGGTGCCGGCCCAGATCCTGGTGCTCGAGGCCTTCCCGCTCACCGCCAATGGCAAGCTGGACCGCGCCCGCCTGCCGGAACCCGAAGCCCGTCAGGCCGAGTTCGCGGCGCCCCAGGGCGAGGTCGAGACCGCCTTGGCGGCGCTCTGGAGCGAGGCGCTCAAGGTGGCGCGCGTTGGTCGGCACGACAACTTCTTCGCCCTGGGCGGCGATTCCATCCTCAGCCTGCAGATCATCGCCCGGGCCCGCCGCCAGGGCCTCAAGCTCACGCCCAAGCAACTGTTCGAACACCAGACCATCGCCGCCCTGGCCGCGGTCGCTGCACCTGCCACCGCGCCGTCCGCGGCCCCAGCGCCCGTGGCGGCCACGCCCGGCGAGCTGCCCTTGACGCCGATCCAGGTGCGCTTCTTCAGCGAACCGGTCAAGCAGCGCGCGCACTGGAACCAGTCCGTCATCCTCGAACTGGCGGCCCCCGTCGAGGCCGCGGCCCTGCGCCAGGCGCTGGCGGCCCTGGTCGCGCGCCACGGCAGCCTGCGCCTGGCCTTCGAGCCGGGCGAGCAGGGCGGCTGGCGGCAGCGGCTAAGATCCCAGGAAGACGCGGAGCGGTTGCTCTGGACCTGCCAGGTAGCCGACGAGGCCGAGCTGGCGCCGCTGTTCGACGAGGCCGAACGCAGCCTGGACCTGGCCCGCGGACCGCTGCTGCGCGCGGTACTGGCCGAGGGGCCGGCGCAGCGCCCCCGGCTGTTGATCGCCATCCATCACCTCGCCGTGGACGGTGTCTCCTGGCGCATCCTGCTCGATGACCTGGCACTGGCCTATCAGCAGGCGGCAGCCGGTGCGCCTATCGAACTGGGCGAGACGGGCAGCGACTGGAGCGCCTGGACCCAACAGCTGGCGCAACGCGCCGCCGATCCGCGGCTGCAGCAGCAGCGCGGTTACTGGGAAGCGGTCACCGCGGTCCCCGAGACCCTGCCATGCCTGGATCCGCAAGGCAGCTGCCGCGTCCGCGACGCCGGGAGCCTGGCGCTGCGACTGCCGGCGGAGCTGACCGAGCGGTTGCTCCAGCTACCCGGCACCGAAGCCGTGCTGCTGGCGGCGCTGGCCGAGGCGCTGCGGCACTGGACGGGCCGCGCGGCCACCCGCATCGCCCTCGAAGGCCATGGCCGCGAGGAGCTGGACGGCACCTTGGACCTGAGTCGCACCCTGGGCTGGTTCACCTGCCTGTATCCGCTGGTGCTGGGCGCCGAGTCGACGCCGGCCGCTACCCTGGCGCGCACGCGGCGGACCCTGGCCGAGGTGCCCGAGCGCGGCCTGGGCTACGGCCTGCTGCGCTACCTGGGCGGCGCCACCCTGGCCGACACCCGCGACGGCCTGACCTTCAACTACCTGGGCCGCTTCGAGCGGCCGACGGTGGCCGGCTTCCCGCTGCGGGAGGTTGAGCTGCGCAGCAGTCGCGATCCCGAGGGGCCGTTGACCAGCGCCCTGGTGCTGGACGCCCAGGTGCGCGACGGCCAGTTGCGCCTGGACTGGCGCTACAGCGCCGCGCGCTTCGCGGCGACCGCCATCGAGGCGTTGCACCAGGGCTTCGTGGACGCCCTGGCGGCGCTGCTCGACGGCGCTGCTGCCCAGGCGCCGCAAGCCGAGTACGAAGCCGTGCTGCCCCTGGCGCCCATGCAGGAAGGCATTCTCATGCACAGCCTGCTGGAGCCGGGCAGTGGCATCTACCTGATGCAGGATCGCTACGAACTGCGCCAGCCGCTGGCGGCCGCGGCCTTCTGCCAGGCCTGGGAGGCCGTGGTGGCGCGGCATCCGGCGCTGCGCACCGGGTTCCAGGAGCTGGACGGCGAATGGCGCCAGGTGGTGCATCGCCAGGTGCCGTCGCCGGTCAGCCTGCTGGACTTCAGCGACCGGCCGCGGGAGGAGGGCCTGGCCGCGCTGGAGGCGCTGCTGGCCGAGGAGCGCCGCACGGGCTTCGACTTCGCCCGGCCACCGCTGCTGCGCCTGCGCCTGGTGACCTTCGGCCCGAACGATTACCAGTTGGTGCAAACCCATCACCATGTGCTGATCGACGCCTGGTGCCGTGGCCTGATGCTGGGCGAATTCTTCGCCCGCTACCGCGCGGCCGTCGCCGGTACCGAGCTGGCCTTGCCGCCAGCCCGACCCTATGCCGACTTCCTCGCCTGGCTCGCGGCCCAGGATGCCGCCGCGGGCCGTGCCTGGTGGCGCGCCGAGCTGGCCGGGGTGGCGGCGGCCACACCCTTGCCCTATCGGCGCCAAGGCCTGGCCTCGGGTGAGATGCACGACGCAGCCGTGGCGCTGTCGGCGCAGGCGACCCGCGCCCTGGCCGCCCAGGCGCGGCGCCACCAGCTGACCGCCAATACCTTCGTCCAGGCGGCCTGGGCGCTGCTGCTCATGCGCCACAGCGGCCAGGACGAGGTGGTCTTCGGCGTCACCGTCGCCGGCCGGCCGCCCGAATTGGAGGGCATCGAGGAAGCTCTCGGCCTGTTCATCAACACCCTGCCGTTGCGGGTCGCCCGGCCGACCGCCGAGGTGCCGGCGCTGGCGTTGCTGCAGCAGTTGCAGGCGCGCAACGCGGAGTTGCGCCAGCATGAGCACCTGCCGCTGGCCGAGTTGCAGCGGCTGGCGTCGGTACCGGCCGGTGAGCCGCTGTTCGAGTCGCTGTTCGTCTTCGAGAACGTGCCCCTGGGCGGCGCGGTGGAGGAGGCCGTGCGCGAGTTCGGCATCACCCCCCTGGCCAACCGCACCCACACCAACTATCCGCTCACGGTGGTGCTGCTGCCGGGCAACGAGCTGCGCCTGCAATTCACCTTCGACAGCGGCCTGTTCGTCGCCGCCGACATGCGCACCCTGCTGGCCCAGTTCGAGCGGCTGCTGCTGGCCCTGATCGAGGCGCCGGAACGCTCCCTGGAGCAGTTGGAGCCGCTGGCGGCGGACGAGCGCGAGCGGCTGCTCGACTGGGGCCGCGGCGCGGCGCAACCGCACTGGTATCAGTTGTCCTGGATCGAGCGCTTCGAGGCCCATGCCGCCGCCCATCCCGAGCGCAGCGTGGCGCGCTGCGGCGAGGCCAGCCTGAGCTATGGCGAGCTGGACCACCAGGCGGGTCGCCTGGGCCGCGCCCTGGCGGCCGAGGGCGTCGGCCCGGATCAGGTGGTGGCGCTCTGGGCGCCGCGGGGGTTGGCCCTGCTGACCCTCATGGTCGGCGCCTTCAAGGCCGGCGCCGCCTACCTGGCCTTGGACGAGCGTCACCCCCCGGCGCGCAGCGCCCGGCTACTGGACGGCAGCGCCGCGCCGGTGCTGGTGGTGCCCCGGGCCGAGCGGGAAAAGGCCCAGGCCATCCTGGCGCTGACCCAGAGACCACCGCGGCTGTTGCTGCTCGAAGAACTGCTGGCCCAGCAGCCCCAGGGCGGCCCTGGCGTGCGCAGCCGGCCCGACCAACTGGCCTATGTGATCTTCACCTCCGGTTCCACCGGCGAGCCCAAGGGGGTGATGGTCACCCAGCAGGGCATGCTCAACAACCAACTGAGCAAGCTGCCCTTCCTGCAACTGGGCGAGGACGACGTCATCGCCCAGACGGCCGCCACCGGCTTCGATGTCTCGGTCTGGCAGTTCCTCACCGCGCCGCTGTTCGGCGGCCGGGTGGAGATCGTCGCCGAAGCCGAGGTGCAGGACCCGGCAAGCCTGCTGGCGCGCGTTGTCGCCGGCGAGGTGAGCGTCCTGGAATGCGTGCCGACGGTGATCGCCGCGCTACTGGAGTTGCCGCCGCAGCCCTTGCCGGCGCTGCGCTGGCTGCTGCCCACCGGCGAGGCGCTGGCGCCGGACCTGGCGGCGCGCTGGCTGCAACGCTACCCCGGCATCCCGCTGGTCAATGCCTATGGCCCGGCCGAGTGCGCCGACGACGTGGCCCTGCAGTTGCTGCGGGCGCCCCAGGCGGACATCCCCATCGGCAAGCCGACCGACAACACCCGCCTGTTCGTGCTCGATGCGCGGCTGCGCCTGGTGCCCCGTGGCGGGGTGGGCGAGCTGTACATCGGCGGCGCCGG
>Ga0157366_1000847_pt1 | contig 13039 bp, 10 predicted proteins | sample AttbisABBM1_FD_113149 | JGI IMG/M metagenome (GOLD analysis project Ga0157366, IMG submission 113149) | Fungus gardens microbial communities from leaf cutter ant in Botucatu, State of São Paulo, Brazil - Atta bisphaerica ABBM1 | ecosystem: Host-associated > Fungi > Mycelium > Unclassified ...
GAAGTGTTGGGGTTGTAGAAGTAAACACCATGAGCTTTGACAGTAGTGTTAGGATTGAAGGAGTAAGTTCCCTTACAACTACTATCTAAGATAATGGTATTAAGGAAAGAAGTGATTTGTATAGAGAGCTTAGTATGAGCAATATAAACAAATGGATTAACTTGAAGACAGTATACTTACCAGGGTTTATATACTTTACAGAATATGTTTATTAATACCTTACTATCATATACCAATCTATCCATATCCAGTCAACCCCATAGATAACACTTTGTCAAGATCGTTGATGGTGGACTTCATTTTTATTTTTCTCTTTTATTTTATTTTCTATTTTTAGAACAACTTGGGTTAGGGTTTATCGGTTATGCTGTCACATCAGTCACAAGTTGATGGCATAGTCACAAGACTGATCACGGGACTCAGGAGAATGGAGTAGAAGGTTCTGGAATAAAGTGATGTCATACAGCATGGACAACACAGGCTGGCCTCATGTCATACACATGGTCATTAGGGTAGGGTGCACAGCAGTGAGCACGGACCATGAGTAGTAGTATATAAGATAGACTACTTTGTACTAGGAACTCTATCAAGTTCTCTTGTGTTACTCAATACAAGAGTTGTTCTATTGTCTGACTCTAAGGACTTTAGATCATAACACACTTCTTATCTCATCCACACTCCCAATTCTTATCTAGTACAAATCAACTCTATTTATTTTATGTTGATTACTTCTTGGACATTCTTGCTGGACATTCTGGCAACTCTGTGAAGCTTTACTCCAATATCCAAGAACTACTTAGACCCAGAGTAATTGCTTACAGCCTCCATTCCCTAGATACTATCTTAGATAGAGTACATTAGTATATAGTTATACTGTAAACCTTATTCTGAAAATCAACTAAAACCAGTACTCTCTTCCAATGTTGGCAGTGACACAAACCTCTCTAAGTACATCCTCTAAAAATATGCAACCAGTGTGATGAGTAGAGCATATAAGCTGAAGCTGAAGGTCATTTGTCATCTATGTTTTATATATCACAGATAGTAAATGCTCATCTACCTTCTGAGAGTCTGCTATGGATCTCAGTCGCCAAGAGGTGCGAACACCTACTCTAAAGAAAGAACTACATGTGTAAGCAGCATGTGGGCTGTGCTAATATAAAGATATAAATAGATGACACTTGAGTGACTCATTGCAAGTTGCATTATCATAAGTCATGCTGTGCTGACCATGAATATGAATAAGTGGAATATAAACGTTTATTCAACATCTATCAGGTGAAGCACTTTGCCTTTGTCACTAGCTGAATGATTAGTATAAGTTTCCTGATGGCACTGGCTAATTAAAATACACGTGATATCCAATTTCGGAAAGGATACACGAATCAATCAATCATTGTGACATTCATCATCTCCAGGTCCCATTACTCGACCGTCGGTCAGATTTTGCTTGCCTTGTGTCAATGGTCAATTACTCAAGGTGATTTCTTATGCCTCACAGAACACCTGTGAATGTCTCCTCAGCAGCAAGATTCTAGCTCGCTCGGAAGATCACGCCAACGAGCAAATACCACTTCTTTTGCGCCTTTCGGATGGCGTCGACATAGATCAGAGCAGCCTTTTCTTTCCCAGGGCCAACTCCCTTCTACAAGCCAACAGCTGTTCTCCACTAATGATCTGATCCATGAGCTCAAGCCTCCAGCCGTCCCCAGACTTGCTCATGCGCGTGCACTCGCTAATTTGTTGCCAACTGCATCCCCACTGCCTCGTACTTCTGTCATCAATCTAATTGTTTCTTCCCTTTGCGATATAAACGGACCGCTCTCCTTTCAGGCCGCTGGGTTCGACCTAGTTTCCTCGTACTGGGAAAACCCGGAAGCCACCATGGTTTCAACCACTGATCGCTTCTCTTTTTTGTCCTTTTTCTTGGAATCCGGTATTTCATGGACTGCGGAGCTTTGGGAACCGAAGCTCAAGGCGCTTCGTTCCTTCACCAAGCACGGCATTGACATCGTTGGTATTGAGAGTACATTGGTTAATGTGATCAAATGGTGGATAGAAGGTGCATTTGAAGGCATTTTAAGATTAGATGGAGACCTTGATCATACAGAGAGATTGGAGAGGGAGAGAAGCATAGATGTTTTGGCCAAGTTTTTGTCTGATGTTTTGAGCAAACCTGAGAATGTTGCCCGACTCTCGGAAGATACGATTCCTTCGGTACTGCGATTTTATGCAAGCATTGTTGACAGATCGGTTGTACTCCTGAAGTCTCCGAGTAGTTCAAATGAATTTTCGGCATCAACAGATTCTCTAGTGTCGACTTCGCAGCCAAAATCCAGCCTTCACCGGCGAACTCCGTCAACTATTTCCACCACATCTCCTGCGTCCCCTAGTACGCCAGTTCCTGCCTTATCTCGCAGTCTACATAAACGACCTGCAGAAATTGCGATTTCCATATACCTAGATTATCTTCACGCCCAAATTAAGGTTCTATCTCCTCCAATAATTCAAGATGTTTTACCTCTCCTGTTTCGTGCTCTTGCCTTCTGTTCCTCCCCACTTCCACGTCTTACAGTCCCATCTCAGTCGCGCAAGAGATCAAGCTTGGAAGATAGAGTGAATGAAACTCTTACTTTTATATACACTGGCCCATACTCGACAACGTGTGTGGCAGTTCACAAGCGCTCTCTCTATCCAGAGTTCGCCGCAGATCGTGAAAATCACCCAGATTCTAACGATATATCTACTCACACGAGCGAGGATGTTCCATCAAGGCGGACTTCATACCTAATTTCTCAAACCTCCCTGCAGCTAGGTATCTTCACTTCGATTGGTGCACACCGCATGCTACGCAATCGAGTTCGTCATGTTCTCACCGCTAGGCTTGTGCGTGCTTATATCTTGCGAGAGGCGTCCGTCGGCTACTCTTACTCGGGTGCTCCTTCACACATTGACGTCGAAGAAGATTTGATTGAAAGAGCCCGGCCGAGAGACGACTATGCTAATGCAGGCATTGGAATATGGACTGGTGGCTCCAGTGGATGGGATGCCAGAAGAATAGGCCCCGCGTTTTCTGAAAGTATATCGTGCTGGATTGCGTGGATCGGTGAAGGTCCACATATCGAGGCTCGTCCCACAAGTGAGACTTACAAAGAGAGCTGGGATCACGAACGACAGAAAGTTGACATGATTCTTGAGGAAGCTGCAGGATTGTTGAAAGACATACTTCAGGAGGTAGATTCCCGAGAAGAGGAAAGTTTGAATGATGAGGAAGCTGCTTTTGTGGGTGAAGCTTTGTATAACCTTTGTAAATACATACCTCCCCTCAGGCGAGTTCTGAGTTCTGGGGTCGTTCCATCCCTGACTGGCTTTCTGCAGAAATCCCGACGGAACGCCATTCATCGTGCCTCTGGACAATCCTTCGAGTGCCCCAACGGTGCTACTTAGATCTATCACTTCATTACTCTCCCGAGATCATACGATCGGCTTGACCCCACTCTTGTCAACAATGCTGATATCTATTGCTGAAAACCTTGCTGACAGGAATACAGCACGCCTCCCTGCATTTATGTTTGAGCAGCATGAACTCACGCCTACATCAGCTGATTGGTTGCGCAACTGGGAGAATCTGCTTGGGAACACCACTGCAGTCAGTTCACAGCGCCCACTAACAAAATGCGCCGTTATGGAAGTCCTGTCCATGGTTTATGACAGCGTCAAGGAGATGCAGTCGTATCGTCGTCCGTTAGCTGACTTGGTATCAGGGTTTTGTAGGAGTTGGGTTGGTCAGCCAGAGGCTGAAAGTGAGGATGGTGACATGTTGTGGAAGATCATCGGTGATGAAATCGTGCTCCGTGCCACCGAAGCTGCTCTGGACAACAAGGAAGACGACAGAGAAGTCATCGATGGTCTGATCAATCTGCTTAAGACCATTGGCTCGGAACCATCTATCGAAGAATTGGAAGACATGGCAGACACTCGCTCAGCTTTATCCGGCGAGACTCAGCCATCCTCCTCCGTTGCGACAAATATCACTCCCTCCAATCTTGTTTCTCCCATCCTTTCCCGAATGCAAACCGAGTTCCACGCAGCGGTAAAGGACAAGGATAAAGAATCCGCAATACCCTCCGTTATGTCCTTATTATCGTCATTCACTTCGGCTGCGGGTTCTCGATCTCAGTCTGGTCAAACTCAGCCAGTAGAGGATGTACCAGAACCAGCGCCTCCAGAAGCAGAAAAACCTCAAACAAAGCCTTTACCCCGTGTGGTCTCCGCAGTATCGGCTATTGTCAATGCCTTTTCTCAGTTGGCATTCACTTCTTACATTTTAGTGGATGACCTGCATCGGCTTGCTATTCGACTCTTCGAGGTCCTTCTTGATATATTGATACAGGGACAATCAGCTAGAGGCAAATTGACGGCACTGAAGTTCCTGATGCGATTGCGCGCCGATCGAAGTCACAACATATATTTCATATCTAAGACTTACGATAGGGACAATCACATCGCTATGCTTTCGGGTTTGATTGGGCGATCGTCTTTCCCGTCACATGAGAGGACCATTGAAGATCTCGAAGATGATTACCCCGACGCTCGAAAGCCAGGTTCGAGGACCGGGCAGGAAAGAGAAGAGAGACCGACTGCGAGGGGGCGAGGTGGAGTAACTCGTTCAGCAGGCAGTCGAAGTCGCTCGCGCGCGCCAGCGGGTATCTCTCTGTCTGAAGTGACCAGAAAATTGCGCCCTCCCCTCTGGAATTTCCCAGAGACCATCACTTTTGCAGTCGCTGAGGCTGATAGCACCAGTGAAGCACTCATTTCGTATCACACCGATGGACCATCAGATACTCGCATCATACTCAAGATATCTCAGTACCTGAAGACAATCATCGGTATCTTAGAAAGGGAGACAAGTTGGGATGTATTGTCTTACGTCCTCTGCCATTTGCCAACCCAACTATCCAACAAACATTTCTTCTGTGGTCCATCATGCCGCCAACTTATCTCGCGTTTGCTTCATGCACTATGTACTGGGATTCTCAATGGAAATCTAGGATTTCATGTTGAAGCATGGCCTCCAGGGATGAAGCCCAGGGACGCTCAAGGCTTGGCGTACCATTCACTGTCTGTCCTGGTCAGTTATTGGAGGTGTTTTGAACCTCACCAGCGCCATGCTCTTGTCGAAGTCTTTCAAAATGGTTTAGACAGGCAGCTCACGACAATTAAATGTTGTCTGCATGCTCTGACACTGTCAGCCTTTGAGCTCCGGTCATCTGTCACAAAATGTATGCCTGGGATTTTGGAGAAGCTTTCCCAGATCATGACCAATCCCAATATGTCGGTCCACATTTTAGCCTTCATTTCTATTGTTGGGAGTCTTCCCGCTCTTTACGCCAATTTCACAGGGGCACAATATAAGATGGTTTTCGGCGTGGCACTGCAGTATTTGCAACATTATAATCGTCAAAATGCCTCGCCGACTGTGTCATGGGCGTTATCTCAATACGTGCGGATCATGTCTTACACGGCTGTGTACATCTGGTATCTTGCTCTCAAGTTGCCCGATCGGCCCAAACATATGCCATATATCACTCGACAACTTATGCTCGCAAATGAAGGTAACAAGGATCTAGATATCCCTACTGAGGTCTGCTTTGACTGGCTTGCACGATATACGTATTCATCTGCTGACCCACGTCCTGCTACATCCTCCTTCAGTGAGGTTGTGATGGACCCCGTCAATCACCCTTCGGAGTCAGGTCCTTCCGAAGTTATCCAACCCATGAAGTCATGGATTGTTGGCAATGCAATCATCACTGTTAATGCATTGCCTCGTGCGGGTTGGGTTGAGGTGTTGTCGAGACGGCCGTCTGGGTATACAAAATTGATTTGCCACCTGGAGAACGTGCCTATGGTAGGCCCTGGCGATGTGTCACCAGATATTTCTTCTGTGCCAGCGGGTCTGATGTTAGATAGATCACCACAGAGAGTCATTTTTGCCACAGGAGCGATTGAGGACATGGATGTGGTTGAAAAAGAGGTCTGTCATCACGCTATCATGTAACTCAGAACCTTATCAAAACCCTCTAGGATGAACTTCAGAAAGCTCTCAAACCACGATGTATTGATCACTCTCACGCTCCTCGCCCCGATCCCATCACAGGGTATGTGTGGAGCAAGACAGCACCATCCCAGAGAAGGAAAGACGTGCTACTCGATCCATCGTACATTGCACTTCAGCTTTCCCCATATCCCTTCAGAGACACTAACATACTCAAGATCAACGAGGACGCTGGCCTCCGACGATTCCTATCTTCGTTGGACCGGGTGCCTGTCATCGATACCCACAAAGTTGGTATCATGTACGTGGCCCCTGGCCAGACAGAGGAACTTGAGATTCTTGGGAATACTCATGGGTCTCCTGCGTATACACGTTTCCTTGAAGGACTTGGTCGTCTCATCAACTTACGGGGACAGGTCGATGTTTATGCGGGGGGACTTCATCCCGACGAGGATGGGGAATACGCCTATGCCTGGTGGGACGACATCGGCCAAATTCTTTACCATACTGCGACTATGATGCCTTCTCACCCTCATGACCCGCAGCATAGTTACAAAAAACGCCACATTGGTAATGACTACGTGAGGATCATCTGGAACGATTCCGGAAAGCCCTACCGCTTTGACACGTTGACGACACAATTCCAATTTGTTAACCTCGTCATCGAACCACATTCGCTTGGAGCTATTGCCGCATTTTCAAATAATCAACATGAAAATGAGTACTTTAAGATCACAATCCAACGTGCTCCTGGAATGACCGAGTTTACACCACTGGGAAATTTCAAACTCATCTCTGCTGACAACCTTCCCTTTCTAATTCGACAACTTAGTCTCTTAGCAGACTGGTTTGCTTCCGTGTTTGCACAAACGCAGCGAGATACCGTTCGCATTGAAGTAAAGACAAACTGGTCTTCGCGCTTGGAAGCCATTCGGCGTTTCAAAAGTCAACTCCCGAAATCAGAGGAAATTGACCTTCCAGAAGGTATTTTCAGTCAAGAGGCATCTCGAGATTTCACGAATAACTACTAGTAGATGAACTATGTAACAAATGATACTTAAATAGGGAAGGAGTACAACCTGATGATTATATCTCATTTCTGGTTATGTCAGATCATTTCTGGTTATGTCAGATCAATGACATCACATGGAACTGGTCGAGATATGCCACGGTAATCACTATCTGATTCGTCGGAAATCTCGACTACAGGTGAACTTCCCTTGGCACCTTTATCGGTATTTCCTTTATCTCGTGAGGGAGACGTGCGAAGTTTCGACTTGCGAGGAGATTTGGTTGAAAGAGGGATCCTGAGTTTTCCATTTTGACCATCAGCCAACATTTTGCTTCCTTGTCCCAAGTAAGTGGAAAACATGGTTCGTTTCTTGTTCATCTGCTTAGGTGACGCAGGAACTACGAATGAATGGTCATTGTCAGACAGAGAAAGATAATCGGGTATAGTTGTGGAGACTACAGGCTTGGGCGGCCTATTCGGTAGAATTGAATATATGTTCGTAGGAAGCTCATCATCGGAGTCGGTCAGAGTGAGGGTCGCCTCGATGGTTTGTGTGGATGGGACAACAGTGGTGGTAGATTCACTGAAGATAGCGGCTACCTGGGCAGCCTTAGATAAAGTAGTGAGTCGGGTGGATGATTTTTTGGTTGGTGCAGTGACTAGACTCTTAACCTTGTCAGTGGGGGCGAGGATGGGTATAATGGTCAATCCATCTTCATCCGCCTTCTTTGATCTGGCTTTATGTCTGTGCAGGGAAAGTTGTGGGATTGGTTTTGATGGTGTTTTTAGCAGAGGTTCTTCAATGATATCGCATGACTCAGGCGCAGGGGTGACCCCCGATCTAGTGTTCGAGGTAAAAATGTTGAACTGTCCGTTGCATGAGTCAGATACTTTCTCGCTTGTCGTAGGAGCCTTTTTCTCATGGATGGACGACTTTGATTGTGAACTTTCTGGTCTTTGTTTCTTGTCTGGCGCCCTTCTTTGTTTCCTTCGTTTCTGGATGTCTCGGAAATCACTGACCAATCCTTCCTCCACCGGTTCAACCATACATGCTGGCATCCAGAGACGGACATGACTCCTAGGATCCATTGGCTCCTTTGCTTTCCCCTTTCTGCTGCGTATTCCCTCTTCATCTTCCTGATCTGTTTCATCCTCATCAGAGGCCCATTCGTTTGGGCCCTCGGGTCGTCGGAGACCTTGGAGACCTGAAAGAGCGAAGTCAACAAGTCGTGCAGGAGCGACCTCAAGTCGATATTCGGGTAGGCCATCGGTAGACATATGTGTTCTTTCGCGAGATATGCTAACAAATAGATCTTCCTCAGTTCGCTTTGTGTCAGTCTTGTTGTCGTTATCGTTGAGGTCGATGACAGAGATGCGCTGAGTGATTATCTCCAAGGGGGTCCCAAGGCCCTCATTGCTGTTGGGATGGGTTCGTTTCGATTTGTGCTCTGCAGATGGTGTGGGATACCTATCCATATCAAGGACCGCACGCCGTAGACTTCGTAGAATAGCACCAGGCCAAATGACGGTACGAAACCGCTTGATGATAGCTTCTTTGTAGCCCCACTCGAAGAAAAGTTCACATGCACTCGCTAGGGCCGCGATATCCAACTCTTTCGACCAGGTTATCTTTGGATTGGATCCTTCGTGGCCAAGGCTTTCGGAGGTGACAGGGTTGACATAAGAGAGTAGAACATCAATGTTGGGGAAGGTATCTGGAATAGATTTAGCAAGAGAAATGGCTTTTCGGGTCATGAAACCTCGGGAGTTGGTCCTAAGCTCGTCCCGAACTTCTTGTCGCCAGCTATCGGCAAAAGCGATCAGTCTTTCTCGCGAAAGATTACGTGCAGCATCAAACAGGGCATCACCAAAACCGCAATGAGCAATTGCGTGAGCAGTTGTAACACCACAGCGCTCCAAGCCACCTTCATAATCACCACCGCTCATGAGACCTATGAGAACGAGACCGCCACGAGTGAGCTGAATGTCAGAATGTTCATGTATATCTTGAAAGCGGAAAACGCGAGTATGATTTTTATCATCCTTCCCTTCTGAATTCAGAATAGGGTTCAACTTATTACCGGAAAGGTTGTTACTCGGGCTGTAGAGAAGGGTTGGTCTTGAAAGCGTCGAAAAGAACCAGAGTGCTCACCCACTTTCGAATGACCGTTAGTCCCCCAAAGAGAAAGGTATCTACATCGTCAGACAGAATTCCATCTATTACACCAATACGGTTGAGATATGCCAGCTCAGCCTCTGCTTCTCCAGGAGCCTGTATTGAGGGTCGATCAATCGGAAGAGGGCGGCGGAATAAAGTGATGTTGATCATACCGTCCTCCATTCAAAACCAAAGGCATCGATTAACCTCTTCATTCCTGGAATGAGTTTGTTTCCGGTCTTGTTGATGCGCTTTCCTCGTTTGAACTCGGGTCGTTTTGGGCCATCAAAGACAAAGAGGGGAAGGAAGGGCACTTTCAAGAGCGCCGCACAACGAAAGAAGAGGGTGCGCAGGACAGGATTCTCACCCTCTTTCCCGTATTCAGCATGGAAGAACCAAATACTGGCGTCGATTCCAACACGATAGCCTCTGAGCCCGCGGGGGTTCGCATTAAAGCCCTCTGTAACGGCCAGTTCAGTCAAGGACCGGATTTTAGCTGCTGGTCTGAGAATCTAAGAAATGGCATAATTGGTGGGTATCTTGAAAAGACACAGAGAGACGCACATCCCAAAGGCCCGCAACTCCCATGAACAAACTTGAGAATAGGTTCCAAGTCTCGTGTCTTGTTTTTGAACCTACAAAGGTATTTGTAGGCAAAGTAAGGTAGAGAGCAGAACTACTACGGAATGAGTCATGGTTGGAAACTTGTATGTGTATGTCTACTCCTACCCTTTTTTAAATTATATTCTCAAGTAGTAACCGATGCCTCAGTGCTTGCTCCAAGGTGCATTGAGTCACGTGATCCTTTCAATGTGGAAATAAATTTCCGTCTCAAATTGATTGTACGGATGCTTCCAAGAACACTCCGTATTGCCCGCACACGCCTATGGTTCCCTGTACGATGCCTCACAACACAACCAGAACAATCTTCAAAAAACTGGCTCACTCAAAAGATTGAGTCCTCGCCAGCCACAAAAAAGTGGTTTCTGGCCATAGCCAAAGGACTCGGCTACGGTAGCCCCAAACAGCTTGCGGGCAGGCGCTCCTTTGTACTTTACGACCGTGTAGTTGCTCTTACACCAGATCAAAGTGTTACGTTCTGGCAAAAAGGTGCGGAGGTGCGACTCGTGCTCAATTTGTGGTCGTACTGACCTCTGCTTTCGTAGACTGCCATCTGCCGCCGACGTTTCAATCCTGGTTTACAGTCACGAACCTCCATATATGGCTCCTCACAGTACGGCTCCGCGCTCTTCCAAAAGAACACGGAAAGCATCATGTCCAAGCCCTTATTGACCACTTCTTCATCGACGTCGAAGACCGCATCCGAGCTATCCTTCAACCCTCTCTCAAGCCTTTACCTCCTTATACATTCGTCTCTCCCTTTTATGTGAACCCTAACGCCCCTGAAACTAGGACTGCTTCCTCTTCTGATTTGGGTCAAAAACCAAAGCGCGGCAGCGCGCCTGATCGCATCGTTAACCGCCAGATGAAAATATTCAAAGAACAGTGGTCAGGCTTAGGCCTTAGTTTTGACCTCGCTCTCATGAAAGGGGATCAAGAAATGGCTGCCGCTATATGGCGCAACCTCCTCGGCGGACGCGGTTCTCGTGGCATTGCCTACGCTGACTCCCCTGATGGTTATCATTACCGTCGTGCTGTGAATCTTGTTGGAGGAGAGGTGGTCGATGTTACCAAAATTGATATTGACAAGGAAGAAGTGAGAGATGATGGGTCGGGTGTACACGACTTTCCGCCTTCCGAAGTCGACAAATATGTCACTTACCCTGAACTCATGCTTATCATTGTTGGTTATGTTCGACGCGAACTTGTTCGGCTTCAGAAGATCAGCGACCGTGACATCATGGAAGGCAACTGGGAAATTATCAAGTTTCCTACCATTGGGGACCGTAATCTGTAAATTATGAAAAAAACCTTGTAAATTATACAAAAAACCTGTAAATAGTGAAAAATTCGGATACGGGGAATCGAACCCCGGGCTATCGCGTGAGAGGCGATAATGTTAGCCACTACACCATATCCGACTTATATTATTGAAATCTTAGTGCTATCATACAAGATCCTTGATCACTTTAGAAACCAAATATGCTTTCTCCCTAGGACATCTCATGGCCCATAGTCTCTCAGAAGAATGCACACCCCTTAAACATGAATATGACTCCTGTTTTAATGCCTGGTTCGAAGGTTACCTAGAGCCTGCAGTTACCACTTCCTCACAAACTCGCTCTGACTACACAAAACGCAAAGCTGACGAGTTCAATACAAAATGCGGACCTGTTTGGGAGAAATATAGAGCCTGTATACAGGTGCGCTTGCGCTCCATTATTTTTCAACATGCGCAGTGATCAATGAGACTTTGGCGAACCTCACAGAAAGCAGTGAAGGAGAAAGGACTCGATGTATTGCTTCAACAGGCTAGAGAAGAACATCCATTGGCTGAACCCCCACCTCCTGAGAACGACTACTCTGGCACGAAGAGGGCATAGATGCTTTTCAGTATGTTATAACTCTGTTACTGAACGTGTAACTGGCTTATCAAGCCAGCTGCACCTCGACAGGATTGATCTTTGATAACAAAAGAAGTACACCTTAGCTCAGAGACTTGGATTACTGTTGAATCACTTCCGTGCCATGTTCAGTTCCAAATATATCCAAATATTAGCCTTACGAACGTAACAAAAACCTCATCGTGACCCAAAAAATGGCTGCAAAGTCCAAGGTCAGGTATGTTATTGTTTCTTAGTGACTCACCGAATCTAGGAAAACGGCTGACGCTGCTAAATACGTAGAACTATGATTGTCCGTCTCATCTCGACAGCTCAAACTGGATCCTTCTATACGACAAAACGGTTGCGTCAGGGCCCCAGACTTTCAGCGGTCAAGTATGACCCAGTTGGTATGAATACCTGATTCATACAATCGAGTATGACTTCTGATTTATGTAGTGCGCCAGCGAGTGCTCTTTGTAGAATCCAACAAGACAAAGAAGTGAGCGGCTGATTAAAGATGATAGTTAGTGTAGATTTGGTGGTCTACGTATGTTCGAGAACCTGGAATAATCTCCTAAACCGTGTTGGCATTGAGCCTTTCGCTGTTGCTTTAGATATAGATTAATTACGGATTAGTAACCAAGAAAAACTACTCACGGTGTTGCTTGGCATAAACTTTGCAAATTTTATCGTCGTGCTCGCAAATTTTCCTAGTTAATGAACTGTTTTCATCTTGGAACTGAAGCTTCCAAGTCACCATATCATTCTGTCGAAACGTCAGGATGAACAGATCATCTAATCACGTATTTGTATTAGCCTGCTTCCTCCCGACTATGCTTCTATAGCCTCGACACAGTGGACAACGATGCAGAGATCGTGTCTGTTACCATTACACGCCATCCCACTCATTGAAATCGTGGTCTGTACATTGGAAATTTTCCTCAAAGAATGATGACAATGCCGTGTCAATTAAGTCTGGGCCACAATATATAAATTTCCTTTGCTGCTCAACAATATAGCTGCTCATCCCATCCTCATCCCATCACACTTAGCTCCAATTGACAACTATAGTACAAAAATTTCAACTACCACAATGGGAATGAGCTGAGAGCTCAGTGAACCTCTACTCAATACGGTGCTCAGCCTTTGATTCCACAGAATGGAAAAACTGGACTAATGCTTCATTAAGCTCATCCGGAGCTTCCGACATGATCCAATGGCTAGCATTAAATTCTTTGATCATAAGACTGGAGCAAGTCCTGGTCACCCTCGATTTCTGGATTGCTGAAATGAAAGACAGATAC
>Ga0157366_1000849_pt1 | contig 13028 bp, 12 predicted proteins | sample AttbisABBM1_FD_113149 | JGI IMG/M metagenome (GOLD analysis project Ga0157366, IMG submission 113149) | Fungus gardens microbial communities from leaf cutter ant in Botucatu, State of São Paulo, Brazil - Atta bisphaerica ABBM1 | ecosystem: Host-associated > Fungi > Mycelium > Unclassified ...
ATCATTCTAGAGTATTCTACCAAATTCCTAGAACATGCTTCATGTGACCAGTCATGTGCTCTCTTGCCAGCTATGTAATCACATAACATCATTGACTTACCCCTTGTACCAACCCCCCAGCTAAGCTTTACATAATCCACAGTATAATATCTCATACTAGTTTCGGGCTTTCAGCGAGGTACAAGTTAAGGGAGATCCACAGTGATGCATATGGTTGAACATTTTTAAGTTTCTAGTATGGTAATTCGATAACGTTTCAGCGATACATATCAAATTTTCACTGACATACGGTCAACTGTATTACAAATGAGTAGTGAAAGCAATTTTTAAAAAAAACACGCTAACGGGAACCGATAATCTGCTGTCACCAAGGAAATAAAGAGTGAGCAAAAGCTGGGCCATGGAGTTGATGAATCTTCTCAGGGAGAAAGTGGGTGACGGAACCTTGTCACGTCTATTAGTTAAGGATCAGTGTTTCGACCTTATGCATGTCTCTCTCATGGCTACAACGCAAGTCCAAGCTCACTGCACTTCTCAGGAGCAATGGAGACGAGGATGCGGATGGAGTGGCTTTAGACCGTCTCCTTCATGGCCAGAACGTCATTGGAAAAACCAGTAAGGATTGTCTATACTAAATCCAACCTTGCGCTAATAAAAATAAGCCAAAACGGTCGAGATCGAAGTCTTACGGTTCCAGGATAAAGATCTTTATATAGTAGGAACCCTTGAATATGGACAGTTCGGCGTCGTGAGTGAGTCTCACGTTCAACATATGAAGCTCAGGGAACTGATCGTTGGAGAAGATTGATGTCGTCACTTGCCACCTGGACGGGCGGATGTACGTCCGAAAATCTACAGAAAAGCGATTTGCCCTGCGAACACGCGATGTGAGTAACCATTATCATTCCCCTCGTCGACCTTGGTAACTCGTCTAGCAATGTTTTCCGCAATTTGAACGCGACATCTTGTTGCAAGCACTGAAAACACAATCCAAGTGGGCGCCCCATCTTCTTTGTGCGTTCCAAACGCCTACGCATTTGAATCTCGTCATGGACTATGCCCAGGGCGGTTCACTATGGGACGTTCTTGAGTCAAGTCCCTACAATGGAAAGCTTCTCGACCTTGATCTACAGTGGTGGATACCCCAAATTGTCAGTGCCATTCAGTGGTGCCATACTCAAGGCTTTGCGCATCGGTGAGCCCCATTTCCAACCCCCTTGCATTGAACCCGCTTAGGTTTCCCAGTGACATTAAACCACAGAATTTTGTTCTCAAGCAGGATGCGCACCTTCTGCTTATAGATTTTGGTTCTGCTGCACCTCTTCTCCCGCCAGGGCCTGACGGATCCCAGCGCCTTCCAAAACGTTACTGTCTTGTTCCCTGCGGCACTTGCGATTACATATCGCCGGAGATTCTTCGGGCACATGAAGCGGCATTAGTGGCGCTAGAGATGGAAGAAGAAGAAATTTTGGCCTTTCATTCGTCAACGAATGATGAAGAGGAATACGGATATGGAGTTGAAACCGACTGGTGGAGCTTTGGCGTCATGTTATATGAAATGATATATGGAGTTGCTCCGTTCTTCTCAAATGAGATTCGCCACACATATCAGAAGATCATGAACCACGAAGTAGGCGACTCATGGCTGTGGTTTTTACTTTTCCGTGCTAAAATATACTAGAGGTGTCTTCTCTTTGATATTAACATACCTGTACCATCTATGTACAAAGATCTCATTCGCAGGTATGACTTCACCGGTACTTACTTTACCGTCAACTCAGGCTTTCCTCTAGATTGCTTACACACCCAGAGCATCGGATTGGTCGGCGAAGTACCATAGAGATTGCGGAGCATCCGTTATTTGAAGCCATCAATTGGACGAACCTGCATGAACGTACGTTGTTACATCAGGAAATGGTCCCTGTTCTTCCAGCTCACCACATCAACAGAACGAGCACCTGAAGGTCTACACCTGCCGCAGTTCACCTATAATGAACAGCCAGCAGCCCAGACCGAGCCATTCGCGAAGATACGGTGCGAAGAGTCTCTATCTCAAGGTTTTGCATTTTCAACACTCTTCCAGTCGTCCCCGCTGGCTGCTAGCTCATCTATCAGTGTGTCAGCACTACGGCAAAAGCCTCCAACTCCTGCAAAATCAGCAATGCAAGAGGATCCTTCTGCGGCATTCATTGGGTTTTCCTGGGGCCCAGTCCAGTATGCATTCTCATCGCCACCAGAAGGGTCCCACACACACAGTACCCCCCAATCAACAAAACTTAGTGCTACGTCGCATCCCTTCACATCTCACCCCACATCTACCCAGCCCTATAATCTAACCACGCCCCAACCACGATGCAATACTTTCAGTACTCCTAAAAATCGTCCTCATGCATTCACACCGTTCAGGACAAATACGCTCCCACGTAGCGCGTCTCGTACGGTTCAACGTCGGGATCTGTCGGACAGAGAAGCGATGAAACAGTTGGTTGATTGCATTGGGATGAGTGCAAGAAAGAGGGTGCTCGAGAGTGGGAGGAAGCCAAGGATCTTGAACAACCCTGCCCCACTTCGGTCCCGGCCAGGATTCAGATCTCTGCGGAAGGAACTGAGATTTGTCGGTGACCCCATACCAATGCCTGACTACCGGTCTCTCTCACATGTATCTGCATCTTTGTCTTCGTCTATGTCGGGAAGTAATGTTGCTCCTGGTTCTAATATACGCAATACTTCAAATCCGCTTGATACATCAAATTTTCCCGACCAAGTACGACAAAACCACCTTTATCCCACCTTTATCCCCTCCATTGATACCTATGATGGTGGTGATGATGATGCCCTTTGCTCTTCCTCTGAACCCGATACGGAACTCACAGAATCAGAGGGCCCGCCTAGCCCGAGTCCTCGGCCAGCCTCAGTGTTATCGATGTCACTGTCATTGCCACGACGAAGTGAAACCCCCACTGTCACGATGACGTTACCCACAATGATGATTGAGAATCTATCCCCGTCCACGATGTCATTAGCTAGAAGACTGAACGGGAGTGCATTGAGTATGTCAGTAACCCCTGATCCATCGTTGGTCAACTTTCCGTCAGTTTTACTTTCACAAGTGCAGAATGTGGATTTCGGAGGTAGTCATCTGCCAGGCAAAGCGGAGACATCTGAAGTTAGGAGGACACTGGGATACGAGATGATCAAAGGCACACATCCACAGGAACAGGGAGATGAAGTCATTCCACGGCATAGAATCACAGATGCTCGACTGTCTACAACGACAAGCACCGAGACTAAGACGAGAGTTACACACGATCATACTATGTCGTTCAAACAAAACAGCTTGAATGCTTCTCAGGACTTGGAGAAGCAAATGCGCTCTATCACCCAAAATGAGAGTGATCAATGGGGAGGAACAAGCGATAGAGCCCGTTCCAGCAGTTTGGACGAAGATTATTCAGATTATTCAAGGTTAGAGCAGAAGCTTGATATACTCATGAAGGACATCAGTAATATTGAGGAAAAACTTGCAAAATTGAGGCTCGCATTTTGATAATATACATATTTTTGGCAGTACGGTATCAATAATATGTGTTGTCTGCTACACAGAAACGAAACTTTTAAGTACAATTATCACCGCTTCTTCCTTCGGATTTATCGAGGAAAAATCATTGGGCGTATTCTCTCTTTCCCTAAGTGATGTGCCTCTCTATCATTTTTTGAAGCAGGTGTAGTCATTGTATATGTGGCGTACAGGCTTCAAATCAGAGTCTATGGCGCTAGTCGATCAGCATACTTTGTCCACTCTTATATTTACAAGGTCTGATAGTTATTGATAGCTCGAAACAGTAGATATCAGATATCTATAGTCTTATGATCCACTGCCCCTTGAAGTTTCAATCCTGAGATGTATTTATTGTTTTACCATCAGACCCAGGAAAGACTGGTAGTGGTCCTGCAATTTACAGCGGTTGTGGGTTCAGGCTGTGGCATATTTAGAGTCAGTCTTTTTGGAAATATGTTATTAAATCATGAATCCAGAGCTGTTTAGAGGGTTGTGGCCAGTATTGGCCCTGGTTCTCTGATGGAATTGATCTAGTTGAAAATCTATTTCCTGCACGTGACCTTTCCATAAACTGCTTTGGGATAGGGATAGATTTGATCTTGCAGAGCGCTCTTCACATGTCCCTTGATGCTGCATGAGGATTAAGTGTTTTAAGCCTGCATCTATGAGCAAGGTACTCCATAGAGCAAGGAACGTGGGAACCTGCCAGAGCAAGGACGTGCGTGATGAAATTAATTACCATTGAACCCTAACCGATTGGATGCTCCGCAACTTCTCGCAGCAAACTCACATGTATAAGCATTCTCCAAGGCTCTCTCGGCCCGGTCCCCAGGGCAGATATCCATTTCCGACTACACCAGGTGTGGTATGGTCTAAATTCTCTTAAGACTCCATTGATTTAATTAAAATATAAGTACATATGTGATATTACGACAAATGGGGGGTCGATCGGGGATTGAACGTGATGGTCCATTTTTGAGTAACTGTTACTGATGTCATACGATCTCTTGTACTTTGTCCACGTCTTCTGTCAGGGTTATTGCATGGCTATTTCTTTTTGTTGATCTCCCAGTCTGAACGATGAACGATGAGACACTAGACATGTCCTTCGATTTTTCACTAATATAGTCAAGCTTGTTTGTCAGCAGCCGGACGTGCTCGAGTGACTCAAGGTTGACGACTCTCCGTGAGTCAAGCATGAATAACTCGTAGAGAAATGCTGCAACCAGCATTCCAGCAGTGCCCGTCAGAGAGGATATTGCAGCATATGAACCACCACTCGCTACAATGTGATGAGAAGGGTTTTCAAAGAGCAGCACTGCTAGCACTAGCTTACCTCCTCTACCCCAGATTGTCAAGGCCCACAACCTGCCTCCCATGTCCCGTGAAGCATTAAGTATCGAGCTAAAAGAAAAGACGGAGACACCACTGAATAGGAGAGGATCTCGTCTCAGACCTTGTGAAGAGAAGTTAAATGATGACTTACACTGCGAATGCCCCGACCCAAGTAGACATACGTGGGGTTACTAGTGTATTGCTAGGATCCATAACAGCCCAAAACGTTGTGTATGCCGTGAGACTCTGTTAAATTCAGTGAGCAAACATTACAACAACGTATTGCGTTGAGTGGTTTACCGCAAGGAATTCGCTCAGCCAAGCCCCCCAGACTGTCTGACCAAGCGGAACATAGAACGCAAAAACGCCACTAGGGCCCTGAGGAGTGAATTGAAGCTCATCAAGTACACCACGTTGTTGCATGACATCCTCGATTTGGAGGAATAAATAACGAAATGGGAAATAAACGCCGGCGCATGCAAGATATCCACCTAGAATCTGAGAGACGATATAACTGCGAGTCATGAGAACGATAACATCCTAAAGAATACTCATCTACTCACAATGGAACTTTCCACTTGGGAAAACTTCGAAAGAGAGAAAATGCGATTGTAATACTCGGATTAAAATGACCTGCAGACACTGTTCCAGATGTCGAGACACAGAAGATAATGCCAAACGCGACGCTAAGTCCAACTTGTACAGGCCCGGCTGCAAATGCGCACCTGGTTTATGTTCAGACTCTTTCTTGCGCAACTGATTACTCACAAGCAAGCGTGGGATTGTTGTTTACAATCGCATTCAATTGAGCCAGTCCACATGCTATAGCTGATTGCGAGTCAATAGATTGGAAGTATAACGTTGACGGCTGCGGTACTCACACAAGAACGAGTAGATAAAACAGCCGATCTGAGTCTTGTTAGTTCTCTTCGACGATGAGAAGAGGTGGACACGACTCTACCATTTCTGCCCAAAGTTCCATAAGGAATGGAGCGTACTTGAGCCTGTTTCGTCGAGCCTCTAATGTATTCAGCCATTGGGGCCGCTGGAGGATGTCAGCGAGATGAACTGTTGGTGGTCCGGCTTGCATTGGCGTTTTCTACGCGAGTAGGCAAGAGTAGATTGAGGTGAAGAGGAAGAATGCAGGACCGTCCCCTCCTTCTTATTCGTTATTCTGAGACCCCGATTCCGGAGAATCGATGCAGCATCATACCCATGGGCGCAACTCTCAGTCACACCGCTTCGCTAAAGTGCCCCTGCTTGGATCTCCGTTTCCGGCATCCAAGTCATTTCTGATTGCTCCCTGACGGAGCAATCGTGCCACGTGCACGAAATCTTGTCCGACTCTGATTGGTGCAAGGAGCTAAATCCTTCCTTTTTCAGTACAGAATGCTGCCTAAGCGCCAAGAGCCACTGGTATATGTCCTCGGTCACCGGTGTTTCAAATTAATCCAGAACTTGACCAATACAGTTATAAGCAAGTGTGGCCCAGTAGTCATGAGTGTCATGACAGCGCTGGGGATGAATATCAAGTAATTCACTGGCGCTGTTATCGAGATCCTGGGATGACTATGGACAGCTTGAAACGATAACGTTGCTTGCTTCTCTTCCAGGAGCAAGGGCCGTATTACTAATGTTTTTAACCCACGCTCGGCAAATTTCGAGTGGGTCAAACTGATGTGTCAGCAGCACTAATAAATCGTCGACAGTTGGCATGATGTACACAGAGCAGTGATCAACTTTCGTAGACACAGTTTTTCCCGATAATTTCGGGAAGGTTGAAAACCACGTCCGGTACCTACTAACACGACAGATGATACCGGCGTGCACAAAGAATTTGTAGAATCCTTTTCCTGGTCCCGATCGATGTGAGACAATAATCGATCCAACGATCACCCATAAAGTGAAACATCCATTATCGAGGTAGAATTGAGGTAGTCGCTACTGCTGTTAGTTGTTAGTGTCACGAAGCATCCAGACGGTATATTCATGCTCGAGCTGTACAGTATCTAAAAGGGGCAAAAAGACTGACAGATGAGAATTAAACTCGAAGCACAACTACGTTAACTTAGGGCATTGAAATATGAAAGCGCTTAGCTATGATAGTCTACGTCTCACTGTTTAGCAGTGGCAGTGTAAGTAAATTTCAAGCGCTGGCTTATGATCATCATGTCAAGTCACGAAAAATGCTCAGGACGTGTTCTCAAGAGCGTGTCGAAGATATTGATGTCATATGAGCAGACAGATAATAAAGAGGCGCCCTGGTCGAGGGCGCCGATCAGTTGTCTAAAATATAGGAACCCGAGAAACCTCCCGCAGGGTCTGATCAATCAAGCTGACCCGCATTGAATTCCGAGGCATGAGTGTTTGAAAGTATCACGGTGGCTATGCGCTGGTTTACCCTTGCTGTGTTCTTTACCTAATGATTACCCTTTCATTTCGATCTAACATCAGTGACACTCAGAAGCACACTCAGAAGCACCTTTGACTCATTGACTCGACCTCTCATTTACGATGATATTATCAAACTGAGTATTTTTATCTTGCTCGGGATACTGATGAGAGGCTTACCGCCAAGTTCATGGTCGGGGTAGGTGCCCATCAAGGGGTAAGTTTCGGTGCGAGGTGATGTATGAATAAGTAAAGTTGATTCAATATACTACGCGTAGTGGCCACTTGTTTTGACTGCAATCAATTTGAGTTGGCCAATAGTAAGTACGGGGCTGCTTCTATGTGTGTATGACAGGATTGAGGAATTCATGAAAAGGAAAAATGACAGAGGGAAGGAGAGACAACTTCAGCAGAGGGATGTGGCTGTGATTTCTCCTTCAGGCAGTATTTTATGGTTTCAGGAGAACTAGTATGCTCATCATATATTTATTGTAGGCTTCAGACTAGGTCAGTAATTCAGCAAGAGCCCTGAAACTGTCTTCTGTACCCAGGATATCCAGGAGATATAGCTGTTTGGATATACGGCTTGGATGTACTTGGTAGCATTCACCTATGTTCGTCATGGGGAAGTTTCCTGCAAGGTCTTCAGAATTCTTCCTAGCGAGAAAAGATAGGAAGATGTAGGTAGAATGACTACGGTGGGTATGACTCTTGCATCGACTGCACTGTCAGTTTCTCGTGAACTTTTCATAGTAATGGTGTCGACTGAGCTGAGAGTATTTTGCGCTCTTGGCCAATTCATCGACGCAGTTATCTCCAATGATATCCGAGTAGCTTGGATTCCACTCGTATATGAGTTATGGATGTGCTTCATATACAGGCAGCGTTAAACAACTATTTCGTATCATATTACATCACGAATATCCCTCACTGCCCCTTCGGCCGCGCATTGTATTTTAGTGCAGCGGTAGTAGCCTATTAACCTCACCTATCCTCTGAAATCCTGACAGCCGATACATTACTGGCCTGAGACACGGTGCTAGTGACTTCTTAATCTATCCATCCATCATTTAGAGTGAACGTTACGAGATACAACGTATTACTTATATCCATAAGGAAAAATTAACGCGACTTGTGACATCGAAAAGTGACTCAATTTTGGCGCAGGCCCAGGATCCACCCGTTTCCTCGTCCCTTACCACACAATTAGACGTAGAATAGCTAGCACGGTCATTGGCGCACTTACTATTTCATGGGTTACCCGCTAAAAGTGACGAGCATGGGGGGGTGGCGCGCAGGACTGGCAAATCAATACTCCGTTAAATTCATAGATTTTCCAGGCCGTTATTGACCTAGAAAAGTCTCCGCCTCAAGACGAGCGCAAGTCATGTGTTAATTCAGAATTTCTAATCTGCAACAAGCAATCCAGTGTTAAGACGCGGAAGACCTAGTCTACAAGGCTCGACATCGAGATTGTATCAGCAAAGAAAAAGGGGGAAGTGCAGGCGAAGTTTATGGTAGATGAGTAAGTAGAGATGTGCTCGAAGGTGTGTTACGGTAGTAGCAGTAGGAAGAAGGAAGAAAGGAAGATAGCTGAATGTGGTACTGTATACTCACTGCGACTGAATAGGTGATGCGGCAGGTGGCTCGTCCCCAGTCCCTCCCCAAGGTTATCTTGTGTCGAGTGGGAAATGCCAGTGCAGATCTGATGTATGTATCTGAGCTAGATTCTAGCCAGGAATTCTGAGAGGGCTTTAATCCCTTTTCAGGTGCCTAGGGTGTCTAGGAGTGGATAGAGGCTCCACCAAGATGGGCCGGTGTGCCGAAATGGGCATGTGCGTGTCTGGTGAGCATGTTATTGGCATGCTAAAACCTGGACAATGGATTTTTTACCTATGTTCATACTTTTAATACATCTTTACAACCTTTGTGTCTGCACTTAGAGTCTCAGCTGTACAATGTCATCCAAAGATATCATCCATCAAGGATTCAGTCCCCATCTGGGCAGGCCAAAAATCAAAAAACGCCAATCTTTTAAGAGTCTCATGTATAAATTTGGGGAATAATATGCCAGCAAAAAGCGTTTACCTAACATCATTATCACCACCATACTAGAGTTGGTCTAGCATCCGGTCACAGGGAACGACTCAGATAGAGATTTTGTAGGCCCGCTCAGCCGCCGATCCGCGTGCGATTTTGTCCATGTCCGTGCTACGCCACTGTTGCGCCACTGTTGCGGTTTATCCTGCACTACCGTATGGTAGATTACGTTTTCTATGGAATGATACTGGGTGTTGCGATCCAACTTCACCAGCCATTGTTGAAGGCTGATCAAAATTCCAAGATCCGCAGTTAGACGTTGACATTGAGAGAGAGAGAGAGAGAGATAGATGGAGCCCGCCAGATAGCTTTGGTGTGCAATCAAGTATCATTTGTATTGGAACACGTACTCAGTCCGACACTAGGTTGTGTAAACGGCTGAGGTTTTTCGCCCATCAAGTAAGTCCTTTTATAGGGGCCGACAATTGATCGGGTGGGTCCATGCTCATAATAATAGAAATAGAGGAAATATGAAATAGGAATATGAAAAAGAAAAAGAATATGAATTAACTTATCGTCTTGGGATATCGCGCCTCATCCAACCATTTGTGTGAGACTCTCACCCTTCATGTTGTGCAGAAACTCTCCCGTGGAAGGCTACTTAACTGCTCTTTGTGCCTTTATTGGAAATCATTGTCTATATCGCTGCCGTCAAAAGCATGCTTCAGCGTTTTTCAACTTCAACTTGGGGTACTCGACTCTTTAGACTCTGAAAGTACGTATCCTTACTCGCTCCCCCAAGGTCAAAGTCCGATCCATATACTCAGGGTCTGCAAGTACATCTATTTTTGTTGTCAACGTGATGGTATGACTCGATGATATCAGAACCGTCGATATTCAGATAGATCATTTTTTAACTCTTCAGAGTACTCAGGCAAAGCGAACAAAAAACATTTCCAAGCGTCGGGGTCATATCTTTCATCTCCTCCAAACGTGCTTGCCTTTCTTTTCTTTGCTTCCAACATGCCACGATCCGCACTTTTTACCAGAAAGAAGTATCACACACACATAGAGCACCCTTTTTCTCCCAAAAGCGAATATGTCAGGATAAGACCAAGATCGCTCGATGTGTTGGTAAAGACTGAGGAGAGAGAGAACAAACCAACTAGGTCTCAAGCCCCATTGCTGTAGCTGGCCCGAAGTAATGCATCCGAAGCAACGCATCCGCCATGCTTCTGCATCAGGAACTTCACATCACGCATGATAGCTCAGTTGATAGTGAGAGATGGGCATTCGTCCATTCAAATCCACAGTCACTCTCCAAATACACCCAAGGAAAGATTCCAGTTATGTGGTTGACAACAAGAACGAATCTGTAGGTGATTTGCAGGGTCAGATTCAGGCGGGTGCGCTATCGTTGGGAGTAAATGCGCTCAAGCCAAGAAAGGAACGGAACCCATTACCTGTCGAGGTCATCTAACCCAAAGTCAACTCAACTCATTATCTCTATACCCAAACAGGCGTACGATCTTCTAGAATCTCGACAGACGCGATCCAAGGTAAGAAGCGCATCTTTTGAAATATCAGTCGACCCTCGTACCATGGTGGCATGGATGAGAAAATCAAATAATCGGAGTACTCGTGAAGGGGTCGGCTTAAAATAAAACCATTGGCTTCACAGTTCTTCCTCCCATTTTGGCAACCTTGTTACATTGTTCTTGCTCTTCAAACAGGAACTCGGTCAATGAGAGCATGATTCCCGTGCGTCGAAGTATTTTGCTAGTATGTAAAACCGTTGAACCAAGGAGGCCAGATCGAGAAAATAGCAGGATATCAATTGACAAATGTATTATAAATGTGCGGATGCAACATGACCGTGAGTGAAAGTAACACAACGTGCAAGCAACCGAAACTAATGCTCATGTTCACTCACGAACACGGCAGCCATACCCATACCCGACCCGATGCACATCGATGTCACAAACACCCTAGTATTGGTTTGCTTGGCGATGTTGAGACCGGTAGCGACCTGACGAGCACCAGTACACCCGAGAGGATGACCGATGGCAATGGCACCGCCGTTGAGGTTGACCTTTTCGAAGGGAATGTTGAGATGTTGGATAGAAAAGACGGCCTGGCTGGCAAAAGCCTCATTGATCTCGTAGAAATCAACGTCGTCCTTGTTCAGACCCACTAATTGGAGAACCTTGGGAATGGCGAAAGCCGGCCCGACACCCATGATGCGTGGGGGTACGCCGATGACGGCGGAGTTGACGAATTTACCGACAATAGGTAAACCGAGCTTGATAGCGACAGAACGACGGGCGAGGAGAATGGCGGCCGCGCCATCTGAGACTTGGGAAGCGTTACCGGCATGGGTGGAGCCATTCTTGGTGAAGGCGGGTTTGAGTTTGAAAAGGCTCTCGGCAGTGACGCCATCTCGAATACCGTCGTCCGAGTCTACGATGATGTCGACCTCCTTGTTGGTCTTGGGATCGAGGATGGTGGTTTTGATGGGAACGATTTCGTCCTTGAACTTGCCGGCTTGATTGGCAGCAGCGGCCTTTTGGAAGGACAGGGCCGCGAATTCGTCTTGAATTTTGCGAGGGATATGGAAGTCGGCGGCGACATTTTCCGAGGTGATGCCCATGGGGATGAGGCAGTCCTCGGATTCCTGATTGGAAAGGATGGTATCTGAGACGTCTGGAGCAGCACGAGAGCCGAAACCAAACGTCATGGACTCGACCCCGGCACCTAGGGTGAAGGATGAGCATGGATGGGTGAGATTGGAGGTGACGTACCGATGCCAATATCAATCTGACCGACCTTGATCTCATTAGCGATCTGAGTTAGGGCGGTGAGACCTGATGAGCATTGGCGGTTGACGGTGTTGAGAGCGGTGGTGTTGGGAATGCCGGCGTGAAGAGCGGCCATACGGGCAGCAGAAGCACCACCGCCGGGAGGAAGGACATTCCCGACGGCAATATCCTCAATGAGCTTGGGATCGAGGTTGACACGAGTGTATAGAGCTCTAAGAACATGGGAGAGGATCAAGTCGGGTTTAGTGTCTTTGAAAGCACCCTTCCTGCCTTTGGTGATGGCAGAACGGAGAGCGCTGACGATGACGACGTCGTCATCCTGCTTTTGAAGGAGTCGCTGGTAGGCCGACATGTCGTCTACTAGTGTGTGTGTGGGTGTGTGTGGTTTTGGTCAATCCCCCCAAAGTATCACATGGGTGGTGGTGAATCACATGCTGAGGAATCCACGTGATCGGTGAGGGTCACGGTTCCGAGTGGAAAAAAAAGTTACGTGTTATGGGGACGTGTTACGGAGGGAGATCGGACCGAGGGAAGGGAAGGGAGAAGGAGCGATGTAATAGGCGTTGTCACGAGGATCGCGGGATGGGATTGCCGGGATGCCGAGTTGAAGCGGCGCGTGAAAGCAGGGGAGGGGTGATGATGGGGGGTGAGGTTTTTCAGACGTGGATTTTTTTCGATGGCAACACTGGGCTGGTGCGTGGGTTTTTTTAAATGGGGGAGTTGTATATGAGAGAGACTGACGTGATTTCCTCTCTCATCCTCTCCCAAAGGCAACGCGAGTCTAGTGGGAAAGACGACTCTGGAGACGAGGCCATTGACCCTGCTCTTCGCAACTCCACCATGTCAGTCAATGTACGTATGCGTTACGATTCTCCTCCTCCTCC
>Ga0157366_1000850_pt1 | contig 13021 bp, 7 predicted proteins | sample AttbisABBM1_FD_113149 | JGI IMG/M metagenome (GOLD analysis project Ga0157366, IMG submission 113149) | Fungus gardens microbial communities from leaf cutter ant in Botucatu, State of São Paulo, Brazil - Atta bisphaerica ABBM1 | ecosystem: Host-associated > Fungi > Mycelium > Unclassified ...
TACCGTCCCGCCGCAGGGGCAGGCATCGGTCGGTGAGACGGATAACCGTGCCATCGTGCAGCTCCGGGAGGAGATAGGTCAGCGCCTTGAGCATCCCTTGCTGGTATCGGTCTATCCGCATCGTGTCGGGCGCCGCAGTTGCACGGCCGTGCATCTCTCCGGTGCCAACAACAAGGCACTGGATATTCTCATCACCGTGACGGGCAACACATTATGGCCAACTGAAGGGGATTACAGAACCGGCATCCGCTGGAATATCTGTGTGCCAGATGCGACAGATATGTTGTGGGTGCTGAAGGAGATAGACCGCGCAACAGAGGCTGAGGTGTGCCATTAAACAGACCCTCCGTTATCGCCCGGCACCGGTGTGTGGTGTCGGGCGGGAACGGAGGCTGCGGGTGCGGGCGGCATAGAGCCCGCGAATACTACGATTATGAACAGATAGTACCGAGTCTGATTTATGCCAAAATGCTGATGTTTTGTTGCTAATATGTGTTAAATGGCAAATATAGATCCGTCACTTTAGAACCCTTAAAATATAATTAGTGAAATTGACACCGCCCACGAAAAGTGTTAGAGAGCTATATGATAACCAAATTCGTAAAATAACAAGCAGGAGATGTATTATGCTGAAGGGCTTTGATATAACTAAAGCAAAGACACAGGAAGTAGATACTGAACTGCTTAAGCGAAGAATCTCCACAGGAAAAGCCATCGCATTTACGGGGGCTGGTTTCTCATTTGGAACTAAAAATATTTTAGGTTCTGTTCCACCAATGGCTGGAGATCTTGCAAAAAAACTTAGCTCATTATCAAATATAGATGTAACTGAAGATTTAATGTTCGCAGCTGACGTTGCAGTTGAGTACGGAGATCCCATTTCAGTATTAGATTTACTAAAAGATAATTACACTCTTACATCTGTTTCAAGTAGCCATGAGAACATATGCAAACTTCCGTGGAGAAAGTTTTTTACAACTAACTATGATAATTCCATAGAACTAGCATGCTTGAACGTGGGTAAACGTATAGAATCCGTTGACTTAACTTATAGGCCAACAACCTACCTTAAAAAAAATAATGTATGCCTACATATTAACGGTAAAATAGAGGGTGCCAAGCCTGAAGATTTAGTCTCTAAAATAAAACTATCTGATTCTTCATACCTCTCTCCTGATTCTTTCGTAAATTCTGATTGGTATTATCACTTCAAGAAAGACCTTGAAGCCGCAAGTGCTATCGTATTCATTGGATACTCTATGTATGACATGGATGTAAAAAAATTTCTATTTGAAAACCCGACACTTCAAGAAAAAACTTACTTCGTTGTAAGAGATGGTGCTAGTTTTAAAGAAATATTCAACCTCAGGAAATATGGGCATGTCTTGACCATAGGAATTGATAATTTTTCAGCACTGGTTAAGGATATTCAAAAGGAATCAGACGAAGAGGGAGTTATTTTCACTGAATCTTTAGTAAAGTACGAAGTTTTTGAAACGCAACCTGATTTTAGAGACATTGATAGTGAGCGGCTTTTCCTTTATGGTGACTACGAGACAGAAAAACTTCATGACGCTATTAGACGAATTGATGCCATACCTTATTTTATCAAGCGTAATATAGTTTCCACTTGCGTTCAAAACATAAATGACAATAACAATATTATCATTACCGGAGACTTAGGAAATGGAAAGTCTATAATTTTAGAGATGTTAGCTTATGAGTTGACTGTAAATGGGTATCACACATATGTGTTACGCGACAATGATGGTGATTATGTTAATGATCTTGAACAAATATCTAGACATGAAAAAAAAGCTGTAATTATTGTTGATAACTGTTCAAATTTCCCTGATTTAATTAGGCATATCTTTGAAATTAAATCTGAAAATTTACTTTACATCCTCGCAGACAGAAATTCAAATGATATTAAAGCAGATATATCCCTTGACTTTATTGAGCACAATATTGATTTGCTATCTAGCAACGAAACTGTAAGCGTAGTAAAAATTATAGATAATTTATCAACATGGCAAAATTTTTCTGCATTATCGTCTGAAAGAAAAATGAAATTAGTATCTGAAAAATACGCCTCTCAATTATCTCTTTTACTTTTAGGACTTATGAATAGTCCAAATATAAAAACTAAAATAAAAAAACAAACCGATTTATTATATGAAAATTTAGAGCACAAAAAAACTGTTTTTTGTATTTGTATTTGTGAGGTGGCAAATCTTGAGCCAACATTGAGTCTGGTATCTGAAATTTCAGGGACTAATGCTATATATAATATTTCACTTAGAAACTCCCAACCATTCAATCAAATCTTTAAAGTCAATGGCACATCAATAAGATCAAAGTCGAGCATAATGTCATTATCTTTATTAAACAACACATTTAGCGACATATATGTGAGGGATACTCTCCTTGACATTGTTGAGAGAACCGACGCAATAAAAGATCAAGATATTGAATTTAAAAAAATATTTAAATCCCTTTTAAGATTTCATATAGTTGAAAGAATTTTACCGCAAAATCAATCTGCTCTAGATAGATATTATGAACAATTGAAATTTAGATGTGCATGGTTGATGGATAGCCCTCACTATTGGGTACAATATGCAATGTGTAGATTATCTTTTTCAGATTATAACAGGGCACAAAACTATCTAACTACTGCATATCAAAAGGCTGAGGCAAAAAAAGGCGCTTATCATACAGATAATATCGATACCCAGCAGGCTCGCTTATACCTCAATCAATGTTTAGATAAAAACGCCTCGGAATCTTATAAGCTTTTTGATAAGGCCCATGCTCTTCTTGTAAAACTACCTAATGAAGGACGAAAATTCAGGCAGGTGTTGTTATATAAAAAAGTTTTTGATTTAAAATACAATACCTTTAGCAAGAAAAATAGAGTGGATTTTGAGCAGTCGTGTAAAAAATTACTGGAGCAGACGCAATCTAATATTTCAAATAAAGTTTACACCATGAATACCAGTATGGCGAGATTTGTTATTTCAGCAGAAGAATTATTGACTGACATAATTAATATTATCATGCATGAAAGAAAATAAATTACAAAGGGTGGGAAAAATCGCCACCCCGATTTATTTTTCATATTTTTTGACACTATTAATTTATTGTTAATCTTTGACTTAAAAGATTCATCAAAATTTTTAGCCTTCCATTTAGGCATTTTTCAATAAGTGCATTGAATTAATAAAAAATTATGTCCGTTTGGCGCTGTGAGTTCAACGGTTCGATATAACGCTATCCTTAATACAGGGAAGAGTTGCCATGAACCGCAGAACTTTTGAGGTTCAGTATCCTTCTTTATACCGCTGCCAGGCTTTGCATAACCGTCTTGATTCCGCGCGATGCCCGTCAGGCGGCAGGTTGGCAGCCATGCTCAGGCAGTGCTCGCGCCGTCTGGCTTTTATTTCCCGCATAGCGTCATCCATAGTGGTATCCATCACAGTCAGCCACCGGCGTGCTGCGCGGCGCCACAGGCCGCGTTGTTCCATTGATTTCGCCGTGCTGTCTTCCGGTTTCATTATGCTTTTCCGCACTTTATATCCGGCTCAATCGCACCCTCTATTCTTTCAGACCCGCATTATGACTTCTTCATTTAACCCTTAATCAGCATCAGGAAAATAGCTCTTAAACCACTTCAGGAGCCTTCTGATGAGACATCCCTTCGAACTCGACCCCGAAATCATTCACCACATCATCTACAGCCAGGCCGGCTCCGTGGCCAAAGCAATCATCGAACTCATCATGAACAGCGTCGATGCCGGCGCGGGTGCAGTCATTCTGGAGATTACCCCGGAGGGCTTCACCTGCCGTGATGACGGTCATGGTTTTACTTCACATGAAGATGTGAAACGTTATTTTGGCCGGTTCGGTACGCCACACCGTGAAGGCGATGCCACCTACGGTCGTTTTCGCCTCGACCGTGGCCAGATTATGGCGCATGCCCGGACCGTCTGGCGCTCGCAGCGCTGGCAGATGGAGGTCGACACGCGGGTAATGGGTTATGAATATGAACTGACAGAGCCCGGAGGGATTCAGGAAGGGTGTGCCATCAGTGGTGACTGGTATGAGCCGATGTCCACTCAGGAGCGTATGTCATGCATGCAGGAAATCCGTGATCTTGTGCGTTACACGCCCGTCTCGGTCTGCCTCAACGGCAAGGTTATCACGCGCAAACCGGAGCTGGAAAAATGGGATGCTGAGGATGACGCCGGCTGGTATCGCCTGCGCGAAGACGGCGCCGTATCCATTTATAACCAGGGCGTACTTGTCAGGCATGACCCGGGGCATGCCTGGGGCGTTGGCGGTCTTATCGTGAGTAAAAAAGCCATTGCGCTCAACGTTTCACGAACGGAGATTCTGCGCAAGAGCTGCACGGTCTGGAAGCAGATAGCAGCTAAATTTAGCGATCTGGCTCAGGCTTTTTCTGACAGCACTGGCAGTCACCGCAAAACCGAGGCCCGGCGTGAGAAAACCGCCCGGGCGCTGCTTGCCGGTGAGGGAGACCTGCAGAAGCTGGTAAACGGTGAAGAGGTGATTACGCTTCTCCCGGGCAAACAGCACGTTACCCTGAGCACTTCCTGCGCAAATGCCGCTACTATCCCTCTGCCGTCGATAAAAACTGTTTTACTGTGGTTGAGTATGCGCGTGACGTCCCACGCGGGGAGCTCATTGCGCGTGCCGGCATCGCCCCGGTGATTCACCCGGTAACGCTGACGCGCTTTAACTGCGACGGCACGGATGAATTTATGGACTGCATGCGTCGCGTGCGCGACAACCTCATCGCGTACCGCGCACAGCTGCCGTCTTCCGGCCGCTGGGGAATGCCGTTCAGCTCAGAGCTGCAGCTTATTGATTTTGACACGCTCAGCGCGAACTTTGTCGACCGCACGCAGATGGTGAGTGAAACGACGCTGGATAAGGAAACCCGCAGGGCCTGGACCGCGCTGCGCTACTGCCTGGCCCAGTATGCCCGGGTTTGTTCGGGCGGCGAACGCCATAGCACCTCCCGGGCTCACGGCGGTGTGCGATTCCAGATACTGCTGGGCGAGTCGACGTCGGCCGAAGCCTGGACGGATGGTGAGACTTACATCGCCTACAACATTAACATCGTACGCCAGCTTAAGACCGATGCGCTCAGGACGGCCAGTCGACTCTTCAGCCTGACAGAACATGAGGTGGCACACGAAGGTGACAGCATGGACTGCGGCCACGATGAGGGGTTTTATCAGCGGTTTCACGATATCAGCACAGCGTGTGCAACTGCTCGTCAGCATTTTATGCACGTCTGGCTGATGAAATATACAATCAGCCTGGAAGGTGCAGGCAGGCGGGCAAAAGGCCGCGTATGGCAGGAGCGTTATCTGGCTGAGCGTACCAGCGCAGGCCGGGAAAGAAACGGCCTGCCCGGGATCATCGCTGATGACAGCCTCTCTGAAATGATCGACGCGCCCGTCGAACCGGAAGACGGTCGTCGTCTGGCCTTCCTGAACCAGCAGCTCAGGGTGGCAGGTCCGTACACGCCGGCATCCGTTAACTGTTCAGAAGTGGTGGCTGAGGGGATAGAGGAAGCCAGACTGGCCCGCGAGCAGAGAGCTGAAGACAAACAGATGTGGGATGAAGAGTGGGAGACTTACCGGTTATCACCCGCTTTCCTGCAATACAGGAGGTAGAATGAATACTTCTGTTAAGTGCAATACTAGAGTACTTATTTAACTGGCGCACTTTTCTGATTTGTATTATTTCATTTACTATATTTCCACCGTCGAGACGGTGTTCAAATGGCAACCGAAAAAATTTTCGGAATTCCATAATGATATATTGTAAAGATCGTATTGATCGACAAGCTTAAGCAAAGCATATATATTATATGCTCTATTAAAGACTAACATAGTATCATGGTAGTCACACTCGATTCCTCAATAAAATATCGGCACTTGAAAAAACTCTCTCCTAAACAATGCTGTGCTAATGTTTTATCGAGCTCCAATAAAAGTGTTCCTTGACACTGATCGAATTCAATCACACGTGCGCTTTCAAACCAGAAATAGTAACCAATATAAGGAAAAGTTGCTTTAAACAAGCTTTCTTTAGCTGAAAAAATGATTGAGCTAGCCATTATTGAGTTGACCCCTTGATCTCTCAATAAATTGAACTCGCTATTACTGTGAATATCTGAGCCAGTCAACTCTACTGTCTCTGCATCTAACCAGTTTTCAACATCGAGACCTGCGAATCTATAGTCTATCTTATCTGCGACAAGTGCAACAACCCGGTCACAAGTATGAGAAATAGCACCAATAATCCCCTCAGGCCATAGCGGTTCACGGTGAGATCCAATTAAAACATTATGGTCAACGACCGATAATGCTTCAAGACATAATTTGGCCATGTATCTTCCGGCTATAAACTCCGCTTGTCTTTTCTTTACGCTCACTTTGATAGAATCAGGAACCATAATATTAAGCTTCGAAGCCAAGATAATATTGCACTGTTCGGCATCAAATTCACATTGACACAATATGGCCCGAGCGCCTGAAGAAGCAAAGAGCTCAATGCGTGAAAAGCCTGCCTCAACAGGAGGTAGAGAGAGTTTGTCCTTCAGTAAATCATAAAACATTGATCACCTATAGAAAAAAACTATATAAAATATTACTATATGTAGATTATCTCAAAGTACTATTTAGCATAGCACTCTGGTAGATCTCATTGGTTAGTGCACTCAACTATATTATACAAGCCCGTGATTTATAATTATCGCGACAGCTGGTACAATTTTGGTATTGAGCACCTTATGTCATGGCGTTCACTTTAATACACTTTCCATGCCCTACCTATCCTAAACCGTATTGTATCATTTCTTTAAAAAGGTTTTACATGCTAATTAAGCATGCAAAACCTTAATCCATACCCCTGGCCCAAGAGAAATTAATTATGAGAGAGTTTCGATATTATTAATCCGTGAGGATTTTTTTTGCTGAAAATAAAGCAAGAAGAATGATATCGCGGCCAGGCTCGATACTCCTATTATGAGCACCCATGCCCCCTTGTATCCAAAATCCTTTATGAACACACCCATGAAAATATATGTCGGCATCAATCCGATGTTTCTAATCGTAAGTAAAGTGCCGCTAATTCTTCCCCGATGACTAGCAGGAGATTGATTGGCAATATATATACCTTCTTTGGTTAATAAGAGTACCTCTGCGGCTGAAAGGAAAAACCACGCAAAAAATTGCATTGATATTGATGCATAGGAAATTACTAAACTATAACCAATGACAAAGAGCACTCCTGAAAAAGCTAAGCTATTTATTTCGCTATGCTTATTAGTCATTCTTATCAGAACTGGGGTAATAAGCACAACAGCAATGCTTGCAAAAGTCATTAACTGACCAAACAGAATTGCACCTTTCTGATCATATATATGACTGTAATAGAGTGGGCTGGTCATGGTCATTTGGTTTAGAGTAAACCAAAGTAGAGTACACAAGATTCCAAAAACGAGAAGGCGAGGTCTTTTTTTAAGTATCGACCAGACATTCCCATCTGTATTTTTCTCTAGCTCTGAGATATCTCGCTCGCCTTGAGTTTGAGAGGGGTTATCTTTGACGAAGAACGCAACGACAACTATTCCTATTAATATGGCAAGGCCATTACCCCAGTAAACCCACTCAGTATAGTTCCAGAAAAGATATCCCGCCACTACTGGGCCTACTCCTGAACCGAGATTGTATGCAAGATAGCTCAGCGACATAACCGCATTACGATTTTCAGGATTAGAGTGATCGGCTACTAAAGCGTTACTTGCTGGCACTGCAACGCCTATAAAAAAATAGCCAAGAAACAATAGTGCAGGAGCAACGAAATGATCTTCAGCAAAGAACCCACAAGCTAAGAGAACGAGAGCACCAAGTAGCTCACCAATAACCATGGTATTTTTATGACCATAGGTATCAGAAAACTTACCACCCAATAAACTACCTAGCATGTAAGTGCCTGTAACAACCATGACCAAGGTACCAGCAACCGAAGTTGAGTAACCTTGTTTTTGAGTTAGCAGAAGAATCATGAAAGGTATGATGAAATTACCTAACCCAAGAATAAATCTAGATATAGAAATATAATAGATATCCTTCGACAACCCTTTATAAAGTGAGAATGTTTTACTTATTTCTTGAAGCATGATTAAACCTTTATTTTATGTTTGGCATAAAAATTATATTACGCCTAACCCTAGTTGAAATATTTTACAATTAACTCATCATTAATATCTGGGGCATTAATTCCTATTTTCTCAAGGCACTCAAAGGTCAACCTAGAGCATATTTCTGACGAGCCCCTCTCAAAGTTAACCTGATTTAACTCATGCTCTGACATGGCGAAGTAGCTCCTAATAAAATAAGGGACCGGAATAGACTTTCCCTGTTCAACTTGTTCTTTTAGATGTTTAATGAAATCCGGGAATTTGGTTATTTCTATAGAGTGATCCGAATGAGTGTTGTACCTGAGAATGACATCTTTTAAACTCCACGGGTTAGGGCTGGCCAAGTGAAATACAGATTGCTCAATATCATTTTCGTTCATAAGCAATACCGAAGCAGTTGCGACATAGTCAACGGGCAAGATGCTAACATCAATATATTGATCATCGAATGCGAACCCTGATAGCCGGCATGTTTTGAGCAACTGTGGAAACCATTGTGTAGGTTCATTCTTACCATTTTTTTGATCACCGCCAATCAAGCCAAGCCTGAATATCTTGCAGTCCATACCTCGATTAATGGCCTCCAGAATCATTCCTTCAGAAACCCACTTTGTAGAACAGTAACCTCCATCATTTTGATGATGCTGGATATTTATTGGTGTTTTTTCGTTGGCAATATCTTGTGTTAAGCTACTAAAAATACCGACAGTTGAAAAGGCTGCAAGCCTTTTATTCTTTCCTGTAGAGCAGAAGCGGAGCACCTCAGAGGTACCATCAACGTTTGTTGCTTTCATGGTCTCGAACGTCGCAAGATGATGCATAAATACCGCCGCATGATAGACCAAATCTACTGAGGTCGATAAAGCATCGTATCGTTCGGACTGAATACCAAGTAATCTCTGCGAAAGATCGCCAAGGACAATGTGAATCCGTGGTTTGAAACTAAGGTCCCAAAGTCCATAGTCATCAAGTTCGCATATAAGCCGATTGAGTGCGCTTGCTTCGTCTGTACCTCTGAGCAAGCAGAATACGTCGGCGTTCGTTCCATTTAGCAGCTCTGCCAATAGATACTTACCCACAAACCCTGTAGCGCCGGTTAACAGTATTTGTCTTGGAGACATGGAAGTGGTCTTTACAGCCAAAGGAGTTATATCAGAAGCTAGGGTGACTTCCTGCTCCCAAATTAGTTTTTTTGTTTGATTTAAGTTTTCACAAAGTGCTCGTATGGTACTGTTTGTATAGAAGTCTCTGACTGTATATGAAAGACCTAGCCGGCTTTGAATAGTTTTGATGGTTCGAAATACCAACAATGAGTTCCCACCAATGGAAAAAAAGTCATCGTCTATTCCTACTTTTTCTTGATTTAAGATCTCTTGCCAGATATCACAGATAGACTGTTCCTTCTCATTTCTTGGAGCATTATACGTGGAGAGTCCTTCCAGCTGTGATTTAGGTAAGGCCGAGATGTTCAGTTTTCCGTTGATGGTGAGAGGAAGGCTGTTAATCTGAGTATAGCTAGATGGATGCATGAATTCCGGGAGTTTATCAGCTAGGGTGGCCTTTATCGAAGCGAGGTCAATTGTAGTTTCTGCGCCATTGACGATATATGCCGCAAGATGCTTCGGTTCACAATCTTGATAAATAACAACGGCCTCTCGGATAGTGGGGATATCTAACAATACCTGTTTAATTTCAGATAGTTCAACTCGTTGCCCTCTGATCTTGACTTGGAAATCAGCCCTCCCGACATACTTCAAATTTCCATTGGACAAGCGTTTGACCAAGTCCCCTGTTTTATATACGCGCTCGTGTTGTGAGTTATGACCTTTTATTGAGGCAAAGAATGGATTAGGTGCAAACTTTTCATGAGTCAGCGTGGGCAGGTTGACATACCCCAATGCAACACCAGGGCCACTGATCCAGAGTTCCCCTGTAGAGTTAGCAGGGGCAAGAGTCCCGTTCTTGGCTACTACATAAGCAATATGACCAGGAAAAGGCTGTCCAATAATGCTGCCATCAGTTGCATGAAGAGGTTTGTAACAAGTAACTTCACCTGTTTCGGTGGGCCCGTAGTAATTGATAACACTTATTTGGCGAAGGTTAAGCTGGGATAAATGCTCGTCACTTAGGTTTTCACCACTAAAATACAACTTTTTCAAGCCGGTCAGTTTGATATTTGCACTGCACAGTGCTGAGAACTGCGACGGGACAAGATGACAAGATGAAATTCCATATTCTTCGATAACTGCGGGCAGGTCAAAAATATTAAAATCAGTCGGAGAAATAACTAACGTTGCTCCTACAAGGAGATGGGAAAAAATATCAGATACTGAAACATCAAAAATATAGTTAGTTTTAAATAGATAAATGTCGTTTGAAATTTCTCCCCTCTCCGCCATATATAGATTCCGCGACATGCTGGAGCGATGGCTAATCGCAACCCCTTTAGGGTGTCCGGTCGTACCCGATGTGTATGTGATGTAGGCCAAGTCATCCGGCGAACAATTTTGTGGTGGGTTATTTTCAGGCCCAGGCTCCCGACACAACTCTGATAAAATGACTTCAGGACATAGTCGAGTGTCTCCTAAGAGTGTATCAATGAATGTACTATAATTCTGTTCAGTAATAAGAATAGACGCACCTGAGTCGTCAATCAGATATTTGACTCTCTCCTTCGGGTGTTCTGGTGATATGGGGATGTAAGCGGCACCGGCTTTGAGAACAGCTAGAATGGATATAAGCATTTCGCTTCTTCGATTTAGATAAAGTCCAATACAAGTATTCGAAGAAATCGGTTTACCGTAACGCTTATGATAGGTTTGAATGATGTGATAAGCGAGTTTATTTGCAAGAATATTCAACTCATTATATGTCAGGAACTCCTTCTGAAAGATAGCAGCTGTTCTATCTGGAGAGGATAATACTTGATGCTCGAAAGCTTCCGCTAAAGTCATTTCAACAGCAGGGTTATCAGCATTGATTGGGATATTGGTCAGACACTCTTTTTTCTCTAGTTCATCTAAGCATTCTATCTGTTTCAGTTGTCTCTTGGGTGCTTTGACGAACTGCTCTAGCACCCGCGTATACACTTCAGAAATCCGCTTAATGCTGTGCGGGCTAAAGAGGCTGGTCGCGTAATTAAAAGTCAAATTCAACTCGTCTGAGTAATCATTAACATAGAGGCTAAGATCGAATTTAGCTGGGGAATATACAGACGATTGATCATCTAGTTGTATTGGCAACCAGGGTAAGCCTTGAGCGTCTTCACCAAAATGCTGCAGGGTAAACATAACTTGAAAAATCGGGTGGAGAGCTGGATTTCTAGCAATCCCAAGTGAATCAACTAACAGATCAAAGGGTAAATTTTGATGACTTTTCGCTGCTGCAACCGTTTGATGAACAGAATTAATTAAATCTAAAATGGTGCATTGGTGGTCCAATCTCGCTCTCATAACAAGTGAGTTTGCAAAAAAACCGATCAACGATTGAGTCTCAGGAATCGCTCTATTTTCTGAAGGTGTTCCAACAACAATGTCATCTTGATGACAAAATGCACCTAGGGTGACGAAAAAGGCACTTAGCATGACGGTATAGAGAGTTGTTCCTTGCTCTCTTGACAACTTTCGAAGACTTTTCGAAAGGTTGGAATTTAAATTTATTTTCAGATCCTCCCCATGATAGTCGAATTGAGAAGGACGCTTGTAGTCCAGAGGTATATCCAGATGGGGTACCTCAGCGAGCTGGTATTTCCAGTAGTCTAAATCGGGATTTTCTTTTTTTGAGTATTGAAAATTGTCATTCTGCCATCTCGCATAATCCGAGTATTGAATAGGTAAGTCTGGAAGCGTCGGTGCTAATCCCTGAATTTTTGATGTGTAAATTATCGCCAACTCATTGATAAATAGATTGGTAGACCATCCATCAGTTGCAATGTGGTGCCATACGAAAAGTAAATACGCTTCATCACCAACCAGAAAACACGTTACTCTCAAAGGAATGTTTTTGCTTAGATCAAACAGTTGCTGAATATTGTATCTCATTGCATTAAGCCACTCAGACCGAGAATGACAAGCAATAGTATTAATGACGATTTCTTGATCTATGGCTGCTTGGAAGTCCATACCTTCTTCAGTCGTTTTGTAAACTGACTTCAAGACTGAGTGACGGTTAGCGATATCATTAATAGCAGTTTCAATTAGAGCTATATCTGCATTTTTTTCTAATTTAACCAAGTAAGGGAGATGATAGGCATCAGTCCCTTGCTCAAGTCGTTCTATAAAAAGTAGCCCTTTTTGAGCATATGAAAGAGGGAAACTCAATTCAGGATGCAGCTGGGAAAAATCATACTGGCTAGTAATTTTTAGATGTTTAAGATGGGCGATCAATGACTCTTTGTGTTCCTTGAGTTGAGCTATCAACTCTGGATCAGGGCTGTCTGAAGTAAATGCCGCCTTCAATTTACTGTCTTCAACCCACACAGCAGCGTTTTTTTGTTTGATATGCTTAATTAATTTTTGCATTAAGTTAAATCTCAACGATGCATTGATTGTTAATAGTGTCCAGTGAGGATTCTATGTGAGGGGCAGCGGCATCTGCCGCCATCAAGCTCTGGGATAGGGCTTTTATCGTGCTTTCGGTAAAGAGCAAAGATAAGGAAAGTTCGGTCCCCATGCGTTGCTTGAAGAGCGAACTAACCCGAATAGTGGAGAGAGAGTTTCCCCCGAGCCGGAAAAAATTGTCCTCAATGCCTACCTGCTCCAGCCCCAGAACCTCCTGCCA
>Ga0157366_1000855_pt1 | contig 13004 bp, 15 predicted proteins | sample AttbisABBM1_FD_113149 | JGI IMG/M metagenome (GOLD analysis project Ga0157366, IMG submission 113149) | Fungus gardens microbial communities from leaf cutter ant in Botucatu, State of São Paulo, Brazil - Atta bisphaerica ABBM1 | ecosystem: Host-associated > Fungi > Mycelium > Unclassified ...
ATGAGTTTTGCCAATCTTAAGAGCCAAAATGCTATACCCTAGGTTGTGCCAGTCGATAATGACCTTACACCCTCGGATCTTTGCAACAAACTGGACGATGAGTAAAGTCGGTACGCTTGGAGGATTCTGTCAGACCCTTTTTAAGTAGTTTATGGTGACCTTGATACGTTGGCCTCACTTGAACAAGAATGAACTCTGGAGGAACACGAATCAAGAACACGAGAACGATCAGAATGGCAAAGATTTGGTGCAAAACTTTAAGTGGCCCAGCCAATATGAAGGGTAGTCTTCTAAAAGCCGTGGGTGAGTCTGGAAGATAGCGTAGACGAAGTTTGGGAAGGCGCTCTAGTGCTGGGATCGGTTTCGAGCCTAGGACATGAACACGTAATGAGATGAGAGCGAGATGAGAAAGGACCTGGGAAGGAAACACACCATAATAGCCAATCAAATCCGTCTCAAAGTTATTCTCTGCAAAGCTCTTGGCATGATACATCATGCGTGGGCTTCGTCCAATGTCCCCGAGGACGAGTATAGCTACAGAACGAAGGGTGTGCTGGTTCTGAGGGTGAATGAAGGATAGTGCCTTCCATGTGAGAAATCCTAAAGCCAGAAGAAACAGGACAGCGTGTATTGGAAGCTCCTTCATAGTATGCAGACAGAGAGGCTCATGCGATGAGAATGAACCGTGTGAATAATCAGTCCACGGAAAAATCAATGAGACCGGTACGACAAATAGAGAGAGAGAGCAGGTATTTAAATATCAGAACTCCTCTCGCGCTTATTGGTTCCTTTGGTCATCAGACTTGTCCTGTCGCAAATAATGTCGTCTCTGCACAAACATAGCGAGTAACAATCCCAAAAACTTAGAGATCGTATATAAGGCCCAGATTGAACACATTACAGTTATGGTAACACACGTTGAGTGTAGATATTGTAGCAGCAGCTATTATTTCGAGAACCATGGATACACAACTGGTGAGGGGACCTACAGTTGGGAGTGCCTCACACCATCCCATTCCACTCATTTCCACCCAGCTGTCATGAATCTCTAGACTCGGTGTTCGAGATGAAAGGATGGTGAAAGGATGCGTATGGACCAGGACAGAACTGGGGTGCTGGGGTGCTACGACTATCCTCCATACGAAATACAAAATATAGATGTACCAGGGTTGCCGTAAGATAAAAATGAAGTAAAAGACATTGTCATGCCAGCCTCCAGCCTTTTAATTCCACTCACAATACCACAAGGATGAGCTTCACGGTCGATCTCTTCTTTGCCTTCATCGACTTCCGACGGAGGAAGTGAGGTACCAAAATCATGTTGGGCACTATCTTATCAAAAATAAAAGAGGCCATGTCTTTCCTCTAAGATATATTGAGACGAGAGAGATTTTACTTTCAACAGAGAGATATTGCTCTTAAGTCATCCTCAGGTATGAGACCAGTAATGACTCGGTTGTTTAGTAAAGATATGATTTAACTGCAACTTCAGACAGGGCTTAGGGTCGAGTTCTATGAAAGACTAGCGGACAAAAAAGTCCATTGTCTATTCTAGTCATAGAAAAATATTAATTTATCACTTATCTACTGAGAGCATCTCACATCTAATGTAACTGATTCTCATGCCACTGAAATAAGTCACACAGCCTTGTGGCTGATCAAAGATCCACACTAAATTAATCCTAATGATGATTGATTTATACTTCAACTTCCTCAGCAGTCGAGCATTAAAACAGAGCCAAAGACGAGAGAGCTAATTGTGATCCTGACTCCATCCGCAGAACTCATGATGTCATCACAAATTGGTCCGTAAAGATCTCACCACGTCAGGACATCCACAAAGAGATTGAGGCCCTCTTGGTTAGTGCCCCAAACATGTCCCTAGAAGACTACCTTGAGGAGGGACTTATGGATGAGCTACCTGCTGCATCACCCATTCAGTCGTAATAAGTATATGGCCACAAGGCTTTTCATGCCTAAACGCCTTCTGGTAAGGCTTTTCTTTCCTACCAAGGCCTACGCTAGTCAGGCGTCCCTGGCTCTCAAACCCAATGCGCCACTGCAAGATCATGAATGGCATCCAGACTACCGTGTTCATTTATTCCACCTTACTGCTGTTCTTCAAACCTTATCCATCTACTAATAAATTTTACCTACACCAACCTCCCATTGGGTATTTGCCCTTTGTCTACGGACTGAAAACAGTGTCAGGTGATCTGATGAGTCAGACTCAGCAGCCGTTTGACTGTATTGCGAGATAAAGAAAGGGAGAGCGAGAGACGAGAGAAAGGACACGTCAACGATTCTGAACAGGTGACAGATTTTCCATGCTGATTGTAAGGCATAGGTCACCAGTGATAAGTACGAAATTAAATATATGGAAAACATACATGACAGTAAAGTGATCCAATAAACCCTTTTCCAAATTTGTCAATGGCTTACACCAGCACACATCTGCTCCTATTAGCTACTATGGCCTCGCCACTGGCATCCTCATCACTCAGAAACATTTCGCGAGATGTGCTTAGGAGCAGTACTAAAAGAAATCCAGGTACCGGCAAACTCGCTCTCGCTGGGGTCAGAGCCTTTTCCGCCAGTTGCATTCACTCTGTGTCGTTTCGGAACACTCTTACATCTGCGTCATTAATACCAAAATCGCGGCATTCGAACAGGACATCTGCATGTCCACCTGCCTTCAGCACGTCCACCTATCTTTTCCCTCTCGTGTCAGGGTTTAAATCATCTAACTTTTACATCAGCTCGTTCCATGTTCATCCAAATGGAAACGACCCCAAATGAAGATTCTCTAAAATTCATACCTGGAACACAAGTGATGGGTGAAGGCACCGCAGAATTTCTGGACACACGGGCTGCATTAGCATCCCCACTTGCTATTCGACTCATGGGCGTAGAAGGTGTCACTGGAGTTTTCTATGGTCCTGATTTTGTTACAGTCTCCAAAGACTCTGAAAACACATGGGCAGTGGTGAAACCCGAAATATATTCTATTCTCATGGAACATTTCTCCTCGGGAGAGCCCTTATTCCATAGTCAAGAAGACCGAGAGGCCGTTGGTCCACAAGATACAAGGATCTTGGACACAGATTCAGAGACCGTGGCAATGATCAAAGAACTCTTGGAAACAAGAGTGCGACCTGCTATCATGGAGGACGGTGGAGATATTGAATACCGAGGTTTTGATGAAAGTGGCGGAATTGTCAAGGTTAAGCTCAAGGGAAGCTGCAGAGGATGCGATTCGAGTACTGTCACGCTGAAGAGTGGGATCGAACGTATGCTAATGCACTACATTCCCGAAGTCAAGGGCGTGGAACAGGTGAGAATTTTCTTGGTTTGGGCATACTTGAATCTCACTCCTGTAGATTCTTGACCAGGAGGAAGAGATGGCACTGAGTGAGTTGGAAAAACTTGAAAAGAAGTTGTCACGTAATGGCAAGAAAGACTCGGAGTGAGTCACTCGACGTTCGCTTTGGTCCCAATGCTCATCCTCAGCCTACAGTATGGCACAATATATGTCTATTTAGATTCTAAAACTTGTTTGGCTCGAGCATGAGAATTCACATCCATCTATAGCTTATCCTCGCCCGGTAGTTGTGAGTGATGGTCCCACCTTCAGACGAAGTCGACATGAAATGAATCGACTGAGAGGATTACTCACTTCCGCTGAGACACAGGTCCCGTGAGCTGCATGTCAAAATCATTTTGTTCCAAGGTAAGGGTTATTAAGGAGTGCTTTGAGAAATGCGTGACCGGTTGCTCTCCAAGGGGATCACTGATCCCACGGGTCTTTCCCAGGTCCTCGATCATCTATTTTCCGTCATACATTCTTATATCTGCCTTCCCTTCCGCCATCTTCTTTCCCACTCATCTAACTTCTTACGGTCGTCAACTCTGCTGCATGCAACTAGTCTGTATAATTACCCGAAGAAATGGTCTGTCATATGGCAGGCATTATACTTCATCTATTCATTCTACCCTCTGGTTTCTAGGTCTATGTCAATAGCAAGAAATTCGCTTGGTAAATGTCATTGGTTACATTTATGTTCTCTTGCAGCTTCTCATGCTGTCTCATACAGTGAATCATGCATCAAAGGTCACCGATCCTCGTCTTGCCATCATAGCGATAGGCCGCTTTTCGAGATCAAGAAGAAGGGGCGCCCTGTGTCTCAATGCGAGAAATGCAGAGAACTCCGACAGTCAAAAAAAATTCACTCCAAGTGTACTTGCAATCCAAAGCCTGATTCCGCAAACCGAGGAGAGGTTCTAGCATCTACAACATCAAAGTGTACGCAATTATCAATGGCCTCAGGCCTTTATATTCGTAATTCATGACCAGCCTTACAGCTCGCAGATTCATACCAATTGTTCCTGCTCTGCCGAATGGACTCCGAGATGTATTTGCCGCAGCACAAGTACCGAGTCCTCTCCCAGATGCTCGACAACGAGGTATCTTCGCTATCTATATCGCCTAATTGATTCATATCGTTAATATCTAGTCTAGTGGATGCCCTTCTGAATCCGTGCCCGTGTAAAAGTGTCTGGAAGTGCAACTGTCAACAGGCACTTCTCTCGACTGACAAATCAAGCTCAGAGTCCTCCGGAGATCTAGCAATTCTTGCACATGCAGCCACAATGAGCTGCTGCAATACTTCGTAAGTACTGTCTTCGTCATTAGCATCAAATTTTCTTGAACTCCCAGCACAAATCGCTCTATCCAGAGTGAATCCAACCAATCCTTCCGATTCATCCAGGCACAGCAATGCTCAATCTTCGAGTCTTCATCAAGACTCGCACGAACGATCAAAGTGTCATGATAATCATCAATGCAATACCTCCCCAATTCTAGAACTTCCACCGATTCAAACCTCCAACGAATTATCACCGATTCTTCCCAATCAGGTTCCAGATTTTGGATTCATGCCACCAATCAGCACTATCACATCACTGGCTGGCTCAGGGTGTACGTGCGGGGTTAAATGTTCGTGCCCTGGATGTGTAGAACATCGTGGTTCCGCGTACGCTGCAAAGGAATTACATGACTGTACAGAAGGACAGTGCGGGACATGCGTTGATAGTCAGTCCGGCATCACTCTTCCGATCAGTACTTCACCATTCTCGTCCATCCCGCCTACTTCCGCATCATCTGCACCTTCTCTGGATTTCATCAACAAAAGTGCTTCTCTTAATCGCTTTTTTGCGCGTGCTGCCACGCTGCCACCTCCGCCAGCCGGCCGCCGGGTCGGCAGTGGTGTCCAATTTGACCCTCGCGATGTTGGTTCAAGCTTTGTTAATGCCCAACCAGTCAATCTACCAAAATTGGAATGTTGCAGTGGCAGTTGCAGCTGTGCGAATGGTCAGTGCAGATGTGGTGCATCTTGTGGAGGGTGTTGCCCAGATATGGAAGTTCCAGCCGAGTCTCACGCAAGTTTCGGTCTCGCTCCAACAAATTCTCCTGCAGGCGATACATGCAGTAGTCGTAGCGTCTCAATAACAGTCGACGTTGCCGCTACGCCACTGAGGAATTGCTGCACAGGCAAAGACTCGTAACTATGTTTTCTCCTATGGCACGATTTTTCATCGGTATTTTTATCATTGTATTTGCTAGTTCGGTTTTTTTTTGTTTGATTCTTTAAACGGCAGAGAGTGTAGGATAATTGGAAGACCCTTCAGAATTTGGATGGACGGATAGTTTGTTTTCGATTATTCAGTGTTCTGAAGGTGCTTTCAAGTCAAATGGCCAACGGATTGCATTGTTGTTGTCAGCATTGTAATTATGGATATACAAAGAAAAGAACGAAAACAATATCACATCAGAAAAATAGTGGATCCCTGGAAAAGTTGTGGTTGTTGTAGTTATACACTTGATAAGGGAAACCAATCAGCTGGGCGAGATTAAGTGGTGGAGAAAGATACCTACTCATCATCTGATAGAAAGGTGAACCTGTCAAAATGACCAAGTCAGGGAGCACTTACCATCGTAATGAAATCGGGTCTAGCCAGAAGATGATGTGAGACAATCAGAATCAACTGCACCATAACCAAGTCATACCTTCTTTGGGTTATCTGGAGCGCAGCGGATATAACGATCATTGTCAGCGGGGCTGGGATGCAGCAAGTTTGAGTACCGTGGTCGAGTGTTTGTAAGTGTAAATCTCACAGTTCCTTCTTCTGTTTGCGTTCATAGGGAAATTCATTGAGCCACCATAAGCTACTGAGCACGATGTTTATTCCAGAGGAAAGGCGAAAATACCTTGCATGATGCAAGCATGCTCTGCAGTGTAACACAAACGGCAGTGACACTGAGAACCGGGGACCATTCACTCCCCAGAATAGACGCGCAAATCTAGACATCCTGTTAACATATTCATAACCGGAATGGAAAAACTGAAACTACATGACCATTCGAATACACGTGCTATGTGTTGATATGTGAGCATGGGTGGAGTGTCGATTGCAGTGACATACAGGATGAACAGGAGCTTGATTTCCTTCTGTTACTACGAACTGGACAGCTGGCGAAGATATCGGATATTGCGCATCGAACCGAAATTGAAGAGTATATTTTTCATCCTAATAATACCTGTACATTGTAGATGGACCCCCGTGGCTGGATTGAGGGACACACCTTGTACGGAGATTCCCCCATAACTTCGATAGTGAACCACCATACCTCGAAATTTTCTGCCTTGATGAGGTGGATGCCTATTCACTCAGAAAACATCAACTCAATTGTGAGTTGAACGAGTTCAAGTCAAAGGACGTACCGACGGGACAGCCTTCTTTGTGAATTTCTTTGAGCTCCTTCCCTAGTCTCCTGGCAGCTATCGAAGCCATTCTGTGGATGAAGTCGGACCAAGATAATACCAGGATAATGTATTGTCAAGAAGCTTGTCAAGACGTGTTTCTTTTACCGTAGGAATTCAGGAGCGTAATCTCAGTATTGCACGTCGTAATGAGAGTCACCTATATCGCGACTTGGATTACTCGTAGAGTGTATCCAGACGTCCCAGACAAGCAGAGACAAACAATACGCTGCATTAGAAAATGTCAGCGAGTTGTGGTTTTTCTATCACGTCCCCAACTTAGAGTCACTTGTATTCCTGTAAATGTCAGAAGGGAACCGCAGGCGCTTGTGGAGACGCAGATCAAATTCATACCACGTCACAACGGGATTGTGCTATCTGATGCACAAGCCTGCGTGATCTGGCTTGGAACATTCATACACTAGTTTTTAATATATTTTCTTCCGGTCGTACTCATGTCGAATCTATATCCCTTTTTATTTCATCAATTCTGCGCGCCCTGTCGACATTGATGTCGTCCAAAATCTTCCTGGCGCCTGTCTCGATCAGGATTTTGGCTAACTTTGCCCCCATTTCTTCTGCCTCCTCTAAACTTGATACCCTCTCCTCAATCGTATGCTCGACGTGCTCCTGTCCCTCAATAGAAGTCACTGAACCTGTTAGGGTCAAAATACCAATATCCGTATCAACCCATTCCAATGCTGTTGCTACACCAACTGGCACACTACAGCCTCCCTCCAAGACGCGCAAGCATGCCCGTTCAGCAAGGCACTTCCACTGTGTTTCTCGATGAGTAATTTTACGGCACATTTCAATCGCTTCACTGTCGTCACTTCGCACTTCAACGGCGAGTGCACCTTGAGACACTGCATAAAGAAGTGTTGGTGGACTGAGATCAGCAGTTATGCGATCGCCCATCCTGAGTCGTACAAGGCCAGCCTTTGCGAGGACGAGGGCCGTGTAGGGGCCATTGGGATCATCCAACTTGGCCAACCGGGTGTTCCTGATTGCGATACGAATCGAGTTATGTACTAGAGTATAGATATGAACTCACAGGTTTCCGCGCTAAAATAACTGGTCAGATAATAACTGGGTGGGAAGAGTAATGTAGATCAACCCACCACATCCAAAAATTTGAGCTTGGGGTATTTCCTCTTCAACTGCGCAACTCGTCTCACGCTGCTCGTCCCCACCACACTTCCCTCTGGTAGATCATCAAGGCTCTTCCAAGGTTTGCCATTCTGGACAACTAAACTATCCACAGGATCCTCCCTCTCCAATATAGCACCAAGATAACAGCCCTCAGGTAAGGTTGTTGGTACATCTTTGAGTGAATGTACGAGCATATCGACGACGCGTTCCTTCAATGCGACCTCCAGCTCTTTGGTCCAGAGTGCTTTTCCGCCTAATAAATACAACGCTTGTGATTGATTCTTGTCTCCCGCAGTCGACATGAACGAGGTGCTAAACGTTGCGCCCGCCTGTACATTCGAGCCGTTCTTATCGGTCGGAAAGAGCTCTTGAAGTGATGCGAGGACTGTGTTGGTCTGGACCTGCGCTAGTTGAGACACGCGGGATGCAAGGACAAAGTTACGTGGAGATGTCGTCATGGTTGTCTTGCTAGATCACTAGTTTCATCAATATATAATCAGATCGCCCAGGATCAACACATATATGAACAATAAACAGTCAATTCAAACTGGAGAAACCGAGCGATCCACCGCAGGGGACTCAATAAACCGAGTTAATCATACTAGTTTTCTTTGCATATTTTCCCTCTAGGTTAAGAGAATCGGGTTGACCAACCATCTGCTGGGTCAACGATTTACTATTGCCCAAACGGGCTGGCAGGTAAAACCTATGTTTCAAGAAATTCTCTCGACATATCGGCAAACACAGCCGATCCTACACCACTCACACCGAGTTGAGTCATGCAAACAGCGGCGTAGCGATATGCTGTCTCCAGTTCTGTCATGACAGGTCTGCCTTGAGATTCTGTGTGTGATAACATCAGGGACGTTCATACAGGTAATATTTAATTACTGCTTACTCAGGATTGCCTCATTCACTTCATTGGCCAGTGCAATGCGAGCTTCATGCCCAGCTAACTCTGCGACATCCCCTCCAACTTCGAGTGGATTGTCCCACGCAATCACACTCGAGGCCTGCTCGAACATCCGCCTCAACTCTGGGCGCTTCTCAAGTTTATAATCATTGTTGAAACTCTGTCCGTACTCGATTGCTTTTGTCAAAGCAGCTTCAAATTCGACTGATGTAGGTGGCGTAAGAGTGTTTGATTTCGACAGATGACTTGTTGGAGGATAAATTGAGCCAGCAAATGAGAGTGCATCGTCATCGACATCCATATTCATGCCGTCGTCATCCAAAATTGGCCGGTTCCCATTTGTGCGTAGGAAATCAGCGAAAGATCCCTCGCGCTCCTTCCCATTACTTATTTTTCGTTTAATCTCGCTCGTCTCCAGTATTAGCTCTACGAGTTTCCTACATCGAAGTTTGAAACGAATAAGTCCATCCTCGGCCTCTAGAACGGATGGATATTGCTTTTGGATATTCTCGAGCGCAGTGTCAATGTCACCATTCATCACTGAATTGACAATCCCTGTGCGCTTTTCAATGTCAACCTCAAAATTATCCAACAAATTCTCTCCAGACCCATAATCCATCTCGACATCGTTTTCGGCAATTTTATTAGCGCCATTTTGTTGTTTATTCAAAGCTCGAGCGGTCTTAGCATAGCCGTGGTGGACTAAATACGACAGCACTAGCTGATTCAAAACTGATTTTGACTCATCTTCTGTTAATGTGGAAGGGGGTTCCGTATTTGTGAGGAGATTCTCAATAGCATGTTTGTGATACCGTCGATGCAGCAGAGTTGAATCAAGTGGTGTCTTCATAATTGCAGTCCAAGTCGCATTTCGCCTTTGGTGAACATAGTCTTCGATGTCAAACCTGAACAGTTCATGCCCGAAATTGACCCGAACACAATCTCCTGGGTGGCGCAGGCCAACAACGGGGTATAGTTCGACCTCGTCTTTGCCGACGTCATCAAAAATATAACCTATGTATACCACTTAAACTGTAGCCCAGTGAGTAGACAGCAAAGACATACCGAGATATGTCTGGTTTTTGGTATAAAACATCTTGTGAGAGGTGAAGTCGATCCCACAACCTATAAAATCACCAACTAATACAGGACCAAGTCAACTCACGCCGGGAGCTGCGAATTATTTTCTTCACTTACATCCGAAGGTCTGGGAATAAGCCACCCCAGATCCTCCATTGTCATAAGCGTGGCCATCATCTCCATAATATCCCCAGGAATTTGGCTCCCAGCCAGGAAGGCGGGAGAACTTGACGTTCCGAGAACCAAATCTGCACCTAAGAAGACGGACATAGGATAGATATAAGGTGCTCACCCAATGCTTATATGACTGTCCAGAGAAAAAGATGAGTGCTGACTTCCCAAAATCAAGATTTGACATACCTCTTCTGCTCCTTACATCTTACTTCAACCTCATAATAGTAGATGCCGCAAGCAGGTGGAACGGGGTGATTTGCTCTTGCATTGGCGGCGTATTCTTTATCACTATTATTATTTGCACCTAGATTGCAAACTCAGATATAATTCCGTTGCCCAAAAATGATTCCTCAACACGATGCATACCATGGTGCGAAAGTTCTCGTCCGTCGTGTGACACAGAAAGTGAGTTTGACCGAGCTTGATCACTCCACCTTGTCGGTAAAGCATATGTCACAGGACCCTCATGAACCACAGGAGCTGACATGACACGAGTTGCTCTGGTTTCTCTGGCTGGTGGAGGACTAGGTGTAGTGTCCTCGCCACTATCAGGGGAGGTTGACCTAGCTGATGGTGTGATTTTTCTTGGAAACGCCAGTTCTGCCAGGGTGGGCGAAGATATTTCGGTGACTAACAAATCTCGCAAAGCAGAATGATCTAAGTACGTTGGTCTAGAAAACGACACAGGCGTGGCGTTGGGCAATGGAGGAATACTTGGAGTGTATCGTTGTGCACTGACAGAGCGCCCGCCAACTCCGCCTGCCCCTCGTGATTGTGTCGGGGATTGAGATGAGACACAGGAATTATCAATGCTCCTCGAGGGATCTTGAGAGGCGCGAACCACCCTTGGTTCAAAATGTGCACCTATGCGCACTGGAGGGTGACTCGTGTGACTTGTGGAGGGTGCTGCCGAACGGGATAGTAATCTCGTTGGTGAAACGGACAAATCATGGCTCAACCTGCGAATTATTGATACACTACTGGCAAAGTCAACACCTCCTGGACTACGGGAGAGTCCACGAGTGCTTGTAAGGAGAGGACGGGATGGTGATGCGGTCGGGATAGAGATAACTGACTCGATGTTGCGTGCTGATGACGAGACAGGGGGATTCCTTGGAATAGGGATGCTTGAAGACCGTCCTGGACGACCAGCCATTACGGAAAGATCAACAGGGAAAAGTCAGAGATTGTGTAAGAATCGAGAGAAGGTTCAGCAATGGCTAGTCGTAGTTGAAGGGAGAACGGTAGAGAGTGGGGAAACTGTGATAACTCGTGACCCCTGCTGTCACATTCATTTCTTGCGCGTTCACATCTGTCTGTCTGTCTGTCTGTTATGGTATGCCCGGAATCTCCAAAATATGGCCAAGTCAATTGACGGATGACAGGAACCTACGCTCAGACTCGTACCGAAAGCTAACGACAAGTTTGCCTCCGTTTCCGATACCACCAATAGCCTCGGCTCGCACAACACTCTCATCTATGGGCCGCGTAATCTTGCTACAGAGGCCAAATCCACAGGGGGTCTCAAGGATAGACTAGAAAATGTCAGTCAATTCGTTTCACACTTGTGTTTGGGCTGATTATCTTGGCTTCAGTGGGAAGAAACCCAGGATATGACCAAGCTTACCATGTTGCGCAATACATTTGGTATGCATGCACCCATGCGACTACTGATGGAGCGTCAAGCCGTTAGCTCTGTATGTACTTTTCTTTTCTTATATGTGCGGCTAAACGTCATGCTTACGTGTCTGATCAGACACGTACCTTGCCTCAGTCAAATCTGCACCTTGACATCTTGATGGGTCGAGACGAAGTCATTGAGCCCACCGACATCTTCCTTGGTTTGTATTTGCCTAGTCATTGGGGATGCGCAACTGAGTCCCTCTCTAGGTATGGAAACTGGACCTTCATTAGATAGCCGTAGGGAGTTAGAGAAACAGTATCGTGTGTGATCCTCATCATGGTTCAATGACATTTCTGATACCGTTTTCCGAGAAATATATATAAAGGATGTTATCCAGAAGCAATGCCAACTGATGCCTCTACGTTATCCAAAACCCTTTCAGACTGAGAATTCCTTGCATCACAATGTACTGGTGTACTGGTAACACAACCCTCGAGAAAATGGATTCCATGAAATGCATTATGATCCACTTATCCAGATACCAGGATTCTTTCTATCAGATAGTTAATCTGCACCTTACAAAGGTCTTAGTTTCGCCCTTGCCACGGTATGGCATTCCCTCCTCTTGAAGGTTCCTCCCAAAGCTTTCCACTGTCGGAACTCTCAGGGTTCCCTTGGGGGACATATGGATTAGTTGGGTGATAAATAGCTGGTAGATGGACAGAATATTCTTCAGGTCTGGGTAAAACATGTGTCGCCAACAGCTTGATATGCAAATGGAAGAGTCTCGCTTGGGCTGCAGTTCTTTTGAGCTCAAAAGAACTCATCACCATGATGATAAATCAGGCCAAGCTCGTAGCGATCTCAGGGATTGTTAGGCAAAAGGGTATTGTCGGTATGATTAACGACAACACTAGTTCTATTTCGAAACTTGCTCACAACATCGCAAGGTCTGTTCCAAATATTTCAATGATTTGGGCTTCCGGTAAGCCCAGTAGTGTTTCGCGTTCCCCTGACAGATTCGTGAAAGTGACCGATCCCAAATGAGATACATTCATATCTGAAGAAATAGAAGAAAGTGGCGAAGAGAGATCGTTCTTCAGATCCTTGCTGAGTGGAATTGAGTAAGGACAGTTCAATGTCTCTGGTATTGTGTTGTCAACAGGCAACCATATACCTGCGGGTAAACAGTGTAGAAGAAATCTCAGCACACGAAGTGGCGCGAATGTACAAAGATATG
>Ga0157366_1000856_pt1 | contig 12984 bp, 5 predicted proteins | sample AttbisABBM1_FD_113149 | JGI IMG/M metagenome (GOLD analysis project Ga0157366, IMG submission 113149) | Fungus gardens microbial communities from leaf cutter ant in Botucatu, State of São Paulo, Brazil - Atta bisphaerica ABBM1 | ecosystem: Host-associated > Fungi > Mycelium > Unclassified ...
ATGCTGTTAACATACTTCTTGATGTTATCCTTCTAGTTTGCTCTTGTCTAGTCTAGGCTTATGACCTCACATCATGTGATATGTCATGTGACCACAGTCATATGCCTCTTCATTGTCAAAAGAAAAAAGAAAATCAAAGGAAAAGAAATATTAAATCAGGAAAAATAGATAAAAGAAAAAGAAAAATGTTAGTGTTCAAGCATATCATAACAACTACTATAGAGAATAGACTTTGATCATATGGACTTAGCATATGACAACTATAAAAATAACATCAGAGAATATGGCTATGACATATAATTCTTATAATGTAGATATGTTGGACTTATATGTAGTTTATAGCAGAACTTGTACAAGTAGTATATATAAGAAAACATGCTCTTCTGAGAATCATCTGGATATGTTACCTAACTTTTCTTTTCTGTATTCCCTTACTCTTCCATAATACTCTGTGGTTTTCTATAGTCTACTATTGTTATCTTCTCATCTACTTATTTGCTTTCTCATGCTCTGAAAGCACTTGCTAAGTACTCTGGCTCTCTTCTAATTCAGTTTCTTTATTCTAAACTATCTCTGATTACTTAAGTATCATCATTCTCTGCTTATGTAAACAGAATTCTGACACATCTCAGAATGGACCTGCTATTATATAGAGTAGTTATTACCTTCAAGAATTCCTATCCTGTTCTCTTAAAATTTCCTAGAGATAAGTAATTTCCTAGACAATAAACTTAGGATTTTCTAGAGATTTGAAGTGCCTTATTCTTCCACTCAGTTGCCCTAATAGTATAGAAATACATCAGAGACTTCTTATTAAGTTCTCTTATAATCCTTATAAGACTTTTGTACAATAAGACTACTTAGTAAGCTACTAACTGTTTTTAGTTAGTAGTTACTACAACAGCCTTAGTCTCATACAATAAGTAGATGGAAGTCCTATAAAACCAGTTAGCAATACTAATAGAAGAAGTAGTAGTTAGTTACTATAAGAATAATAATAGTAGTAGTAGTATAGGTTGATTGAATAAAGAAACTAGTGAGAAAGAGAAGACTGCATTGTCTTTGTTCTCAGTTTTATACTTGAAAGTCAACTAAATCTTAGTGCTAGTAAACACTCTTTTTATTTTATCTGACACTATCTAATTGTTAGGAATAGACCAGCTACTAAACTAGTTATACTAAAATTATGTAATAAAAGCTTAGTTTTGATATCTGGCTGATGTTATAAACTATTTTGACTTTTGAAAGTTGTTTAACACTAGATAAGGTTTTAAAAATGCTTATTGTTCTCTTATGCAGACAGATCTATAACATAAATGTTACAATCTCAAGATCTTAGAGTGGGTCAAGAAAAAGAACCTTATATAGGATTTACACAAGAGAACTTGATAGAGAACTCTGTACAGGATTGTCTACCTTATATACTAAAATCTCATAGTCTGTACTACATCAACATATGTTATAGTCAACATGTGTTACATGTATTGTATGATGTTATTTTTCCAGAACCTCCTATATCCTTCTCTTGCTATCACATGACTTGTGACCATTACTGTGACTGTGACATGTGACCATGTGACAATTACATCATGCTAAACCCTAACCCCAGTTCCTAGAGTAGAAACTAAAAGAAAAGAAAAGAGAAAAAGAAGAAGAAAATAAAATTAAAAGAAAATTAAAAGGAACTTGGGTCCAAACTTCATAAGTCTAACAATGGAGTCAATACAGGAAAGTTTACAAGTATGCTACTTAATACTGCTTAATTAAACAATAAGTATATCTGTTAGATATAGCTCATATCTTGTTATCCAAGATCTGATAATAAGCTCTTAGAAGTCTAAATAAGTAATTGTATATTATTCAAGTACATAGAATGCAGGAGTTGAAATAATCTTTGGCTTCTGCTTGTATACTGTACTTCTACTAGTTGCACTAGTCACATATTTTGGAAGAGATACTTAGGATATTGTTAGCAGACATATATACTAGAAGATAGAAGGTGTGTTATTACTAATACTGAAAGTTGGTGATAGTTTTAGAATAGAGCTTTACAGTGTAACTACTAGCTTATATACTAAGTATAATGCCTAAGATAGTTATTTAAGAATAGAGACTGCTAAGTAAGTTAACCTAGTTCTAGTAATTCTTGGAGATCTAGAATTGTTACAATTGCAAGACCTTTAAAGTGGGTCAAGTAAAAATATTAAAATAAAACACAAGAGAACTCAATAGAGTTTCTAGTACAAAATTATCTACCTTATATATGCTAGGCTACTAGTCTGTGCTACAGTACTATTAACCTACCCTAAAGACCATGTGTTATCTATAAGGTCAACATGTATTAAACATATTGTAGTAATGTTGTTTCTTTTTAGAACCTTCTACCATATTCCATTGTAATATGTAACTGTGTGACTGTGACTGATGTATGATATCAAGTCATGCCATGTGACAATTTTGTGACTGTGACATGTGACATTACACTAACCCTAACTCTAAGTTCCAATAAAATAAAATAAAAGAAAAAAGAAATAAAACAATAAGAAAAATAAAAAGTGTTGAGTTTATTGTTTTCAATTCTGACAAGAATGGAGATCTATAAAGTTGTTAAGAGTCCAGTGAGAATATCTGAGATAGAATGGAGGAATGTGATTCACACTAGAAGAGATTAGGAAGTGTGAATGAGAAAAGAGGTAACATCTGTAGTTTGGAATAAATATGGCTAGGTCAGGATGTAACAATATTTAGGCTAGGATCTGAGGTTAGTCCTGACTATTTACAACTATCCTTCTGGTATGTAGTTGTTCTCTCCTTTGGCCTAGGGTCTAGCTAGTTTCTTCTTGACTAAAGAGCTAGACTGCCCTTTAGTCAAAGATGAAAAAGAGAGTAGTATTATAACATCCAAGAGTTAGGATGAAAGTGTATTGAGTATATAGGAGAACTCAATAGAGTTTCTAGTATAAGGTAGTCTACTTTATATACCTTAGTTTGTTAGTCCATATGCATATACTAACCTACTCTAAAATACTAAGTCCTTCTAAAAGATCCCATAATATTTTATCAGGTTTTATCAGGTTATATGGCTATGTGACCATGACTGTAACAGGTGTGATACATGTGTGATGTCATGTCACACACTCTTAGCTAAGTCTATAAAGAAAAAAGAGAAAACCAAACTATAAAAAAGGAAAATGCAAGCAAGAAACAATAACTTTGCTGAATTCTGACACAATCAAACAATTGGCTTCTTTTCCTTGACTTTCTCCTTCAATGTGACAATGCTGTCATTATCACCATACTCCGCCTCAAACAACTATCCCCCAAGGATGTTATGTCATGATCAATAGCGAGACACCAGAGTTTGCCCATGGTGATTGTATGTCATAGTTAGGCACAGCCTTTTTCTTAACAAATAACATGTGACTTATATGACACGTGATGAGACTAATATAGCGTGCGATTGGGAGAAACTTGATAAGTGCCCTGAACTTCCATGGCTACTGTCTTCGAGCGACTCTTACCCGCACAGGCCGACGCACAAACCACCGTGCTTCCTACTCTGCGCCGACGAAGGGAATCAGTCGAGGTCATTGATGTCGATGAGCTCGACGACAACACCTATCAGACTCATCGTGCACCTGAGCCAGGCCCTTCTCGCCCAATGCAACCACAGAGACTTTCTGTTCCACCAGAAATCATATCATTAGTGGAAGAAAGCGACGACGACGATATAACTATCATCGAACCCTTTGTCCAACCCCGTGAGTCCTTGTTTCCCAGTTGGATTGCAGTATTTACGAATATAATTTCTGTCAGCTGCGAGAACTCGGCTGCAGTCTCCTCCACCCCGGTTTCCATCGTGGAATCATGTTCCACCAGTTCCACCAGTTCCCCAACACTATGCAGGGCAAATATCGCTTCCCATGCGCCGTCAGGCAACTTCGCTGGCCTCGCTTCCGGTTGTCCGACCCCGCGATCAGCCATTTCCGTTTGAGGATATCATGCCTCAGCGACAACTGTACCCTCAATTGGCGCCGATCCTGAGTGCGGGTTCTTCAAACCGATTCCAAACGAATAGTCATGAGGTGCTTCCCCCGAGACCTCTCCAACCAGCACCGCATTCGCACCATATTCCTTCCATGGGCCTTGGGGGGGCTCTTATAGCCCAAAATCGGTCTAGGCACCAGCAACAGCAACATTTACGCTCTTTGACTGGTGATAATTCACTCAGTAGCAGTGTACGTCGAATATCAGGGTCAATGCCAGATGGAGGTCCACGCAACGGAATTAATTTTTTCGCCATTGGAAATAACTTTGGATTCTTCGATGATCACCTTGATGCTGATGCTGATGCAGATCATATGCTAGCTTTGCAGCTACTTGCAGGGAACACAGATGAAGGACTCCGAGACTGGGAACCGGCGTTTGATCCGGCAAGGGCATACATTCGAGCTGAAGTCCTTCGACGTCGGAATAATGCTCGTGAGGCATCGCCATATAGAAAGGACTACTCACACCCTCATCCTCCGGAACATGGTTTTACGCACGATTTCGCCCTTAAATCGCCGGTGGAAATTATTGATGTTACCTCCCCCACCATTCCATCAAAATCTGTCCTATCTCTTGACCCTATCATCGTTGATGACGACAACCCTATTGCTGGCTTCAGCAGTGAATTCAAATCACAGACACAACCGCATAAATCAACCAACAGACCCTCCCTCGTATGCGCACGTTGTCTTGAACCTTTCGTCCTCGGTAACAATCTTACCTCTGAAGAACAAAGGAACCGTCGTATCTGGGGATTGCGGTGCGGGCATCTCATTGATGGTAAATGCTTGAACGACATTGGACAACCTAAATACATGGACCAGCAGCCCATTGCTAGCACAGTTGCGGCGCGTGTTGTCGATAAGGGGAAGGGAAAAGCCAAGGCGATGGATGAAGATGAAAATAATGGACTCTATCATAGTATCCAATCTCCAGCTCATGTCAGCGAACCTGAAGCAAACAGTATCCGATCTCGGTTACGTCCTCGATATGCCGGTACATCTTCCACCAATTCCCCATCATCATCGAGTTCTGCACAACTACCAGTAAAACGTTCCGCTAAATCGAAATCATCAACTGCACAGCAGCCACTCTCTTTGCCACAATTTACCTGGAAATGCCCTGTAATAGGATGTGGATGTGTACATGCCAGTATCAAAGTGGATGGAGAATGGATACCTGAGCGCGACGATAGTAGTTACTCCGATTCTACCGTGCTTCGTAATGGCAGCGGTCGCAATGGAGGACGAGGTCGCGGAAGGGTTGCTAATTGGCGCATATCAGGCTCGGCGCGAACGGGTGCTGAAAAATCAGGCGCGAGGGGCGCTATTCCGTTGTTTTTGTAAAGTATTGCTGCAGAGAGTTGAGGAGAGTCTAGAGTAGTAACCTGGGACTGTTTACGAGTGCGATGCTATTTACGTTATAATCTACCCAGTGGTTTCTCTCACCGCTTATCATTCTCTGTGGGTGCTACATCTTCTTGCTGGTGATTACCATTATCAACATTTCATCTGTTATACCTTCCTTGTATTTTGTTCCTGGAAATCACTCTTGATGAAGTTGTGACTTCGGTTCATCCTTCTGGGGCATTCGTTCAGTCTTGGTGGCTTAGATTGAAACATGGAAAAACGCAGGCCTAAATGTCACTAAATTATCGGTTGGAACAAGCAAAGAACAGATAATTGCAGTGAAGTAGAAATATTCACAGAGTACAGACAAAAAACGATCGCCAGGTTGAAACTTTTGACTGTACAAAATCAGCAGGTGATATATTCATATGCACAGGACAAGTGGCAGTCAGCTACAAGTAGACAAGCGGACATGGAGAAATAGAGACCCTCCTGGGAATCTGGACATGGTCACAGATGAGACAGAAGCCAAAATGAGAAGGTAAACAGGTAAAATTTAGCAACTCGTCATTCAATGACGAAGGAAAAGGTCATATCAAGCATCGATCTTGGTCGATGGCGATTTCTTGAATTCTCTCTAACTAATTCCTATCCAAGTTCCTCCTGAATCGACGACGCGAATGATATACGTGGTTCAAACTCAGGTTCCTTGAGGCAGGAGCAACATTACGGATACCCTTGACAGGGATCGGGGCATTGGGCCTTTCAGCGAGGATGCTACGTTTAGTACGTCTGCTAGGACAACGGCGAGGTTTTCCGGTGTTGGAAGATCCTGAAGCAATTGGCCCATCACTGTCGGCTGAAGGATTGTTGTTGATTACACTGTGACCATTGGGTACAGATGCAGGTATGGGAATATGGATGCCTGGATTGTTATTGTAATGAGGTGATCCCAACCCAGAGCCATGACCCAAATCAGAATTCAAACCAGAACTAACTCCCACATGAACATTCCCATCTCCACCTCCATTGTTGGGACTTCCAACACCTGGCATATGAGGGATTGAAAGGGTAGGAACGGGAACAGATGGGATAGAAATAGCAGGCATAGAAAATGTGGGGAATGAGTGTTTGACAGTTGTTGCGGGGATAGTGTGCATATACGGAGTTGTTAACGGTACGGGTGTGCTATTTGTGGAGGCCGGCTCCGAATAACATGGTTCATCGTTGTCTGGCTGTGTTTCTATAGGTTGCACAGACGACGTAGATGTTGGTACATCCACACTATGAGTAGAAGTCGGCTCCAAATCACATGGTTCGTCGTCGTCGTCATCGTCTGCCGGTGTTTCTGTGGGTTGCACATATGAAGTCGTTGACGGTACATGCATACTGTGGGAGGCAGATTCTGGGTCGCATGGCTCACCGTCTACTTGGGTATTCGTCGGGTGGGTTGCTGTGGATGTGTGAAGTACAGGGACGATGAATGACGAGGTTCCAGGCAAAGAGGACACAGACGGCACAGAGGAAATAACTTGGTGGGGAGCCTGAGGGGATACCGATAACAAAGGAACTGAGGAAGAGGAAGGGAAATAAGAAGAAATTGGCGGCTGAGGGGCCGATGCCAGTACAGACGATTCGGGAGCTGAAGGAGCTGAAGGAGCTGACGTAAAAGGAGTGGGTTTTGAAACACTGGACGACGGAGCGGGCAGAGGAGCACCCGAGCCAGACGAAGAAGTCATTGATGTAGCAGGTGTGGGCAGATCTCCACTTCCTGAAATAACAGATCCAACTTGAGTGGGAGTATTACCGGTGTAAGCGTACACAGGGGCAATTAACTGAGGATTGGTGTTATCCGGGAATACTATCGCACGTTGGCCGGCCAGTTGCACTGTGTTATTGCCTGGGAGCTTTGGAAGTGTCCCAGTTGCTATTGATGCATATCATCAGCCGCATTTACGAGAAAGGTAACTCAAAAATTTCGAAAGACGTACTCTGTTCGTTGATCGATTTCGTGATTCGACAGTTCTGACCCTGATTCATGTGGAACATTCCTTGTTCCACGCAACAGGTTGGCTTGGTGAAAGTGCATCAAAAAAAGCTACGTGAACACATAGAAGAAGAGTGGCTTACGTCGCCATATTCGTTGCAGTGGCAATTATCAACAGCGTTTTGAAGAACGCCTTTATCCCAACCATTGATGAAGTCTACAGAGCCTTTAGTCAGTCGGCCATAGACTGACACTAATTGTCCCCACCTGCATGGTATCCATAGCCAGTTGGATCGCCATGAGCAAATCTGCAATAACCCGTGATCAGAGCGAGGAAATGTGGGCACATGGGTAACCTACACAAGAGGCTGCGACGGATCCTTTGCTTCGTGTTTCATCTGTTCAAAATCATTGCTTGCCCAATAAACCTGGAACGAATCCCATGAGAATCAAAGAATGGAAAGATAAGATGAGGCTTACTTCAATGAAGATGCGAGGGAGGGTCACAGGATACTTTGGGTCACCGCAGGTTCCAGAGTCTGGTCCACCGGAAAGGAAAGACACATGAGATTTGTGATCAGGCGAATCCAGGTTCTATATGAAAATCAGAAATCGCGAAGAGAATCCAAATCGCCTGATCCACCTTTCCATCCCAGCAGCTTGGGAAGTTCTTGAACATGTTCACTGAGTCTACGAAACTAGGGGACTACTGTGCAAACACCTACAATTTGTGCACGGATACCAGAAGGACAACTTGCCGCGGGAAGCTCGTTGTGGCGGGTGGAGACGCCGTCAAAGTCGAGGCACAAGAAGGTAACAGCCTGTTGTGCATAGCTATTCGGATCATATGTCCGGAGGGTTGGATCGCCTAGAAATTTATGAGATGTACTCCAAGGCAACAGGGATGGACCTTCATACCACTCAGCATGCGAAACTATATGACCATGAGCAATAAGAAACAGGAGTAGGCTCAGAAATCTCACATCATCAGGAAATGCAGTGGTGGTTCCAGGTTTGTCGTTGAACAGATAATCTTAAACAGAGCTCAGCTTCCATTTTTATGAAGACGTTCCCAACATACAACTAAGCAAAGGAACAAGTGAGCTAGTCAACCAGGAAAACATGAGTATCCGGGCTTACATGACGGCGCCGCCATTCAGACTGGTGAAACTGCTGTTGGCCCATCTAATGAAGAATGTAAAAAATATTGACAATTGGCATAATATGCTTAAAAACATACTGAAAGTATAATTGCTAGAGAGCAGTCCATCAGTTCCTCTGTGAGAGATAGTGATGAAAAACTTACGGGGAACCAATAGTTTGACTTGTCCTCCGGGATCGGTATCGATGTACATTCGCTTTGACGGAGCGCTTCTGTGCTAGTGTTGAACCTGAAGTTGCTACCCCCGAGTACTAGGAAAGAGATTGAGCGCAATCCAGAAACGATCGGGCGGCGAAGACTACCTGAGTGCACGTGACTAGACACCTTGCCAGGACTTACAACAGGATCCAATCGTTCAGTGGTAATGAAGTCCTCTGTTATCCAATAAACATTAGTACGAGACAATGCAAGAGTCATTACACTTACGTATACCCATCAACCAATACGCCTGCGCAGAGGCTATTAAGGTGAGGACAATACAAATGAAGGATCTCATTGTGAACAAGGAAAGGCGCGAAAAAAGAGTGACAACCCGAACGAAAGTTGAGGGATAGAGGGCCCTTAATTATAAGGAAACGGGATGAAGAGGAGGTGAAATGAAGAAGTGCAAAGGAGCTTCGCTTCACTTTGAGTTTCACTTTGTTCCTATTTGGTAGACCTTCATTATAATGATATCGATATCTACACAAAGTTAAAAGGTCACGCACATGTTTCTCACTGAACCCTAGTCCTTCCATCTCGTATTTGAATTATCATCATTGTGTAGTGATGCCCACATCTCTCGCTAGCTTGACAGTTTATGAGAGGACCAAAACTCCGAGCGCCACGTGAACTGACCAAGAAAGTTTCTTTGAACGAATACCCAGCAGCAGTTTTCTGACGGTAGCAAGTAAGGTGACACAGGTATGCTTCCCAATATCGTGTTTTCCGGTCCAACGGTCTGATCATCTCGAACCGCACGAACGCTGGTGGCATCTGACAGAGAGATCAGAACAATGGTACTCCTCACTTTTTTCCTTTCCATAATTTCGAGTTACGTAGAAACCCAGATAATTCATGCAGCTGGAGGCACATCCATCTGAATCCTCAGGCAAGAGCCCCTGAACAGCAAATCCAAGCTTTGAACGGAAAGTATCCCGCATGGTGATGAAACGCGTGGCGTATGCGAAAAAGGAAGATAGTGGCAGTGGATCGGCGCCGCATTTATATTTTTAAGGATCCCAGTCGTAAGAGCGATCATTGCCAAGCCAGTATTAGTACTCGATGCGCCCGCTCAACTGAAAAACATCAATACACTACTTACCCTCACAACAGTTCTCCGTACACCGCGAGTCATACTTGTGACTTTCCCTTCAATCTAAATAGAAAATCTAGATGAATGATTCCCAACCATCGCACTTGAGTTTCCAATTAACGAATCATAAGCACCTATAGCCATCAAGTGTGACCTAGTGTAGAATCCACAGCAGCCTCCTAGAACTCGAGCCCACTCAAAATAGCATGTTATTTACTTGCAGAAGCTCCCCCACCTGACTCATTAGAAGACCTCATTAGAAGTCTTGACTACGCTTACTTCGTCATACGTACCACAACCCGAAGGCACTAGAGTTCCGATACATGTCAGCATTTCAGCGTCGTCACAAGGCTCCAAGTCAACGTGCAGAAGTTTTCAACGGGAGAAGCTTCAAAGGTCAAGCCACAAGTCGAAATTGCACTCGATGATTGACCGCCGGGCCCGTACACCAGGGCATGGTAGGGGCTAATTCACGAGCCACTCGCCTTGTGCTTAGTCCATTTTTCCCCCTTCGTCGCGTGATTATCCTGGGTCATTTCACCCTCTACTGTGTCAAGATAACGCTGAACCACAGGCGGGCTCCAGGTATCCTCGGGGTGACTTGATAATCAAAAGAACCTTGATCAATTCCATACTGACCCTTATGTAAGAATAACCAGCAGCGCGAGAACTGAGGTGTACATCGTGCTACATAGTGAGCTATATAGCAAGGTGGTACCGAATAATGTCCGTCACAAGAACTAATAAAGGGGAGTCCGAGTAACCGCAGTGACGTGACGTCAACCATGAGTTTGCTAATCTAAGACCTTATCGCTACACGTAACTCGAGACTTTCTATCACTAACAGCCTGCATGGCCCTTAGCTCTGTCTATCTATTCGCTCTTCCCTCTAGGTACGAAACAATAGGCAGATAAATAATTTAGCTCAGCAAACACGAATTTTATTGGCTCCCTGGGGACTCCACTCTGCTGCTCGTCGACGTCGTTGAATTCGCTCGCTACCTTGATTTCCTCTTCCGTCTAAAGCCATTAGTCAAATGACACATGTGCTCAAGGATCCGACACTGGCTGTAAAATTATATCTCCTATATTGTGCTTCTTGTCAACGTGTTGATCTCTGAGACTCATACTGGCATGCGTTGTATAGAATGGATATTTCATAAACTCATAGACGCTAGCTTGAAAGACGGTAGGATGTGGAATATATCACTAAGTGCAGCTGAAATAGTTTCCTTTGATGACATTTGGGCAACCTGCGGTATCTATACTACACATGATTATCTTCAGATGCTCAACAGGAATAAATCTCACCTTTATCGAGGCGACAGTCGTCAAAGTCTTGGCAGCATCTGATGCAAGCGCGCTTCTGGAATGGTTCAACAAGCTCAACATAGTGATTGTATCTATCGACCTTAAATCAGCCAAAATCAGGATGAACGAAAAGGACACAAGTACCCAGAACAGACACTACCTCTTGGATTACCCATGCCATCCGCACCACCGCTAGAATCATATTGGCCTCCGCTGTCACCGTAATTCAACCTATCGATGGCCTCCGGCCGAATACATCCTGTTACTGAATTCATCCAACGGATGTCGATTGCGTACTGTCAATTGCGTGCAATTGTTATATGAAACTCACGCTGGGCATATTTCCCGCCTTTTTCCCCACGTACAGATCTGTATTCCGACTCACTCCAGAAATCGTCAGGAAGGAGCCCTTGAGAGTCGTTGTCCCTGCCCGAAGCGGAACAATAAGACCGCATTCCCCCTGAGTACTCGCTATCGCCGACGTTCGTGTGAGGGTCTCTGTTATATGGCGTCGGATTTTTTGGGACGTTGAAACGTACTCGAGCAGGCTCTTACCGAGGCAGAATCAAGCTGGAGTACACTGATTCGTCTGTTATACCACGGAAGGAAAGCAAGGTATATGCGCACCAGTAATGATCTTTGCTGAATACTTTAACTGTGTTGTCGTGTGCAGCACGACTTCTTACCCTTGTGATGTGCGAAAAAGGAGCAGCAGCAGCAAGAGCGAGGCTCAGAGCGACAGGAACGCATAACCTGAGAGAAACCATCATATCGACGACGAACTCGAAATATGAGGTTGAGTCTGTGTCCAACAGTTAGGGAGTCTACGTGCCAAGGTTGCTCGCTTTTTATAGACACCAAAGGAGAGACATTTGAGTCCCAGTCGAGTACCTTTATTTGATTTGGTTTATACTAACCTTTTAGTCTTGCGACAGACTGTCTGCATTCGTGTCTTTCAATGCATTGGGAGAGGAGATAATCCGATCACAGTCTTCATCGACTATTCGTGCTGAGCGAATGAAACAGGCTTATCGCCCCCATGTTTAATGTCTCATGCTTTTTTTCAAGTCATCTAATGAATACATCTTGGTATGATGCCGTATTTTTCTCAGAAGAGGCTGTGTTTCAGTACGTGCATGCCTGGCCAGAACTTTCCAAGTCCACTCCACATTTTATCACTTTCCATTCTGGTGCAAATACACAGTCTTGCCAAGAATTTCCCCCAATATCTATTGCACAAAGAGCCATACTAATCTCATCATCTTACTCTATCCTGCTTCCTATGACTGAGAATTTTTCTGTCTTCTCTTCCTGTGTCAGATGATCTCATTCAGTCTGAGTAATGTTGTTGCAACTTTTTTTCATTTATTTCAAAAATTTATTACACAGGACTTGATGGTGTAGTGGTAGTATACAACTACTTGAATTAAAAAGAAAAGGGAAGAAAGAAAAGAAAATGTCACAAATATAACTACCTAAGAAATGTTATCTTAAAAGCAGAAAGTGCCTGGGTTATCTGGTAGAAAACTGGTAATGTCTGTCAGTATATCACTAGCTAGCTGACTGTTGTATCTGGTGCAATCATATATGATATGATCACTGGTTTTGAGAGGTACTTCACCAATATGAACATGTGGTTACTTTCCAAGTGTCACAGTCCAAACTCCAATACAGATAACACTCAGCTCATATCTGAGCTATATCTTTCTTCACAAATTTTGCACTGTTAGAAGTGATATTATCAGTCTAATCATAGTTACTGTGGACTTGGTCTTGGGATTGCATCTCATTGTTGGAAGGAACAGAATGTACAGCAGCATGGTGCAGTGTG
>Ga0157366_1000857_pt1 | contig 12949 bp, 6 predicted proteins | sample AttbisABBM1_FD_113149 | JGI IMG/M metagenome (GOLD analysis project Ga0157366, IMG submission 113149) | Fungus gardens microbial communities from leaf cutter ant in Botucatu, State of São Paulo, Brazil - Atta bisphaerica ABBM1 | ecosystem: Host-associated > Fungi > Mycelium > Unclassified ...
ACAAGGGAGTTCAGAGCCTACAGAGGGATTAGTAGACCCAGAGTCAACCAAAAAAGTGGTCCTAGTCAGGGACCTAGAGGAAAATGGAAAGATACCATTATAGTGAGTACATGGCCTAAACTTCAGGCCATTGCAAAAAAGGAATGGAATGCGACTGTAGGAAGGGTAGTCTGATAATACTGTTAGGCGCGGTTTGCACTTGAAGATGAAAGTCTGCAGAGTTGGCTCGAACATGCATAGAGTGTAGAAACTCCTGCAATGAGCTTGGTGATGCAGACTTGCCAGAACGGCCTTGGCCTCAACTTATGTGTTGTGCCTCCTACAAGTTGCGTGGTCGCAATTTCAGGAATTGGCCTTGTAAGGAGTTGTAAGGAGAAGGGTAAAGCGCGTCACCATTGACACCGGAGATTTAGTGTCAACTTTTAGTTGATTATCAGGCTAACTACTACAAAGGGTCACCAGCCTTAAATACATAAAATAATAAAAGGAGTAACTAAAACAGATCTCCGAGCGAGTGTTTCATTAGTGAAACACTATATAGGAGTTTAGATTTGGAAAGGGGAAAACTCCACATAAAGTCCAAGTAAATTTGCGGAGTTTGAAGGAGATAATTAGGCAATGGATACAGATGAATATAACTGCGGATTTTGACTCAAAATAAAGCGAAATAACCGCGGACTTTTGGTGGAATTAAGTCCATTATAAAGTACCAAACTACTGACGGAGTTTTGGACACGAATAAGACCAAATATCCATGGGGATTTGATGTCATATTGAAGTTAAACATGTCTCGGACATGTTTTGGAGTTTGGGATATGACAATCAGGTTAAGTTGCGGCACCTACTACATGAGGTACTGACTGAGACACCTATGGCACAGCTGATCATGTCATCATACCCTTTACCCATGTCCATACTGTCTCCAGGAGGCATCGATTGTAACATTAACCAGCCAATCATGTCCTAGGAACATATCTGTGCCATTTAAATCTATTACTGCTGTTTCCAGCTACTTTTTATGTCTGTTTATTTCGACTTTTAGAGATGCTACCTTGGTGACCTCTCTATTCTTTGTTCTGTCTATATTGAATACTTCAAATGAGAAGTTTATTGGCCTTGTTTGAATTCTTTTGTCCTTGACCAATTGCTCATCTATTCCTGTGTATGTGCATCCAGAGTCCACCAGTGCCTTTATCTTGATCTTCTTGCCACTCTTTGTCTTTATATCTGCTTGCACATTTAATTTCCTCTTTCCTTTGCTGTTTATGTGATTTGGAATAATATATTTGTTTTGGGAATTTACATGGGAGATCTTTACCAAAATCCTCCTCTTTCTTGTCCTTTTTGTCATCTGATTCCTCCTGAATCTTTTGTTTCTTCATTGACTGTGTTTCTTTACAATCTTTGACAATATACTCTTCTTTGTTACATTTAAAGCATTATTGCTCATCTTCTTTCTTCTTTAATCAGTATTTTTTTGCCATGTGTCCATACTTGTTGCAATTGAAACATTTCAGCTTCCTATCCTTGAAATTGTCATTGGACTTCCCAATGTCTATGAGCTGACCTCACCTTCCATATGTTGTTCCTATACTTGTCTTATAATCATGTTGTCCTTCTATGGACTCATATCCTTGTCCCACTGATGTTATTGCCACTTTCCACTCCTTGAGTGTCTCTGGTGCAGCTATAGGTAAGTAACCTAATGTTGTCTTGATAATGTCTGATTGTACATTCTTCTTCAATAAAAAGATAGCATATAGCTCATCTGTATCTGTCTTCATGGCCAATGTGTTGAACTCTATCATCATGAAGTCTGCTGTATTCTTCTTTCCTTGCTTAAAATATTCAATCTTCTATTCGGCATCTGCTGCCTTTGTCTTGTCACTGAATGTTGTCTTGATTTCTTTAATGAACTCTTCCCAATCCTGGGTTCCAAGTTTTTTGTCTAGCTCATTGAGCTTTTTCTGTGTATATATGCCTGCTATACCTCCTCTGAGGTGAGTTATGATCGCTGTGATCCTGTTGTCAGTTTCTATGATTCTGTTACTCTTGAGGAACAGTCTTATTTCTCTCTACCAGTCTTTAAATTTCGTTCAGTCACTGTCAAACTATCCTGGGTCTGGTACCATATTTTTTTGGCATTTTTGTCTGTATGTTTTTGCTAATTGCTATTGGTGCTGGTGCTACTGATATATCTGTGTCCGTTTGTTCATAGTTGTTTGAGGCTTCTTCCATGATCTGTAAAAATCCTAGTCATTCTGACAATGCCTCGATATTATTCATTCTTCTGGAACTTGTGTTGGTTTCTCTTTGTAGTTGATACTATACATATTTTATTCTCGACAGTTAACTCTGTTTAGTTTTGTCCATAGATACTATCTACTATACCTCTCTTACAAGGTGAGCTCATCAATGCTTTACCAAATGTTATGATTTTAGCTTAGAGTTTAGGTTGCACTTAGGCAAAGGCTTGAGAAGAAATAATGAGATGAAATAGCTGGTAAAGTGTAAGGATACAGGAGAGTATTTATGTTATATATACTTGTAGTCAATGAGGAAACAATACATAGTCTATAAGGCAAACAAGTCATTGTACATGAGGAGAAAGTGAGGTTAGAGCACCTACTACATGAGGTGCTGACTGAGACTACTGCAGTGTAGCCAATCATATTATCATCACCCTCTGCCCTACTTTATGTTGCATTCTCGAGGTATCAATCGTAACAATATGCTTCAATTACAGTATATGGACATATGACAAAGGATTGCAGAAATTTAAAGAAAAAGAAGAAAACCAGAAAGTGCTACAAGTATAATAAAGTAAAACACTTTGTAAAAAACTGCAGATCAGAGAGATACAAGCATATCAATGTAGTAATATAATTAGTTACCTTCTAAAATTAGCCTAACAGCTGCTATAATAGATAACAGCTCCCATCAGGTACAAGTTTTGATCATGTGATGAAAACAGCTTGCATACAGACTATCATTCTTTTGTATATATATCTTTGTGTCTGAAGGTTAGACCTTAGACTTAATAATATCAATTATTCCTGTTGATACTACTTATTACCTATTATTATTATCTCCTTATACTGAACCTCTGAAACACTATTAAGTTCAAGTATCACAACTAGTAAGTAGCTTATTTGTGATAAAAAGCCTCATTATGTTCTCTTAGGTTTTTCTGAAGGTAGGTTATATTTGATTATTAGCTACTATAATATAACTTAGGTTTTTCTAAAGACATAAAATTCCACAAAATCCTATAGACTTTGTTCAGTCATTCTAATAATAGAGTTTGACATAATAATGATAGTAATAGACTTTGTTTTAAAGGGAGCTCACTTTATTTCAACTCATACTATAGTCACTATAGAGAGTATTATGAAGCTCTTTTTACATTATGTTTAGAAACTCTATTGTCTTTCCACTCATATAGTATCAGACATGGGACTGTAGTTTATCACACTTTTTACCAAGAAACTCTACTATTTTCTAGGAATCAAAATCACTTCATCTACAGCCTGGTATTTTCAAATAGATGAATAAATAGAACAAGTCAGGAGCTCAAACAATATCTCCAAATACTCATCAATGAATAACAGAGTGACTAACAAGATCTTCTTCTATTAGCAAAGTTTCAGTACAACAACTATGTACACTTTTCATACAGAAACTACTATTCATTCTTGATATAGGGCAACTATTATAATACGATAAAATGTGGACAGACTTTGATAAGATATAGATAGAACAATAGTATATTATTAGTATATAATGAAAGAAGGCACATAACTTAGAAGTCACATGATATTACATCATAAGCCTAGAGTGGTCTAGAAGGGCCTAGAAGAGTCTATAGTCTAAAAGAGTCTAGAGAAGTCGGGAAGAGTCTGGACAATGATGTCAAGGAGCATGTTAACCATATTGTTACCTTATGGTATACACATGGTGCACTTATAGATGACACATGGACTTCAGGGTAGGATGCACAGTAGAAGTGTAGTTATAGCATGGACCACATGTAATAGTATATATAGGGTAGCAATTCAGCAGAGACTTCTTGTCAAGCTCTCTTGTGATCCCTACTTGATATTCTATTGAGAGATTTATTGCTTATATTGCTATTGGTCTTTGTAACTAGTGGTTGCCACAACAGCAACTGCTATAGATGGAATTTGAGTCTTATCAAATAAGATTAAAATTAAAGAGTATCTTGAAGTTTACTAATTGTTAGGGCAACTGGGCAAAGACTATAGTGGTACAACAGAAATTACAACTCTAGGTAAATTCTAAGTTACATTGGTTTAAGTAGCTAAGTATATAACTTACATTCAAGGAAATTCTAAGAGAACAAGATAGAGTTTTCTAGAGATGACAGCTACTTTAAGTATCTAAAAGTCCATACAAATCAAGCAGAATATCAAATAAAATATTTAGTAACCTAATTACAGAATAATAAAGCTATAGAGTCAGAAACCTTGGTGAAATATTGCCAAATAGTAAAGACTCATTAGTTGGTGGCTAAAAGAAGTGTTGATGATCAAGAAGATGTGAACAGATGTCTGTGGTGATATTATAGAGGTCAAGAAGGTCTAACAGTATTATAGTATGACATTAGTATAGGACTTTGGAATGAGATAATTGTGAAGTTGACCCAAGCTTTTGTGGATATTACAAACTCAAATTTAGACAAAGTAAAGAGTCTTCTTATACTAATTATATGAAGTTCACATTGAAAGAAGTAAGTTCTGCTATTTATGAGTCTTAAAAGAATATGATCAAATACTATAATTAGAGATGCACCTCTGCTCTAGTATTCTACCTTGTGTCAGAGTTGTAAATAATAGACTTTATTTTATTTTTAGTTTTTCTTTTCTTTTTATTTTTATTTTACTTTTCTTTGATGTTACATGTGACTGTCATAAACTGTCATACATCTGTCACATATCATAGTCACACAATTATATATCACAGGAAAGATATAAAAGGTTTCAAAATGATAATATTATACTATATGTCAATAGTATATAGTATGTATACTTTTTAGTGTAGTATGAACTAACAGCCCAGCATATATAAGTAGGATATATTGTACTCAGAAACTCTATTGAGTTCTCTTGTGTAAACTCTATACAAGGTTCTTTTTTTGACTACTTACTAAGTCTTAAGTTATAATACCTTTGTAGTAAGATATTTCTAAACTTTTCAGATATTCATATAACATGCTTTTTAGCTAAGTTGTCTTATTGCTGTCTCAGATCTTATAAGATAGAGAAACAAGTGAGATCTATATCATACTATCTACAGCTCTCTTCTATATTATAAAGACTATATTCAGTGTTTCTAATAATCAAGCTTACTACTGCTTCTAATAACCAAGTCTCTAGAAAATACTCAAGCTCTCCTTCCAACCCAGTCATTATTGATAGAGAAGAAGAGTAGAAAATCAAGAATATTTTGGACAGCCACTTGTATTGCAAGAGATATCAGTATTTGATCAAGTAGAGAAGTTTTGACTTAAAGGCAAATTTATAAAAGAATTGTTATAAGATGAAAAAGTGTGGACAGACTTTAGTAAGATATTTATAGATAGTTATATTATTAGTCTATAATGTGAGAGAGAAGGCACATGACATTACATTATAAGGCCTAGAGTAGTCTAGAGCAGTCTAAAAGGATTGGGAAGAGTCTAGAGATAAAGTGATATCAAGGAACATGTTAACAGTATGGTTTCCTCATGGTGTACACATGGTGCACGCATAAATGATGGAGATTAAGAGTAGGGTTTAGGATATGATGTCAGGGCACATGTATATAGCATGCTGGCTTTGAGGTAGATGCATGGTGAATAAGTAATAGGATATGAGGTAAATTACTAATGGATATGAGAACAGGGCATAGACATTAGAGTAGGATGTACAGCAGATGCATAGTCATAGCATGGACCATGAGAACTTCATATAAATAGTCAGTAGAATACTGTTGTGGTTTCCTGTCAAGTTCTCTTGTGAATTACACAACTCATGTTCTCCACTAGATATCCTCCTATGAGATTTATTGTTAGTGCTGCTATTAGACACTAGTCTAGTAGTTGCCACAACAAGAATGTCACAGATATTTTTGCATCTGATTAAGTAGTCAAATTTCACTATCTCAGCCTCATGGTCTCTCAGTTCATTTGCTTGGCAGACTTTTAGAGCATCAAATTTTGACTAATGCTCTTTATTTCAATTTGTAGTAATCTGAAAGAGAGGATGAATATAGAGACCTACCACTTTACCCAAAACTGAATTACAAACATTGTTGATGTCTATTACCAATCTCATAGACCTTTCTAACTGTTGTGGCAACCACTAGACCAATATCTAATAGAAGTACAAACAGTAAATCTCATAGGAGGGATATCTAGTAGGAACACAAGTTGTGTATTCACAAGAGAACTTAACAGGAAACCACAACAGTATTCTACTGACTATTTATATATCTATCCATGGTTTATACTACAACTGTGCATCATCTTACCCTAATGTCCATGCCCTGTCCTTATGTCCATTACTTATTCATCATACATCTTCCTCAAAACCAACATGCCATATACATGTGCCCTGATGTCATACTCTTTAATCTCTGTTATACATGTGTGCACCATATATACACTATAAGGAAACCATGCTGTTATCATGTTCCTTAATATCACTCTATCTCTAGACTCTTCTCGATTCTTCTAGACTTTAAGTCCTTCCAGACTGTTCTAGACTACTCTAGGCCTTATGACATTATGTCATGTGACTTCCTAGTCACATGCCCTTCTTTCTCTTGTTGTAGACTAATAATATAACTATCTATAAATATCTCACTAAAGTCTGTCTACACTTTCTCGTCTTATAACACTAACTTACTTTTTCCTACTATTGCTCAATAAACTCCTACTATTAATAGAGATTAAGTAGAAAAGAAAATATTTCTAGAGTATAAAGAACTTTGCAATACTAGCTCTTAACTGTATACTAAAGAATTCAAAAAAGATAATATTAGTATCAGAAATCTATAGAAAATGTAAAAATAATAATATAATAAAATAAAAGAATATATAAAACTTCTGAAAGGATATTTGTGAATGTAAAAGGATATTATTAGAAAGAATATAACAAGCTCTTCTAGAAAATCTAGTAAATAGATTATATAACTTCTTAAAAGCCTATAACAACATTATTTACTCCAGGTGATATACCTTGAAGGTAATCCTTAAGTCAAACCCTATGACTAATGATACTAACTAATACTTACCTTGCTAGCCTTTCCTAAACTACTAAACTTTCTAAAACTTATCCAAAAGTGAAAACTTAGTACTAATAATATCCACTCAAGAAAATAATGATTAAACTGCTCATAAGTAGGAGATTTTGGATGAAAGTTCTCTATCTTGCTTTCTTCCACTTATAGCTTATATATTAGTTTAAAAATATAGTGAATGTAAATAGAGAATAAAGATTGAAATAATAAGAAAAACTTTTAAAATATTGAAAGCACATAATTCTCTGTTCATTTGCAATCCAAAATTGGTCTAATACTCTTTCTCTGCTCACAAATGCTAATTCTTTCCTTTTTCAGTATTTTTACTAGTTACTTACTTATAAGTTATTTTCTAGTCTGTTCCTTCTTTAATCTCTCACTTTCAAGCTCTTGTTAGTGTTTTTACTTCTTTCACAAGTAGGTAACATTGCTTTTTAGTATAATTCTAGTATTTTCATCTCTTTTACAAATAAACTCTATTTATTTTCATTTTTTTATTTTTGAACTTAGAATTAGAGGTTAGTATGATGTCACATGTAACTGTCACACAACATATCACTATGTCATATATCACATGATTATGCACCATACAAAAAAATAAAGAAGGTTTTAAAATGATGTTATACTATATGTTAACAGCATGTAATATGTATGACCTTTAGAATAAACTAAAACTCATATAGTATAGACTATTAGTCTAGTATATATAAAGTAGATATACTGTACTTGGAACTTTATTGAGTTCTCTTGTATTAACATAAGATTTTTTTCTTAACTTCATTCTATAAGTCTTGAATTGTAACATGAAAAAACATTCTATTCTCTATATCTCTTTAGAAAACTATATTATGGTATTTTATTATTACTAAGTAGTCTCTATATATGGTATCATCTAGAAGTTCATCTTGTAATATTTGAGATCTCTCTATTAAAATTCCTAACTATCTGGCTCTATTATTCTATAGTTAGAATAGTTGCTACCTTTAGAAAACTTCATTCTGTTCTTTTAGAATTTCTTGGAAGTAATTCATATACTTGATAGTTATAAATAATATAACTTAGAATTCTCTAGAGATCACAAACTTTATGTTATGACTTAGGCTTAAGTGATAGAGCAAAAGAGAAATCTTGTATAGGATTTATACAAGAGAACTCAATGGAGTTTCTAGTATAATATATTTACTTTATATATACTAAACTAATGGTTTATGTTATATGAGTTTTAGCCTATTCTAAAGACTATGCATATTATATAGTCTCATATGATACATAAAAGAATGTAAAAGATTTTAGAAGAATGATGTTATACTATATATTAATAATATATATATCATAGTTGTAACAGTTATATATAACATCATGCTAACTTTCTAACTCTAAGTCTAAAAATCAGAAAATAAATAGAAAAGAAAATGGAAATGAGAAAATAAAAATTCTATATACTTTGCCCAATTATCTTAATACTTCAAGTAATAAGTTTAAAGTAGCTGTAGAGATTAGTATATTAAAAGTAGGAGTTTTAGGTCCTCTGACAACAAGTTTAGTAGAAGAATCTTTAAAAGCAGTGTTCAACAAGCTCTCAGCTAGAACTTTAGATTTATCAAAGTCTTAAGTTAAGTATAGATTAGAATCAGTACTTATAACAATATCCATTTTCTCATCACTCTCATTACCATCAGAAACAATGATGTAAATCTCACTAAGTCTAATCTGTTCATTCTCAAAGAGCAATATCTCTTGACTGATGTAAGTTTTTATATGCCTATTATAAACAATATAGGTCTTTTTACTTTCTAACAAACATATAAAAGCTTCTTTAACTAAATAAAGAGTCAATTTGTCTTTTAGTATAATAAGCAAGACTTAGACTATTGTTATATTCTGATTTAGTCATATCTATTCCAAATCATGAATAATGTTTTCTTTCTTATTTACACTTTCTAATCTCATCTAATACAGATTACAGTCTCCATTTCACCTCAGATATCCTTATTGGACTCTCAACAACTTCATAAATCTCTATCACAATATCCAAGAATTATTCAGAACTAGAGTAACTTGCTTAATAGTCCCCATTTCTAAATAACTATCCTAGGTAGTATAAGTTACACTATAAAGCCTTATATTGAAAATTAACTACAACTAGCATTATCTTTTAGTGTTAGTGATAGTATACATTTCCAACTTCTAGTAGACTTGTCTATTAAACATATTAAGTATCTTTTTCAAAATATATAACTAGTATGATTAGTAGAAACATAGCACATAAGCTAAAGCCAAAGATCATTCCAACACCTATATTCTGTATATCCAGATAACACAAGTTACCAATTGGACTCCTGAGAACCTACTATTAGGTCCTGGATAACAAGGTATGAACTTTGTCTAACAACTATATACCCAAATCTTCTAATATATGTAATAAAGAACTTAGACTCTGTGTAAAATAGTAAGAGATCTTCTTAGTCAATATATCTTGATTGATAACTCTGTTTGGAACATAGGTAGTATATAATCCCAAAAGTTATATTTAAGCAGTATTGACAAGTGTACAATTGGTATGTTTAGTAACACTGTTTTTCTGAAAAGTATTGGAGTTGGTAAATTCATAGTATATCTCTTTTAACTTTATATATTTTGTAAATTGTCCAAAGGAGTATTTGCCACCACTATTGCTTTGAAAATAATATACCTGTTTACTCATCTCAACTTTAGCATGTTTAATTAATACTATCAGTTTCTCCTCAGCTTTATCCTTGGTCTTTAAAAGCTTAACTTTGATGTAGTATAAGTAACTATCAATAAAAGTCATAAAAATAATTCTTCTGGATTTCTTTTCATATAGAGCTAATAGAAAACATGAGGATTCTTAATATCTGCAATCTTTAGAATCAGCTGTTGAGTCATCTTGCCTTCAAGACAGGTAGAGCACTGGTAAGTATTATGCTCATCATTATGCTCATTAATCTTTATTCCCTTAACCATCTGCTTTTGGAATAGCTTCTTCACTGTGGTCTTAGCTACATATCCAAGACACTTATGCTATATGGTCAGAAAACCTGAGTATTTCTTCTGAGACAGCTTGTTTGTCTCTTTTTCAAATCTGTTATTAAATAACTCAAAATTACTCAGAATTGTAACATTTACATGCTCATTAAAAAGACAAGTAATATTGTTCAAGATAAATAAGCCATTTTCTTTATACCTATAGGCAATAATATAGCCATTGTAATCATTGATTTCAACAGCAGGTTGAGTGTTTTAGAGTAGGGAGTAGACATAACACTGGTAATTGACTAGATTGGTGTTAAGATCAGGAATGTGATATACATTCTTAATCAGATATTTGGCCTTTTGCTATATTGCAATCTTAACTTGACTGATACCTATAGCATAAATATATTTAGAGGTCATGAGCAAACTGGAATCTGAGTCAACAATCCATCTTTTAGCTATCTCTGTTTTTTGCTTCCCCAGCATTCAAGTTATAAACAAATGAATGTGCTCATTATTATTATCACTCTCTATTCTCACTACATTTGCATTAAGTACCTCAGCAGACTTCTTCTTAAGATCAGGTTACACTTTATCTTTCTACATTTGGCTTTATGATGATATTTTTTCTTGCAGTATATATATTTATCTAACTTTGGTTTTAAATTAGCTCCTTTTTATTGCTCCTCTTTCCTCTTATCCTATATCTTTTTTTTCCTTTCCAAGGTAAGTGACAAACATAGTCCAAGAAGTTGCCTGGAATAACTGAGACTTTTTCTCCACTTGAATATGATTGATGATCATGTTGAGACTTTATTTATCCTTAAAAGTGGAGAGAAAGATAGTCTTTGGGGTTGAGTATGTTTTAAGAAGAGGGTAAATGATAATGATAGCAACAAGGGAGTCAGTGAAAGTGTGTTTATGTTATAACTCAGGTTCAAGTATAAAAGTGAAAGATAAATCTTATATTGAGTTAATATAAAAAGAACTCAATAAATTTTCTAGTACAAAATGTCTATCTTTATATATACTAGCTAATGGTCTATACAAGACTACCACTAACCTACCCTCAAGGTCATACATACTATATGAGATCAATATACTATTGATATATTATATAACATTATTCTTCTAAAACTTCTTATATTCTTTCATATATTATAATAATATGACTATGACTATAATATGTGTGACTACTCTATAATATATGTCATGCTTCTGTCATGTTGTGTAAAATTTGTGACAGTCACATATAATATCATACTAAATCCTAACCTAAGTCATAAAATAAAGAAATGAAAATAAAAGAAGTGAAAAGAAATAAGAATAATAAAATAAATGAAGTCTACTGATCTTAATCCTGACATGTTAATATTTTACCTATGAGTTGAGTAATTGTTTAGTGTTCTTGATCTTTATATTAATGATTAAGTTTGTTCCAAGCATTAGTAGCAGATCTAACATGAATTATCCTACTAAAGTGTTTATTATTCAGAGTCAAAGTAATCTATATCTTTGTCTCTTCATCACTACAATTAGTTTAGGACATTTCTCCTTCTCTTTTGCTATCTCAAATAATCCTTAAATATTAAGAACTGTTTAGATTTAGTACTTTTATATTTAGAAGTTGGTACTATTTTCTTCAAGTATAGAAAAGCTGTAAGTTGTTTTTGTAGTTATAATGACCATAATTGGTGTAGCACTGATATTTGTGGGAAGTATAGATAAAATAAAATAATAGACTTGAATTAGATTTTAGTAGTTTTTAGTGAATGATTGACTTTTTTCAGTTATAAGCTAGTAAGGCCCATATTATATTGTGTAAGAAACTTGAACAAAAGGTACATAGCTAAATTAATATAAAATTAAGTGTATTTATATATACTTAGATTAGATTAATAGAGCTAGATACAAGTTAGACAAGAGAAGAAAACACATAAAGCTATTTTATACTCACCTCAGTCATATAAAACTATAATAAGAATTGTGTAGCATGAAAGATATACAGTCTATCATGATGTAAGAAAAGATATTTCTGGAAGAAAAGAATATAATGTTAAATAACAACAGTAAAGGTCTCTTTCTAAAATATATAGCTAGTATAATATATAGAAGTATAGCAGTACATAAACTAAAGCCAAAGATTATTCAACATCTGTATTTTATACATTATAGATAAGTATCAAAATCTCATTCACTTTTCTATGTACCTTCTGTAGACCTCAGTTGCTGAAATGTAATCTATATCTAACATACTGTCACTAACCAATTTAAGCAATATTTACTTGTCTTATATCATTCAACTAGCTCTTTACTAACAGCTCAACTATATTGGTAAGTAGCCTTCAGTTGTCTATACTATAGCTATTCTTACTATCTATGTTTCTTTTTAATAATTGTATGAGAAAAAAAACTCAAAAGCAGTAACACAGTATGAACAACAACTAATAGCTTATATAACTAGACATCACTTTCAACTTTCAACTCTACTGGATCTACAATCAGCACATCCAAGTTTTCCTTTATTAACAAGCACTATGTTGAAAAAATAGAATGTATAGTAGCATGGTATAGTATGAACAACTAACAGCCACTCACTAATAGTAAGTTTTGTAGTAGAGAGTTTAGTAGTATATATTAAGCTTGAAGTGAA
>Ga0157366_1000859_pt1 | contig 12938 bp, 13 predicted proteins | sample AttbisABBM1_FD_113149 | JGI IMG/M metagenome (GOLD analysis project Ga0157366, IMG submission 113149) | Fungus gardens microbial communities from leaf cutter ant in Botucatu, State of São Paulo, Brazil - Atta bisphaerica ABBM1 | ecosystem: Host-associated > Fungi > Mycelium > Unclassified ...
ATATAATATAGTAGTAGATACAGTTCTGTATTCTTATGCTTTACCAATTAATCATTCTCTCCATCTTTACTTAAGTCTTTGTCTAAGTTATAATCTGAGCCAAGCCTAAGGTTGTAACATTATGACTTTTGTATTGAGTAACACAAAAGAACTTGATAGAGTTCTAAGTACAAGATAGTCTACCTTATATACTGCAGACTGTGGTCTGTGCACACACTACAACTAACCTACTCTAAAGTACATGTGTTTTTTATAAGACTAGCATATTGTTATTATGCTATATGATGTTACCTATTCCAGAATCTTCTACATCCTTCTTTATGTCATGTGATTGTGTGATCTGTGACTGTGACCACATGTCACACTTTTGTCATGCATGATGTCATCTCACACTCTTCATTTATATTAAAAATAAAGAAAAGTGAAAGTAAAAAGTAAAAGGAAATAAAAATAAAATAGAAAGGAAATAAAGTCAAAAACAAGTCCACCTCTGACATCACACTACCAAGCTCTCCACTACAGAACTTACTATTGGTAAGTGGTTGTCAGTTGCCCACACTACACCATGCTGCTGTATATTCTGCTCTTCCAACATTCTCATGGACTTTATCTAGTTTCTAATTCTCAATTGTTGATCAAGCTACATCATATCACAATATCTCAAACCAGTCAGTCTTGGGCAACCCTGGAAAGATATGTTATTACAAAATTGATCTTTGCAATGTTAATAATGTGTCAAGTATCACATCAGTAAATTTTATAAGTAAAAAAGTACATAGTACAATTGTATTATAAATGTACTATCTGAATACTGACCTTGTGCTTGTCTGACTATGTATCTATAGTCTACAATGTTTAATGTCCACTCTTTCCTCTGCTGAGAAATCTGGACAGAAGACATGCTTGGTAGTCAATGACATCAGATATCCTGCAGAGATAATGCATATAGTGACTCCCACTCCAATATGCCCTCAAGTCATAATGTCCTGCCCCTCATGAAACTGGCAGGTTCAGGAGCTGCCTACCAACCTCCAATTCTTTGACCACCGATGCATCATCGATCAGGAGTCGATAGACGCACCTTGGCTATCCATTGACTTAATATCACCTCCGAATCGCCGATAGTAAACTCATGATTGTTATGGCGCATTCCGCTAACCCACGGATCTGCATGTCTGTAGATCGGTGCCACTAGACGGAACACAGAAGGCTAAAAATCTTGAGGTTCCAGCGAAGAGGAAGGAGTTCTTTCGCCACCAGTGCATCGTAGATGAGGAGTTGATGGACAGTTTTACATCCTCGCCCTCGAATCCTAGCATTTTAGAATGTGTTTTCTAAGCTACCGAGTCGTGGTATGCAATACTCTATATAGGTTCCATCCTGGATGCCGTGTGAGAGGAGAGTAGACGCTTACCAAAGCCTGACCTTGACCAGAGACAGTGGGTATTTAAAAGTCTCTTCTAATGTGGTCGCTTGATATCGAAGGAAAATGTGCTGAAGCAGATCACTTATGTTACTGTCCATGCTGCAGCCAAACGAATCCAAATATATTATTGAGTATCACTTTTTCTAAGCTCGACTACTGGATTACTGTACTCAGATTCTCAAATGGACGTTCCAATGGAAGATTTGTCTAGCGTGCCAATTCAGCAACCACAACCTAGCCATCCGCTTTCTGGGTTTATACCAGAGCCACCTGTTCCCGGGCAGACTCCCGTTATACCCGGGCAACAGCCTGTCATACCTGGACAGACATCAGCAACCGAGGCTTTGCCTGCATCTGACCAGACGTCTGCATTGGAGGAGAATGCATGTGAGACGCTTTATATTCAGAATCTCAACGAGAAAGTCAAGCCCCAAGGTCTGTCTTTTCCTGAGGTATGGGTATGTGGGCTAACTGGTAGGTCGGATAGTGATGAAAGCGACACTTCGAGGATTGTTCAAGTCTTATGGCGAAGTTCTTGATGTCGTGGCACACAATAATCTGCGGATGCGTGGACAGGCGTTTGTATCCTTTACCTCAATAGAGCACGCGAAGAAGGCGATGAAAGATATTCAGAGATTCCCTCTTTATTCCAAGCCGATAGTAAGTTATCGTTATTTTTATGCTTACAATGCTGATTTTTTTTACTTTGGGTTTACTTCAGCAAATCTCGTTTGCGAAGACACGATCCGATGCTGTAGTGAAGAAGCTGGATGTCAACCACTTTGAGGAGCACAAACGACGGAGACAGGATCACAAAAGTGCACTTTGCCTCGTTCCTGTTCTCAGTGAGACATGACAATTGATTTGATTCTAGAAGCCACTCGCTATACTAACCCTGTCAAATCGAAGTTCCGGCTTAAACGGTTGGCAGCTGAGGGTGTGTTCACGATTGTTATACCCTTTCACTGGACCACACTCACTCTTCTTCTTTCATGGATTTAGTGGATGGTGGGACTGCGTTGCCGCAAACGAAGCGACCAGCGGTACAGATGCCGGATGAGTATTTACCGCCCAACAAAATTCTATTCTTACAAAATCTTCCGGAGAGCGTCACGAAAGATCAACTCAACACCCTCTTCTCGCAATACCCCAATCTCTACGAAGTGCGTATGATCCCTACGAAAAAAGACATTGCATTCGTCGAATACATTGACGAGGGAAGTTCAACGGTGGCGAGGGATGCGTTGCACAATTACAAGTTGGATGGGGAGAACAAAATCAAAATCACGTTTGCGAGGAAGTGAGGAGCATCCATCGTATTTCCTTCATGCGTAACTAGTGTTGGTGTAATATAAGTTGATTGATCACGCTTGTGAGAACGAAGAGTGCCAAGCTGATGCAGAGCGGGAGTCAGTGTAATGCCAAGAGCTCCTCTTTACTTGCCTTCTACCATCTCCTCAATGCTCTGTTTTTGCGAATACTGCTCTTTGGCCACTTTAAGGCGTAGCGGAGGGAGAGAAAACGGTGATAGAAGGGGAAATGGCAGCCTGAGAGCAGCCAGATAGTCCTAATTCTGTTCTTATCTGCTAACTACCACCTCTTATACTCCATGTCCCAGCGGAGGTAATAGCATCCATCCCTCATACCGCCTCCGCCTCTCTCTCTGGATCTCATGTCTTCTGCTAGGACGCCGTCTGGCTCAGACCAGACTGTCTTACCGGCCAGTCGTGTTACGACTGCGTTGTCCTCAGTGTCGACAGTCTCGCTACCGGGACCCACATATACTCCTTCGCAGACCCCTGTAATTGCGGGTTCCCTCACAGGTGTCATTGTACTGGTGGTCTGTTTAGTCACACTTTTGTTGCTGCACAAGCGCAGACGCCGGCTCTGTACAGGATGTATTCGGCGTGCAACTCAACAGGATTCTAGTTCACAAAACTTTTCCAGCAACCACCTGCGTACGTCTCCACACACCTCCGGTGCTTCTATACCTGAACATTTTCCTGCGCACAGATAAATCCCATTCACTCAATGGTTTCGAAGAATCATTACCATCTCATACCCACGATTCTACTTCCTCGTCCGGATCGTTCACAGTCCCTTCGTTCGCCCACCCTCGATTGCCTAATGACAACTTGTCGGCACATTTGGCCCGACTACATAGCAGACCAGCGAGCCTTAATCACAACGTTCATGATCCCCATGACCTTCCTCAGCCCTTGGCTCTATCCATTATTCGATCCCCTTCATCCGGCATTCGATCTCCAAGTATCCCTTCCCAGCCCCACGAAGCATCCAAATCTGCTGCGTGCACCCAGCCTTCGGTGAATGTTTCACCGATGACTTCAGGGAAAGTTGGATGTCATTGTGGGACTGCGCTTGATGTTGATAGCTCTGACGCTATTTTTAGCAATTCTAATTATTCAGATGTGCGAGGGGTGACTAGACAAGGTTCCACTGTTCTTCTCGCTACGCGCGACGTCGAACAGGAGGAGCAAGCGAGGCTTGGAAATCGTGGAGGCACTAGAAGAGGTACTGTTGACGAGCCTCTGCCCACGGCTGTCAACGTGGCCGATCAGATTCGTAACGAGCATGGGAACGAGGGAGAACGGAACGTAATCCTGGGCATATCTGGCGGATACATCCATTCACAGTTATATATGTCCAGTGGTCACAGGCGACGGCTAGAGATACCCGTCCTCACTGCCTCTGAAAATGCAGAATTATCCCCGCAAGATAGGAGAGGAGATTCTGACGGAATGGAAATCGCGTCAGATCCGGCTGCCTCCAACCAGCCGATAACCATGGGTAGCCCGGAATCTTCGCACCCATCATTAGGCCCTGTGGTGCCTGCGTTGTCAGCCTCGTCGCTACTACACTCAGATGTTCCTGGACAATTTATACAAGGACACGACAGCGAGGATCAAGAAATCATCGCAAATTCTATCAACACTCAAATAGCGCCCTCCGTCCGATTAATGGAAAATCGGTCCTGTCTTGGAGATACTCAGCATACACAAGTATCAATCACTCTTTCTTGTTCGGGAGCAGGGCAACCCTCCATTGAGGAAGATGCGCCGCCTGCGTATGAGAACGCCTGGGCTGCGGTAAGGGCAGTAGTAACTGAAAGAAGACGAGTCGAACGGTCAGAGTCACGGATGTTGTGAATTGGAATTTGCCCTGGTGTGTAGTAATTTTTCCTTCATTTTGGTCTTTTCATTTTATTCGACCATTCGAGTTTCACTCCTCTTCTGCTTCATCTGTTACAAATTCCTTTGGTCTCTTTGAAATTTCCTATATTAGGGTAGACGGAGCAAAGTAAACAATGTAATGTAATGCGAAATGTATCATATTGGACATCCTATTTGACATATCAGAAATCTACAGTATATTCACGTACTAACTTCCCCTTGCGGTAGATAGCATCGAATACATTTACAGCCTACACACCTTTTCAATGTGTCAGGCACTGATGACGATATATTTGACTGCGATCCTGGAGTGGGAAAGTGGGAAAGCATGTGCAGGCTATTCAGAGCTCGGAGCTGCTGCGTAAATTTCCGTCCATCCAGGAAGGAGGTTTTCTTGGTTGGGACGTACAATGGGCGTCAATAAAGTTCAATGTACAACTTCACGAAAGTTTAGATTGTGAGAGGCTAGAGACGGCTGAGGATTGAAACTGACTTCTGACTGTGTAATTCATTTGGAAAAGGGGAAATAGTGGACGGTGCGCCTGACGGATGCATGCCTTTTGGTCAGCAATGGGTCACAATGAAAGGAAAGATAGAAATAGAAACCACCTTCTCGAATGAAAAATAGCCAGCAACCTAAATATAGCTATTGGGATGTGATGTGCATATGTCGGTAGCGAACACTCGAGCTAACTCTAATGTGTCAGACGTAGATCAAGATAGAGATATATTTGATTGCAATCCGGGCCGTTCAGAACACATCTCAGATTTTTAATCGACAAACTCAGTCGAAGAAACTAGGTTAATTGACTTTTTTCCCTGATGAACTGAAATTTGGTGAGATAGAGTGAATACCTCAAGCCCTATCTTATTATGTCCTTGTACATTATTTGTGCCACAGGCGGAACATTTTACCCTTTCGAGTACGACAGGTCCTCCTTAAGACCTGATGAGAAGTTAGTGCCAACTCGCGATAGAAGAATACTTAAGAACCATCCGATGGAGCTGTTTGGTACTGCTTCTCATTGTGAGGAAGCAACTACGTGATTTTCTATTGGTTTTTAGGGTTCTTGCTATAAATGGCCAAACCAGGAGCCCGAGTTTCTATAACTGCATGTTAGTGACCATCTGCAAATAGCCCAGTACCGAACCCCGGTATCATCTTCAGCTTCTATAAAAATAGCAATCATTAGGCGATAATGATCCTGTGAATGTAGATTACCACCAGCGACAGATAATCACAATCGCAGCGGCAGTACATGATGCACTGGGAAATTTTGGTGTTGAGATGACCCGAACGGCACCTTTCCTAAGCTAGGCCAGCTGAGAGCAAACAAAGACCCTGCAGTCGGGATCCCCTAACGAGAGTGCGCTAGGCAGAAAAACAACGGTTGCTTCTAGTTGAAATAAGCTGTTCTTCAAAGTGGGAATAGGAATTTAGGAGAGTTCCACAGCTTCGGCAAGTTCCGAGGACCCAGATGCCCTCCATTCGATTTCGACGCCTTGCACATGTTCTATTCGCGTGAATAAAATTAACCTGATATACTGTCATGGTAGAATGATATTTCTAAAGTTCTGAGTAAAGTTACCAGGGAGAAAGCGTGAATAAAAAATAGAGATGGATATTCAGGCAATCTTCCGAGTCAAAAATCGCTCAGATTCCGGTGGCTCGTGCGCTCTCTGCGAGCGTGAGAATATTCCCTGTTGTTTTGGGGGTTCGAACGGTCTCGAATTCAATTCCCCACTTCTCTGTTCCCGCCACCACCATCTACCTCAAGCCACTCAAGACAAATCATCGAAATGGCCCGCACCAAGGTGTGCTCAGTCCCTTTCTTTCCTTTCTGTGCTTGTCATCATGTTTACCGTACCTCGTTTCACAGCAAACTGCCCGCAAGTCCACAGGAGGCTCGTTTTTCTTTTTTGCGTTTCCTTTCCAACTTTTGACTTGCTTCCTACAGGTAAAGCTCCCCGTAAGCAACTCGCAACCAAGGCTGCCAGGAAGACTGCCCAAGTAAGTTTATCCGTCGCCGTGCTGTGATGACGTGGTGATACATTGCCATGGACCTACATCTTTTCTCACACTTCCGTTTACAGGCTGCCACTGGTGGTGTCAAGAAACCTCACCGGTTCCGCCCGGGGACTGTCGCCCTTCGTGAAATTCGAAGGTATCAAAAGTCGACTGAACTCCTCATCCGCAAGCTCCCATTCCAGAGGCTTGTCCGTGAAATCGCCCAGGATTTTAAGGTATACGCTGACTCATCTTTTGACTTCGTCAAAGACTCATTTTGCTCGACAGACTGATCTTCGCTTCCAATCTTCCGCCGTCATGGCCCTTCAAGAAGCTGCTGAAGCTTATCTTGTTTCTCTCTTTGAAGACACCAACTTGGCTGCGATCCATGCTAAGCGTGTTACTATGTATGTCTATGTCCCACTGAGACAGCTGCCACTCATGCTATTATTCCAGTCAACCCAAGGACCTCGCCCTTGCCAGGCGTCTTCGGGGCGAGAGGTCCTAAATTGTTCTATATAATGTACAACACATGTAGTGCTGTATATGTTTTCGCATTGATCAGTCGGTATCTGTCTCTTCTGCCGTTTGTACTTTGTATGATCGATTATTGCTCGTCGGTAAGGTGTGCCATTAGTAATCTGCGTCGCTGGCTCCTACCTACCGACGATGGCTTCGGAGCGTATTGGCCTAGTTACTGTTCGGATTCGTAGGTTCCCGATCTAGGTGGTTGTAGTGTGGTTTTCAGTATAGATTATGGTCATGTTACCACCACTGTTGTGGTTATAATCATTTGTGAAACTGCTAAATGACTAATCAGGTGTTTCAAAGTTGATGAACAAATTGCCGATTTTGGCATTACAGGTTGTAAATGTGAAAACAGCCCGCCCACCACTGAGCGATTTGCGTCCAAATCTACCTCATGCCTGAAAAATGGTTCTGCTTTTGTGATGATCGAACTGAACAACAGTAATGTCTTTTCGAATTAATGTAGCATGAATCAAATCAGGGAGATGAATTTTTACGTCGAGAAACAAAGGAGTCAAGAATCTTTAAAGACCCGCAGGAGTGCGTATAAAATGACCATCCCTACATTTGAAGCCAACATCGTTGTTGACCTAGAAAGCATGTCTCCTGACCATTTCTCTCGTGATATATCGAAGAAACACTAACTGTTTCCGGATCACACATGACATCAACTGGGGCACCAGTTTGAGTCCTAGCAAAAATTTCCTTTGTACGAATATTTGATGCTAAGGCATTGTAAGATCGGCAAGTGATACGCTTATTATATGGGTATTATATGGGATAAGAGGACACGTACTGGTGTTAGGGTAGAGATCAAGAATAGCAACTTCTTTCCCAGTGGCATTTGCAACAGAGTACCTCAAAAACGGTAAGCATCATGTACATGACAAGTAAGGATCTGGACAAACCAGCAAGGATCACTGACACAAGAGCCTTCAACATACGGAGTGCTATCAAATAATGATAACTAGCTGACTTAAGATCTAATTGGAGCATCTTACTCTCTGATATCGCCCACGAAATACTCGAATAAGAAATCTTGAATATGCGTATTGTTTAAGTCAGTCGAGTTGGGCATCGGTCCTGCCTACGAAAATGTTATATTATGTTGTGTTGCCCTAATTAGGGAGTTCTCAAACATTTTGGTCCCAATAACTGTGAAGGACTCAGGAGATCAGTGGGCAGTCATTTCCCAGGAAAGCACATGGAAAGCACACTTTTGAGTGACGTAGATCTTCGTAGAGTTGAGAGTCGAGTTGAACCCAAAGTACGTTGAGTACAGAAGACTCACAGGAAATGGTACGTCATGAAAGATAATATTTTTCCAAGTGATGCTAGACGCGTATTCAGCAGAGGTAAGAAGCTTAGTCTGAATCAGAGCGCACTTCCGGGCCAAACCATTTCCACCTGTCCAACTCTTAAACCGTGCACCATAGAGGGTGCTGATCTGAGTCATGTCAAGCGGAACAAAATATCAGAGTGGATAGTACAGACCATGGTGACATTTTCAATCCTACAAAGGCATGAGTGAGCATGAGAGATTCATCTCATAACACAGGACACATGTGGAGCTGACAGTACGTTCTGTACGTTCGCAACCTGACCTCCCTTTCCTAATGAACCAATTGAAAGTCCATGACCACCTTCACAGTAGGAGTCCCTTTCCAGGAGGTCAGTATGAATTGAGCATAAATCGACAACGGTGGACCTGAATATAATATCTTTGCCACCATTTCCAACGGTGAGACAATCATCACCATTTTGGACGAAGTTTCTCTCAAATAGCATGTTAGTACCGCTTGCGGAAAAACCTACAGGAAAATAAATCCAAGAGAAGGTCTGGACATCAATTCACTAACCATCACTATACAAATCACATTAATAATATTATTTTAAGAAGCTGTCTATAACGCACGTGTTGAACGGGAATGACTGAGAGTCATATGGCTACTGTGAGAGATACATTCTGAAGGTGACAAGTCAAACCCACATCACTGTCCGAAAGGGCATGTATGCGGTTGTTGACGGCATGGAAGTTCACTGATCCGCTAGTAAGGAAGTTCCAAGCCACCGGCTATCGAAGTAGAAAGTATCAACCCGAATTTGATAGATTACAATTTCTCTACCTTCCATATTTTCATGTCCCGGATTACACCATCAGTTATCTTGCTAAAGGAAATTCCATGTGGTCGGTTATCCAGTCCCGAACTTCCTTTAGCAGCATCCCACCACTAGAACCTTGAAGTCCGAAACTAACCAAAGACACTGGGAATCACACGCACTGCTTGACCGTGTCCATCGATCCAGCCCCATTCCGGATCTGTTGAGCCCCGTAAGGTAACATTGCGACCCCCATTGAAGGAAAACCTTTTCGGAGGGGTAAGAGAAGGAATACCAGCTGCGGAACGAAGACAAACCAGGAGCCTGGAAAACTCTGTGTTCAACTGATTGAGATCGCCAAGGGCAGTACTTAATACAGATGCAACAATAACGCACAGATGAGCCAACAATCGCTGTTTCTACTTGAGAAATCTTTCCAGGATCAATCAACGATGAAAAACTCACTTTGGACGGTGGGGATATCCTCTGGGTATGACAAGTTCCCCTCGATAGCCACTTCCACATTGTTCAACACAGGAAACTTGATTGGGGTGAAAATGTTGTATGTGACTCCTTTCTGAAAGATAATGCTTGAGTTTTCTGCGAGACCAGGCAGAGCTTTCACCAAGGCAGGTGTGTCATCTCGACCAGGGGAATGTTGAACTAAAAAACTGTTCCAGCCAAAAGATGCGGAAATCCAAGTTGTCGCAACAAAGAGCTGAGACAAACGCATTATAAGGTGGGAACTATGTTTGTAAGAGCCAGACACTGCAGTTATAACTTAATTCAACCGTATTTCCGGTGCATGGAGTCAACGGGTGATTCTCGTCCTTTGCATCCGTTCACATAGCTTCTATGACTCATCAGATTCGGAGTGTCAGCGGGCCGCCCACAGATCGATCAGGAATAGTGTTATCTTCGAGAAACTCTCACTGAAATTGTCTGGACAGTCAAAAGTGAAGCAATCTAATTCGTGATGGGTGAAACGCTCGGTTGAGAAGAGGGCTCATTGTTCTGGATCGATTACATGACATGCGCGGCCTGGGTCCAAGTATTAGTTTTCACACAGTCTGTCAATTGGTCGTATCACGAGGACTTCTCTAACGAATTCAATCCAAGATATTCCAGTCACGACATATATGATGTACACTGGTTTCGGTTTGTTTGTTTGTTTGTGAATTTCGAAACATCTAGGAAGCAATTGCCGAGGGAACAAGAGGAGATCGCAATCATGGGTATCACGATCAATCAATCAATCCATTGCACCTTCGAGAAGTTGATACTAGGTTTGGGTATGTAATTGAGATGTTGCATTCTTATTTGTACTGAACGATGGATTTTGATACCGTTCGTCCGCTGTTTGGGGATTACACGGCCACGTCCATAGTTGACTCTGGAGCGAAGGTGTCAGCGAAGATAATAACTGCAAGAGTCACACGTACGATATCTTGGAAGTCCATGTGTCATCGTCTTTCTGGAATTTAATTTTCTGTGGGACCAGTTCCATGATCCACCATGATTTTGCGATTTCCAACATATCGTTTATGTCGGATTTGGCATCAGCAAGATCTTCCTCTTCTTCACTGACAAAGGAGTTATCCTCCACAGGAGCTCCATTGTCTCCAGGGAGGGTTAGGAAAGGTCGAGTTGATGGCGGTGGCGTACCAGAAAACTCATGGACGGGAGGTGGTCGTGTCTTCACTTCTGGCCAGACGGATTCAGGGTCCATACCGATATACTTGAACATCTTGCGGTCAAATAGGATACCAGTACCGATCTTGAAACATTCACGAACCATCCAGCGAAGGGAAATCCTTGCCAGACTGTTTCGTACTTCGTTTTTTACGGCACCGCCACCGACGTCTGCAAGCACAATGAACTTCGTATTTGTATAAATTCTCCGACTCGGATGCGACTTACCACAGTGACACCCAGCAAACCAAACCTCCTCAACATCAGTTGAATGAAGTCCTTGGCGAAGTCCTTGGCGAGCATACTGTGTCTCCCAGTTTCGCCTGTTCTTATGAAGCCGTGGGCTACGCTTCTTCTCGCTTAGTTGACCTTGACCCCATTTGAGGCCAAGTTCTACTTCCTCAGGAGTCGGACGGTTGAAAAAATTCGGTTTAAAACGAACTCGATGCTCATCGAGTGCCAGGGCTTGACGAAAATGCTTCACGTGAGTATTAAAGGTCGTAAAAGGAAGGCGCTTCGGGATCACGCCAACGGAGCCCACGGTGTCCCTGTAAAATCATCGCCACGCACCCCTTCATTCAATTTCGAATAGCACACAGATTAGGGACGGCTCACCAAACAGCAAGCAACTGGATATCAACGTCAATTGAAAAGGCTTTCTTGAAAGCTGCGCTCTGCTTCCACCCGGTTTCATCTTCACGAGAATACATCTTGTATGCAAACGGGACCTGTTGATGGTTTGACTTTGGCAACAAGCCAACCTATTGGATTTCAATTAGTTCGTGCCTCGTTCAGGATTAGGAAGGGATAAACCTTATGAACCCTGATCAAGATAGAAATCTGTCAGAGGAAGCCTGTTTTAAAATGACTCGGCTTACATTCCAGCCAATGCACGAGCAGTATCTTAACCTGAATTCAGTTAATGACTCTTTATGGAACCTGGCACCACTCACATGCTCCTCGTGAAAACCCTGGCATAAGTGGGAATATGTCAAAAACATTTGGGATGGAACGCGGAAAAACAGACCAAAGAGGGATATCTTATCGCCATACTCATCTAGGCACATTGGATCTGTCAATCTTCTAACATAAAAGATGACCGCTCACAGTTTTGCATGAGAAATTCGTAACCACCTGTCGCGCCTCTAAGTCGGTGCTCCGAGCAGAATTAGATTGCAGATGCGCTCACTCATGACATGCGCGTTTAAGTGGACACCAATCATGGCGTCAAGGACCTTGTGAACTTTGGCCATCATCGGTTTCGCTACTTGAGGGATAGTGTACGTGCCGATCCCAGCCTGAAGGCATGCCGTATGTCGGCCACAAATGCATTGAGATGCAGTGAGGTTCCACGTACTTGATAATAGACAAGTTGTTTTGAACTGTCATTTTTCTTCAAGAGAGAAACGAAATTGACAATATTCGAATTCTAGGATGGAACAGGATAAACTTGAAAACCGAACTGGGAAGAAACTGGGAAGAAGTGGAGACTGACATCATCATCAAATTGATCGCCTGAAAATCAAGGACAGGACGTGAGCTCAGAGACGATGACTAGAAAAATGGGCTGGAAGACGGAGCAGATCTAACCTGTGCCATCAAAGCAAAGAATGAGCGTTCTGTGCTTGTGTGTCGGTGGGACGCTTTCGAATTCGAATGAGTATGACACGGGGGAAGCTGGCATTGTGTCCCGATCGTCTGGTGCCATCGTTGCAGAGGAGAGTGAGGAGGTGTGTCTATCACTATGAATGGGGGAATTGGGAAGGGAGGCAGCCATTCGAGGTAAGAAAGGTGAGAAAGTCTATTTTATGTAGTCGGCCAGCGTCTTCTTCCGGGGAAACGAATATGGCCAGGAATAGCTTAAACACCCACGCGCCACAAGCGCCAGTCTTCATTGAACGGTCATTCATAGTTGAAACTACATGGACTGCAGCTGTTTTGTGTTAGAAGCCATATTTCAGCACAGAAATGTATGTTAGAACTATGGTCTGGC
>Ga0157366_1000860_pt1 | contig 12924 bp, 13 predicted proteins | sample AttbisABBM1_FD_113149 | JGI IMG/M metagenome (GOLD analysis project Ga0157366, IMG submission 113149) | Fungus gardens microbial communities from leaf cutter ant in Botucatu, State of São Paulo, Brazil - Atta bisphaerica ABBM1 | ecosystem: Host-associated > Fungi > Mycelium > Unclassified ...
AGGACTAATTATTAGTAGCACAGACCAAGCATGTTTTGTATAAATAGGACTCTAATATAGAAGAGACTCCTTGTCAAGTTCTCTTGTGAACTTCCTACATTATATCTACTTAAGAGATTTACTCACTGTATAGTCATTGGTCTTTGTGACTAGTGGTTGCCACAACAGTTGGAAGAAAGATTCAGAAAAGCATCTTTAATCTTGATGATTTCATTAACATTGCTTCTTGATGCCTGAGTGTATGAGGGTCTTTTTGACTGTGAATTCATTGAATAGGTTTGGTTTTCTTGAAAAATTTGGATTTTTCCAGAACTTTCTTGCTTGGTCTGGGTGGGATAGGAGGAGGAATTTTAGAAACATTGGTCTGCTTTCCTTTTTGCAGAGTTTCAGGATTAAAGATCTTCATAGATTTAGGCATCATTTTGTTGAATTGAGACAAAACACATTGACAGAATGTTTTTTGATTTTTGTTAGCTGTTAACTTGTCCTATCCAGATTCATAGATGGCTGATATAAATTCCCAGGCAGCAAATCCAAATTTGGCTATTTAAGGAATATTCTTCTCAGTTTTTCCCTCAAGTTTATGCTGTTTCATGAATGCAGTCACTCTCAATAGCAAACACATGATGTTCCTAGCATCACTGTCAAGATATTCATTGGTACCAAAAAGGGAAATTGGGCAGAAACTGCCATCCCACAACTGTGGGTCCACAGGTTGATTTACTGTGTAGGGGATAGCAGATGAATCAACTCCTTGGGGAATATTGTTGTCCTCTGTTTAAGGCAAACACGTGTTGGCAGCATTACTCGCATGTGTGGCCTCGGTTCTTGAGTTCCGTCTTTCTAGAGATGTTTTCCCCTTCTTCCACACTTGCGTACAAAAGAAGAGGTGTTTGAGGACTCTCATTGTCCATCTGTTCAGCACAAGTAGGAGCCCTGTGCTTGTACTCTTTCTGCATAGTTCATAGACGAAGCATTGGAAAGTACTGAAGGTTCCCTAGAAGAATTAGGGCTTGGTGTTACTGACCGACCACGGGTGGTGTTAATGAAAGAAACGAGCGATAACGAGTGACGTGGACAAACGTAGTTATGCAGTAGTAGAACAAAGCGCTTAATAGAATCTGGAGTTCATGGATAAAGTCGTGAACTATTTGGATGTACTAAGGAGAATACAATCATACCTGGAGTTCACAGATAAAGTCGTGAACTCCCAATTACAGAGTAAACTAGAATATATACTACGAGGCGAGGCGGATGACCGAGTCTCAGTCCAAGTTACAATAATGACGTAGAGTACGAGTCCAACATGACGATAAAAATAGAAATAAAAATTGCGATATCGAAACTGTTATTTTCGATAGGTGTTCATATCGATATCCATACGTATAGATGAGGAGGATGTGCTTAGACAGTTTACAGATGAGGGGAACAATATATTCGCTGATTCTCTAACGGGCGCTACCATACAAGATGGTGGAATGAAAGAAAGAAGCGATGCCTGCTTACTGCTTACCAGTTCCACAAGCGAGTATCTCACTAAAATAATATTTTCATGTCTCGAACTGTCACATCTACAAGTCTTTGATAATATGGGAACAAGGCGGGAAGGTTTGGACATGAAGATTTCAGATTTCGTACTATATGGTTAATTTTACTAGCTGCCCTCTACATCTTCCTCAAAGTGTAATATGAATATGAAAAAAATCTCGCCAAATAAAATCAGTGCACTTACAACGGGCAGCTGGGCGCTTCAATATTGACCGAGTCTGCCCAACCTCAATCTTAAAGTCACTTCCAGCAGTGGGTCCGTAATAAAATTCACGGAATCGTTCGTCAGCATTGAAGAGTAAGACCGTGGCCGGGTATCATACTACTAGCAGTTACGATGAACAAGGGGAGTGAGATGCCAGACGCATTGACATTATACGAAGTAGCTCATATCTACCCATGTTGTGTAATCACTTCCAACTGCACTAGAAATGGAATATGCTGTTGCTTGGGAAGAAGAAAGGAGAGTTGCAAAACTAGGACGAGAGGCGCCACTAACACCACTTCCTGTGCTGTTGTAGTCCGCAAAGAGAATGTTATCTGTCCGTGGGTCGCCAGTGTTCCAGACAGACCAAAGAGCCTTGTTGAATGGTGCTGTAACAACAGTGTTCTTGAAAATGACCCTATGAGAGTTACAATTGATATAAAGCGCATTGAGGACGACGGAAGTGACGACGTACTTGGCGAAATCTATGGAAAGTAATGAGATCAGTAACCCGAGATCGCCCAACCATGAAGACAGGCAGACTTACTACCCCAGGGTCGACCAAAGAACTGGGCATTAGTGGTGTTCGGGAATGCACCAGATGCTGTTATGATGGTATTAGCGTTAAAGACGTCTGATCCCGAAGTAGATTCAATTAGACTCTGTGGTTCTAAGATTCGAAGTACCCACAACTACCGGAGTCATCAGACTCACGTCCATTGGCCGTTACAAAGCCAGCACCCTTGACACCAACTGTGTTTCCGCCAAAATAGGCACTGCCTCGCCTACCGAAGATAAAATCAGTTGCGCCCTGAGTAGACCGGCTGGTGATCAAAAAGGAAAACAATGAGGCCAGGGCTAGTATACCTCGATGTAACCCCTGAGATATACCTGAGTGCCTTCGTTTGCATAAAGAGTATCTTGATATCCGTAAAAGCCACACGCATAGAGTCCAACCCTACTTCCATATTGGCTGATAGCAATAGCTTGCGATCCAACCCCAAAGGTATTTTTTACATTGACGTTGTACATTTTGAAGTCGTCCTTGTGCACACGAAGGGTACCACTGGCGTCATCCGAACCTGCCCTCCCAGCATCAACCCCGGCTTGAATATTCACTTGATTGCTTTCATAAGTGGTGGTGTCGGTTGTGTAGCCATAGATCTAGTGATGGAATAAATGCCTGTCTGCTCTTCAAGACGGGAAAACGAACAGTGAGAGGTCCAGAACGACTGATAGAAACTTGTTCGGTATATGTCCCAGGATAGATGAAAATGGCTTGTGAACTACCGTCACTTGGGAGTGAGGCGACTGCATCAGAGACTGTCCGGAACTCTCCAGAATTTACGGTTCCAGAACGAACCACTTTTGCTCCTGCAGGCGGATTAGTACGCGAAGCAGCATAAATTGCCTCGAGTAATAAAGCACAGGTAACCAGGCGAACAAAAAGGCGCAACATTTAAATTTCGGACAGCAAGAAATAAGCGCATTTATGTTTCTATCCATCCCGAGAGAAGCTATGTTTCTCCGTCATCCAGGTGACCAGTCAGACGAGAAAAGCGGACCAAAGCGGACCGACTTCATCAGGTGAGTAAAGACTATTAGGATCTCAGTATCCACTTCATTTAGAGGGCACTTGGCCTAGTGGTATGGCGTATGCTTTGCACCGGTAGGGTATTAATTCCTTACTTCTCATGTATAAGATCACGAGTTCGATCCTCGTAGTGTCCATTTTATCACTTCCCATCATAAGATTTTAATGGTAGCTACCAATTCAGGTCACGACAAGTTGCTGCAAAATTATCAAACATCTATGAAAGCAGGGGACCGCTGAACCAATTTGCTTGTAGAAGAGTCAAGACGCCATGTCGCAGGATAACAGACATCATGTGTGAATCTCGTGAAAATTCTAAGACTTAATTAATCTGGCATTCCAACAAGCCAGCTATAGTGTCGATGGTGTTTTCCACTGGAGGATATAGGTGGATGGATTATAACAGAGGCTAGTCCATTGATACACCACGTTCACCGCTGACGTGAGTCGCTCCTAGTAGTTCGTGTGAACTTCGGCAAAGTGTTGCTGTTCGTTTTACATTTGTATAAATCATTCTCGCTTGGTTTTAAGCGAAACTCCAATCTTATGGCGACAATACATTTCTTTTTCTGTCCCAAATTCCCGCATACGCCGGAAAGTTGATTTTGCTTCGTAATCGTGTGCACTCAAAGGGCTAGACTGGGGCTGACGGTGGCCGAGTGGCTAGTTACACTATTCTAACTTTCAATTCCATTTTCCGTTTCCGCTGATAGATGTGGTGGGTATATGGTTCGATGGGTATGGGTTCAGGTGAATCTGGACCACGACTTTTGTTTAGACTGCTTTAGATCTTACCAAGAAATCTTTGTAGGGTCCTACCGCTAAACAGTACGCTTCCTGGTCGATCCACCGAGCGTGACACGTGAATGGTTAGGTTAGGTGAATGGTTTAGGTCCACTTTGACAAATCACGACCTGAAAGGGTTTTAATTCAGACTAGAGCAAGCAAGTGCTTCCAAATGCGAAATAGATTGATTCATTTGCTAATATACATATCATGAATTCATATGATAAAAGATGGTCCTATGCGACTAAATAAGAAGTAATATGGAAAGCTAAAATCTGTAAGTCCCTGTCGTGTTTTTATGTTTTCGGGTACAAATTTGCTCCGAAGGTACCGTCTTGCAGACAGTCCATCAGTCTAGGAATTGTCTCCATCGGGATCATCCTTCGCGCCTCGACACTTGAAGAGCTCCCTTGGGATCCCGCAAGAGTTTGCAGCTCGGGGATTCCTTGCCCTAGGGACAAGTCAGCCGCTTGTGTTCTCTGAAGGACAGCATCCTGAAAACCAGGTTCAGAGGGTGCCTTTGAGTTAACATTGACTTAGAGCTTACAATCGTCTCGAGGAAGCAGTCTCCGACTACATCAAGCATATCTTTAACTTGTTTCCGTGTATATATCGGTGTCTCAGTTGCACTTGGTTTGACCTCTGACACCCCCATCGTGTTGTACTTGTCCCATGTCGTGATACAGTTCGCCCGCTCTTCTGGACTGATGTAAGGGACAGATGAGAACATAGAAGGTGGTGAAGGGGATATCTTTGACCAATTTGAGTGAAAGGTAGATAAGAGAAAAGGTGACCAACTTACATCAGAAGACGATGCCGGACTTCCAGAAGATGGTGTCATATATGGGAAAGGGTAACCAGTGACCGACATCATTTCTGACGACGTCGATGGTGATGTAGAGCCTTCCGAGAGTGTGGAGGAAATTGGTGAGAAAAAGTGTTGCAGTCCCTGTGTTGGCTGCTCGTGGTATTTGAGGCCATCAGGTTGTTGAAACAGATCGACGTTAATTAAATCATCGACAATCGCTGATGGGTGTTCGTAGGGGGGGTTCCCGACGATTCCCAATCCGCCTGTGTACTCAATGTTATGCTGAATGCCACCATTGGGTGTATAATGCATCATCGCTTCCATCATTGACTGATCCCACGACACCAAGTTGCATTGAACGGAATGTGACCGTAAATCATCACTATAGTTTTGATAAACAACGCAGCTATATAAGTTTAAACTCCAAGACATACCTTTTAGTAAATGTCCGACGACAGTTCTGACACTTGTGTATGGTATTCCTCGTGTCTATCAAAAAAGAATAAGTCCCGAATAGAGAATCTGAATAAAGAACTCACGAATGTGGTAGTGTCGTCTCAGATTAGAGCGTCTGGTAAAGGGAGCATCGCATCGAGGACAATGATAAGCACCATCTATCGAGCTTCGCCGTAGACTGTCGATACTTGCGTTCCTGATTGTGGGTTGCATGGTTCCAGAGGTGAGAAGAGAAGAATGTGGTCGAGAAGAATATGGTTACCTCAGGAAAGTTCAGCTATTTGAGGAGTAGGAGAAAATGCATTGTATCATAATTTTAGTGCAACCCGTACAATCCGGGACTCAGACCTTTCGCCAATCTACTTCGATATCAGTGGAGGAACCAGACAGAGAAACGACAGACATGTGCTTTAGATCTCGCTTAGCTGACATCTTGTCGCTTAGATGTCCAGATTAGTCTGTGTTCAGGGTGACGCAACGCTTACCCTGTGCAAATGGTATGAAATTATTATGGAGTCTGGTGGAAGAACCTTGTTTGTGCCTGGCCGTGCGAAATAGGCCTTCAGACAACAAATACCGTCGATATAGTGAAACGCAAGTCTTTTGAAGCTAGATCAAAAACGAATATTCAGAGCAGAGGCGATGCCGTTTCCACTGGAAGGATGTCTGAGCACAATAGACTTTGTTTCGTCCTTGTAAAATCCCAGGCAGCGGTACATTCCCATAGAGCTCGCTTAGCGAATTGATGATTCCGTCTAGCGCGCACACGTTAAGCGAAGACTATTGTAGTACATCCTCGTTATAGTAGGAGAATAATTCCAGTACTCATATATCGGTCGTCGGTGATGAAAAATGCGGCGAAGGGGTCGGGTCTCAAGACGGATCACTAACATCGCAAGTAGTCTGTTTTCGTCTATGACGTCGATATGACTTTGCTCTCAAGAATCAGAAACACATGCTCCGTTACTGGGGATGTAGAGTTCAATGTACTGGTCAGTCATAGTACGTTGCTGTAAACATCCTCCATGTCTGATATACATATGACAACGAAGCCCGAACTTAGCATCACGGACTTTTCGAGTCGTTCTAAACATAAGACGAGTGTGTTGGTGATACAGGTAGATATTTCTTTTTCCCCTGGATGAGTGTTCATGTCATGAATTGATAATGCGTTAGTTGTGATATTTTAAAGGGCCAAGAATTTATTTCATTCTGTTTAAAAGAAATGTAAAGGTAGCCATCCTACACGACGATATACAAATTGATTCAGTGTGAAAAACACATTTTCGGTGACAATTCAGCAATGCTGACGAACCTGTATCCTGTTATTCATTCGGTAAACCAGAATATACTCCCGTAAAGCAAGGACGAATTCTTGTGACAAGATACCGATCAAACATAGTCATCTAGAAACCAGCAATGGATCCTTCCTTGTTGATTATCCGTCATCAGATCTCTCAGCATGACTGGGTGAACGAAGTTCTGGCGATCCCAGTCTAGCGTTGCTACTAGCGCTCGGTCTTTAGTACCGGCGATCTATTTAGACACGAGTAAGCGAAAAGCCGCTCCTAGGTAACGAAAGGCAATAAGATGTACAGATGATTACGCGAGGTAAGTGAATATCACCCTAGAAATAGTAATCATTTCCTAGTTCGTGCTGCCGTATCCCCGTGTTCGTTGCTACAGCAGCCGGGACAGATTTACACGGAAAAATCCCTCAGCAATGAAGAAGCAGCGCATGAGCCCCGCAGATGCCAGCCGATCAAGGCGGGAAAATCAGGTTTTAGAACCACGAAAAATTGCTGGTGTTACTAGGCTCTAGAGGCGTGCGTACGAAATACTGGGCGTTCTCTTTGCAAAACTTGGACTGACCTTAGGCCTGACATGTCCATACCAGCTACTTCCGCACGGTTCCGTTGTTGTCTTGTTACATGAACCAGGATCTATAACGTTACCAAACATTTATGGCAGTAGCGCTGAACGTGAAATACCCGAGCTTAGATTACCAATTGTCTTCAGCAACGCTCTGGTCATTTTTCTTATCTTATTAACCGACCTTGGCGATGTCAGCAACGTGGCTCTATCATGGCCTATTCCTGGTGGATACAGGAACTTTAGCGAGCGCAGAGAAAGACTACCAAACAAGATGATATCTATTTCGGTTCGCGTTAAGTCTAGTGTCCTCCGATCCAATATTCAGTTATCGAAGTCGTGCCCTACGGTGAGAGAAGTGGGTTCGTTACGAGATCCAGAGAAAATGTAGAATGTGAGAGAGGTGCTTAACCTTATGCTCATGTTCTGAGGCCCACCGCAATGGCTCAACCTGAGGCTACTGTTCTGAGAATCAATTCATCTCTTCTTACTGCCACAAGCAATGCCACAATAGATGCAAAGGAGCAGTCCTTGGTCATTGTCTTGGGCTCCAAACGAGTTTCTGGGTTAGTTTCATCTGCAGTCAGGAGAGTTTCGATATTATATTGACTATCTCCGACAACTAGTGGGAATAGACACATCGATGGGACCATGAGAGTCGTCTGACTTCAAAGAAAACGATTGGAAGATTTGAGTACCAGTGTTCGCCAGAGTCGTTGCTGAGAGATGCGGCCTGAGTATTTAGTCAGGTTAGCCAGCGATTTCAATCGACCCTCCCCTGGTATCTCGGGAGATGATTATCTTTGTACAATTCTGACGCTTATCGTTGTGAGGAGGGACGTGCTGGTTCGAGGGGGATGTCGAGGGTCTGGCCGCAATTGTTTTTGTTCTCGTCGAACTATACTGGGATGCAGTACGCACTGGGGTGGACTACAGAGACTAGTCTTTCAAGAGGGCGGTGCTGTCGGAGTGCTGCCGAGGATCTGAAATACACCAGAGAATGGCATCTCGTATAGTATTTTTCGTCATGATGGTCGGCATCAGCAGAGGCTATGGGCTTTATGGGCTTTGTTTGTTCATTATTTTGGCATTCTCCATGCTAGATGGCCGTCCGCTCCATACTCACGAACTGAACAGCGCCAGGGACAGCGACGACGATACTTCTCGACTCACTCCAGACTCTCATTCGACAGCCACATACTTTGATAGAGCTCGACCTAGGAAAGATACCACTTCTCACCCGTTCAAAAAAGTCCCACCATCAAGAATGGCAGGTAGCAACATCTATGACCGCCTCGAAGGTGGTCTAGGAACTCAAGTAGGCCAAGCAAGAAGGAAAAAATGGAAGAAATACGCCATAATTGCTGTTTTGTTTATCGGAGTCCTTTGGCTAGCTGCACCGCACAGTGAAAGTTATATCTGGAATAAGAACAAAGGTGTTGTGTTTCTGCCATTTCTCTGACTCTCTCAGTGCTCAAGGCAGCGTAGATCTGCCTTCCACTTCTTATGATGACGATATTGAAAGTCTTCCACAAACCACCGGATCCAGCAAACCCGAAACTTCCGACAAAACCTTTGATGCTGCTGTTACGTATCCTACTTCTTGGAACGACGACCCCGACCCCTCGAAAACAACTCATTGCAGTACCCCACACTCGCCAGATGCTCGTCTAGTGCAGTATGCCATCATGATTGATGCTGGTTCGACCGGTTCTCGAGTCCATGTGTACAAATTCAATAATTGTGGCCCCTTACCAGAATATGAGTACGAGACCTTTAAGATGACGCAGCCTGGTTTATCCAAGTATGCTGGACAACCGGATAATGCAGCGGCAAGTCTGGATGTTCTCCTTAGTGAGGCTATCCGCGTTATTCCTCAAAGTCTACAAAAGTGTTCGCCAATTGCCCTTAAGGCAACAGCTGGCCTTCGCCTCCTTCCAGGTTCACAGAGCCAGGATATTCTTGTTGCTGTGGAGAGACATCTCCGGGAGCAATATCCATTCCCCTTCGCCGATAAAGAGCCTGTCGTGATCATGGACGGGAAGGATGAGGGAGTTTACGCCTGGATTACCGCCAACTATCTCCTCAATACCATTCGCCCAGGCACACAGAAGAATATGCTCACATACGCTGTCCTTGACCTTGGAGGAGCTTCAACGCAAATCGTGTTCGAACCTCTGTTCACATCCGATGACGGACGTTTAGAAGAAGGAGAACACAAGTACGACCTTACATTCGGTGGTAAAAAGCGCATTCTTTACCAACATTCCTACCTTGGTTACGGTCTCATGAGGGCACGTAAACATGTCCACCGATTTGTCGACTTTATGGCTTCCATTCGGTTGACGCACTCGAACAAGGAGTCAGAGGATGGTTTTATTGGCAATCCATGTCTCGCGAGGGGCACTCGAAGAGTTGTGGAAATTGACAACGGGCAGACAGGCGCTTCTCGGAATGTTACCATGGATGGTGATGACATTGGCTCACTCGAGGCCTGTGATCGAGTCATCCAACTCGTTCTCGCCAAAGATACGTGAGAACTCTATTCTCTGATCCCTTACCCAGCTCTTACGCTGATGGATGCTCGTCATAGAATTTGTGAACTCAAACCATGCTCCTTTAATGGTGTATATCAACCTTCACTCCTCGACACCTTCCCCTCTGGCAAGGTGCTCCTCCTCTCATACTTCTATGATCGCATCTTCCCTCTCCTCTCCAACGTTCAAAAGTCCAAATCCAAATCGCCATCGGAACCGACCATCAAGGTATCCGATATCGCTCGGATTGCTGATGCTGTGTGTCAAGGTCAAATGACATGGGAAGCATATTGGGGTTCTGATAAAGACTTGATGAATGAATTAAAGGGCAGACCTGAGTGGTGTCTTGATTTGACGTTCATGTATACGCTGTTGAGAATGGGTTATGAGTTAGAGGATGGGAGGGAGGTGATGATTGGGAAGAAGATTGATGGGACTGAGTTAGGATGGTGCCTTGGTGCGACGATTGCAATGGTCGGAGGAGAATTGATTTGTCGAGAATAGAAAGCATGGTCAGTGATTTGGTGTAGTGTGTGTAACTATCTCTATACTATTAATTAGGTTCCTCTCAGGCTGTTACTATGAAATTTAGAATCTTTTTGGAATCACTCTACTACCATAATTGTCAATCCTTGTACATATTTACTCAACAATATCCGGAGCTGAGCTTTGGGCTATTCATTGCTAGCAGATTTCTGTACAACTTAAAACTTGAGCAAAAGATATTTGGATGTGTTCTACACAGTCCCATAGTCTGTAAGACAATTGTTTATTTAGCCAGTAGATCACCTGACTGCTTATGCATTTCTAGTCATTTTACAGTTGTTCACAGGTGAGTACCAGTCTTTATCTTTTCAATACAGTTATTTACAGTTTACTAGATGATTTCTGAGTTATTAGAGCAGTTTTTAAAGCTGTGTTACATCTGTCCCAACATACAGATAATACCTCCCTTCTTACCTACACTCACAAACCTCTTCTAGTGTGGATTGACCCTGTCTATTGTCATGGTATACTTGAACTCTTATATTTAATTTTTAATTTTAATGTTTCTTTTTTAGTTGATGAAGAAGCACATGAATGTGATGTAATAGGTCTAGAACATAGTAAAAGTATTATGATTCAAACCTCAAAGTGTTAAGGTAAGAAAGAAATCTTGTATTAGGTTAACATAAGAGAACTTGGTAGAGTTTCAAGTACAAAGTGTCTATCTTATATACACTAGCTAGTTGGTCTGTGCAAGACCTTATATAACCTATTCTAAAAGCCATATGTAATCTATAAGATCAACATGTGGTGAATATATTATATAATGTCATTATTCTGGAACTTTCTACATCTTTCTGTGTAATATATGATCATGTGACATCACACTAATCCCTAACCCTAATCCCAAAAATAGAAAATAAAATATAAATGAGAAAATAAATAGAAATAAATAGAGTCCATTATCTTTTATTCTGACAAGAAGCGATGATGTTAGAAAGCATGGTTATTGTTATGACTTCAACTCAAGTGATAAAGTAAAAAAGAAACATTGTATTGTTTAATATAAGAGAACTTAGTAAAATCTCTAATATAAGTGAGTTTACTTTATATATCTCTAGTATATAGTATTATATACCATCTGTCATCTACACACTTTCCACATTTCCAGCATGGATCACACTCCATTCCAATCACCTATCAACCCAAGGACCAGATCTTATACCCCTCACCAATTCTATGGAGTTTCAAATAACATCCCCTGTAGCATCTGATAACCTGAAGTATATGTAGTGGTAGATTATTATCAGGTTACCGGTTCTGTATTTAAGAACATAATCTATCATGTGCCATTTTTCTTATTTTGATTATTAACTTGAATTGTACTGTACTTATATATATCCACCCAAATTACTGTTATCTGAAATCACAACTATGTAATGTATAGACTAGGTGCAATGTTATCTGTTGAAGCCAAGGTTGATTTATCTGTGTAACACTCTCTTCTAACTCTGTTTCAAAGTCTAACTCATTAAGTTCTTTTCATACTTTATATAGTCTATCCTAAATGTTATGAGTTATATATATAAAAGTCATTATAGTATATAATGTATGACATCTATAAACCCACATTTTAGTTTACTAATTTTCTTGCCAGTTGTTTTTTAAACACCAAGTCTTTGTATTATAACTTAAGCCCTAGAGTGAAAATAAAAGACAACTCTTGTATTAAATAATATAAGAGAACTCAACAAAGTTCCAAGTACAAACTAATCTATCTTATATACTACAGACCATAGTCTGTGTACATACTAGAACTAACCTACCCTAAATTCTATGTATTTTCTATAAGACCAATATGCTGTTACCATATTATATGATATTATTTGTTCCAGAATTTTCTATATATTTTTCTGTATCATATGATTGTGACCTGTGACAGTGACATATATAACCATCTATAACAGATGTTATGCCTTTGTTATGCTTTGTGACTGTCACATGTAATGTCACATCACACCCTTTGCCTAAGTCTAAAATAAAGAAAAGTAAAGTAAAACTAAAAAATAAAATAAATGAAAAAATGAAAAATAAAAATAAAAGAGAAAGAAAATAAATAAAACCAAGTCCATTATTCACAACTCTGACACTTTGGTGCTCAACATCATTGTTATAAGACAAGAGTATGGACAGACTTTAGGTAGGATTAGGATTAGGACAGAAATAGGACAGTAGTATTATTATTAGTCTACAATGGGAAAAGGGCACATGACCTGGAAGTCATGTGAGATGATGTCATAGGCCTAAAACAGTCTAGAAGGGTCTACGAGACTAGAAGAGCCTAGATAATAATGTCAGGGAGCATATATACCATATTGCTACCATATGTAGGATATATGGACATTAGGGCAGGATGCACAGTCTTGTACAGTCACTGTGGAGTAGACATGAGGTAGACACATTGTTGTAGCATAGACCACTTGTAACTTATATAAATAGGGTAGCAATGTGTTATGGGACGCTTGGGACATGAACAATTTTTATTTTCTTTTTCTTTTATTTTCTGACTTTATAGGGATTTTGTTTTCTTTTTGTTTTCTTTTCTTTTTGGACGATGAAGAGGCACGTGACA
>Ga0157366_1000861_pt1 | contig 12912 bp, 10 predicted proteins | sample AttbisABBM1_FD_113149 | JGI IMG/M metagenome (GOLD analysis project Ga0157366, IMG submission 113149) | Fungus gardens microbial communities from leaf cutter ant in Botucatu, State of São Paulo, Brazil - Atta bisphaerica ABBM1 | ecosystem: Host-associated > Fungi > Mycelium > Unclassified ...
AAAATTCCTATAAAGTCAGAAAATAAAAGAAAAAGAAAATAAAAATGGTTCCTGTCCAAAGCATCCCATAACAGCAACCATGTAATGATCTCCTAGACTTGTGGAATACTCTCCACTAGTCTTATAATGTTGTTGTTATAATTGATGTCTTATATCTACAAGGTGGTTTATTTATAGATAACAGATATTAGAGGTCTTTCTTCATAACTTAATGATTAACTACAGTGTACACTACTCATATGTATAATCAGTCAGCACCTCATGTAGTAGTTGAGGCCTCATCATGTTTTCCTTGCTATTTCCTTATATACTGACATATGTATTACTTGTAGTCATAGGTATATGTAGCTATAAATACTACTTTGTATCCTTATGCTTTACCAATTGACTACATCTCTTACTCTTACTCAAGTCTTTGCCTAAGTTGCAACCTGAGCCAAGCTTAAATGTTATAATAGTTGTAGCTAATTACATTGATCTCTCTATTTTAGATGAGATTTCTAATATCTTTACTCTAGGTTCTAACTATATTATTTGGCAGTATCTCAAGCTTGTTTCAGCTAACAACAGTTAGAGTTGAAGATAGTAGACTTTATTTAGTTTCTTTTTTATTTATTTTTCTTATTTTTGAACTTAGAGTTAGGGGTTAGTGTGATATCACAAACTATCACATAACAGGATACTGTGTCATATATCTGTCACACATCACTATTACAGTTATATAGTTATATATCACACAGAAGAATATAAAAGGTTCTAGAATAATAATATTATACAGTATGTTTATTATATATTAATCTTATAGATAACATATACTCTTTAGAATAGGCTAGTCTAGTGTAGTATAGACCATTGACCCAGTATGTATAAGATAGATACTTTGTACTTGGAACTCCATTAAGTTCTCTTGTGTTAAACCAATACAAGATTTTTCTTTTACTCTTACACTTGAGCTTGAGTTGTAATAATTCTCTTCTTGGCTGATGCATATCCATTACTGTAACACTGGCTTAGACACTTCAAGAAGTTAGTTTCTGTCATTACACCTAATCTAGGTAAACTTGCTTATAATATTTCCAAGGCCTTTAGACTTATTGTTCTTTTTAATATATTTAGTAAGCTCATTGAAAAAATGATTGCTAGGTAATTTCAATTTGATACTGTTAAGTATAGTATTCTTTATTCCAACCAGCTTAAAGATATGGTCCAATAGTCTACTAAGGATACTGGTATATTTCTAATATACTTGGTTTAAGCTAGTTGGGCCAAGAGACTTAAAACTAGTGTAGTAATATTTGACATTGCACAATTCTTTCTTTTCTTAAATTATAGTATGCTTACTTTGATCCTTAGACAGTTTAGCTTTATAGACTACATAGTCAACTTTTTTTCTCACTATCTTATAGGTAAATCAACCTAGTACTCCTAGAACTCCTTTTTTTATAGAGTCTATAATGTAAATATAGGTATGGAACAAGGTTCTGCATTGTCTCCTATTCTTTCAGTACTTTATATTATATCACTTATTCACATTTTTGAAATTAGAGCTCAAGCTCTTAATTTAAGTACTTTTATTCTCTGATATCTAGATAATAGTCTTCTAATCTCTTAGGGAAAATGTGTAATACAATACTGCCAGAGCTTTATAGTAGCTAGAAAGTATTTATAGACTTGATAGTTTTATTTGGCTTGGTCATGGAGTATAGCAAGTCAGAGATTTTTCATTTTTCTAGAGTATATAATGACTCTAATGTAGAGCTAGATCTCTCAACAATCAGTGCTCTTACTTTCAAGTTCAAGGTATATTGAAAATACTTGGAGTTTTATTTTGATCAATGTCTGTTCTTCAAGAAACATACTTGTTACTACTTCACTAAAATACTGTCTACAGTCAAAGCAATGGGCATGCTTGGAAATTTGACTAGAGGTTTTCTTCTACTCTAGAAATAGCTTTTTATTGCTTATATATTATTTCAATTGCTACCTATAGTTTTGATTATAACCTTGGCTCAGATTGCAACTTAGGCAAAGACTTGAGTAAAAGTAGGAAAAGAGTCAATTGGTAAAGCATAAGGATACAAGATAATATCTATAGCTGTATATACCTATTAACCATAAGTTATACATAAGGTATCTTTGAGAAAGAAATGAGAAAAACATGAGAAAGTCTCTACTACTATATAAGACACTGACTAATCATACATGAGAATACAACAAGATGCAGCAGATAAATGAGACAGAAATAAAACAACCCCAATACATATTGTTTATAAAGTAACCACCTGTAAGATATGAGATATCAATCATAATAATTTTCAATTCTGGTTCTTTGCTAAAGCTTCTACCAATACATAAATATCACTTTTAGCAGCTATATAATGCAAGTGTTAGTATAACTGGGCAAAGTTCATAGAGTGTGTGTATTTTACAATCTCTAGAAAATTCTAAAATATATTGTTTTATAGTTACCAAGTATATGGCTTACTACTAGAGAATCTTAAGAAAACAGAATAAAGTTTTCTAGAAGTAACAACTACTCTAAATATTTAAACAGTCTATACTAATCAAGCAGAATATTAAGCAGAACATTTGCTGACATAACTACAAAATAATAGTACTAAATAGTCAGGAACTTTGATAGAAAGACCTAGAATGTTGTATATTTGTGAAAGTTGATTGTACAGTAGAAGAAGGGAGAGTTATAATTATCATAAGAACAATACTTAGTAGAGGTCTGATAAAGTTGACTTAGTAAACTCCTTAGATTTAGTAGTAGGCTTGAAGCTTGAGATTTAGGAAAAGAGAAGTCTATAAAGATTGGCAGCAGACTTTAATGATATTTGGGTTTTAGTTTCTAGCAAGGAAACTTATTCCTCTTATATCTATTTTGCTATCACAAAATGAACTACTCACTTATTTATAATACTTGAACCTGAAGTATACTTCTAGAGATTTAGAAGTAATTTAGAAGTTTCATAATAATGGCAATAATAATGATAAAAAATAAATGATAAATAATGATTGATATTGTTAAGTATGAAGTCTAATTCTCAGACACAAAGGTATATAGTAATAGTCTATATATAAGCTATTTCTATCACATAACCAAAACTTTTACTTGATTAGAGCTGTTATTTGTTGTAGCAGATATGAGGCTAATTTCAAAGATGACTAATTATATTACTACATTGATATGCTTGTATCTCTATAAATACTAATTACTATGTAATATATTGTTACAACTTAAAACTTAATGTTAAGTCAAAGAAAAAATCTTATATAAAGTTTACATAAGAAAACTTAATAGAGTTCCAAGTATAAAGTATCTATCTTATATATGTTAGGCTAGTTGTCAGAGTTGTAAGCAATTGGACTTGGGTTTAATTTAGTTTTATTTTATTTTATTTTGAGTTTCTTTTTCTTTTTCTATTTTGAACTTAAATAAGAAAGTGTGATACAATGTTATATATAATAGTCACCTAAGTCACAAAGTGTGATGGAGGCGTGACACATGTCACAAAGTAGTCACACACACATGTCACAGTCACAGGTCACATGATTATATAACACAAAGAAGAATATAAAAGATTCTGAAATAAGAGATATTATATAGTATAGCAACATGTTGATCTTATAAAAAGTACATGGACTTGAGGGTAGGTTAGATGTAGTATGCACACAAATCATGGTCTGTAGTATATAAAATAGGCTAACTTATACTTGTAACTCTTTTGAGTTCTTTTATGTTACTCAATATAAAAGTTATCTTTTGTTTTTACTCAAGGGCTTAAGTCATAATACTAGTGGTCTGTATGATACTATATCTAACTTATCCTAAAGCTCATATATTATCTATAAGATCAACATATAGTGAATATGTTGTATAATATTCTTGTTTCAAAATCTTCTTCATTCTTTTGTGTGATATGTGTGACTAATATGTGACTGTTGTAACTATCACATATAATATTACACTTAACCCTAACCTTAAGTCCAAAATAAGAAATTAAAATTAAAATAAAAGAGAATAAAAAAAGAAAAGTTTACTATTTTCAACTCTAACATATATATAATATTATCAGAGACAGTTTAATGAGTGCTTTTATCTTATTTTATTTTATTTTAAAAATCAACAATTTATTATACAAGACTTAGTGATTAACCATAGTATCTACAATATAGATACTTAAATAGTAAAAGAAAAAAGAAAAAGAAAAGAAAATGTAGGTAAAACTATACTATACTAGATAAAATGGAAAAGTAATATCAAAATTAGGTAATTCCTTCATAAAAGGAGAATGTTTTCTGGTTAAATTCCAAGAATACAACAAAATTCTTTAGTAACTTCTTGTTGGGGTTTCAAAACTTGTTATATCTTCTACAACTATAGAATATATGACATCTTGACTCAATTGGATAGTTTTTAAATAGATATTCATAATTCACTTGGGAAAAATCTAAGACAGTATTTCCCTATAAGAGTGTAGTTTGTAATAGCTCTAGTTGCTTACATATACAAAGTATTATAATATTCAAAATGATTGAGCCAAGTGCTACCTTTTATATAAGTGGGCTTAGTGGGCAGAAAATCATTATTGATTAAGTCTAGGAAATTGCTCCCTTCGTGATCTGATGCTTTAAATGTTATTTGCTAATTGTAAAGAATTGAATTGCATTCTTTTTTTTACTAAAATTTTATAACACTTTATATAGGAAAATAGAATTAATATGAAACTGTCTGGTCTCTTTGTTTACTGCCAAGTGAGAGCACCATTTTTCACTGCTGAGACAATCTCACAAAGTTCAAGTATTGCTAACATTCTTGTTAAAAAATATTCTAAGATCTTGAGTAATAACAATGGTTTGTAATTGATAGAGATGAGAAGATGAGTCAAAAGTTTGTCTTGTGGCATATAAGGCATCAGTAATAATAATGATGTTTTCAATGTTAGGAACTTGAATGGTCTTATTAATGCTACATTTGATAGAAAACAGTTCTAGCAGAACTTCTCAGTAAAGGTAATATTTATGACATAATAGATGATTTTGGCAATAATATTTTAATCTTGGTGAATGTGTAATATCAAAGTTGTGACTTTATTTTTGACACTAGTATCTGATATGAGTAAGATGGTGCTTTTGAGTTAGATATAGAGTTGTTCAAGATTTTGTCAAGAAGGTGTAAGTAAGCATTCTTGACTTCAGTGTTTTTTTAGTTTACTATGTGGAATAAATAATGATTAGGAAAATTATCTACTAGTTTGAAACCAGGAGATAGCTCTTTGTGAAGTTTATCAAATACAAGAAAAACTTTGTTAAGTCAGTTATTGGAGTTAATAATTGAACTCCAAATATATTGAGGAGAACTATAGGATGAAATAATTTAGGAGAGTTATATGTTGATTTATCCAGTTTAGAGATAATAATTGATGTTGAATTCTTAAAATATAAAGGCCAAAAACTAAGATCAATACAAGTATTTGTAATATTGATAAAATTGGTGATACAATTGTTATTAGTCACAAAAGTTTTGAGATAACACTATGAAATATAATCAGGACCTAGTATAGATAAACTACTACAGTTTTTAATAGCATCAATAAATTACACTTGAGAAAAGTCAGCCACTCTAATTAAGGTTTTAAAAGGATTTCTTTTGATAATCATATGCTAATATTTCAATTTTGAGCCAAATTAAAGGTTTGATAGAAAGCTTGCCAAATATTATTGAGTTTGATGCATAGACATTTATTAAATTTAATGGCTTCCATAGCTGGTAGCTTGTATTTTTTTTGATGTGATTTCTTAAATCTTATTATCAAAAAAATATTAACCATTTCCTTGAATTTCTTCCAATCTGAACTTGTCTTGAATATTCTGTAAATATCTAAATCTCTACTATATTTCTTGTCTTATTAAGCTTTAGAATTTTTAGTAATCTTAACACATTTGGAATACTTATTCCAAAGACTGCTTGAAATTGACATGAATTCTTGTACTACTCTTTTGAGTGATTCCCTGTTAGAGATATTAGTAGTGTCAATATTACTAATTTTGTTCTTAAGCTCCTTGATGAAACTTTTTTCTTCCTTACTATTCTTGATGATGATACAATGATTGTCTTGGATGAATTCTTCATTGATAATGATATTAACTGTTAAAGAAGCATAGTTAAATAAACTTCTTAGATCAGGTAAAATGAAATGATTGTTGAATTCTTCAGAATTGGCTTGAAGAAACATCAGATCAATGACCAAATTTATATCATTGGAGTTATCAGTATATCAAGTAGAGACTTGATTGATAGATATGAATAACTTTAGATCAAATGAGTCTGTTATTTCTCTAAGAATGTTAGCATAAGTAGAATAATAAGAATATGATGGATCTCAATTGTTATCCTTGATATTAAAGTCTTTTGTTATAATAAGAATATTATTAGAGTTTACCTTAATATCCTTTAGATATTTTAAGGTAGTTTGCTAATCATCAGAGTAAATGTTGATAATGAAGCAAATAATACCATAATTAAAGAAAAAGACAAGATTTATATCCTTATGATTGATAATGTCCTTTCTGAGTGAGAAGCATAATTGAGAGAGTCTGGTGTTGATACAAGTGATAACTCTTGGATGATAATTGTTATTAGTTGATTATTTTGAGAAGATGAAGAATGATGAGAAGCACCAATAATTTCTTCCTCTTCCTCAGAAAATAAGCTAAAGATAGACTGAATGATAGACCATAGAGGTTCTTAAATGAGGATGATATTAAAATTTATGTTGTTTTCTCAGATAATATCTAGAAGAAGACAGTTTTTGTGAATTTTTTGTGAAAAAATTCTTAAGTTGTGTAAAATCATTGCTTCAACCTGCCTATACCTGAGCAAATTAAATTGACTCTAATTTCTTAAAGCTCCTAGGACTTTTTATCATGTTAATTGTAGTTGAACCTATGTTTCCAGAAGGAATAGTTACAGTTATCTGCTTGATGATCACTTTTGCAATTAATATATTTGAAGAAATGAAAACAAAGTTTGTTTTTAGAGTTTGTCTTGAAATTGACTTTATAACATCAAGTTATATCTCTGTGATTTTGATTTTATATAGCTTATTATATTTTGGATATTTTACTTCATGAATTCAGTATGTAAAAGTGATATGACCCCACTTCTAGTGTTATAATGCATGTGAGGACTAATATTTTTCTTTTCCTTTTATCTATTTTTCTTAATTTTATATTTCTTTTCTTTTGAATTTCTTTTTATTTTTATTGATGATGAAGAGGCACATGACATTACAGTCACATGAAATGTCACATGATGTGATGTCATAGGCCTAGAACATGGTAGAAGAATCTGGAAGATAACATCAGAGCACATGATGTACACATGGTAGCCTTAAGTAAAACATAAAGCAGACATGAGAATGAAGCATGGACATAATGGCAGGTTTAATTATTAGTAGCATGGACCATCATGTAATAGTATAAATAGGGTAGCAATTCAGCAGAGACTCCTTGTTGAGTTCTTTTGTGATCGTCTACTGCTTGATAGTCTACTGAGAGCTTTATTGATTGTGTATATCTACTAGTTGTTACAACAGGTAGTTGCCACAATATCTAGCAATTATTGTACTGAGAGACTCCAGAATTCATATTGATTCCACAGATCATAGAAATATGATTTCCAATGTTGATATATCTATTGATTAGTATTTTTACATTCAAGCCACTTTGGAAGTTCTAAATATTGACCCAAATAACTACTATATCTGATTTTGGAGATGCTTTGATAATACAAGGTCAAGATATGAGTATGATGTCATTGATATTGTTTGATGAAGCTTGCATATATATAAGTTTGATAGATATAGATAATGTTCAATTCTTTTTAAAGAATTTCAACTTGGCCAGAACACTTTTACTTGGCCTAGAAGGAATCAGAGAATAATTTTTAATATTTTAGCCTGTTTATCTTATTTGAATAAACCTTGATTATTATTCAATGTGTTTTTTGGGGTCTTGGTCTTAAATTGAAAAGAGATATATTGTCTGAAAGAATTACCATTCTCATTAGCATTTAATTTATCTTATCTAGATTCATAGATAGACAAGATAAAATTCCATATAGCAAAACTAAATTCTACAATTTGTAGAATATCACTCACAGTCTTGTCTTTAAGTTTTCTTTGTCTAATGAAAGTAGCCATCTTGTAAAGTAAGCAAGCAATGTTTTTACCATCACTTTCTAAATAGTCATTTACACTAAAAATAAAAATAGGGCAAAAGTTGCTATTCTACAGTTGTGAATATGCAGATTGGTTTATGAAGTAAGGAATAGTAAAGAGTTCTAACTCTTGTAGATATATGTTGTTAACATTTGTACCATAAGGTTTCAGCACAGGTTCTAATGCTTTTACCTTACTAGTATTGTTACTTTTCTCTATTTTTGGAAATATATAAGACAATGTTGGTATGTCAGATTCTTTAACTTGTTCAGCCCAAGAAGGATTATTTGCTAAAGCTTGAACATGTTCAGCATAAGCAGTTAATGAGATATTCAAATATGCTAAGAAAACCCTAGAACTATTAAAGTTAGAATTAGTAGACCAATCTTTGAGAATATCAATCTCCATGTCCATTTCCATGTTGTTAAGAGGCTCTTAGAAGTTATGCAGTGTACTTAAATAAAAAGAAAAGATGTATTTGCTAAGATTTTTCTAGGAATTACTATATGAGATTGTTAGAATTGAAAATGAGAAACTTTAAATTATTCTCAATTTCTTTCTCATTTTTATTTTCTTTTCCTCTTATTTTTATTTTGGGACTTAGGACTAGGGGTTAGTATGATGTCACATGTCACAGAATCACATGACATTATGAAAGATATAAAATAACCTAGAACAAATAATATTATATAAGGTAAATTAGTTTGTACTAAGAACTCTATTAAGTTCTCTTATGTTAACCTTAATACAAGGTTTCTCTTATTGATTTATTCTAAGATCTTTGAGTGTTAGATGCAGTTCACACTAGGGATGGAAGTCTGCAAAGTGGACTTAGAGATATGCAGACTTATAGAATGACCTTAGCTTCAGCTTATATGCTATGCCATCTATCTACCATATAGTCACAAATTTAGATAGAAGGAAGAAGTCTAGAGAGAAAATGAGTACTGATTGGTGTATCACCATTGAAATTGAGTTTAATAAGAGTTATCTTTGTCAATTATTAGACTAGCAAATTACAGTGTAATTACTAGTCTTATATACAGATATATACTATAGAAGATGCTCAGAGTTCTAGTGGTATAGTTTCTATTGCTCCAAGCAGAGGTTTTAGTATTGAGACACTGACAGGAGTATAACTTTACTATAGAAGACTAAGTCAGATAGGAGTATCTTCATCATGGAAGATGAAATCTCCAGATTGTTACATTACTACCACACAGGTATGTTACAAGGAAGATAGCCACTATAGAGGGCAGGCTTTTAGATTAAATATTAATAAGAAGTATTACTATGGGGATGTGTTTTCTGGATGGGTGGACTTGGCATATGACAATGTTCTACTTTGTAGCACTTGTAGTACTTTCTTGTCTTTTTCTTTTTGGTTTTCAGCAGTCTTTTATTATATATCTATATACATTGCAATTGAAACATCTAAGTTTTCCATCTTTATTGTAGCTATTCTTAGACTTTCCAATCTCTATAAGTGTCTCTCTGCCTCTATAGGTTATTTCTATTCCAGTTCTGTAATCATGCCAGCTTTCTGTAGACTTGTATCTTTGTTCTACTAATGTAATTGCTACCTTCCATTTCTTCAATGTTTCTGGTACTGTGATAGATATATATCCCAATATCATCTTGATGATGTCACTTCTGATGTTCTTCTTTAATAAGAAAATTGCATGCATATCATCTACCTCTACCTTTATAACTAGTACTTTAAACATGAAATCTACAATGTGTTTCTTTTCTTGTTGAAAATTCTTGATCTTCCACTTGATATCTACTGTCTTACTCTTGTCATTGAATACTATCTTGATCTCTTTAACAAATTTGTCTCAATCCTAAGTATTTTCTTTTTCTTCTATTTGATTGATCTTCTTTTGTGGATATATTTCTGTGATGCCTCTTTAAGTTGGGCTAATACTACAGTTATCTTGTCATTAGTTACTATAACTCTATTACTTTTGAGGAATAAGTGGATTTTCCTCCACTAGTCTTTAAATTTTATCTGGTCACTATCAAACCACCATGGGTCTGGAACTATGCTCTTTGGCATTACTGCCTGTTCCAATGCTGCAAGTGCTAGTACTGATTCTGTCAATATATTCTCTAGTGTTCCTAGTTCTGTAGTTTTGTTTTTATCTAAGATATATTTTTTGGTGATCCTTAATAATCTAATTATTTCTTCTAATGCCTCAATACCTGTTCTTTGACATTGTCAAGCCATCTTGTTTGTCTATGAATTCTACCACAATAATTGGTTTCTGTTCTCTATTTTGTCTGTAGTGTCTCTTGCTACAATTTATATTGCTGTTTCTTCTGACAGTTTAACTATCTGCCTGTAGTCCCACCATAAAGTAGTTCTGATAGTTCTTTAATGGCATAACTATTATGACATTCTAGTGGCCTAACCACTATGCATTCTCCTTTTACAAGATGAGCCCAATAACACTTTACTAGATATTATAACTTTAGCTTGGCTCAGGTTGTAACTTAGGCAAAGACTTGAGTAAAAGTGGAAAAAGAGTTAATTGATAAAGCATAAGGATACAAGATAGTATCTACAGCTATATATACCTATTGACCATAAGTTATACATAAGATGTTCTTGAGGAAGAAATAAGAAAAACATGAGAAAGTCTCTACTATTACATAAGGTACTGACTAATCATACATGAGAATACAACAAGATACAGTAGATAAATGAGACAAAAATAAAACAACACTGACATATGTTGTCTATAAGGCAACCACTTGTAAGATATAAGGTATCAATAGTAATATTACAAGACTTATCACCAACTATGCTTCTATTGGCAAATACAGGCTAATATTTTTTCCTAATGAATTATTTGTATGCTCATGTGGCAATTCTCTTATTGAAATAAGATCTCACATTTTATATGATTGTAAATGATATCAAAAGTCATGAAACCCAAAGTGAGAATCCCTTAAAGACATTCTCAAATTCCTTGAATTCAATAATAGCACTTTCTACTTTCAAGAAGATATTCAGTAGGTTTAACTTCATAGTTAATATGATAATATAAATACTATGTCTCCTCACTTAGTTTCTTTTTCTACCTTTTTATTTCTTTTATTTCTATTTCTTTAGTTCTTATTTAAGTAGTTACTTTGTGTAGTTACCACAGACTATCACTGTGTACTGTGTGATAAATTAATTGATTTAAAAAAATAAGAAAATAAAATAGAAATGAAAATGAAAATGAGAAATTATATTAAGAAAAACAAAGTCTACTATCTTTGACTCTGACACTCTGGGTTTGTGAGTTATCAAAAGGGTTGTTGTTAGGAAAGGGTTTGTCTGTAGAGTGATTAGTAATTGGAATGTAGAGATGATATGTACCAGAAGAGAACACTTGAATTCAATATGTTGATTGCTATCTGAGATAGATGGCAGATGGTGTTGGGTTATTATATGACACTGATTCATAATATAGTGGCATTTGATCATAGCTTTATTATCAGTCCCACAAAAAAAGATGGCAACAGTATATTTTCTAGAAGATAGGAATATTAAAAAATTCTGTTTATGAGAGCATGAATATCTTATACTGTTACCTTGTATTCTACAAACATTTGCTACTCATTCTCTATATTTTTTTCTGAATTGTAGCTATGTAATATTGTAACAAGTGCAATATATAAGTTAAAGCCAAGCATTATTGTCCACACCCAGTCTATGGATAAGTTCTTTGTACTTATCCACACCTCTTCTGTATGACATTCATACACTTTTACTTGAAGTGTAAACCATGCTTAACACTAGCCTCTTATAGGCCAATTTCAACAGATAATGCATTCTTTACTTCTTTCCCCTATTAACCCTATTTACAAAACCCCTAAAGCCCTCTACCTAAGGTACCAATCATTTGATATGTTATAAGTAGTCATATGCTGCTTGTACCAGAGTTGCATGCATCAGGTTGACTTGAACCGGATGCATTTGTCTTCCATTGCTGTGAAATCTCCACTGCTCCTGCCTTGCCAGCTACCTCTCGGAATAAGCCATCAGTTGTCCACACTGCAATTCTGGCTTTGGTGCTTCTTCCAACAGACAGGGGTATGCTCTCACCATGGCAGTATAATCAGGAGAGTGCCCTAATAAGTATACACAACAGAGCCTATTTTCTGGTATGTCACAAACAATGGCATTGAAACTTCGAGTTTCTGTTACTTGTTATTCCTCTCCACATACTTGAGATAGTTGCTGAGTCCTTTTGTAATGGCTTCTTGACACGAAAATTGGCTTTGTTAAGGTATATAACATGTATACGAGTGCACAGTTGAGGCTAGGGAAATAGATGAACGCTTGCTATGTATATCAAATATCTTTGTAGTTTCTACTTGTCTCAATGAAAACAGGAACTGAAATGAATACTATTTCAGTGTGCTCGAATGCGGCTGAGGTGTAAAATACGTATGAGATAAATCACAGAAGTGCTTTACATAGTGGTGATAAAAATCAAAATAGTACTATCCCCACGTACGACTGATGCACTGATGGCGCTGATTCTTGTAAGACTCCAAATCCAACAGTGCGTGAGGTGAATGGGACAGGGATAGTCTAATTTTGTCCAAAATTTGAACCAGATGAAATTTGGACAAACCAGCGAGGCAGACGTTATCATCGAAATTGAATTCGGTTTTGTGGAGTTCT
>Ga0157366_1000867_pt1 | contig 12862 bp, 8 predicted proteins | sample AttbisABBM1_FD_113149 | JGI IMG/M metagenome (GOLD analysis project Ga0157366, IMG submission 113149) | Fungus gardens microbial communities from leaf cutter ant in Botucatu, State of São Paulo, Brazil - Atta bisphaerica ABBM1 | ecosystem: Host-associated > Fungi > Mycelium > Unclassified ...
CACGACTAAGTAATGGCTACAAACGGTCCAAGACCAAGTCTTATTAATCTCTTTGACCCTCTGGTTAATTCTACTGCTAACTTCGATACTCCCTCGACTCCAGCGCGCCGTGATGTTGCTGGCGTTGACAAAGAGAATGCCAGCAGCAACAGTCCTTTCAACAACAACGACATGTCCATGTTTGTGACCAAAATTTCGAATCCTTCCCCACACCCACAACCAAGGCCATTGCGGCGTCGATTGGTCGATATTGGAGATATGACCCTCGAGGATGCATCTTGTCCAGGAGCGCTTCTGGACGAGTTGATAGAGGATGAACTTAACGCATGCTTTGAGCCAACCCCAGAAGACGACGAAAATGCAACATTGACGTTCAGGGATATGATCAAGGCTGCGACACCTCTCAAGAAACTCAAGACCGTCCAAGAATCAGAGGTACATGTCCCTTCCCGCGCGGTCAGGACACCGCTGGCCGATATGATTCTCGTCCAAGTCACGTCCACACCAATCCTAGAGTCGAACGACAAATATCATGAGGAGCCTTCGGTCAATTTTATCACAGATAGCAGCGTTTCAAAGCGCATTTACTCCAGTGCACTTGAGCCACAGGAGGCTGCGAAGCCTGAGCTGGCGGTGGGACACTCAGATACTCCTGAAAATATTCCTTTACCATCTTCTCCCACTGTGGACACCCAAGAATACCTCCCCACTATTGACATGGTGCCTGAACAAGTTGACTCAGTGAATGCTCAGGAGCCTCTCAACTGCACAGACATTGACAGGACCGCCTACTCAGTGCCGCATGGTCCCAACAATGCTGCTGATAATGCTTGGAAGAATGGCAACACTCAGAATGATCGCACCGAAGGGCACGTTCGTTCCGAAACCGATACCTACTTAGAACTTAACTCATCTGAATCTTCTAATACTTCTTCGACGGACGCATCTATCCCTGCTGCATTTTCAAATTCCTCCCCTCCCTCTTCGCCCATGTCTCCATCCCTTGAACCCGAATCAAAAACAGAAACCTCCGAGGTGGTCTCTCCTATGTCTCTGGTCACATTACGATCTAGGCCTCCAACGGCAACTGACAATCGTATTTCTGTTGATCTCGATACATCGCTCCGCATGCACATGCATTCTGGGGAGATGTTTGATTTACTGAGCGACAAAGTGTCGTTCCTGACTGTTCAGAGTGGACTGGATTCGTTTTTGACTACAACAGAAGATGATCCAAGCTTTGACTTGGAAGCGGAGAAGGTCAATATGGAAAAGGTATTATTGAAGAGAGATTCTGGCATCCAGGGAGAGAAACTGGACGCAACTTTTCCGACCAAAAATTGTGCGTTTTTACTCAGAAAACGGCTTGCAACTGACGTATAATGACAGGTATCCCTTCAGCCGCTGAACCGTCGACTCTAGCCTCCCAAGTTGATGGTAAGTGCAGGTACATTTGATCCTTTCCAGGTCCTGAATGTATTCAAGTGCCCAATATCCCATCTACGCCATCTCATTCCGCGAGTGATAACCGTCAGACAGCTGGTATGTATCCAATATCAGACAGCGACTCATTTGGTTAACTCTCTGGCTTAAGGCACCATCCGCAAAATTGTCCAAAAACGTTTGAGTATCCCGGTTGTGATCTCTTCTCCTCGTCTAGTTGATGTTTCGCCCGCAAACAAGAGTAAGCCGCCCAGTCATCGATGCTCTGCCAGGTAGCTCATTGTTCTCACAGCCAGGTCGACGTCAATATCCTTTTCACCTGTACAAAGTGCGCCAATGGAAGCTCTTCAATGCTCGCCAGTTGCCCCTTCGGGTTCTGTTTTCGCACCCCCTACAGCAACTCCGGGCCAGAGGAAGTCAGCCCATTTTGTTACCCCGAAGAGCAAAGATGGTACTATGCCAGAAATGCCAGCAATTGTCCCTGCCCCCAAGATCATTAAGAGGACAAGACCCAATGGACATGAGAGGAGCGACTCCAGTAGAATGGAACACAAGAGGAGCCTGGATCTAACTGCCGGTTCAAAAGAGCTGAGAGCATCCATCACGGGGTCTATCAGAATGAAGAAACCAGTCCAGGTCCGGGAGACGCCGGAAAGGGTCACAGTCGATCCATTACCTTCTGCCTCCCGGCAGGCGGCGAGACTAAGGCCCATCGCACCCCCTCGTCCATCTCTAACGCAGGCACAATCAAGTGGATCGGGCCCTCGACGCGTACCCGCCTCTGAAGGGATGCAATTCAAGTCTGTTACCGCCCTGAAATCTACAATAATGCCTCCTGCTATTGGAGGCCCGAGGAGGGTCCTCGTGCCCTCTGGTTCAAACTTGACAATCTCCCAGCCTCGTTCATCCGCCGGGGCTACCAGTATGAAAGCACCTACAGCTGGCACGGCAACCTCTGCCGCAGCTTCGTCCTTACCAAAACCTGCTTCTCGCCCCTCTCTGACTTCGCGCTTACCTGCACCGAGGACTCTAAAGGCAGGAATTTCGCGACGAGCGACCTGAATACATAACGTCATTTATTGAGATAATTTGATCCAATTATATCGTGGATAGAATACGTATGCGTACACATTGAAAATCTTATGACGATACAATTGGCTTAGGTACATGATAATTGATAAATCTTATACTTACTGTCTCCTTAACCTTCGGCATCAATGATTGAGACATCAGTCTCAGAGTCATGTCAGTAGAGTTGCTTGTGATTATATCAGTTGCTCAATGTGCCTTCCGTCGAGACCAAAGGGTAGCTGTTCGTTGTGTCCGACCGTTTTTCTGCACTCTGACCAGCATGCCTCAGCAGAAAATATCCTGAACCTACACGACAAGGTGCCACCTTAAGGGTGAGAAGGGATTATTTTTCCCCATTAGTACTTGGTCAAGTGTGACGTCTGCTGCCTGTTCATGAACGGGGATCGACAGTCATGACAGGACGAAACCAACCACATTCCTCTGCTATTGTACCAGTCAGGATTTTCTGTCCATGTACATCTCTTCACGCAAAGAACACAATAAGACACCTGATAAATCGAGGAATATTACGAAGCGAAAGCTCCATGACGACCCAGCGTTCTCCTCAGACCCCCTCGTAAACCCACTCTTCACCACTAACGGAAGCCTTCCTCCCGCCTGGTGCTCACCCCCAGTCTCTGGTCATCCTACTCTCCAGAAGCAGCGGCAGATTGTAGACGGAGAAGAATTTTATCCACTACAGCCGCCGAACACCCCAGAACCCAAAGCGGCAGCTGATAATAGAAGTCAGTCACGCTCGCCTGCGGCAACAGACGACAACGCTTCCGCAGATTCAGTTCTCCTTGTGCCTGCTGTTCAGCTCCCTCACGTGCAGAGGATGCCACACCATACCCAGCAGCAACCCTTTTCACTACAACAAACCCCTTCATCCGAACCAGGACGGCAGGGTTTCTTTTCTCGTCTACTAGGATCTCTCTCTTGCACGGGATCCTCTCAAAGTAGCGCTAGTTCGCTGCAGAAGCTTTCCAAACTCCAGTATTCTGACTCTATGTTGCGCACACAGCGTCCTCAGGTCGCACCTGCTCTTCAATCCATTCCTGCTCCTCGTCATTATTCGCGACGATTCCATCGACCGGAAGGACCGCTTGTACCCCAGCGCGCTGAAGCCGAGATGGGTAGACCCCCAATTGTATCTGCCGTTGTTACCACCGCTGCCGCCGAGCGTGCAGCCGAAGATCGACGGTTTCGACAGGACCCAGACAGGATTGATGAGCTTGACAAGACCAATCCCTTCGGACAGGCTATTCACCACGGCGGTCCTTACGAGGCAATTTCAAGGATCGTGCACAAGGACGTGATTTCGGGTTGTGACGAACGACCTCCCCAGAGCGAGGTTTACCAAAATTTTTCTCACTTGTCGCTGAATTGCTTACCAAGTCCTTCCTCAGACCACTGGCGGACAAAATCTTATTATGACCGGTGATGTACGTACCTTCTACACCGTTTTTCGCGCCATAAGCTCAGCTGTAAGAAACAGGCCTATAGACTTGTTCAATTAATGGCATTGCAAACGTCTCTCAACTTGAGACCAGGCCAGATTCTCCCTCATGGTTTTGCTCAAACTCTTGAATCGACTCAGTCATATCCCCACCCTTTTTTACACCCAGACTATCCTCAACCTGATTCTGATTGGCATTGTGACTGGGTTTATCCCCAACAGAAATCTAACAGGAATCATAGTCGTCATGTTAATGATTCTACTCAAGCTGGTCCACCGACATCTGAATCAAGAAGCTTGTTAGAACGTCCAATCCACTCTCAAAAGGCTCCATTGGTTCTGCATTCGGAAGGTTCTCTCTACGATTTCCCCACGATGGCGAGTGCCTCGTCTTCGACTGACATGCCCCAAACACGACAGAGGACACCATCTCCCACTGCTGCAACTGACAACTCCGACGAAGATGACACTGGTTTTGCAATTGGCATGGCTCTAATGAGTGTTGGTCAAAACAACTCGGATACCGCTGCTGATTCTGCGACCTTTGTTGGGATAGGAGGCGAATCAAACTCTCCTGTCCCAATCAAGATTGGGTTACACGAGCCAACAGATACTAATGAAGATAGTCCTCCGCCTTATGCACCAGATTTCCTTCAAACCTCGACATCGCAGATAGCGGGGTCTCTTCTTTCTGAACAGGAGCCCACATCAGTTGGCTGGAACCACATGGAAGAGAGCTGGGACACGCCTCAATTTCGACCATTTTCGGATCAAGTACATTCCTCGTACTTCGTTGCTAACTCTGACCCTGCCTCCCCCACTTCTTTATCACGGCATACCTCCTGGCATCCCCGGCCTTCCCAAGTTACCCCTCCCCAGCCATATGCGCGATTCAACGTTCAGCCGCCACCGCCTCAGCAATATGTCGACGCTAGTAACTCTGGTCTTAATCGATCCCCGACCTACACCCTGGGTTTCTCAGGATCATCGCCAGATCGCCGTATACCAGTTCCTGCCTCTCTGAAGTCGATCGACAGAACTCGGTCTCACTCGGGTTTACGCGGCAGAGAGTCCGATAAAAGAAGTGTCCAACAGTCCGTCATGACGAATTCCAACGTTTCAGGTCGATCACAAGGGGGAAATCCACGGAGAAATCGCTATCTTCCGAAACACCTCGTCATGCCCGCGCCTCTTCAACCGATGATGCAAAATCAGGTAACCACGCAGCAGGTTCGCTTTGATTCACAGGTGAACGTTATATATCCTCTCGCTCAAGCTCCTTCACCATTTCATGCCAAAGCTTCGACCTCCAGTACCCAGCGACATCGAGCCCAAGAAATACCTATCGCACAGTCCAACGGCAAGCTCTGTAAGCAATCGAGCTTATTTGGTAGAATCAAGGAATCTCCACAATCTCCCGTCACCGCAGCGTCTTTCTCAGCGAATATTGTAACAACTCATAGGCATGCCCGTGGCGCTGAGAAAGTGCATAAAAAAGTTCTGAAGAAGAAATGATCTTTATGGTTGTCTTCGCATTCTCGTGATTATGATTACCCATTGTGCTTGTGGTGTGCCGACAAATGTGCCGAATTGGTGTTAATGTATTTTCGTTCCGGTTGCTTTTCATTAACTCACCTCTTTCTCATTGTACACTTACATGCAATCATATCGACTACCCTCTCTTTTCCCGACTCTTAGACAGTTAGCTGGCCCCTCAATACTATACCTTGCTAGAGATTGTATTTAATTTCATCGTTCAAACATCGATATAGCACTGCAAGTTGGTTTCTTGTAATTATCATGTTCGGTAAATTTTAGTCCAGTCAGGCTGCAGACATCATAGATGAGGATTGTCCCTTGACAAGATTACCAATTGGGTCCAGCTCGAAACCTGACTTAAAGCCTTTTGCTTGGACGTACATTACTCAAGTAGATATCCGAGATTCGAATCTATCTTCGGAATCGTTCGCTGTCTGACAAAATTCGTTGTTGCTCTTAATTTATAGTCATATCGAGGATGAAGAATGGTCTTGAATCTTCAAGTTAATTTAGACAAATGGAAGGCTTGTCTGATCTAAAAATATGGGATTTGAGACCCTCTGATATGATAGACAACGCAACGGTAGGAGATCCTAACCTGACAACTTGTCGGCAGGTATTTCCATGGCCTCTGTCTTCCCAAGACTCAGAGGGAAAGCCCGGATGTCGACTTCTAGTTGGATTGAGCCTTCAACATCGGTTTCGATCAACTGTTTCAAAACATATCACATCTTGTCAGATGTGACAACACCTCTCCTGTTGCAAAGTCCGATGCATCCGCCTCCACTATAGCTAGAAAATGTTCATTGGGAATGAATCGAATTATGCATCCTGAGTTCAATTGGCCAACACATCGCCCGATTGAGGCAGCTAGTATCTAGAAATGGTAGACACAACCCATATGGACTTGGAACCAAGTTCGTTGCCAAACATCTTGGAGGTGAAGCACATGTGTCGGCTTTTGCTGAACACTAGCTTACAATTGTACGACAGCACGAAGCATCAGATGCTTCTGTGTGGAGTGATGGGGGTGCGGCCATCAGTCCGCTGATTTCGAGAAAGAAGAGTATAAATGCAAACAAGCCAGTGTACTCAACCCAGACTTGAGACCTTCAATTTTTCATACTCGTTATGATGCAGTACAACATCATTTCTTCCTTCATCATGGCCGCATATTTCGCTGTACAGTTTGTCGCTGCCATTCCTTTGGAAGATAGCGCTGCCAGATCCTGTTCTTGTGCCGGTGAATTTAATCGTAGGAAGACATGTTCGATAGGGTTGACAAATTTATGTTAGGCCGCAGCTACGGTGCGACCGTCGTTCAGAATGGCATCAACAAGGCTCGTTCTGGAGGTGCCAGGTGAGCAACCAGACACTGGACTGGTTCGGACACGGGAGGACTGACTCTGAGACTCATCTAGCAACTACCCTCACCAATACCGTAATTTCGAGGTGGGGTTTCCTTCAAGGGAATTTTCCTATTCGATTGGTTGAATTTTTGATAGGGCTTTTCCTTCGGCTGCAGCGGCAACACATACTTTGAGTACCCAATCATATCCAACTCAGTCTATACTGGGGGGGCCCCAGGTGCCGACCGGGTAATCTATGATAACAATGGGAGCTTCTGCGGTACGTGATTCATCCACAATTCCCAGGACTCGATATTCCATCGAGTCTATGGTGTTAAGCTGACCATCCGGTTCCTTTTCTTAGCGTGTCTTACTCACACGGGTGCTCCGACGACTAATGGTTTTGTGGAATGTAGATTCTGAGCAAAGTGCCATAGTCACACTGTACCCTTAAAGATTAACCTGAAAGAAAATTGAACCGATCAATATTGCGAAGAGAATGTAAAATAGGGGCCAACGCACTGACACAAGCTTGAGCACACGTTCATAGTTGGCATCGTAGGTGGCAGGGAGCGTAGAATTTGTTACCAAGAAAAGTCAGATGTTTGGTCGCAGGGTGGGCAAAAGGTTGTAATGGAACCAATATCGTCCTCGAGAGAGGTCTTACCAGAGGAGCAGTGTGAGTTCAACAGCAGCATTTCTGTCCGATGAAGGAGCTCACCCAATGATATACAGTGACCCTTGAGATGTGTATACCTCGTCAGACGGGGCATACCTACAGAATTGTCTTAAGCGGACGTATATCTTTTCGTAACCAGTGGAGGGCACAGCGGGTGTTGATCGGGTCTACAGGTCTCCATCGTTGAAACTGTTTGCACATCAACCCGCGCAGCCAAACCATGAACAGATTTGTACGTTGCAGAGAAAGAGTTGAAGATATTAATGCCGCCAACAGGAATGATGTGGATGTCAGAAATCACAATGATACCATACGCATCGGGAATTGAGATCTGCCTTCTTGCTACTACAGATCATCAAAGTACAATAGTTGAGTATTGGCCGAACTCATGAATGCTGAACTAGTGGACCTATCCTTATCTCTGTTGAAGGAATTTGTAGTGAGCGAATACGGGAGTAAATGAATGAGAATAAGATAAGAATGCCAACCACTTATATTTATATTCAAACTCCGAAACCACGAAGACAACGTCACTGTTGATAGTCTCCGGTATCCTCTCTCAAAGATAATAAGGCCTCACCTCGAAAACTTTGGGGCCAAACTCTTTGTTACTCCAACAGTTTGGCTGCTGCTTGAGCTAGCCACCGTGTGTGAAAACTGGGCTCGTTTTTTTATCTGGGGCTGCTGCCTTTTTACGTATCGTAGGCAGGTGGAAAGTGACAGTAATATCGTATCTTCTTCGAGACCTCATGATCACATTTCGTGAATCTATTCTTATGCTCGGCCCGGTTGGATAACATCCTTGTACCAAGATAACAGCATTATGGCACCGACTCACTCATGCCAGATGAAGTAGCCTACGACTGTGAGTCTAGTGGTTAACCTGTGTCCGGATACACTTCCTGTCATCTGTTCGCTATTCGTCGTCAATCTCTAAATGTGTTTCTGTGTGATACGTTTGACGCTCCTAGAAAATGTCCTCTTTTTAACTCGAAGCTATCTTTAGAGTCCGTGTCAAAGATATGCCTACATTCCAGCTCTGCGACTCCGACTCTATATCCGTAGGCTATTGTCGTCAGGTGGTATTACCCATATGCGCGTGGTCACCGATAATGGGCTCTGTCTGGATAGCAAGGAACATTTTAAGAGCAGTCCACGAATGGTTTGTTATTTCTTTCCCACTCCTTCAGGCATTTCAAGGATAGCAATGAAAAGTCAGAGCTTTCCAGGAAATTCGTCTTTAGACCGGAGAAACGTTGAAGTGAAGATTGAAGAAGTCTCCGGCAAGGGCTCTATCGATCTACGCCTTGGAGATGAAGCGCTTCGGCTTGTCGATGCCGAGAAGATAGCTGAGTTCGACGAAGAGTATAATTTGGAGTTGCGCAAGAAGCTAGTGGGTGTTGGTACTGGTATTTTATACTTGTTTTTTTATTGGTTAGGATTGGGTCATACCTCCCATCTGTGCCTCAGTGTACTTTTCTCAGTATTTGTGAGTCAGTTCTTGTCATTTGTCCGGTCAGGTCTCATGATTACAGGGATAAGACATCATTGAACTATGCAAGGTATCCATTCACTTTTCTTGTGTAATGTGTGCTAAGCAGCAGCGTCTAGTGTAATGGGCTTTCCGATAACCGGCCAAGTCAGTCTTTATTTTACCTTTCGTGGTGCATACCCCGTATACTGGACGGAATTTCACAGCATTATAATCTTGCGTCAATGGCATTTTATCTCGGTAAACCCTTTCATTCTGGAGATTCATTCCCCTCTTATGGCTATCTAGGATTTCTCACATGGGTGTTCCCAACCACCTATATCGCGCAGAAGTCACGGGTTGCCAAATACCTTGGTCGGTCCTCCTTTCTAGCTCTCAAATTCACTAACTGGTTAGATGAACAGGGGTTAACATAGTGCTTTGGGGTATTATCCTCATGCTCCACTCGGTCGCCAATTCTTTCGGAGCATTCTTTGCTTTGCGTTTCCTTTTGGGTACTATTAATCTCCATTTACTGGGTAGCTGTCTCATAGCATGCAGGGATGTGTGAATCTTGTGTTGCTCCCATTCTGATTTTGGTAATATCTATGTTCTACAAAAAGAATGAGCATGCAAGGCGCATCTCATGGTTTTATGTTATGGTGAACATCGCTGGTTTATCTATTTCAGTCCGCGAGCTGACCTTACACGCACAGAACGGCTTAACCATGGTCTTCGGAGGATTCGTTGCCTACGTACGTAGTCTAGGCGTCCATTTGCTGATTCTCATTACCTGAAACCTCTTACTCGTATTTCTCGAAGGGAATTTCATTCTATGATGGCCATAGAATCGCCTCTTGGAAGATCATTTACATATTGCTTGGAGGCTTGGCGATCGTAGTTGGAACTGGGGTGCTGATTTGGTTGCCTGACTCACCATTACACGCACAGTTTCTCACACACGAGGAGCGCACGGCCGTGCTAGAGAGAGTCCGTGGTGACCAGGTTGGAGTTGAAAACAAAGTGATCAAGTCGTATCAAATCAAGGAGGCATTACTTGATATTCGAACTTGGCTTATTGTTCTTTCAACATTGCTTGGTGAGTCCTCTCTCCTGTATATAGTAGCTCCCTTTGTTCACGTCAGATGATTTAGCTAGCGTGCCCAACGGTGGCATCAGCAACTGTAAGAATAAATATTTCATTGCCAGGATGGGCAATATTGAGTCTTTGTAGTTAGCAATATCATTATCAAGAACTTTGGATATACGTGAGTGTTAGTAACGAAGCCGTTAATATTCAAGTCGACAAATCGATTCTAGAACAAAGCAGACACTGATTTTATCTACACCAGGAGGTGTAGTTTCAGCAGCCATGACGCTTTTTTGTGGTTGGTTCTCGGATAAGAAGGTAGGGAGTGAGGTCGCGAGTCCTTGGGTTATGCTGACTAGTAGATACTAAGAACGAACGGATGATTCCCATTGTAATTGCTAACCTGCCCACCATCCTGGGCACAGGTCAGATTACAAACATACTTGCGGAGCGTTACTGATCGTCCAATAGCACTCTTGGTTGGCTTCAATGGCACTGGGCACAAAGGGATATTGTTGCTTGGTAGAAACCTACTGGTCTTTCGCAATTTCCCAGGAGCTAATATACTCTCTTTGGTAGCTATCTATCTCACTGGTTCCTATGGTAGCTCGCTGTCGACCATCTACGCCTACAATGCGAGCAATACGAGTGGTCATACGAAAAAGAGCACAATAAATGCCATAACTCTAGTCGCGTTTAGTGTTGGAAACATCATCGGCGCGGAGATTTTCCTGCCAAAGGACGCCCCGGACTACGTCCCAGGAAAAATAACCATTCTGGTCCTTTTCTCTGTGCAGCTAGTTGTCGTATTCCTTTTACGCTGGATTAACCAACGTACGAGCAAGAAGAAACTAGCGCACGTCGAGGTCATCAAGAGGCAGCGGGGATGGACTGATGAAGATATACAGGGGGAGAAGAACAAATATGCATTCGCCGATTTGACAGACAAAGAGTGAGTCTGTCACTCCAAGTTGCCTGAGACACGCGGCTCACGTTTTCGTGCTATAGGAACCCGTATTTCCTGTATACTCCCTGATTTGACTTGGATTTAAAACTTGTCAGCAGTCGATTATTTGTCATAGTACAAAATCAGCCAGAGGAATCAAATCAGATAGGCAACAATACAGCGCGAGTATTTATATGTCGGCTTAGTATTGTAACCGGAACATAAATTGAAAACTGTACTGTTTGGTATCGGGATCCCAGTGCGACCAATTCCAATATCCCGCGTCATCAGTCTCGTCCTCAATTTCTCGGGCAGGAATACGGAATGCAATAGTCTCGTATGGTTCCGCTGCAACCTATGCTGCATGAGCAAGTAGGTCTGAATAAGAGCTAGAGAATACACACGATGAGATATTGATAGGCCTTGTTGGGTGGCTCTCGTTTCTGTTCCCAAGCACTCATAAACCGCCTTCGAGGTATTACTCCATCCTTGATTTGAGGAAGGTGCACTTGCACCATCATTCCCTCTTTCCCAGTATCCCTATCCCTGACCTTTGTAACACGATAACCGGGTCTGCCAATTTTTAAAAAGACTTTTCTCTGCACGTTGCTTTGTGTCGGCGCAATCATGAGCTGTGTTTCTTTCGCGTCACGAGCGGCGCGTCGGGCAAGGTTTGTTTGATGCTTTTTCCCCTGCGTGTGTGCAAGATAAGAGCCCTCATTGGTGTGTAGCGTCAAGCAGAGGCGACATTCATAAGAGCCAATGTGATTCCGCAGAATATATGGATCCTGAAGACGAATGAGATCCAGAATGACGACAAGAACAAGAAGATACCTTCGCTAGATCGATGGTCTCCAAAGCAAGCTTCCTCAGCCGCTCACGTCTATCTACATTTGTTTCTGAGGCTCCTGCAACACCACCACCACCGAATTTTGACCCAACACGATTCTGGTGAACGTGAATTGCTGTTTCTGATTATAATATATAGTACAGACCTGGTAGTCTGTTTTTCATGTTGTTAGTTAAATGTCGAGAGGAAGAGAGTGAATTACATACCCATTACAGATAGTGGGGATGAACAGAGAAATATGTAGGCGCGAAGGGCTATGCTGATGTAAGCTACGCATCTGAGATCCAGAGGCTCGATCATCGCAACAAAATTCAAAATTCCTGGTTTCTCAAATCGTCATCACTTGCCCAAGCGGCCCACTCCTGTGCACACTCATAACCTTTTGGCACATAGACATGGCTGTTCTAAAGCGACCTCTCGATGGAGCGTCTTCGAACCACAAACCTAAGAAAGCTAAAACAGCTGAAAAACCTAACAAGGGAGCGAAGGCCGAAACACTGAGTGTCCCTGTAGCAGAGGAAGTGGATTTTCCTAGAGGGGGTGGAACATCGTTTACTCCGTTGGAAGTTAAAGCCATTCGAGCCGAAGCAGCGAAAGAAGCAGATGAAGCTCTTTTCAAGGTATACATTGCTCACCTCGACTGAACGAGACTCAAGGCTCTTTATAGGAATCGCAGGGAGAGAAAGGGATTAAACAGAAGATTAAAAAAACTGCTAAAAAGGAAAGTACAAAGTCATCTGAGAAGTCGGAGTTCGCGCGTATAGAGCATCTGAATTACAAGGTGAGTCTAGCTTCAGTCTTCAAGTCAGTAACTTATTGTGTCTATCAGCGAGTCTTTATTGGAATGAAGATTCTTGGTCAAATTGTATCCATTACACCTCTCGGATTGATCATTTCTCTCCCAAACCAACTTCATGGCCACGTTCCAATAACTCAGATATCTACTCAGTTCACTACTCTTCTCG
>Ga0157366_1000868_pt1 | contig 12859 bp, 5 predicted proteins | sample AttbisABBM1_FD_113149 | JGI IMG/M metagenome (GOLD analysis project Ga0157366, IMG submission 113149) | Fungus gardens microbial communities from leaf cutter ant in Botucatu, State of São Paulo, Brazil - Atta bisphaerica ABBM1 | ecosystem: Host-associated > Fungi > Mycelium > Unclassified ...
TAGAAGGATCGAGAGGAGTCTAGATTAGAGTTAGGGTTAGGGATGACGTCAAGGGACATGGGTTCCTCATAGTGTACACATGGTGTGCACATGTACAGCGGAGATTAAAGGTATGATGTCAGGGCATATGTAGGAAGCATGGTAGATGAGTAATGGACATGAGGTAGTGGCATGGACTTAAGGGCCGGATAGATATTGTTGTAGCACGGACCAGGAGCCTGTAGTATATATAGAGGATCAATGCAGCAAGGGCTCCTTGTCAAGTTCTCTTGTAATCCCCACTACTAGATAGCCTACTGAGAGCTTTGCTGAAGTCAGCATATCACAAGTGCCGTTACAGCGAGTGGTTGCTACAACAAAATGAGATCTACTATTTATAAGTTTTAAGAGGATATGGCCAAATACTATAATCAAAGATATATTCCTGTTCTGGTATTCTGCCCTAGTGACAAGGTATTTCTAGACTTTTCAGATATTTATACAACATACTCTTTCACTAAGTTGTCTTATTACTACCTTGAACCTTATATAGTAGAGAAATAAGTATGACCTATATTGTATTGCCTTAAGCTTTCTCTGAATTGCACAGATTATATTCAGTGTTTCCAGTAATCAAGCTTACTGCTACTTCTAATGATCCAATTTCCAGAAAATGCTCAAGCACTTCCAGACCTGATCATTATCAATAGAAAATAAGAGTAAAAGATGGAAAATATCTTGGATAGCCATTAGCATTATAAGAAGTACTATTGAAGTTTACATCTACTCCTGTTATTACTATATAAATAGGCACATACTTGAGTATTTGTATTTAGTTCATAGCCAGACTATGCTAAGACCAGTTTTTTTCTTTCTAGTTCTAGGTATGTCTTTGTCTTTGCTTATTGTTTTATTTACTTATCAGTTTCTTTCTTTCTATTCCTAGTAACAAAAATAAATTATCTTATCTAGATATCTACTGTGTGATCTCTTGTTAGGTTATGGGCCCCAAGAGTATCTATATCTAGGATTCATCCTCTGAAACCCTTTATTTCCTCAAGCTTAATGGCACCAATTATTACATATGATCTGATAATATAAAATTAGCTTTGCAGGCTCATCTTCTTTGGCTCTTTGTTAAAAGACTTGAAAAATATCCTCTGAGGCCCTCTACTGATCCTCTTGTAGACAAAGATAGGAAACTCTGTCCAATAAATTCAACTACATACAAGAATTGAATGATATTGAAAAAGAAGTATCTTATATAATACAAGTCTGATTCTGCAGCTATTAGTTTTATGTGAGATATAATTGAATTTGGTTAACACAAACATATTGCTAGTACTATGTCTTCAAAGAACTTATGGGATCATCTTCACAACATCAGAGACTAAATATACACTACTATTATTAGCAGTTATATATCAAGAAGTGGAACGAGTGTACTACTATGTCTGATCGTATTAGATCCTTCCTACATCTTTGTTATCATATTATCAAATCTGGTTAGAAACTTGATGATGTCCATGTTGTTTATGCAATTCTCCTTTCATTGCTCTACTCAAATATCTGAGACATTGTGAAACAAAATCTTCTAGATAAAGGAAGTGGACTTACTCTCAATACTATGATAGCTAAGTTGTTGTCTGTTCATAACTGTACTGGAAGGAAGCAACTTATAGAGAAGTCTGAAAAAAAAACAGAAGTTAGAGTAGTTGGCCTTATAGGTTATGTCCACTTCTGGAGGAGAAAACTCTAATAGTAGCAATTTTGGAAAGAAGAACAAAAAGAAAAGTAAGTCAAAGCCAATGTTTTGGCCTACCAACTCAATGTGCAATATATACAACAAAAAGGGATATTGGAGTCCTAAATGTTCAAAGAAGAAAGAGTCCAAGACTGCTAAGCCTAGTAGCTCTGCAAATATTGCTATTGATAATGTTTTGCTTTCTCATGGTTGGAAGATTGGTTGTATACTTATAGTAACTTTGAGTGAGTCTGTTGAGAGCATTTTGTTAGACTATGCTGCTACCTCTCAATTCTCTAATTGCCAATTCTTCATATCTTACAATTATCTTACTGATGGTGAATATATCACAGTTAGTAGTCAATACAAGGTTCTGGTTAAGAGGATTGGATCTGCTTATCTTACAATGATTCTACCACATAGTACTTTCACCCTCACATTGCTAGATATTCTTCATATGCTAACACTTGGTACCAATTTGGTTAGTATGGGTATTATTCAGTACAAAGGGATAGTAGTAAGGAGTTAAGAAAAATATTTATTATATTAAAGAATAATGATGTCTTGTTTTTGGCTATTTTTAGAGGTTTTTCTGGCACATTATATTAGATCCAATATGCTGATCTGAATACTGGTTTAGCTTATCTGGTTGAAAAGACCATGAGCATGTGCTTGTAACACCATCATATAGACCATCTAAACCCTCATATTATCAATTCAATGTTCTGCTAACATGTTATATATAATCTTGAAATATATACCTCTAAAGACTTTGATTATCTATACAATGGCTGCACAAATGGTAAATCTCACCAGTTATCTTTGTCTGATATGAATCTCAATTGCTACTCTAAACTGGAACTTCTTATTATGGATCTTACTAGTCCAATGTCTGTTTCTATCTAGAATGAATACTTATATGCTTTTGTAGTAGTCAAGGTTAGTTGTTACTATACTATAGGTCATCTGTTACATAATAAAAAAGAGACTAGGCCCACTATCTGAGATATTATTGCTTTATTGGAAAGATAATCTGGCTTGAAGATATATCAACTCTGTAATGATAATGGATTTGAATTTGTGAATTCTGCTATGACTCAGCTCTGTTAGCATAATGGTATTATATATAAAACTACTGTTCTTTATCTCCCAAAGCAAAACAGAATTACAGAATGTGTTATTACAGTGTTTTTCAAGATGGTTCAATATATATTGTGGAGTGCAGGAGTGGATCTGTAGTATTAAGAAAAGATATTTATATATGCCATGCATATTTCAAGTCTCATACTTACTTCTAGATTAAAAGAGTTGGTTTCTTTTGAGATGTAAATTAGATATAAGTCTAATGTAATTCACTTATGTATTTTTGGCTTACTAAGTTGCTGTTAGGGCAACTGGCTGGAAGAGCCAAGCACTTCAAATCTCCAGGAAATCCTAAGTCTATTATCTGAGGAAATACTAAACTATACACTCACTTCCAGAAAATCTTAAGAGAATAAAATGGAAATTTCTGAAGAGTAGTCATAGGTAATAACTACTCTATATATTAACAGGTCCATTATAATGTGTTAGAATTCCAATTACATAAGCAAGGAATGATGATACTTAAGTAATCAGGAATAGTTTAAAATAAAAAAACCAAAATAGAAGAGAGCTAGAGTATTTAGCAGATACTTTTGGAGTATAAGAAAGCAGATAAGTAGATGTGCAGATGATACTGGAAGACTTTGGAAGACCACAGAATATTGTAGAAGAGCAAGAGAGTGTGAAAAAGTGAGTTTAATGATATATCTAGATAGTTGGGAATATTAGTATATAGCTTAAAGAGATCTAGAGTATGGGAAATTGGATGTGGGAAAGAGTACAAATCAGCCAAAAAACACAGAAGAGAAAAGTTCTGAAAGAGCCAGTCTCCTTACAGTTAGGCTTATGAACCAAAACAGATTTAAAAAAAGAAGTTGAAATTGAAAGCAGTGAAAGTTTGAATGCTTGGATGGTAGAATAATAAAAAAAGAGATATCATCTTGAAGATTTTGAAAATAGAAAACTTATCATGTTTTAGAATGTCCAATTCTTTGAAGACAACTTATCTAGTAAACTTGCTATTGTTGGTATTAGTATCCTAGCTTTTTCTGCAAATATTGCAGATAAGTTTGTAAATGATGTCTTGGCAAAAGACAAGAGTATTATTACAGAATCTTGACCTGAGTTGGCATCTGATATCCCTAGTTTTCCTATGAATGGTATTGATACTAATAATATTTTATCTGATATTTACTCTATTATTCTATCTTTTAATGATACCAACAGAATTCCCTCTGGTCCTCTTCTTGCTTTCAAAAAGTCTTTGAAGTAGATTGATTTACCTAAAAGAGATGTCTCAGGCTATATATGTAAATCTGTCAAATAATATTGACTTGTCACAATTGATAATACTATTATAACAAGTGAATCAATTAACTTTGCTTTTATTATAGTTGTGAATGAGCTGAGAACCTATAAAGAAGTCTTTTGTTTTTCTTACTCAACTGAATGGAAAGATGCTATTAAGTCAGAGTACTCTTAGTTACTAAAGACAGGTATTTTTGAGTAGATAAATGAGTTATTTACAGAAAAGAGAGTTGTTAAAAGCCAAATTGTTTTCAAGAAGAAAATGGATGGTTATAGCAAGTGTATAAAGCTTAAGGTATATATTGTTACCAAGAGATTCTCCTAGATACTCAGAGAGAATTTTGTTGAAATCTTCTTATCTGTAGCTAAGTTTTCTATACTCTGTATTTTTCTTGCTCTTACTGCTCATTTAGATTTTGAGATCCACTAGGTCAATATAGTAACTGCTTATTTACAAGGTAATCTTTATCAGAATATCTATATGAAGGTTCCAGATAGAGTATAGAAGCTAGGATTAGGTAGCTATTATTAGAGATTAAATATGGTTTGAAGCAGACCAGACAACAGTAGAAGAGAAAACTTTATGAAGTCTTAACAAAGTTTAGATTTAAGTACATGTTTATAGACAATTGTCCTTATTTTTAGCAAGAAAAAGGAAAAATAGTATTTTTTATTCTTATATATATCAATAATATAGTAGTTAGTAGCCTAAATAGTTATTGGATTTTTTTTCAAAGTAGCTTTAGAAGACTTCAAAATTACAAATCTCAGTGAGCTCAAATTTATTCTTGGTATCCTTATTACTTGTAATCATGCTAGGTGTCTCATTTATTCCAATCAATTAGCCTGTTGTAGCAACTACTAACCAAAGACAGTTGATAGCATTACTAAGTAGTCTTATAAGTGAAAGTCTTGTGAAAATCATAAGAGAACTTGATAAGGAGTCCCTAATATATTGCTATCCTATTTATACAAATGGTTCATAGTCTATGCTAATGCTAATGATAAATAGCCCTATTCTAAAGTTTATATGCTATCCATAACTATACTATGAGATCGACATACTATAGACATGTATCTTGACATCATTCTTTCTAGTCCTTTCTACAATGTTCTAGGCTTATAACATAATGTCATGTGACAGTAGTCACATATCTCTTTATCCAAGAAATAAAAGAAAAAGAAAAATCAAATCAAGAAAAATAAATTAAAATAAAATAAAATAAAAATAAAATATTAGAGTCCAAGCATATCATAACACAGCATATATCTGTCAAGTCATCATACAATTTGGCATACAGAATGTATTTCCAGTCTCAACCCTACCTATGATTAAGCATGAGCTCTTTATATCTCATTCTCTAAAGACTGAGGTAGAGAAATAAGCTTATAAAGCTTATGCCAAGAATATTCATTACTTCTCACTTGTAAGATCTCTACTATTTGCAATTTAGACCAGACCAGATATCCAATTTGTGGTTAACCTTGTAGCTCAATTTAGTGGAAACCTAGAGATTGTTTATTTAGAAGCAGCAAAATATGTTCGATATTATCTAAAGAGTACTACTGATTTTAACTTGGTCTTAGAATGCCGTAGGGAGAGCTTTTTTGATCTCATTGAATAGAAAGACTCCAACTAGGCCCAAGATCCTGATAATTGTAGGTTTATTGGTGGTTTTGTTACTTAGTCTTCAAAGAAGCAGCTAATAGTTGTCACATCAACTGTTGAGGCATAATATATTGTATCTATGAAGAAAGCCATATAACTCAGAACCTTATTTGAAGAACTAGACTTTTCACAAGTGATAGCCACAATCATCCATACTGACAACATTGTACTTGCTAATAACCCAGTATCACATTCTCATGTGAAACACATTGACATATGCTACCATTTTTTTTGAGAATATATCAAGTAGGACAAGATTGACTTACATTATCTATCAACAAAAGAAATGCTCACAGATACATTCACTAAAACACTCCCTTATAAAGCCTTTGTTAAATTTTGAACTTACTTAGATGTTTTTCTAGGAAAATGATATCTTGCTGAAGGGGAGTATTGAAGTTTACATCTGCTCCTATCATTACTATGTAAATAGGCACATACTCAAGTGTTTGTATTTAGTCCATAGTCAGACTATGCTAGAATCAGTTTCTTTCTTTCTAGTTCTAATGACACAAATAAATTATTTTATCTAGATATTTACTGTACAATCTCTTGTTAAGTACTAGTATATAATCAAATAGAAGAGTTTTGGCCTAGAAATAAACTTATGGAAGAATACTACAAACATTTTTGTATCTGATCAAATAACCAAATTTCACTGTCTCAACTTCATTTAGTTCATTTATTTGGTGGACTTTCAGAGCATCAATTTTTGACCAGTATTCCTTGCTTTGAGTTATAGCAATCTGGAAGGAATGGTAGATATAAAGGAATCTGTGTTATAACCTTAGCTTGGAGCTCAGGTTGCACTTAGGCAAAGGCTTGAGTAGAAGAGAAGGGTGGACTGCAAGTGGTAAAGTGTAAGAATATAAGAGTATATCTATACTATATATATATATAAGCCATGAGGAAACAGTTCATAGTATATGATGCAAATGAGTCATATAACATGAGGAGAAAGTAAGAATATAGCATTTACTATATGAGGTGCTGACTAAGACTATTGCAGCACAGCCAATTATGTCATTATTACCCTTGACCCTAGTTCATATTGAATCCATAAAGTATTAATCATAACAATCTGTCGCTTTATCAGAAATTGAATCACAAATACTGCTAATATTTATCATCAATACTGTAGATCTTTCTTTTTTTAAGTCTTGAGTTTAAAATCTGCTGTAAACCCTAATGGTTCTTCATTTATATTCTTATGATCATAATAACTCACTTCTTCCTGCTATTGTCCAATAAGCTTCTACTATTCTGTAATATTTGAGGTCTTTTTATCAAGGTTTCTAACTACCTGGCTTTATCATTCTATAATTAGGTTAGAAAATGTTCTGTCTAATATCTTGCCTGATTAGAAACTTGGATGCATAATTAGTAGGTTGGTTGTAAGCAACCTTTATTTAGATTTCTTCTCAATTTCTATTGACTCTAATGGTATGTCTCTCTATTGTAAAGCACTCTGCAGAGTGCTTAGTAAGTATATAGCCCATGATCAGTAGTCTTAATTAGATAGTAGATGTAAAATTTACACATCCAAGTTTACCTCTGACCAATACTATTTATCTTTTGTCATTGCTCCCTTTCAGCTCTCCATAAAAGTATACATCACAGGTAAGTAGTTGTTAGTTGTCCACACTACACCATGCTGCTGTACACTCTGTTCTTTCCAATAGATTATAGGCCCCAGTTACCTTGATTTCTAGTTAGCACTTTTTGAGGCTGCTTTCTATTAATAAGAAGGACTTAACCAACTTTACTAGTGGACTAACATCTTGTCACTCCTAAGCCTGTTATAGATTAAGCTGATTCTGAATTGCTTTATATCTACAGGATTTTCTTGCATCTTATATGTACTAATGGCCTATCACTGATTGAATTGAACATTTACACTCCAGCTGGCTACATTTGCTCTCTAATTCATGCTGATTATCTTTATTGATAGCAATAGCTAACTTTGTTGCTATTTTCTCCAAACTCACTGACCTTACTGACTATTCTTTTTAGGAAATTTATGTCAAATCAACTCTTGCTCTTATCATCTATACTAGGGCTATCTTTACTACTAATGATATGCTGAATGCTTTGGCACTCCCTCAGACTACTAATGTAAATGAGATAATTAGAAGGAACTTCTTAGGCTCCTAAGCCTTAGCTATTCTTAACTCCATCTTACCAGATAACTTGTTAATGCATGGCTAGCCTAATACTGAGGCCCTTTGGGCTTATCTTTGGACTCTCATAGAAATACCTGGTTCAGCATCAAATTTTGCTAATTACTAGAGAACAATCACATTCCAAATTTCTAGTAATTGAGACTCCACTCCCCAAATCACTGAGCTTGATTTCCTTTATATGAGACTCTATAGAAATAACTGTAATATCTCTTCTATCTTGAGAGTAATGACTCTCTTGTCTGTAATCTCTCACTTATGGAATTTTATCTCTGCCTCTATTCTCTCTTCTTATACAGTTATCTCTAATCTTACTTAGGATGTTGTATATTCTGCTATTCAAGCAGAATTCTTTAGGTGGACTAACACTACTAATGCTGCTTGCCATTCTGATATTCTACATAAAAATAAATCTCCTCAGTGGAAAAAGAACTTCCAGCAGCAACAGCAGTTGTAAAGTGAGAGTTCTTCTAAGTAGCAAAAAAGGAAAAAGAAGAGTAACCAAGGCAAAAAGTATGATAATGCCCACCAAACAGATGAAATAAAGGATTAGAATGATAATAATAGTGATATCTACCAGGCCAACAGTACTATTATCTTTGCAAGTATAACCACTATTCCTTTATTGATTCACTCTCTCCTTCTTAAGCCTTCAGTCACAGTCCCTTGACTTGCTGATTGCCTTTCTATAGTACATACTTCTCAAAATAATCCTATTCGAGAATCTTAGATGCAAGCAAAAGTATAAGGACTGAAATTCTACAGAAGATACTTGGAGAAGAAGTTCTCTGACTTATTTACTAAGGCCTCAACTTCTAGAATTGTTTGCTGAAAATCCCTTTCCTATGAAGATAGATCCACTTGCAATAACTACTTCTAAAAAATAGGCAGATGATGATGATGATGATGTAGTTTCTCTAAAAAGTAATAATGGGTATAAATCAGATGGTTGGACTTTTGGTAACCAACTGTATGTATCTTTCTCCTTCTAACTTGATGATTCACTAAATTCCTTGACTTAGTCCATTCAACCTTATATCATATATCAAGTCTACTTATTCTGAAGATACATTTCTATGGCAATGCTGTGATTACAATATCTATAAAACAAGTCCATCTTTCTTGCAACATGTCCCCATAATGATGATGCAACAACTAGGATACTCTTATCAAACTTGGTCTTCCATAGCAGAGTTTTTCTATTTTACTATCAGTGTCTCACAACTGAAAGCTCCACTCAGTGTAATATACTGAAACCCCAAGTATCTCCTATATATCTGATATGTATATAAGACTAGTAGTTACACTGTAATATGCTAGTCTGATAATCAATAAAGATAATTTTTATTAAACTTGATCCTTAGTGTTCAACAGTAACATACTAAATCAGTACTCACTTCTATCTTAGACTTCATCCATTTATCTGAAGTTGCAACCATGTGGCAGACATACAGCACAGCATATAAGTTGAAGCCAAGATCATTCTAACACATCCACAGAGTTTCTATACTCTATGTATTTTCAAGCCAACTTCATAGGCTTTTGCCTCCTAGTATGAACTACACCTGACACCAATGTAACTATTATAATGGAGGACTTTATAGGGTTAAGTAGAGTTAACTATGCATATATGGCTTTCAATCAAAATAAATTTGTTTTGCCTAACTTGCCTATTACTGTGAATCTCTCCAAATGTAAAAAAGTGCCTCATGGCAGCTTTTATGAAGATGAATGGTTCTTGAACTCTGATGCTTTTACACACTTTATTCCATTTGAGTCAGACTTTGTTGATATGACTCTAGGTAATTATAGTTGAGTTGAGACTACAAACTCAAAAGCACCACTATTTATAGTCACTTCCAGCACTGTTCTGATTGAACATGAAATCTTTGATTCTGAAAAAGAGACTACTAAAGTTGCTGTGTCAAAACTATAGCCAGTATATTGTGTCTCTAGTATACAGATGCATCTTCTCTTTACTGGGCAAATTCTTTAGTCTGGATTGAGGATGAAAGGCAACAAAAGCAATTTCACTTTTTGTGATAAGTCTGGTGATGCTGTTCTATCAGCTACTCCTAACCTTTGGGGTAACATCCAGATTATAAGAACTCACATTCTCAAGCATGATGTTCTCAATCCTGTGAGTCTTGTAATAAGATACCTAAATTTTGAAATTTTGTATCATTGTTTTGGATATGCCTCTGATGATGTTATATGTCATATCCTTGACAATGTTAAAAATATGAAGAAGATCTATTTTCCAACACAGAAATGTGTCTACCATGGTTGTACTCTTGGAAAGATGTACTAACACAGTTCTCTTGAGAACTCTACTCACTCCAGTGAGCCTCTAGGATTAATTCACTCAGATCTCCTTGAGCTTTCCACCTTGTCTTATTCAAAGTACAAGTGGGTGATTACATTTCTTGATAACCATTCCTTCTATTGCAACATTACTTTTCTGTGCAAAAAGTCTGAAGCTGCAGAAGCAGTTAAGTCTATTTTCCATATGTGGTCAAACATTACTTTCTATCCTATGAAGAGGTTACACACTGATAATGAGGAGGAATATGTAATGTCAGAATTACAATTCTTTCTAAGAAAGCAAGGGGTTATCTATAAGACTAATATTCTACATGTACACCAACAAAATGGTTATGCTGAACAATTGAACTGCATCTTGCTTAAAAAGGCACAGTCAATATGACTTGAAGCATGCATACCAGATTTCTGGTGGAAATTTGTAATAGCAGCTGCAGCTCATATATATAATCACACATCTGTTAGACATCTCAAGTGGAAAACACCTTAGGAGATCTTCTTGGATAACAGACCCAAAACATCACACTTCTATGTCTTTGGCTGTGGAGTTTATGTGTTTCTCTCTAATAAAGTTCATACCAACAAACTTGTGCTACATTCTGAATTGATGATATTTATTAGGTATGAAGACAATGAGTATTGCTTTATGCACTATATACAAGGAAATGTTATTTTCTACTCCATACATGCTATCTTTGATGAAGAACTTTTTTCTAAATGCACTGACTTCCACATAAAAGAGTACAAATTATATAATAAGTTATTGGACAAAATAAGTCCAGAGATAGATTTATCAGCACCTGATCCTTCTGGAAAAGATGGACCTGCTCCAGCACCCACTTTACACACATCCATTCCTCCTATTCAAAACAGTTCTCCTACTCATTCTTCTTTACCTTCTCTTTCTTATAAGTCTATATCTCCTCTACCTATCCCAAGATTTAAAAAGCCTACAATAGAGATTGAAGAGAATGATAATGTTGACTCTGATGTTGAGATGCAACCACCCAGCTCTCAACAACCTTTGCAACCTGCTCTGTAGACACCACAAGAAGGTCCTGATTTGAGGAGATCTAAGCATCAAACTCAGATATTCTTCAGAGAAGGAAATATTTATGGAGAATGAGAACATTCTATTAATATTCTACAAAATCCTTTATGGTAGCCAAGGGGGAGGTTTCCTAACCCTAATATGGCTTGTAATAGGCATGAAAATACTTGTCAGGAATCACAAAAGATCTATCAGAATATATAACATTTTTCTGATAATCCACTATCTGGGACAGTTAGAATAAATGGAGTTGATTATCTAAATAACTCATCTGACAATATCATTGAGATAAATAGAATCCCATATAATATCCAGTGGGAAGATGTATGCCTAATCATTGTTGATAATAATGGGAGTAGAATAGATACTCCACCTTCTGCAGGTAAATCAGCTGAGCCAGCCATTACTAGTTACTTAGCATACCTTGCAAGAGAAGGAGAAGTAGAGCAAATTCACTTTCTCTTAGCACAATATACAGCAGAGTCTTGCCCAATTCCCAAAAGCCTTGGAGATGTCATTAGATTGCCAGCTAACATTCAAAAGAAGTGGCTTAAGTCTTGCCTTGAGAAGCTGGAATTACTTAAAGACAGAAATGTCTATAAAGTTGTGGACCTATTTAAGGAAAAAAAAGCAATTAAGAATCACTGGGTATTCAATATTAAGTCTGATAGTCATTATAAATCTTAACTTGTTACAAAAGGATTTTCTCAAGTCAAAGGAATTGACTTTGATGAGTTATTCTCTCTAGTTGTTTGTTATGAGACAGCATACCAATTTCTGGCTGTTGCTACCCTTGAAGATTGGGATATCCATAATGTTGATATAAAAACTATCTACCTGTATGGTGACCTGGATAAGAAAATCTACATAGAGCAATCTGAAGGTTTTAGACTACCTGGTAAAGAAAAGAAAGTCTGGTGACTTCACAAAGTATTAATAGCCTTAAGTAAGCTGGCTTATCTTGGTGGCAGACTATGACTAAGTTAATGTCAGCCCTAGGATTTAAGTAATGCAAATCTGATGCTAGTATGTATTACTTCATTGATAAAAAGACTAGAGAGCTTGTTATAGCAATTGTCTATGTTGATGATGTTTGCTTCATGGGTTCAAAAGATTCTTTACTTCTCTTAGAGTTGAAGTGAAAATTTATGATAAAATGGGAATGCCATGACCTTAAAAAAACCAAAGAGTTTCTTAGGATGTATATAAATCATAACTGTAAGGATCAAAAGATCTTTGTAGACCAATCTGAGTACTTGAACAAAGTTTTAGCATGATTTAATGTAGTAACCAACCAACAAGTACTCTGTTCCCATTAGGCTATGTGTTTAAACCCAATAATAAACAGTGTGACTCCAATTTCCATCAAAAGTACTAGCAAATGGTTGGATTTCTGATGTATCTAATGATTGGCTCATGTTCTGACATAGAATTTTCTGTAGTTAGACTTGCTCAACAGATGGTAAATCCTTCAAATGAGCATTATTGAGCAGGTTTGTGTCAAGAAATGTCAAGATCGTTGA